>Ga0307985_10001428_pt1 | contig 13456 bp, 12 predicted proteins | sample EllFjometageno80_FD_203155 | JGI IMG/M metagenome (GOLD analysis project Ga0307985, IMG submission 203155) | Marine microbial communities from Ellis Fjord, Antarctic Ocean - #80 | ecosystem: Environmental > Aquatic > Marine > Unclassified | place: Southern Ocean | collected 2014-10-09 | reverse complement strand
GAGGGGGGCACTAAGGACGGCGGGAGTAGAGGAGGGAGGAGGACCGCTTTAGTATTCCGTTATGGCCGTAAATGTGTGCCGTAAATTTGTTGCTGTGTGTGGGATGAGATAAAGCCTGGAACCAAGTGAAGTGGAACCAAGTGTTTTCGGTGTTTTTGTGCCCTGTATGCTACTTTGCTGGCCAATTAATTGCTAACACTGAAATGATAATGAATGCTAACACACATCAAACGCTTGGTCTCTGATACGGAAGGGGGGGGGTGAGCGCCCGCAATGAGTCCGACGGGCTGGCGTTGGCCGCTATTACCGGTTCGTAATGAGAACGTTTTTGACGCCTATTATAACTTACAAGCGTCATTGCGAGCTGTATAGCTACCTGCATAGCGCTGCATACTGCACAGTACAGCGCGGCGCCACGGCTGACACTACTACGAGCCCACCCTTGGCATAGTCTCTCTTGCGCCTCCGTGGCACGCCATGCTTATTTCGAGGCCTCGGTATATAGAAGGCCTGAAGGCTGTTTGTCGCGCTGTTTGTCCTAAAAATGTTCAGGTGGGTTGAGGAGTCTTTGTAAAGGACAGTTGAGACGCAGACAGATCACGTGCAGTTGACCCAACGTTGAGCGACCACCGAGTCAAGCAAGAACCCCCCCCCCCCAGCCTCACCCCCCACCCGGGTTCCGTGCGCCCCCCTCTCAGAACCCATCCCCAGTAATCTATCCTAGTATGGGAGGAGCCTACTCCGCACCAGTAGTCAACGGCGTTCCGGCGGTACATCGGAGCAAGCTTAACATGAGCGGGAAGCCTGTGAAGGGAGGGTTCAGTGCTGGACCGAAGACGATGGTGAGTGCGGGTCAAGGTGTGAAGGTGTGAAGGTGTGAAGGTGTAAAGGAAGGGAGGGAGGATGGTGTCAGGAGGGTTTACAGGAGAGAGGGGGGGTGGGGAGGGAGCAGAGAAGGGGGGGCGCACGACGAGGGGGGGGGCGACGACGAACGCTTCGAGCATCGAGATCGCCGAGACACTCGGAGGACACCCTGCCCCCCACTGCCCCATCTCGTCTCCTCAACGCTCTCAACTAACCCTTCCCCATTCTTATCAGGAAAAAATACGGACACGGAGCGACTTCTGCCTGCTGAAGATCGTGGAGTCGACGACGGTGCAGAAGGTGCGTGGAGGAGCCGGCTGGAGAGCGGAACGTGAGACGGTGGCACAGGAGACGACGTTGGCGAGACTGTACCCTGTTACGCTGTATGAATTGTATTTATTGGCAGGGTCATTGTGAACAAAGGGCGTCGCTGTTTGCGTTGCTAGTTTGCTTGCCGTCGGTCTGAAAATCTTCTTCCCTCTCCGTACTCCCCCTTCATCAACTAACACAACACTCGCTTCGCTCGTGGCAGGCATTCGCGTCGTGGGCCAAGGCCGATGCGTCCGTTTACCTGGACTTCGTCCTGGAAGTGAACGACATGAAGAACAGCGTGAAGCTGGAGCAGACACTCAAGGTGATTAGTATCTTCGGCAAGTACATCCCCGAAAAGTCCAAGAAGAAAGTTAATATTGACTCTGCCACTCGCCGCACCATCCACCTCGCTTTCGAGACGAAGACTTACGACATGAACGTGTTCGACCTCGCCTACGAGAAGGCTTACCAGACGTTGAAGTTCGACCACATGCCCCTCTTCTTGATCAGCGACAATTTCATGCTCTTGGAGGAGACGACGAGCGTTAGGAGAGGGAGTGCAGGCACTCTGATCGAGATCAAGGCCATCTTGCTGGAAGACAAAGCTCGGATCGCGTTCACGATGTTCCTTCAGGGCAAGGCAGACGACCCCAAGCAGCTTCAGCACTTGAGGCTGTGGGAGGATATCCACGACTACGAGAAGGATTACGACAAAATGAAGGGGGACGAGCAGAACAAACGGGCCAAGAAGATGTGGGAGACGATTCAGAAGGGGGTTAACTTGCCGAGCCACTTGAGGGTGACGACTAACGACAACGTTAACGGCAACAAGAACCCCGCGGTTGGGCCGGGGAAGGATAGCTTCCACGACCTGACGGACTTTCTGTTAGACATGCTGCAGGCGGAAAACCAGAGGTCGTTCTTGGTGAGCAAAGAGTACCAAGACTTCCTGCTCTCCGCTGACGACGACTACAAGCTGGACAGCACGGTTTTGACGCTGAGCGAGTTCAAGGAGGACAGGAAGCTGAACCAGACGAAGGACGAGTTCGTTGCGGATCTGAATATGATGCTGCGATTGGAGAACGTGCTGGAGGACAGCTTGCTCACTGCTTACTTCAGGAGGTTCTTGCGGCTGAGTTTCCAGGAGGAGAACTATCTGTTCTTCCAGGACGTGCAGGATATGAAGTTCCAGCACTATATCAAGGCCGCGATCGGCGAGATCAGCCCCGAGATGACGCTTGCCGACATTCTCGGCGTGAGCGCGAAGAAAATCTTCGACAAGTTCATCAAGGCCGGCGCCATGTTTCAGGTAAATATCAGCGCGAGCATCAGAGACCGAGTGATCGAGCGGGTGGAGACGGGCGATATTGGGGAGAACATATACGACGACGCGCAGCGGGAGATCTTCAAGCAAATGAAGAACGGCGGGTTCATGGAGTTCAAGAAGCACGATTTATTCGAGAACTACAAGAAGGCGCACAAGAGGAAGTTCGTGCAGCGGAGCTTCTGCGTGGGTTTCAACGTCAGGAGGCCGCTGCTGGACCACCACGTGAGAAAGGAGAGCGAGTTGAACTTCGAGGAGCTCGGGGAGGACCAGAAGTTCAACTTTGAGGAACATCTGGAAAAGAAGAAGAGGGAGAAGGAGAAGGCGAGGGGGCAGGACTTGGACTACATCACGGCGCAGAACGTCAAGGACTTCGACAAGGATTTTAAGGATAGTGACAGCGAGGGCAGAAGCAAGGGCGGCTCGAGAGAGTATGTGAAGCAGGCGGAGGTGACTGTTAGTAAATGATAGTTGGCGGTTGTTGTTTTTGGGAATGTATGCACTAAACACATGCCGCCCGCACGTACGAATGAAGTGCAGTAAGTATAACTTAATGGGAGTGGTAGTACAAGTAAAACTAATGATCGAGTTTCTCGGGTAATCTACAGTTGTCCAACTTATTCATCGAATCTCCCCCACTTCTCTCCACTTCACTTTCTCCTCCTTCTCACATCCCCTGGAGCACGCTCGGGTCGATCAGCGCCGCCATGAACTTGTCGTACTGCAGCTCCGTCTTGGTGCCGAGCTTCCTGCACAACGTGATGACTGCCTGCTCGGGCGGTCCTCCGTAGTAGTAACTGGCCTCGAACTTCATGAGCAAGCCCTTGAAATCCCTCATGCTCACCTTGCCACTCGCCCCCGGGTCCATCTCCTTGAACGCCTCCCCCAGCTCCCCGCTCTCCGCGACGGCTCCCAGCGACAGCCTGTAAATGTTCAGAATGTGGTTCAAGTTCGAGAACTCGAACAACTGGTCGCTGTTGTCGATGTGCCTGAGAGTGCCCTCGTCGGCGTCCACCAGAATGAACGGGTGCCCGGCGAGCTGGATCTCGGCGCCGACGTAGAAGTACTCCTGTGTGATGAGCCCCTCGGTGGTCCTGAGCTTCATCCTGCTCAGGAAGGACCCGCCGACGATTCCGCTGTTCCTCTTGGGCGGCTCGTGGATCTGGACGGTGTTGTCGACCAAATAGAACGAGACCGTGAACGTCCTCTCGATGTCCTCGGGGTTCTTGCTCTCCATCTTGGCCTTGAACCGCATAATCTTATTCTCTCCCAACTTGATCTTGGGCGCAACGCCGATCAAGCTGCCAATGCAGCTCGCGAGACTGTCTTCCTCGCTTCCGTATCCGTTGTACGGCGGAAGCTCCCTCCGCGCCATGATCTGCTCCTCAGCTTGCACTTTGATGGGCGGGGAGAGGGGGCAACCCTTCTCCTCGTAGAACTTTCTGCTCACCATGTCGGCCTCGACGATGATGAAAGTCTTGGAGTACACGTCGACGGCCGTGCCGATGCTGAAGTCGGACCAGTGCCACGCCGCGCTGTCGGGGTCGTGGCGGTCCTTCTGGAGCTTGCCTCGCTTGAGCATCTTCTTGAACGGGTCCCGGCCGTTGTTAGGGCCGTTGACGGTGAGCACCTCCATGGTGTCGTCAGCAAGGTAGTACTGAAGGGTGAACCTCATGAGGTCGCCGTAGAGACTCTCGCGGTCGTCCCACAGGCAGTCGAACCTCAGCACCGTCCTGCCGTACTGCAGGAAGCCCTCCCTGGTGTTGTTGTTGACCGTCTTGCCCAGCTGCGCCTCCGCGAAGACCTTCATGGGATTGGTTCTGATGTTATGTGCCACGCCCTCGTCACGGCCAGTCTCTCTGGACATGAACTCCTGGCGCATGACAGTGTACACGTCGTCCTCTCCAGGCCTCGGCACGAGCTCCTCCATGGTCTTGCCGCACTTGTCGACCAAGTACCGGCGCGTGCTGTTGTTGCAGTCAGTGATGAAGATGGACCTCCCGTAGACGTCAATAGTCTCGCCAATGACAATGTCTTTGAGGTTGTAGTAAGTCTCGTCGGCCTCGTTCTTCACAATGTTGTGCCTCTTCGCAAACGTGCCCTGCGGCACTCCGCTGTTCTCCACCTTCCTCTCCACAATACTAATGCTGTCGTCCTCCAGGAAGTACATAATCTCACAATGCCTAATCCTGTAGTTCTCCAACTGAGACTCATACACGGCCTCCTTGAAGTACCCGTAGAAGCACAGGACCAAACCGCCGAGCGACAGGTACCGCTTCCCCGAGTCCTTCACCTTCAACGTCTTCGCGAGAGGGATGCTAGCGGCTGAACCAGAGTTGATCAGGGTTTGCTGGTTAGGATCAGCCTCGTCGGCCATTACTATGCCGGAGGAGAGGGACCAGATTTGCTTGCGGGCGTGGTTCTTGCCTACACACACGGCGAGCGAAGTGGTCGTGAGTATATGACGCGCACACAACGCACACAATACAAACAAACAAACAAACAAAGGGAGGGGGCGCCCCTTGGCATCGATAGCTAAAAAACATTGCTGCGGTTGAGCTTACCTTCAGGGAGCGAGGGCTTGGGCCGGTAGCCCGGGAGGTTCGGGAGGTCCATTGCGTTGAGTCCGTCCATTATTCTGTGCTTGTGGGGCGGAAGTGGGGCGGGAAGTGAGGGCTAGGGGTCGCAAGTGAGGAAGGAAGGGAGCCAGGGAAGAGGCGTTGAGCTATCTCTTCAGTCGGTTGGAAACTGAAGAGCAATATGACCCTGAATGAGAATTTCGTGACGGACATTCCACAGGTGCGTTCAGAAACAAACCGTGTCGCACTAAAATATCAACTACTATCCCATATACCGCACGCATCCATCACCTAGAAGCCTCCGTCGTCCTCCTCACCCTCCTCGCCCTCCTCCTCCCCGAATCCGGCCAACATGGGCGCCTTGCTCTTCTCCTTCTTCCCGCTGCTCGCCCCCGGGAACTCCTTCCCCGCGTCCTGCTTCTTACTGACGTTCGTGTACAGGTTCGAGCTCTTTAAAATCGGACCAGCGATGTTCAAGAAGCTCGCCATAACCTCCTCATCCTCGTGGTCGAACGGGCCCCCGTCCTTGTTCAGCAGCTGAATGACGCCGACGACCTCCTTGCCGGCCTTGATGGGCATGCACAGGATACTTTTGGTCCTGTACCCCGACTTCTTGTCAACCTCCTGGTTAAACCTCGTGTCCAAGTACGCGTCGGGTATGTTGACAATGTCGCCGCTCGTGGCGACCTCCCCCGCGATGCCCGCGTTCTTGGGAATCCGGATGTTCACCTCGCCCTGCATCGCCCACAGCTCCTGGTTGTCGTTGTCGACGAGGAAGATGGTGCAGCGGTCGGCCTGCACGTGTGTTAGTGGGGGCGGCGGGGTGAGCGGGGCAAGGGGCGCTGCTTACCGAGACGACCTTGGGGGCACGCTGAGTCATGGTGAAAATGAGCGAGTTGGTGCCAAGCTCCGACTGCAGCGCGGCGATAATGTCCAGCAAACTCCTGAACTTCTGCCGACTCTGGTCCATCTGCAGGTACAAGTTCGCGTTCTTGAGCGCGATGCCCGCCTGCGTGCTCAGGATCGTGAGCATTTCCGCGTCCAAGTCCGTGAACTCGGAGTTGTCATTCTTGTTAATAACCTGCAGCACGCCGACAATGTCCTCGTTCTGGTCCTTGATCGGGCCGCAAAGAATGGTGGCAGTCTTGTACCCCGTCTCCCGGTCGTTGCTCGGATCGAACCGGGGATCTGTGTACGCGTCTTTGATGTTGCAGATGACGCCGGACTCGGCGACGGAGCCGGCGATGCCTTTGCCGAGAGGGACGCGAATGTTGCGGGCGCCCTCGGCGACCATGAGGACAAGATCGGTCCCGTACGGGTCCTTGGTGAAGATTGTGGCGCGGTCGGCCATAAGGACTTTCAGGGTTTGGGAGATTATTGCGGCTGTTGCTTCCATTGGATCGAGCTGCGTGGTGCGGTGTGTGAGCCCATGTGTGAACAAAGGAAAGAGATACGATACGTGTGTGCCATACGTGTGTACGCGTGTGCCACACGTGTGTGTGCCACACGTGTGTGTGCCACACTTCGTGTGTGTGCCACACGTGTGTGTGCCACACGTGTGTGTGCCACACGAGCTCCTTCTCTCCCCACTCACCTTTGTCGCAATAGTCCTACACGCCTCAATCAGCGTCTCCAACAACGCCAATCTATTCGTCAATCCATCCACATCCTTCGCGTCACTGCTCACAGAACTCTTCCCTTGAATACGCCCGGACTCGTCGGCGTTCGCGGACGCGTCGGCGTAGCATTGGCGGACGTACTCCGTCGCGTGCTCGGGGGAGTAGGCGGCGCCGCCCCGGGCTTGGATCTTTTGGTCGAGGAGTTGCCGGCAGAACAGGATGGGGCTGGGGGGGGGGTTAACAAATGAGGACGTTACGGGAGGTACAAGTGGGAATAAACTCACTCTTCACTCCGATGCAAAATCGCCTCCGCCGTCAACAACTCAATGACACTCTTGAAGTTAGTTCGGCTCAAATAGTCCGCCGCGTCCTCCGGGGTCACTGCCATTCTAGAAAAGGTGGGGGGGCAGAAAGGGGGCTGGTGAATGTGGTGTTAGATGGGGGGGGACGGGGGGGGGCACGGGGGTGCACAACACACTGTGTCGTGTGGGGGGGGGGGAGGGTATCTCTACTTGGCATTGGCCGTGTCATAGTTTCGAACGGTAGCGTACCTGCGTTAGGGGGGCGAGATGATTAACCGCAGTTGAGGGGGCAGGCGTTTCGGGGACCCCAACCCCTAGCTGCCACCCCTAGCGCGGGGCGGTTGCGGGGTAGCGAGTTTCGGGGGGACAGGGGGGGAGGGGCTGTGGGAAGGGGGTGACTGTGTCAGGGTGTATGATTGGAAGCGGTGGAGTAAACAAATACCCGTCACGGCTTACCAGGTTCCACGGTCTCCAGGTTCCATCTAATAGTTACCCAAGAGCCCGGTGGACCGGCGGGAATCACACAAACCCCACACCCCGCCACCTTACCCAACCACGTGCTTCGCTCTTAGGCTGGGCAGCATATGCTGGGCAGCATATGCTGGGCAGTTAAATTGTGTGTCGCCTCGCCTCGCGTTGAGGGATGGTTTCCCATCGAACGCAGCTCTGGTTTAGCGGGACGATTGGAAGCCTGAACGTGGTACCGAACGCACATACATGTAAGCCCCCCCAGCGAGCTAAGAGGAAGATTGGGAACACAGTACCAAGGGAGCCCCTCCCCCCGCCCCGCCCTGAGATATATAGGGGTACTTATCTTAAGACACTGCAGCACAGACACCATTAAAGCCAAGACACTGATGGCGAATGGACTGCTAACTCCGCGTGTTGACTGTGACTTCCCGGCCACTGCTGCAAGCGCCCAACAGGTTCCCGTCAGCCCCACCACCCCTCTCAATCCCCCTCTGACACCTCCCCAGTTCCCCCTCCATGTCAAAACGAACCGCACGCGTAGGCGGCGGATCCACCAACCGATCCCGCGAGGTCATCCCACTCTCCATGAACGACTCATCTCACGGCGTCGGCGCCGTACTCTCCAACTCGTGTTATTCCACTGAGGAGCCTATGAGGGAAGCAAACCTGAAGATTGGGAGGGCGAGAGTTGTGAGCCATTATGATAGGGCGCATGATGAGGCGACGATGCATTTGGGGAAGGAGGTTATGACGCTGGTTAATATGGTGCATACGGAATATGAGGGGAATGAGATTGTGTATAGTGGGAGACATAGTGGGAGGAGGTAAGAGGGACACACGGCTTTGGGCACTCCCTTGTTCGCATAGCATTCTCTCCTTATTCACACCGTGTTTTTGGGTGACAGTGAGCACGAAAGCTACCGGCCCAAGACCGGTCCTACTGGCGCCACGGGTCGAACAATGGCCAGCAAATCCAGCATCTTCACCACCGCTCGAAGCAAGATGAGCCTGAAGTCGCAGCCTCTCGATCTCAACCACGGCGCTCGCAACCCCTCGCTCCACCACCTCCGTGCGAGCTTGCTGAAGGACAAGCCGTTGACCGTCACCGGCCACGCGAGGGCGGAGGGGTTGTCGGACCACGTCGCGGCGGGCGCGAACCAGGCGGAGGAGAGGTTGAAGCAGTATCGGATTAATGTGAGGAGAGGGAGAGCGAGAGGGAGAGCGAGAGCGAGAGGGAGAGCGAGAGCGAGTGCGAGAGCGAGAGCGAGAGCGAGAGCGGCATGGCTGCCCGAGACGATGCGATGCGAACCCCGCGCCATACCCCTTGCTGCGAGTTTCTCACACTGCATGTATGGTCGTCTCAGAATGGGATAACGGAAGTGGCGGAGGATACGGCGCACGCCATGCCGAAGGCTAGCACCAAGTTCGGGTGCTCGTTGAAGACCCAGTGGCTGGATCCTGACAATAACCCGATCAAGCCGAGCAAGACGCTGACGTCGTACAGGGAAAAGATCAGGACGATGAATCTGCCGCACATCAGTTATGACATTGACGGGGATGGGACGGTAGGGCCGGAGGATATGTTCATGGCCAAGAGGTAAGAAGCGAAGGAAGCGGCAAGCGACGCCAAGCGACGCGAGAAGAGGCGTATTTGTTCACACGTGTGTACGTCCCCTGTTCACACATGTGCATGGCAGGTTCGACATTGACGGCAACGGCGTGCTGGACGAGGAGGAGCAGCACGTTGGCCGTCAGATCATCGCCGAGCAGTTCTTCGCCGCGAGGGCAGCGAACGAGGACCTGCTCTTGTTCGGGGACGAGTTTCAGGGGAAGAGCATGGAGCAGAATATCGAGAACTTGGCGAACGCGCCGGGGAGTCAGTTCAAGAAGAAGATTCAGGACCTGAAGAACATCGAGAGGGATCTGCAGACGAAGGGAAGCAAGAGCATGAAGGACGTGCTCACGTGCTGGAATCCCGAGATCATCAAGCACAACTACTTCACGAACAAGTTCGACGCCACTGCGTGGAACGATTTCGGCGCGCCCGGGCCTCGAGATCCGCTGTTCCACCTGCAGGACGACCACTTCGGGAGCCTCGACACGCTCAAAAACTTGAGGAAGAACAAGGACCGGTTCTACTGCCAGGAGAAGCTCGACGTCGCGAGGCAGAAGGAGCTCAAGGCCAACCCGTGGATGAAGAACAACTTTTACAGTGACAAGGACAAGGTCAGCGTGGCCAAGACCGCCTTCGCTACCAACTACAGGATGGAGAACACGAGCAGGAGGGACGAAATGGCGAGCGCGAGGAGCGAGAGGGGAGGCAAGGCGGTCAACAGAGAGGCCATGTTCAGCGCGAGGAAGGCATGAGCGGGAATGGGTAAAATGTACTGTTGTATCTTGTAGCATATGAACCCTTGTCTTAGTTATACTTGTCCCACAATTTCGGTACGTGAGAAATGAACGCGGCAAGAAGTCGCAGGAAATCAGTTGGGTGGTGGTCAACTGGTGCGGTCAAACAATGTGCACAGCAACAACAAGAGCTTTAGCAGTCGCAACCTTCGCAACCGAGCCGCTCTTATCCTGTGTCCACCGCCACAACAGCAATCTCTCACGCCTGCCCTCCTTCCTTCCCGATACAATTGTAACACTACGACTTGCACTCGAATTGTATTGGCACAAAAGCTTCATTATAGTTACAGAGAGGAGACATGTAGGGTTACAGATCGCGCTATCTTTACTTCCAGCCGCTGGAATGAATTCCACTGGGAGTGTTGCGCTGGTTGTTGGTGTACGATGTGTTGTACTCAGGCCCCGGCTTGTTGACCGACCTATTGAGCTTGAACTTTTCGCGCTGTTTGTTCGTGGAATCGTGGTTATACGAGATCTCTCCAAACCCCATCTCGCTCGTCGGCACCGCCTGCTGCTGCTTCATAGCGCGCTGCTGCTGCCTCTTCACCACCATGTGCTGCTGGTTCTGGTTCGAGCCCTGCTGTTGCTGGAGCTGCCTAGCATGCATCTCCTTGGCTCCCACACTGCCCGCACTCGCGCCGATGGACGAGTTGCGCATCTGCGTGAGGCCGCTGGTGCGGGTCGACATGGGCACGCCGGACTTCATCTTCAGGTACACCTTTGCATCCTGGCCTCCCTTGGTCCGGCCAACCTCCGGGGCTATTTCAAAGTTATCAGAGAAGCGCTTCGAGGACTTGCGCTCGTCTTTCATGCCGAGCTGCTTGCGGACAGAGTCAGGGAGGGCCTGCTTCGGCATCTTGGGGCGCGGGATGCGAGTGTCGAGGTCTGCAGGGTGGGTGTGAGGAGAAGGAAAGAAGGTTTTTGGGATATGTCCGGGGCGGGCTTAAATCGCGGAGGGGGGTGCGGACGCCACGGGACACTTACCAGAGCCCCAGCTGCACTGCAGGCCCGACGCGCTGGATCCGAACGACTTCATTGTTAACTGTGAAGACGGACAATGAGGGAGATTTTATTCTGCCCTAGACGCAGAGCCAACGGCACACTGGACTTGCAAGACTTTTACATCGTTCATTGTTTGGGGTTGGGCACTTAAGGTTGATTTACTCCTTGGGAGTCTCGGGAGTCTCGGGATCTTTAACTTTGGGCGTCTCGTCCATGATTTTCTTGGCCGCCGCTTCCTCCTTAGCCATCGCGGCTTCCGCCGCGGCATCCTCCACATCCATCCAGTGCGGCTCGTCGTCATCCTGGTCAAAGCGCTTCTCGCCGCTCATGAGTTTGATCATGCGCAGCGCTTCCTTGCGCCCGCGCTCCATGTTCTTCGCGATGAACTCCTCCTCGGACACTGAAATGTTGGTGGAGTAGTATGACCCGCGCCACTCTTTCGTGAGGAACTCAATGGCGTCCGCCTCAATCTGCTTCTCGCGGTACTCCTCGGCCTCGATCCTGCCCTTCTCAATGAGCGCTGCTATCTCCTCTTCTCTCGCCAGCGGCTCCACAATTTTACCTGCCGCCTTCTCCTCCGCCGCCTTCTCCTCCGCCAGCTTTTTGTCAGCCATCTCCTGCGAGGATGGGTGGGTTAGGGGGGGCACTAACGCAGTGTGGGAAGGCAGTATGGGAAGGGTGGGGGTGACTGGTCCTCATGCTTCACAATGGGCACCCTTGATATATTATCACTGAACCATCTTTCTACCCCCTCCCTCTCTCCTCTCCAACTCACCTTCTCCGCATTCTCAAACCCGCCACCGATCATCTCGTTGACCTCCATCGTTCTCGAGAACCCCTTGCTCCTCAGCGTCTTGAGGTACTTGGCCGCGTCGTCGTCGCTCGGCACGCCGTAGAACGACAGCGCCTTCCCGGCGGTTGACGGGAGGGAGAAGCACTCGGTGAGGAGGCGGAGGATCTCGTCGCGGGGGATGGTTTTGGCGGCGAGGAGGGACAGGTCTATGGCGGGACCGACGCGGTAGGCGGCACTACCCTCGGCGCCGTCGACGATTTCGGGGGTGGCGAGGAGAGTCACCTGGAGGTGGGCTGGGGCGGCGGCGACGGCCTTGGCAGCCTTCTTCATCTCGGCGACGTTCGTGGGCGCTTCGACCAAAGCGATCAAGAACTTGACGCCGGCGGACTGGGACGCAGTGATGAGACCAGGGACGTCGGAGGCGGCGACGCCGTAGGCCACGTACGCGGAGACGCCAGCGAGGTCGGCCTGGGGGAGCTTTGTTAGGGGGAGAAGGGGGGGGGAATGGAGGGGGGGAGGGTCACGATGCGAGCGTACGAAGCAGTTTCGCTCAGCGTGTGTATCGCCGCTCTTGTATCCCCCATAATCTCACCTCACTAGGCAACCCCCCCTCCTCCTTCGCCTCCTTAAACTCCAAAACATCCAGCAATCCACTGTATCTAGCGGAACGACTCGTCAGCCTCTTCTTACTTGCGGCGGCAACGTCGACGAACGCGGTGATTTTAGTGAAGGTGTTGGACTCTTTGAGGAAGTCGAGAAGGGTTTGGTCAGTGCGGGTTTTGAGGTTGCAGAGGCCGGAAATGAGGACTGATCCGCCGAGGTCGTTGGCAACGATTGGGGCAGGTGCGGGTGTGGCGGTGGCAGTGTCGGCGAGACCTAGGGAGAGGCGGTTGGTGGATCTGGTGAAGGAAGGGATGGGGGGGATGAAGGAGTGGGTGGGGAGGAGGAGGAGGGTGGTGAAGAGGAGTGTGTAGAGCATGGTAAGGCTGGGGGTAGTGAGGTGATGGTGGTAGGTAGGAGTGTTTGAGGACGACTGAGTTTGTCTTTGGACCGAAAATGTCTTGGCAGGTAGATTGTTGATGAGCTGTGTCAGGATTTAGAACTGCGTCGAATGTACGCGACACGTGCCGGCAATCAGTGCACAGCCTCGTCGGGCTCTTTATGTTTCGACGTTGTTGAGGCTGTTTGTCTTTTATTTGATCAACGAACCAAGGAGAGAACGGTAAAAATCTAAAAATCATATTGTGATTCATGAACAAATAGCGACAAAGAAACGATTGCCGTGCCGCGCTGCGAGAAAAAAGAATTGAGAAGATCATTCACGACGCAATCTCAATTGCGTGCGTGGCCCCCGTCCTTGCTCCAAACGCCTCACGCCGGCTCACGCCCGCTCACGCCCGCTCACGCCTTTGATCAACGCAACGTCGTCATACCCCTACATCTCAGCAGATAGCAACCGCAGATAGCAACCTCCTGCCTCGCTGCTTACAGACATCTGGACATAAAACATCACAGCCGCTAACATGTTGCGCTCTGTTATGGCTCCGCTCGCGAGGCGTGAGTGTCCCCCCCCCCGCCGGCGATCCATGCCATACCAACAGCGGCTTCCCCAACGGCCTGAGCAACCGCATGAACCCACCATCGATACATACCAGATCTTGTTGTCTATGTCCACTGGCCAAGGCGGCCACGTGAAATGCCCCGGCAACGCGCGGAGCGCCCGTCTCTTGGCGCCCCACGCCCCAGTATTGCCACCATATACCTCCCCCCCGTCCCTTCTC
>Ga0307985_10001427_pt1 | contig 13458 bp, 17 predicted proteins | sample EllFjometageno80_FD_203155 | JGI IMG/M metagenome (GOLD analysis project Ga0307985, IMG submission 203155) | Marine microbial communities from Ellis Fjord, Antarctic Ocean - #80 | ecosystem: Environmental > Aquatic > Marine > Unclassified | place: Southern Ocean | collected 2014-10-09 | reverse complement strand
ACCCCATAGACAGTGGGGTTTTAGTCGCTAACATTGAGTCTGAGGTAACAGCCGTTATCTCTGCTCAGTTAAGCCGCGTATTCCAAGTAATCTTTGACTACAACGACCTAGCCTACAACCGAATAACCCAGAAAGCGGCTGATGATGCCTTTATGTTTGGTAGATCAATAGCCTTTGAGGAGGCCGTTGCTCTGTACTTTATCAACCGTGAGAGCTTCATCAGTAGCATTTCACGCACACAGGGCTTGCTTATCTTGGCATCTATAGAGAAATTACGCCTAGGAGACGCAACTTTAGTCCAGATAGCCAAAGACCTAAGAAAGAACTTTAGGCCAATCAATAGGAATCGTGCGGCACTTATCGCTAGAACCGAGACACACAGCGCGGCTGGCTTTGCCCACCAAAGGTATCACAAGAAGGTAGGTGACAGTTATGGTGTATCAATGCTCAAGCAGTGGGTATCAACAGGGGATGGTCGGACTAGAGAAACCCACAGGATGGCAAACGGTCAGCAGGTCACTATGGATGAGGATTTTATTATAGGCGGTAGACCCATGAGCTACGCTGGAGATCCAAGAGGCGGTGCAGTCAATGTATGCAACTGTCGGTGTGTCGTGATCTATGTTGATGCTAGAGATTCAGTAGATGATGACTTTGACCCTGACGATTATGAGGATTTTTAACCTACCCCCCCTTACATTTAACCTATCCCCCCCTTTACCATTAACCTACCCCCCCCTTAGAGCTAACCTACCCCCCCCTCTTTTAATCCGTTAAAAAAGCGTCTGAAAAACGGAAAAACTTTTTAAGTGCAAAAGAGTTGGTCAGAATTTCAGCCACCCCCTGAATCCGTTGGAAATGCGCCCGAAAAACGAAAAAACTTTTTAAACGTAAAAGAGTTGCAAGAATTTCACACCCCCTATCAAATAAATTTATTTTTGCCCAAACTTTCAAAAAACGATGCAAAAGGAATTAGTTCCCACAGCCCAGCAACCACGCGGCCTGTAGAGGAGGTGTTTTGATTTTCATTTTTTAAGGTGCGCGAAAACGCTCTGAAATAATTAGTTAAATATTTGACGGTGTTTTCAGGCTGTCAGAAATTTATAAAATTTTACGCGCCCGAAAAGCGGGTCAAAAAAACAAGTTACAAGTTTGACGGTGTTTTAGCCTGTTCAAAAATTTATAAACTTTTGAGGTGACGTTTAGGGCTTCAAATCTTTTACGAGAAATACGTCCCCATCTGAGTTTTCAATCAAGGTGAAGGTATCGCCATCAACCCAGCCATGCCTTTTGGTTAAGTCTGACAGCTTAATGTCATTCTGATTACTGCTATCCCCTAGATGAATGCCGCTTTCATGCATTCTAAAGTTGTATCCAACGTATAACATATCATTTCCTTTTGTTGTTTGCCCCCGAAGGGGCTTGGTTGTGATTAACCGCCTTGGCCGTTAGTACCCATAAGGATAAGGGCGTGTTTAAGAGCTTCAAAGCGAGACTTTTGCATTATGGCTACTTGGGATGGGTTGCTGGTGAGCTTGCCGCTGTAGTAATCATTTAAGACTTCATCTTGCTCAATGGTAGATAACCCAAAGCCCACATTATGCCGCGAAAGGTAAAACTGCTGATCTGCTACTGGATTATTAAAATTAATAGTTGGTTTTGACATATTTGGCACCTTTTAGTTGTTGTTTAAATTAAAGTAATAAGAGAAGTTAGTAAACCAATAAGAGTAACGGCTAAAGCGATGTACTCTTCTTTTTGAATGTTGCCCTTAGTGCGGGTGTTTTGGTAAGCGGGGTAGTAGTTCATTATCTTGCACCTTTTATTTGTTTTCTCTTTATACGTTTAGTATAGCATACAAGTTTACCATTGCAAACATTATTCGCACGTTTTGGGCTAAACCCTTTTCGTGCTTTCGGGGGTGTCCTTAAAAAAGAGTTGTGATACCATATGTCTGAATGTAAAGTGTCTCAGTGCAGATGCCTGATTCCATAAGCGGTCAAATGATTGCAAACCAATAACCTAACGGAACAGTGTATGGATAACGCGATTAGAGAAGACCTTGAACCTTTTGATCTTGAGGCTTGCATTACAGCCCTTAGCGATTCCATAAAGGACAGTGATACTCCTAATGAGATTGCGACTGATGATCTAAGCTCTGACGAAGAACAGTTAGAGGATGATGTTGAAAAGGCATCTGAGCAGTTCCTTGACATAAAAGCAGAGATAAACGCGGTTGATGAAGAGGATGAGGAGTACGGTGTCTTTGAGGGATACGGCTCAATCTTCAACAACACTGACCTAGGTAATGACGTTATTGTTAATGGCGCATTCACCAAAAGCATAAAGAAAACTGGCGCTAAGGGCGTTAAATTACTCTATCAACATAAGACGGATATGCCTATTGGCGTATATGAGTCTATTGAAGAAGATGAAAAAGGACTAAAGGTTCGCGGTAGGTTGGCTATGAAAACCCAAGCTGGTCGTGAAACTTACGAGCTAATGAAAATGGGCGCTCTTGATGGCCTATCTATTGGTTTTAGAACAAGCCCTAAAGGGCAATCATATGATCCCAAGACGAGAGTTAGAAAGATCAGTGAAGTAGAATTGATGGAAATCTCTGTTGTTACTTTCCCGATGAATCCTAAGGCTAAGGTTCAGAAGGTTAAGGGACAGGAGCTTTCAATCAGGGAATGGGAGAACGGACTGCGCGATGCTTTTTCTCTATCTCGTTCAGAAGCAAAGATGGCGGCAAAGGCAGTACAGGATGCTTTCACTCAGCGCGATGCTGAGGAAAAAGTAAACCCTGATGTAGAGTCCATTAAAAACCTAACCCAAAAACTCAAAACCCTATTAGGAGAAATCCAATGAGTGAAGATGTTAAAACGCTAGTATCTGACATGGGAACAGCTTTTGAAGAATTTAAAAAAAGCTATGACCAGAAGTTAGAGAACGTAGAAAAAGGCATTAATGACACCGCTCTTGACGCAAAGATTGCTGGTATTGAAGCAAAGCTAGACCAGTATGAAGATGTCAATCAGCGAATTGTTGCAAGCCAAAAAACCCAAGAGAGCATTAAAGACCAAATGGATCGCATGGAAACAGTTATGCGTCGTCCTACTTCTGGCTTTACTGCAAAACAAATTGATGAAGGCTCAAAGGCTTTTGACAACTATTGCCGCAAGGGAATGGATGGCATTACTCCTGATGAGAAGAAAGCTCTTACAGTTTCTAATGATACTACTGGCGGCTACTTAGCTCCCCCAGAGTACATCCGTGAGTTAATTAAGACTATCACTGAAATCTCTCCAATTCGTTCTATCTCAAGAGTTCGTAACACTGGACAGCGTTCTATTCAAATTCCTAAGCGTACTGGCACTTTTGCCGCGCAGTGGGTATCTGAGTCAGGCACTCGTTCAGAGACTAATGGATGGCAGGTTGGCCTAGAAGAGATTCCAGCGCATGAGATGTATGCACTGGTTGATATTTCTGAGCAAGACCTTGAAGATACAGTGTTCAATCTTGAAGCAGAAATGCAGTCTGAGTTTTCTGAGCAGTTTGCTAAAGCAGAAGGTACGGCTTTCGTATCTGGTAACGCTGTAGGCAAGCCCGAAGGAATCTTAACCAACGCTGATGTTGCTGAGACTAACTCTGGAGCGGCCGCTGTACTAACCGCTGATGGCCTTATCGCTTTGGTTCACTCCATTAAGGGTGACTACAGCCGTAACGGTACTTTCGTCTTTAACCGTAACACTCTAGCTGATATTCGGAAGCTAAAAGATGCGGCTGGTCAATATGTGTTCCAAGCAGGTATGTCACTTGCTGGAAATATGTCAGCTACTATCTTAGGCCATCCTTATGTTGAAGCTACTGACATGCCAGCCGTAGGCGCAGGTAACTATCCTGTTGCATTCGGTGACTTCCGTCGCGGCTACATGGTTGTTGACCGTGTTGCTATGGCTGTCCTCCGCGATCCGTTCACCCAAGCTCAAACAGGTAATATTCGTTATATTGCTCGTCGAAGAGTTGGTGGACAGGTTATTCTTCCAGAAGCAATCGTCAAGCAGAAGGTTTCTGCGTAACTAGGAGATAGATCATGAGAGATTTAGGCAACAACTTAACAGTCATTCAGAGCCTTGCTCCAGTAGTAGCCAGCGGTAACGGCACGACTACTAATAGCACTGGTGTTGATCTTCAAGGTTTTGAGGGAGCAATGGTTTCTGTTGCTTCTGGTGTTGAAGGTGATACTTTGGCGGCTAACCTGAAGTATGACTTTAAACTTCAGCACAGTGATGACAATTCAACTTTCACTGACTGCGTACAGAGCGAAGTAACCGACTCATCTATTACGAGCGGAATCTTCTTAACTCTTGATGCGAACGCTGAGACTCCGCAATCTAGCGGTATTGGTTATATCGGTGGCAAGCAGTACATCCGCGTTAGCGTTGTAAGAACAGGGAACCACGCAACTGGTACTCCTTTGTCTATCAACGTAGTTAAAGGTCATCCGCATCATGCTGGTGGCGCAAGTACTTATAGCCTTGCGTAAAATGTAACGAGAACGAGAGGGTAGAGTTCCCCCTAGCTACCCTCTCAATCTTTAAAGGTATTTATTATGAGCAAACAATATAAGATGGTTATTCCCAAGGCTGGAATGGCAGAAGAGTCAGGCGGTATTAAACTGTACGAACTTGGGTCTGTTGTGACTGCTGATGCAAAATGGAAAGAAGATTTAATGTTAGCTTTTCTTGAGAATGGATGGGCTATGGAAATAAAGGTTCAAGATACTTCCAATCTGGAAAGGGCTAGAGATAACAAAGGCCACTTTGCCCCTGACGATTTATCCACCCCTGAGGTGAATGAGGCGTATGTAGAGAAGAAGGTTGTACCTAAGAAGAAAAAAGCCGCGCCTAAAAAGAAGGTTGCACCTAAGAAGTAACTTTTCCGCAATGGGATGGAATATCAATGGCAACTATATTTCTTGTCAATGGGGATAATAAGCCTCAAGTGCAAGTTGACTTAACTAGGGCTGACACTAATGCGGTAGTTAATTGTGTCGGGGCTACCTGCACTCTAAAAGTTAGAGCTAGAGGCGAGTCCGCAACAAAATTTACGGTTACAGCTAGTGATTCTGGTAACAACCTATTGAACGGCAAACTCCTTTTTACCCTAGGCGCTAATCTAACTAATATAGACGCTGGGGCTTACGAGGGTGAGGTCAATGTTGTCTTTAATGGGGGGGATATTGAAACTGTTTATGAACTTGTAGACTTTGTTATAAGAGAAGAGTTCGCATGAGCAGTTTTTATATCAAGGTACAAACTACTGACCTATCTTTGGTCGGCAAACCTGTAAACATATCTTTATCTATAAAGCCTGTTGATATAAGTCTATCAGCGGCTTTTTCAGTTATAACAATCCCTAGCTTAAACCAAGCGTTTGTAGAATCTTTGGTACTTACTGAGTCAACTGCTCTAGTCTTTGGCAAGCCTCTAAGCAACGCAATAGCCCTTACAGACGGCAAAGCCCTCACCCTAGCTAGGACACTAAGTAACGCTTTAACGGTAGCAGAGGGCAGTACGCTCTCATCTGGGTTGTTTAAGGGAGATTCTGCTGGGTTTGCTGATAATGAATTGTTTGGCACTACAAAAGCGCTATCTAATACAACCTCTGTTATAGACTTAAACATCCTTTCTATGGGCAAGCCTTTGAGTGATAGTGGCTCTTGGGCTGATCTTCCCTCTGTGGGGGCGGGTAAGATATTCACCAATGCTTTCACTGCTGGAGATGGTGATATATTATTGTTTGGTAAAAGGCCGTCTGATTCAGCCAGCTTTTCGGATGCCGTTAATCTATTTGAGCTAGGTTTATTTCTAAATGAGGTGGCTTATGTAACTGACGATGCTGATGGGGTAGCAGGGGATGATAGCTCTTATACCTTTGTCAAAATAACATCTAATATGTCGCTTGTTGCAGATAATGATACTATTGGTTTTACAGGTGTGAAGAGTGACGCTTTTGGAATTGCAGATGCAGGCAGTGGGCGTAGTCAGGGCTATTGCTCTTTAGACTACTTTTTAGAGGATTATGTTGGTTCAATTTGGACTTTTTAACAGGTGGAATTATGAATAGCGAAGAGAATACAGGTATAAAACTAGCAGGGCAATTAAGCATTGTTGTGCGAGACAAGAGCGGAAAAATCAAAGAGCAACGCCTAGAGAAGAACCTAATCGTTACTGTTGGTTTGACCTTTATATGTTCAAGAATGAAAGAAGATACTGCAACGGCTATGTCGCATATGGCTCTAGGGTCAGGAACTACAGCAGTAGCGGCTGGGCAAACAGACTTAGTATCTATATTAGGTGCTAGAGAAGCCCTTGATAGCTCTACTGCATCAACGAACACCGTTGTTTACGTCAGTAGCTTTGAAGCGGGAGATGCGACAGGTGCGGTGACAGAGGCAGGTATCTTTAATGCTTCCACCTCTGGGACTATGTTGTGTCGTACTGTGTTTCCTGTAGTAAACAAGGCGGCAGACGATACTATGAGTGTCACGTGGACTGTCACTTTAACAGCGTCTTAATTAGAAGGGGGTAGATCATGGCTACGATTGTAACGCGGAGCGGCAAAGGGTCGTCCCTGACTAATAATGAAGTGGATGCGAACTTCACGAACTTAAACACTGCCAAGCTAGAGCTTGGTGGTGGGACTCTCACAGGCAATTTAAATTTTGGCGATAACGTCAAGGCTATGTTTGGTGCTGGTAGTGACTTACAGATTTACCATGATGGTGGAAATAGTCGTATATTAGAAAACGGTACGGGCTTCTTAGCTATTGGCACAAGCGGAACTGATATTCGTTTAACAGGCCAGAGTTTTAACGAGTTTATGGCTAAGTTTGAGCAGGATGGGCCAGTAACCCTTTACTACAACAATGCTCCCAAACTAGCCACCACAACCACAGGCATAGATGTCACTGGCAATGTAGACCTGCCTGACAACGGAAAACTATTACTGGGTACTGGTAATGACTTACAGCTTCACCACGATGGTAACAATTCCTTTGTTGATCAGGTTGGTACAGGCGCTTTATATCTAAGAGCCGATACTCTAAATATAACAAGTTATACTGGAACTGAAAATTATTTAGGTATGGCTGTAAATGGATCAGTTACATTATATAACAATAATATTGCAAAACTATCCACCACCGCCACAGGCATAGATGTCACTGGTACTGTGGTAGCTGATGGTTTGACTTCTAGTGGTGCAATTGTAGCGAATGGCGACATAACTAAAGCAGGTCAGTTATCTGTCACAAGTACAGGAAGTAACGTATGGGTTAAGGGAGTCGAGGCTGGATTCGTAAGCTCCACGACTGGCGAGTATATGCTTAGAGCCACAACTAATGGCTCAGTCAAACTATACGACAATAATGCTATTAAGCTAGAAACTACAACCACAGGCATAGATGTTACTGGTACTGTGGTAGCTGATGGTTTGACTGTTGATGGGGGTTCTAGTTCGCCAACTCATTTGTTCACTGGTGCTAGAGCAGGGACGTTAGTTTCTATTGACAATGAAAGCACTTCAACTTCTTATGGCTTGCTTACAAATACCGCCAGTGTAAGTGCTAATAGTTATCCGTTATGGGTTACATCTAACGATGCAAACAGATTAACTGTAGGGGGCAACGGCGACATATCCTTCTACGAGGACACAGGCACAACGGCCAAGTTCTTCTGGGATGCTAGTGCAGAGTCTTTGGGGATTGGAACTAGCTCTCCTAGTGGCGCTTTAGAAGTCGTAGGTGGGGCTTCTTTAGGCAGTGGCTTTACACAGTCAAGAAGTGGACACCCTACATTTGGCATTACTAATGGTGGAACAGATAGCGTTTATTTCTCGTTAGCCCCCAATGGTGGTTCACACCAAACCTTTATGCAAGTCCGTGATGACGATACCGATGTAAGCTCAGTAGCCTTTAGTACATCTGGCGCAGAACGCATGACTATAGATAGCTCTGGTAATGTGTTGGTAAATAGCAGTAGCCCCATATATGGCTCTACTAACAGAGGTGTTTTAGAGCTAAACGGCACAGGAACCGCAGGAAGCCTGCTTGGATTAAAGGTGGGTGGTACTCATGCTGGCTATATTTTTGCGGCCTCAGACCAGATGCAGGTCTATAACCATTTAGCCACCCCTCTTAAATTCTTTACCGATGCCACCGAACGTATGCGTATAGACAGCTCTGGTAACGTGTTGGTGGGTACTGATAATAATTCGGCAGGAGCAGGAAACACTGCAACTGGTATAAGTCTTAGGGGCGGTACAGACAATCGTTCATTCTTTTCAGTGAATCAAGACTATGTCATGCATCTTAACCGCAAAGGTAACGATGGTAACATCCTTGAGTTTGCAAAAGACGGCTCAAATGTTGGGTCTATTGGTGTCGAAAACGGTGATTTAAATATCAACGGTGACACGGGAATAAGATTCCAAGACACTAGCATAATGCCAAGGCGGGCTGGTTCTGATGTAGATGCAACAGTGGACATTGGATTATCAAGTCATCGTTGGAAAGACCTCTACCTATCAGGCGGTGTCTACCTAGGCGGTACAGGTGCGGCTAATAAGTTGGATGACTATGAGGAAGTTAATTTTACCGCAACGCTACAAGGTAGTACAGCAACGCCAAGCACGTTAGTAACTGTTACAGGTTTTGCTACAAAAATCGGACGAGTTGTACAATATTCTATTGGTTTTGAGGGCATAAACACTACTGGATATGGAGGCCTTGTTTCAGTTACAGGGCTTCCGTTTGCTAACAATGGAGGTAGGGCGATAGGAAACATCGTAGGTTATGTCGGTCTAACTTTCGCAGGGACTCAATCATTTAGTGTTTTAGGTGTTGCAAGCACAATCCTTGAGGCACTTAATATTTCGTCTGCTTCCGCTTGGGCTAATTCTACGCATAACGCAGGTACTGGCCGTTATTTCTGGCTTACTGGCACTTACATGACAACAGCATAACAACCATACGCTTACTGGACGGTAGGCACAGACAGGAGCAACACAATGGCATTAACTAAAGTAATATCAGAAGACAAGATAGAAATCGTAGGCGAGCATAAGCATATACAGGTGCGTACTTGCACCAAAGTCCTAGAAGATGGTGTAGAGCTTAGTTCTGGCTACCATCGTCATGTAGTATCAGCAGGAGACGACTATAGTGCTGAATCTACAGAAGTCCAAGCAATCTGTGCGGCTGTACATACGGCTGAAGTAATAGCGGCATATGAAGCATCAACTGAGGAAGTATAACAATGGCTTATTTATTAGATTTATATGTACTGGCAACATCTTTAATAACAGTTGCATCAGTAATATGCAATTACACTGAAACCCCAAAAGATGATGCTTTTGTCGCTAAGTGCTACAAGGTTATGGAACAGTTTGCTTTTCTAGGTAACAAAGCGAAGCAGTAAGCTATGGATAGTGTCGTTACGTTAATTAACGAGGTTGGGTTTCCAATCGCGGCCGCTCTCGGGCTGGGGATGTTTATATGGAAGCTCATTAACCGCATTATTGATGGGCTAGAAACCAAAGTAGATACGTTAGATGATAAGCTACTAGAGGCTATCAGCCACCTAGAAGAAAGGCTAGGCGGTAAGCTGGATGGGCAACACGGAATATTAATAGCTCTTATTGATCGTGTCAGAAGTGTTGATAATGAGATTATCCGTCAAGACGTACTGTTAAAGACGGTGCTTGGCGTTCCGCAGTTATTGCAGACTGATAGGTTGGCAAAGGCAGATAGAGATGATCAGAGAAAAGATTAAAATGTTAGCTCTTGGCTTGCTCTGGATAGCGATGTCTATAAGCGCGGATCAAATGACGCATAAGTTTAAGTCCCCCTCTTTTAATGGCGCAAACACATCAAGCCATTACCTCACTATTGAAAACCAAGAATTTAACCGCAAAGCAGACATTAAAGCTGAAATAAAGGCATATCAAGAAGAGCTAGAGCGGGATGCTGAGAACACTACTCTAGCGCGGTTTATTAGGAACCTTGAATCACGCATATACGCAGAGCTTAGTCGGCAGTTAGTCAATAACTTGTTTGGTGAGACAATGAGTACTAGCGGTATCCTTGAGCTTGAAGGGAATACCATCCAGTATTTTATTGATGGAGATTTTATTACCCTAATCATAACGGATGCAGATGGAAATACTACGGAAATTACTTTGCCTGTCGGTTCTTTTTCTTTCTAGCTGTTCAGTTTTTGATCAATTTGAAGATACCTACAACCAAAGATTTGAAGCTAACGATGTAGTTAAAATAGAAAAACTACAGTCTAAGAGCCTATCTGATGCATTGCCGCCCAAGGTAAAGCCTATCGTAGCCGTATATCCCAACTCGTTTACAGATCAGACAGGCCAGCGCAAAAGTAATAGCTCGTTTGCTCTATTCTCAACCGCTGTTACACAGCAACCTAGCGCCCTTCTAATCAGAGCATTAAAACACGCAAGCAATGGACAATTTTTTAGGGTTGTTGAAAGGGTGGGGCTAGATAACCTTACAAAAGAAAGACAGCTAATACGGTCAGCTAGAGAGCAACTTCCTGATGGAGAGGGTGGTAATAGCGTACCACCACTGCTTTTCGCTGGCGTTTTGCTTGAGGGAGCGGTAATAGCGTATGATACCAATTTAGCGACAGGAGGAATGGGCGCTAGATATCTGGGCGTGGGCAAGAGCGCACAGTACAGAGAAGATAACGTCACAGTGTCATTACGCATGGTATCTGTGGCAACTGGTGAAATACTTATAGAAGTAATGAGCCAGAAAACCGTATTTAGTTACGGCCAATCTGATGATGTTTTTAAATTCATTGAGATGGGGACAGAGCTTGTTGAAATAGAATTAGGCAATTCGCGCAATGAGTCCACTACGATAGCTTTAATGAAAGCCATAGAGGGCGCTGTCTTAGAGCTAATTAATATCGGTTATGACAGGAGATTTTGGGCTTATGAAACAGAAAAGTAATTACCTAATAGTAAGTTTTTTTATGTTTGTGGGAAGTTCGTCTGTATTCAGCGCGGATAACGAAATATACATTGACCAATCGGGTGCCACAGCAAATATAGATATTGAACAGCTAGGTAGCGGTAACATGATTGGTGGTCTGCTTTCTGTGGCAGGTACGTTAACGCCTCTTGATCTTGATGGCACGACCATGATTTTAGATATAAACATGATTGGAAGCACTAACAAGTTTTTTGGTGACATATACGCTGATAGCTTCACAGGTGACTATAACTTCACTGGTTCCACGAACACCTTTACCATTCAAGTAGACCCAACAAATACTTACGGTGCAGATAGCACTGACCAGCAAGTAGACGTTACTGGATCAAGCAACACATTCACCCTAAACCAAGGCACCACGGCTCTAGCGGCTACTTTAGATTTGGACTGGATGATACAGGGTAGTAACAACACTATAACGTCTAATATAAATATTGATGGGGCAACTAACTATGTTGATATAGATGGTTCAGATAACACATTAACCTATACTGGGACAGGGACTACGGCATCCGCAGGAGGTTATTTTTACCTAGACCAAACAGGCGGTAGTCGGACATTTACTATTCAACAACTGAGTACTCTTGATAATGACTGGCTCAAAATTGTTAATGTTGGTTCTGGCGGTACTATTTGCATCATTCAAAACGACCAAGGTAGTAGCACAGGCTGTTGATATAGGTGGCGTATCTGAGGTATCGGGGTACGCCCAAATAAAGAGAAACAAGTCATCGCTTAGTGCGGATTTAAAGTTATCCGTACAGTCAAACGATGAAGCCATTACCTCCAACGGTAGGATGGCTATTACGTTCCTTGACGATTCTAAAGTAAAGCTAACAGAGCATTCTCAATTAACAATAGATGAGTACATCTATGATGCCAATCCAAGCAACTCTAAAATGGCTCTTACTTTTGGCCTAGGGACTGCTCGTTTTATATCTGGCAAGTTAAGCAAGATAGACAAAAAGAACATTACCCTTAAAACGCCAACGGCTGATATTGCCATAAGGGGAACTGATTTTACCGCCACAGTGGATGAGTTAGGCCGAAGCCTCATCATACTATTGCCCGATAAGAACGGCATCTCTAGTGGAGAAATAGAAGTTTTTACCGCTATGGGTAGCGTTCTATTAAACAAGCCCTATCAAGCTACCACCGTATCAGTGTTTGAATCCGCACCATCCAAGCCAGTTATCCTAGATTTGACGTTAGATTTTATTGATAATATGCTTATCGTTACTCCCCCCAAAAAAGCTGTGGCTATTGTAGAGGAGCGCATAGTAAAAGCCTCAAGCATATTAGATTTTAATGGTTTGGATATTGACTACTTAGAGGAAGATTTACTATCCGATGACAGCCTAGAATTCACAGAGCTAGATATAAACTATCTGGATGTTAATTACCTTGAGGATCTCCTTAATATATTGGACGCGCTGGGAATAGATGAAGAAAAGGATGAGTTAGCTCAAGTTTCAGGCGTTACCGTATCAGGAACCACATTAGGGCTGGATGTTAAAACTCAAATAACAACTATCATTACAGGGCAAACGCTAAGTTTATTTCGGAGTGTTAGCGAATCAGCAAGGCTAGACCTCAACATCTCAAACGGTTACACAGTAATATTAATTCAGGATGGGGTATCTAACGTCATAAAAATTAACGGTGGTGATTCCACTATTAGAATATTGCAGGAGGGGTAATGAAAAAAATAATTATAGGTATCGTAGCCGCGTTTTTATTTTCCGCTTTAATATACCAGCCAACAATAGTTGAGGTTATTAAGCTAAGAACCTTTGACCACTTTGTAGAAACTGAGGAACCTACAGGCAATATAGTACTGCTCAACTTAACTGAGTCAGATATTCAGCGGGAGGGCGGCTGGCCGTTTCCCAGAGAAAGGCTATCTGAGATTCATGTAGACCTGCTCAATAAAGGTGCGGCCTCAGTATCGTGGGTTGCCGTGTTCAGTGAGCCTGATAGATTTGGAGGAGATGCTTATTTTGCTAAGGCGCTATCTTATGCTCCCAGCGTAATCGCTATGTTTGAAACTGATGGCTTCAAGGAAATGCCTAAAACTGAGGGAACAGTAATTCTTGGTGATGATATTGGAGGAATAGAGGCTAAGGGGGTAACTCAAAACATTAAGATTTTAAGAAATGTTGCGCTTCAAGGAATAGTATCAGCCCCTGTTGATGTTGATAATCTCGTTAGGCGTATGCCTTTGCTAATGAGAAGTCCTGATGGGTGGATGGCTAGTTTTGGCACCCAACTTTTAAAGGCAGTCACAGGAACAAGTACCTACGTCATTAAAACCAACGCTAACGGTATTCAAGAGGTAAGGGTTAAACAGCTAAACCCCATTCCAACAGACA
>Ga0307985_10001424_pt1 | contig 13474 bp, 17 predicted proteins | sample EllFjometageno80_FD_203155 | JGI IMG/M metagenome (GOLD analysis project Ga0307985, IMG submission 203155) | Marine microbial communities from Ellis Fjord, Antarctic Ocean - #80 | ecosystem: Environmental > Aquatic > Marine > Unclassified | place: Southern Ocean | collected 2014-10-09 | reverse complement strand
CCGCGTTCGCCCTCGTCCCCCTCTATCTTCTCCACACAGCGTCCACATCCCTCAACATAACCCTCTTCACCCTGGGCGTAATCTACGCGAACTTCATGGAATGGTACAACCACAAGATCAACTTCCACCTTATCCCGCACCTCTTCGCCAACCCCCGCGTTTACTTTGTGGTGCACGGACACCACCACAAGTACCCCGACGCTAACCCCGTTACGCCCTTGCCGCAAACGCTGTTCCTATACCTCGTTAGCGACTTCATCTTCCGCGTCCTCTTCGGCGCTAGCCACCTCCACGTCCTGTCCGGCGGCGGGCTTGGGTTCCTGATCTTCGAGTTGACGCACGTCTTCATACACAAGGTCGAGCGGGAGGACTGGGAAGCGCCGTGGCTTCGCCCCATGATTGACTACCACTTGACGCACCACGTCGAGTCCAAGACGGCGTACGGGTTCACGAGTCCGTTCTGGGACTGGGTGTCGCACTTGTTTGGATTCGGTGATCTCCCGAGTGAGGCGAGATACCAGTGGCCGATCGTGCCCATTCCTCTCCCGATCGTGCCGTTCATCGTCGCCAAGGCGCTGCACGTGCTAAGTGGGAAGGAGGTTAAGGAGAGGAGAGCGTACAATCCGGACAGGAAACGGAGCGTCGGCGGGGAGACGAGCGGCAAGAGCAGGAACGATTGAGGTAGGGGGAGCATTGCTGCGCGCAACCAGAGGGGGGAGGGTAAAACGTAAGAACGTCACAGAGTCCTGCAATTGTTAACCGTTGAGGAGAGAGTAGAGTCGCTGTTTTAAAATAAGTGAAAGTCCGTTTCACGCCGCCTTCCATCTTTATTCGCAAACACACCGGATCTCGGCGCGCCACAAGCGGGAGAGGAGGAAGGCGGGACAGACGGTGTCCGAGGCGGGGCTGGGGTTACACAAGGTGTGAACAAAGGGAGAAGGCGGTGTGAACAAAAGAGAGGGTGTGAACAAAGCGGCTCTCCTCCAAACCTCCCACCCACGGCGGTGTGAACAAGTACTCGAGTACTAATGGAGCTTAGACCACCTCCAAGCCACCCACCGGGCGTGAATGCGGCCAAGCATGAATGCAGGCGTGAATGCCTCCGTGAAGTGAAGTGTTGTGTGTCCCCCTCCGCGCTTGACTTACGGCATGAGTTTGATGACGATTTTCGAGCAGTTACGGTGCGTGTGCATGGCTTGATCGCTGTAAGTCAGCTCCGTGAGGCTGTTCGCGGCGGGGCGCAACGAGGGGGGGCTTGTGGCGTTGACGTAAGCAGGTGAAGACAGCTTACGCTGGGGCTTTTGGCGTTCGCAGTTACTGTATTGGACTTGTGTCTACAAGAATATTCCAAAAATAATTCTCAAAGTAAAAAATCTCGTGCACCTGACTGATTTGTACTGTGTTGATTCTTCCTAAATTCATCTTTAGCGTGCCAAACTACCTTTCAATTGCTAAATTTACGAATGCCATTATTCCATAGCCATTTGAGAACATTCTCGCTCCCTCTGTGCTTACCCCTGCACAAATCGTGCGCGTTGAAGATTTTAGTGGGGGAAATGTCTAAAAAGTCGAAACGCGAGAGAACTCCACAGATGCAGATGAGCACCGCTGTAGGAGAGCAAAAAATCTATAACTTGTTTTCGGCCACGCTCTATCATAAGCCGGGGGCGCTACTATAAAACTCGTCTATGCGCGTAAGGTGTAGACTTTACTTTTTACGTAACACGGCAAACTAAACTAGCGCCCCCGGGTGTTGGTAGCCCCTTTTGCGGAAGTAACCCCCCACTGTGAAGACGTAAGGAAATACCCCTTCGTTTAAGCCTGTAAATAAATGGCGCGTGTTCAGACCTGGGAAAATCCATATTTGGGTCAGTGTGCCGCTCTGCACAATCCGGACGTGCGAACCGCCGCGAAGCACTCTAAACTCCATGCTTTGCCACACGTCCCCAGGCCGCCACGCTCCTCCGTTCTGAACGAGTGTCGTGGTGAATTGGATCGAACATGTACCTAGATCTAAATGTCCGGCCGGATGCTGGCAACATACCTAGGACCTATTGTCTCCCCTGTGCCCGGATCTCCTGTCTATTGCTTTTGTGTTGTCTTCCACTCCACTCCACTCACCACCCTCTCCCTCTCCAGTTCCACTTCCTCGTCTATATATAGAACCAAATCTCCCTCCCCCACCCGCCGTAGCACTCGATTTGCGGAGGAAAAGAGGCGTGCCGAACCTGCTGTATCCTGCGACGCCGTTCTCTCCAAAACCATGACCTCGAAAGAACAAGCCCCAGTATCCGCTGAGCAAGTTACAGTTTCCCTCAAGGTTTTCCACCCGGATTACCCCCCAACAACCTGCCCTTTCCCCTCCTTTGAATACTTCCAGCTGACTCTCAAGCGTCGGAATTGCGTCGGGATGCGCGAGATCGGCACCCAGCACACCTTCCTCGACGTATTCCTCTGCGCAACGCTTTGTACTCCAGGTGTCCTGTATCTCTCCCTCCCCAACCCCGATCCTCTACCCCTCCGAATCGCCGTCCTCGTTGAGTGCCTCATCGTAACGGTAGTGTCGGTCATTGCCGACGGCTTCCTCCTTCATCAATCCGCCGACGAGAGTAACCGCGAAGGCCTACTATGGATAGATCGAAAGACCGCCGTGCTACACATGCTCACCGTCCCCCTAATCGTGATTTACCGTCTAACAAGCGGTTACATAACCCTCACCCAATTCCTGCTCCCCCTCGCATTCTCCACCCTAGCCATCGCCGCGTTCCATAGACGCGTGTACTGCACGTTCGTAGAGCAAGACTGGCGGAAGGCGAGGTTCTGGGGGAGAGTGTGGCACGTTGGCGGATCGCTCGCGCCCGTGCTCGCGTTTATTCCAAGCTAGGCGAAGAGTGCGACGAGTTTTCACGGTGTTAATTTAAGCATCCTTCCATTAACTCATCCCCAACCCATCCTCCGCAAACTTAAAGATGGGTAGTTTCTCAATCTCGTCCTCCGCCACCATCCCCTCCCCAATCTCGTACGCGTCCTGAAACACCTTCTGGATCTCGCTCTTCGCGTCCTCCACGCTCATAATATCCGTCCTGAACCCAATCCTGTACTCGTCCGTCACCAGTTTCTTCCTCACGACCCTGCTAACCCGCACGTCGATCCCCAACCTGTCCACGCTTGTTATACGAGCACTCCCGGGGTCCTGCTCCTTGACTCCCAGCAACCACGTCACGACGTTGCTAATATCCTCGTCGTTCTCCTCGTTAAGCTTGACGACGAGCTCGTTGCTAACCCCCGCCAACATATCCGGCATTGCCTTCTTGTATTCCGCCGCCTCGATCCACTTGCTACTCACTCCAAACCCGCCGACGTAGTAGATCTGCTTGGGAGTTAGCCGGTAGAAGCGGAACATGGGGCTGTCCATGACGCGGTCGGCATAGCTGTGTGCGATGCTGTACTTCGTTCGGATGCCTGTGTGGGATTGAGAGTGAACAAAAAGGCGGGTGTGTAAACAAATGGTGGCGCTGTGTGTGGCGCTGTTTGTGGCACTTGTACTCACTGGTAAGCTCCTCATCCTTCTCGTCCACCCCCTTCACAGTCCCCACCAAACTAATCCTCCTCATGTCCTGGCTCCCTCCACTCCCCGGCGGGCTGTACTGCGCGAACAGCGTCGCCTTCGCCTCCTCCCCCTCCTTCTCCATCCCCCTCGTAAGAAACAGCGTGTGCTGCGACTTCTCGTTCATCAAGAAGACTGGATTGCCACTGTTATCGAGGATGTAGTCCACGTAACTTCCGAAGGGACTGCCGTCGACGGTGGAGCAGGGGATGCCGGTGGATTTTATCAGGGTAGAGAGGGTTCCGGCAGTGCATACGCTCGCGACGGTGCGGGAGAGTTCAGTGGTGGAGAGGGAGAAGGTGAGGGAGGGGGTTAGGGTTGAGGCAATTGCGGTTGTGGTGGTAGAAAGAAGGCGGTGGTTGTGTGTGATTGGAGGAGGTGGCAGGTGGAAGCTGATAGTGTGTTGGGAGAGGAGGAGGATGATGCAGGTTAGCGACCACATCGTAGTCGATGATGTGAGGCGAAAACCGCCATCCCACCGACGACAACAAGACGCTCAACAAGCACCGCAAAGTAACGAGTGAGACATCTACACGAGAGCTGCCAATCCTCGTCAACCACACACTACTTAGCCACCACCACCCACTCCCCTAGCTAACCAACTGGAACTGGTACGGCCGCCCCCTGCCCTCCTTTTAGCGACACTGCAAACTGTCAAACGAGCGACAAGCAAACACCTCCACTCCTCACGCTCACACTCGTCACTCCCAGCCAACGCATGCTGGTACGGCCGCCCCCTGCCGATACTGCACACCTTCAAACGAGCACCGCTATGGACGCCCTCCTCTTCTCCTTCACCAACGCAACGTTTGAAGCCGCACTATACAGACAATCGGACCAGTCCTGCACGGCCGAGTTTGAGCGCCACGAGGACTACCTCAAGAAATCCCCGTCCCGGCAAACATCATGACAACCTTCGACGCCGACGGCGGAAGCGTGTACTCGTTCATGTACTCTTCCGATGTATCATCTGTTAACACATCCAAGTGCACCTGCCGAAGGCTAAGAAAAGGAGCGCGCTGGAGTGTTAAAGACGACGAAGGAGAAGCGCGTGTGTGTGTCGCTCGACCCTACTGAAATTCGAAGTTAGGGGGAGCGGGAAAGAGTGGGGAGGGGGGAGAGAGAGAGAGGGGGACGCGGCGCGGTAGACTGGGAGGGATTAGAGCGGCGGCGGGGCACTATATAGCAGAGAGAGTGCGCTGAAATGAATGTGTTGTGTCCAGAAAGTGACAAGTTGCTTGGCTTGTTTTTCGCGAAGGACGACTGCTCCCCAAAAGCCGCTCATATCGCAGTTGATGCACCTGTTTCTCATGACTACCCTCCTTTTATCAGCCATCACTAGATCCCTTCCTCTATCCCTTGCCCGCTCAATCTCGGGCTCAACATCTACCAGCTTTTATCGAGCAATCTCCAGCACCTCCACAGCCCTCTTTTCAGGCTCACCCGGTTCCAAGCGCTCTCGACACGTCGGCACCCCTAAAGCCACTGACAGCGGCAAATACTCCGTAACCTACTCCCTTCCATCCTCCCCCACAGCCCACTCCTCCCTCCCCTACCCCCCACCCTACACGCCCTCCACCCCCCCCTTCTACGTCCTCGGCATCGAGACGTCCTGCGACGACACCGCGGCCGCCATCGTCTCCTCCACCGGCTACATCGTCTCCGAATCCATCAAGTCCCAGCACGACATACACGCCAGCTACGGCGGCATAGTCCCAGGCTTAGCAAGGGCCGCACACGAGTCCGCCATCGACTTCGTCGTCGCCGACGCCCTCGACAAAGCGAACCTCGCCGTCACCGACCTCCAAGGCATCGCGGCGACCGTCGGTCCCGGTTTGGAGATCTGCCTCCGCGTCGGCGCTACCGCCGCCACCGAACTCGCCACCAAACACAACCTCCCCTTCGCCGGCGTCCACCACCTCGAAGCGCACGTGCTCACGTCCCGCCTCGCGTCCCTCCCCGCCACTCCCGACTTCCCGTTCCTCTCCCTCCTCACGAGCGGCGGCCACCTGCAGCTGCTCGTGTGCCACGACATTGGGGAGTACACCGTGCTGGGGGGGACGCTGGACGACTCGCTCGGGGAGGCGTACGACAAGGTCGCGAGGATGCTGGACCTCGACGTGGGGGCAGGGGGAGGGCCGGCCGTGGAGAAGCTGGCGAGGGAGGGGGATCACACGAGAGTCAAGCTGCCGATTCCGATGCAGCAGAGGAAGGATTGCGACTTCTCGTTCGCGGGATTGAAGAACGCGTTCAGGCTGGCGGTGAGCAGCGCTAAGACGGCGAGGAATTTGGCGCAGGACGAGGCGTTGCCGAGACAGGATGCGGCGGATTTGGCGGCGAGCTTCCAGCACTCGGCGATCAAGGTGAGGCACGCAGTTTGTTCACCAACATTGTTCACCAACATTGTTCACCAACATTGTTCACCAACATTGTTCACCAACGCTGTTCACACGACGCCCCTTTGTTCACGTTCTTTGTTCACGCATGTGCGTGGGCCGATCGTTGCGACCAGAATGCGCGGCTCAAGCGCGCTGTTTGCGAGTGAGTCATTCCCTTGGAGCGAGTCGTTCCCTTGAAGCGCTGGTTCAGAACGCGCTATTTGCAAGCAAGTCGCGCTTTTGCACCGACACAGAACGCGCTTTCACGAGTTTCATTGGCGCGCATTGAGCAGCGCAACAGATCGCTCTGCTCTGGCTGCTGTGGATCACACACACACACACACATCCCTTGTTCACACGAGTGACTCGTGTGTGTCCCCTATTAACCCCCCCAAGCACCTCGAGCAGCGTGTTCGGCGCGCGATCGAATCCCAGCCGTCCGTGAACAAGCTCGTCGTCGTCGGCGGCGTCGCCGCGAACGCCGCGATTCGATCGAGCTTGACGGGCGTCGCGGACAAGTACGGGTGGGATATTTTCATTCCGCCGTCGAGGTTGTGCACGGATAACGGGGTCATGGTGGCGTGGGCGGGCATTGAGAAGTTCAAGAGAGGGTACAGCGACGAGCCGAGGACGCAAGAGGTGTACGCGAGGTTTCCATTCAAGCTGAGAGCAACTGAGAAGGTCTAATTGTTTCCGGCTAAATCCTTGTAATGTAATGCTGCCACCGCAACCCGAGCAAGTCGCACACTGTCTTGACCAAAACCCTCCCCGCAACCTTGACCACATACACGGCTCTCCCATGACTCGGCAACCAGAACCCGCTCGCGGCGTAGCTGCTCATGTCCACCAACGTCCCCCTCCTCCCCCTCTTCCCCTCCCGCTCCTTCGCAATCTGCTCAGCGTACACCTCGAGCCTGGCGTGGGTGTTGCTAACGCCCCTCTCCCACTCCATCCTGAACATCGTCTCCACGCTCTTGCAACTCCGATCTTTACTCCCCAACCCCATCGTCGGCGGGCGGAAGACTTGGGTGACGGGTACCTGCGAGCGAAGCGAGCGGCGTTAGTTTGAGTAAATGGGTGCGCCACACACACACACATCGATGGTCCCCATCGATGGGGCGTGAACAAGGGGCCGACGTGCATTGATCGGCGTGGTTTGACAGGGTGAATTGCTCTCTCGACATAAGATATCGCTTCCCTCGCGCCAACGTACGTAGTCGATCACCGTCACGTGCCGCGACCGCGAGGAGGGGCGAGGGCAGTTGTCGGTGAAGCCGCCGTCGATGGACCATTTGTTGGCGTGGAGAGTGGCGAGGTTCTTGAGGAAGCCCAGGAGCGGGGGACCGCGAGTGAAGAAGGGGATCCACATGGAAGAGACAACTGCGTTGATTAAGTCGTCAATTGACGAGTACGAGTTGACGACGTGGTTGTGGGGGTACGGGAATAAGTAGGTGATTGATATGTTGCAGCGGTCCTGGAACAACGGCAGCGTAGAAGCAGGCAGGTTCGATAGCGCGTCCCGTACAACCTCGTGTAATTCTCCCCAAGTCGACGCCCAGTTATAGTGGGTCTGCGCAATGTAGGAGCACATAGTGTCCATGATTGACACGCAGAGGTCGTCGTATTGGTCGCTGTTGGGCGCCGTTCTGAGCACGCACAGCACACACCACAACGCACCCAGGCTCGCGCCGTAGAACTTGGTGTTGCCGTCAATGACCTTCCGGTGGAGGAATACTGTGATGGCGCCGTGGTAGGAAATTGTGCGGAAACCGCCGCCGACGAGGGTTACGGAGGTGAGCGGCGGGAGGGAGCAAGGTGCGGAGAGACTCAGGTCGCGCACAAGGGCCTCGATGTCTTTGTTTACGGACTTGGAAATATCTGAGATTGACAATGTAGTAAGGTTGGCCTCGGAACGGACCTTGCGGATCTTGATGTTGGACCGGGTCCGCTGCTTGACGAGGAGCGTGGACGCCAAGAAGAGGGCGCACGGGAGCAACATGCAGAAGGCAAGAAGGCGGGCGGGGGGAACTTGGTTCTTTTAACCCTAACAATAATTTTTTTGTAAAATTAGATTCAACGCCCATAATTGTGTCCCGGCCTACTGCTCAGGTAGGTACAAACTGAGGCAGCAGCTGCTCGAGCGCTCGGATATGTCTGAGCCTAAGCTTGCGACAAAACTGCGTCTAGGTGTATTACGTGCATTACGAGTATCCCCTGTTCTTTACTAATACTTGTTCAATACGGTTAATGCTGCGCTCAGCTGTCTTCACCCGCTTACGTCAACGCCACAACCAGCAGCCCCCACGCCCCCCCTTCGCCCCACCCCGAGCCAACCTCCCCTCGCGCACGTCGTTCGCACTCGCCGAAACCAGATCTCTGGCATCTGGCATCCTCTTATCTGATCGCTCTTGGCACCAACTCCTATGGAATCCGAGCTGAACGCCGAGCCCGGCACGCTAAGCGAATGGCTTTCGTCCTGTCCAGCCCCATACAACCTGCTATCATCAGTTATCATGCTCAACCTGACCTTGTATTATTTCTGCACATCCACTCCTCGAAAAACATCTGCAGCTTCCCTTTCCCCCCCCCTACAAACTGCCATTCCGCAGCGAGTAATAGCGGCGTCTCAAATAATAGCGGCGTCACAAACCCCGCCACGAAAATCTGAAGCGACCGCAAGACCGCCCCCCAGCAGCTCCGAACAACTATGCTGGGCCAGGGTCTCCTCAATCCTGTCCATCCCCCTCCCTGAACTCCTTTCCTTCCGGACTCAATACCGCACTCTTTACAAAACAACCTACCAAGAACTCCACCACACCATATCAATTGACCCGTACCTCCCCTGCTGCGAACCTAACGAGGAGCCCGAATCCGTCCTCCTCGGCCGCTTCCTCCGCGCAATGTACAACCAGAATGAGAAGAACAAGATCACTTCTGCGCTGACGAGGATGTTGGAGGTCGTTACGTACCGCGGTGAGTACTCGACCACCGACTTCTTTACCAACAAGAACATGGCGAGGCAGCTCTTCACGGAATCCTCCAACCCCGGCACTGAAATGTACTTCTGCGACAGGTAAAAAGCGCGCACATTCATCTCACCCTTCTCCATCGCTTACCCCGGCGCGGCTCTAATACTCGCTTCGCCCGCAGCTGTCACACGGACGTCAACGGACTCCCTTACATTCATGGGCACTTGCAGTGCTCGAACGGGGACACGATGGACGCGCCGAACCATTTGAGGGCGGCCATGTTTGTGATTGATCGGGCGGCGGTGGCGGCTATTCAAGCGGGGATTGTTAATAATTCGATCCCTAGGGCGAGTTACATTCTTGACTTGTCGGACCTCAAGCCGAATGACAAGTGCACGGTCAGTGGGACAGGGTTCGGCGAGGCAGTGAAGCAGCGCATGAAGAAGGAGGGCGTGGTGGAGAAGCCGGTGAACGCCATTCCGAGCTCGAAGGAAGCGCACGTTGGCGTGAAGCCGCATTTGCCGCACCATTATGCCATCTCGAGCGGACTGCCGTGGTGAGTCAAAGCGCCCCCTCAGTTTCGCTTTACTATCTTCTCACACCGTGTTTGCGTTTGCAGCTTGAAGGAAGCACTTCGCTTGCTGACGACCCTGTATCCGGAGCTGCTGGAGAAGATCTACTTCCACAACGCGCCGTGGTGGTTCAGCCCCATTTTCTCTATCTTCAGCATGTGGGTGAAGAAGGACACTCGCAAGAAGTTCGTGTTTGTGAAGAAGGGAAGTCCCGTTACTGCGTTCTATACTATTGCACCGGAACACGTCTCCGTTGACTTCGGGGGGACTGGGCCGAGTTTGAGGGGAGAGAACGGGCCGGACGAGTTCGTGAAGAGGGCGGTGAGGAAGTACGACGAGGAGGTGTTAGAGTACTTGAAGCAACCGCAGACGAACTCGGTGACACATATTGACATTTAGCTTTAACTTCTACTACTACTCGTGCTTGCTCTTCAGCAGCTCCAATTCACTTCTCAACTCCCTGTTGATCCTCTTCTCCTCTTCCCTCTTCCTCTTCTCTTCCTCCAACTCCTTCTTCAACTCCTCCTTCTCCTCTTCCCTTTCCCTCTCCCTCTTCTCCTCCTCCAACTCCTTCTTCAACTTTTCCTTCTCCTCGTCCACCTCCGGCTCGTACCTCTGCAGCTCCGGCGCCACCAAGGCCCTCTTGCTTCCTTCCTTCGCCGTCTTCCACATCAATACCGTCACGAACAAGAACTGGCACGCCACCATCAGCAAATCGAGCTCGCCCTCCCCCAGCATCCCGTACTCGCCCTCCTTCCCCGTCTTCAGCAGCACGCACAGCACCAGCGTGCCGATCGTCTGCACCAGCATCGCCTCGGCCATGTTGTTGTTGTCCGGCGCACCCGCCACCTTCACGTACGGCCTCCTGTTCGACAGCGACTTGAGCATCGCGACGCTCACTACTAGACAGATCGCGATCTGCTCGTAGCTGCCCCTCGCCAACACCACCAGAAACCCCGTCATGAAGATCCTCCTGACCATCTCGACGATCTCCCAGTACCAGTACTCCGGCTTGTATGCCTCGAACAAGAACGAGAAGTACTTCAAATCCTTGTTCTTCTCCCGCACAAGGACCGGCTGCTTGATCTTCTCCTTGTTCTTCCACAACAACAGAAAGCATCCCCCCGGCACTCCCATGCAGATGAGCACCACCATGGCCCACGCGTATGCCACCAGCGCCTTGTGTCCCGCGTCGTCGCAATCAATACTCTTGTCCGCCACCAGCCAACTCTCGCCGTTGTCGAGGTCGACGCACAGAAACGTGCTGAAGATAACCCTCGTCACGGACGGGAGGATGAAATTCACGGCCATGAGATACACTTGGAGCAGCTTGGAAGTCATCTCGTTCTTCATCGCCGCCACGAGAATGAGGGTTACGGCGCCGGCGACGACCACGACGAGCGTGTACATGAGCAGCTTGTCGTCACTGCTCACGGCGAACGCACAGCCCACAGGCACCATGGAGAACACGTCGAGGTTACTGACTGACGCGACCTGCGCCGTGGTCGCCATGACCGGCGGGAACGGGAGGTCCAGCGAGACTGACATCATGCTGATGATCTGCACATAGTGTGTGTGAGAAAGCGCGTTATGTGCAGTGCCCTTCGTGCTGTTCTTACCTGGAAGTACTGCACCAATAGCTTGAACACGATCTTGAACCGCTTCTTCGTCTTCTTGAAGAGCCCCATTGCCTCCTTCGTCTCGTCCCTGTCCTTGATGGCTGTGGCGCACCACCCGACCGCGAAGAGGAGGACGAGGGCGAGGACGGCGGGGGCGATCGAGGCGGCGCCGCCCGACTCGCAGCTCAAGCAAGCGCCGGCGGAAAGCGCGTAGTTGTCCTCGCAGAGCTCGCAAAACGGACCGCCGTGCCCGGTGGCGCAGAGCGACGTGGAGTTAGTGGGTGGTGTGCAAGCGGCCTGGTTGGCGCACTTCAAAATGGCGTTGGAGGAGTTGGAAGCGCGCCAGTAAGTGGGCAAGACGGCCATGGTCTCGACCTTCACGTTGTCTGAGTCGCACACGGCGCCATCCGCGCAAGGCTCGCAGATGCTGCCGACTAGCACCTCCAGGAAGTCGCACGATGCATAGCACGACGTCGAGCCGGGGGAGGAGGTCATGCCAGTGTCGCAAGCTGAGCAGGTGTTTTCTGCTTCGGCGGCGATCGTAATAGAGGACTTGCCGGCAGTGCAGTCCGTGCAAGAGTCCGATCCCTCAAGAGAGTAAGTCGCTGCTGGGCAGTCGTCGCAGACGACGGCGCCGGTAGTGCTTGCGGATTTTCCTGCTGGGCACAGCGAACACTCGTGTGCGTGGGGTTCGGTCGAGTAACGCGTAGTTGGACATGCTCGGCAGCCAGCTAAGCCTGGGTTGTACGACGCGACGATGCCGACGTAGGCGGCGTTGCCGGTGGTTGTTGGGACGTGGCTTGAGTTCGTGGCTCCTTCTTGACCTGCGCCGCAGTCAGAGCCGGCGAAATTGACGTTGCCTTGATTCGTATCGATGTTGAAGCTAGATGACGGAGGGGAGAACGTGCAACCGTAGAGCACGATGTCGCTAATGCTCACATAAAGGTCAACTCCGGCGCCGTTGTCCTCTTCAGCGACGGAGTTTTCTGCGAAGACGGTAGCGTGAAGATTCGCAACACTGCCCACAAACACGGTGTGAACAAAAGGGGCGGGGGGGGGGGGCGAACAAGGGCGTTCATGGCGGCGCATTCTTGGCGGCGCATTCATGGCGGCACGTTCTTGGTGGCACGTTCTTGGCGGCGCGTTCCCGCGGCGCGTTAGCTCCAAGCGATGCGAACAAAATGAATGGCACGGCGCGCCTACCTGCTCCCACTGACATAGATGCCACCTCCGCCGTACTGTCCATGATTGGACTTAACCTCGCAGTTCACAACGTTCACCTTAGACCCTTCGTCGATCATCATCCCCCCCCCCGTACCAGAGTGCCCGTTGGTAATTCTCAGCCCAACAAAGTTACTGACCGTCGACCCGCCATGCTTTACATTCAGCACCCTCCTCTCAGAACTCGAACTTGCCATAGCGTCGACAACACACTTCTCAACAACGCTAGTGCACATCAACGTGAGAGCCGTGGCGATCGCCCAACCATCCTCGGCCCAAGTCTGCTCGAGAGCTCCCGTGCCGCTCTGCCAGAGCACGATGTCGCCCTCCTCCACGGCGGCAACCGCTTCTCTCACCGTCTCAGTCTCCACCGGCGCCTTGCAACTCGCCTCCCCTTTCCAAGAGAACAACTCTTCGGCGCACGGCCGGCACTGACTCTCGTTCGTCGCCCCCACGTCCGGGTTAAACGTGTTCATCTCGCAAGCCACGCACGCGCCGCCACCCATGTGATACCCAGCCTTGCACCCAACACAGTCAGCCGCCGACACGCTGCCTTCTCCAAGAGTAAACACGTTTGCGCTACAGGCGTCGCACCACTCACCGCCCACAGTGTCACTGAAAAAATCTGCCGGGCACGCCTCGCACCCATCGTCGTTGGCGTTCGGCTGCGTACCCACCCCACATACCGTCTCGCACGTTCCTCCACAAAACTTCCCTTCCGCCCCCGCCGCTCCCTCCACCAAGACCGACCCATCACTTTCCAGCCGCCATGACACTTCATCAATGTAGCTTCCACCTCCAGCCACCGCCGAGTAGCACCCACAACCATCCACGCAAACCGGCGCAGAGACCCAAGCACCCCCCGCCACATACTCCGCCCCTATGTCAAACAATAGTGCGTCCGGTTTTGTTGTGTCGGCGATTGTCAACTTGTTGCCATCCCATCCATCCTTAGCACTATCGAACAAATACGCAGAGAAGCACCAGGCGTGGCCGGTGGGAGACAAGGTGGCGAATGACAGGAGCACTGTGGAGAGGAGGATGGGAGGGAACAGCATGACCTGGATGTAACACTGGATTAGTAGCCTAACTGAGGGGGGCAGTTGGA
>Ga0307985_10001422_pt1 | contig 13476 bp, 29 predicted proteins | sample EllFjometageno80_FD_203155 | JGI IMG/M metagenome (GOLD analysis project Ga0307985, IMG submission 203155) | Marine microbial communities from Ellis Fjord, Antarctic Ocean - #80 | ecosystem: Environmental > Aquatic > Marine > Unclassified | place: Southern Ocean | collected 2014-10-09 | reverse complement strand
TCTCAACATCAAGGTATACTGTGTCCCATGGCGTAGAGTTTCTAAAAGCTTGAACTGTTATATCTCGCATCGTAGCTCCACTAGAAGGAAGCCCAAGCGCTGTAATATCTATCGCATAAGACGTTGCCGTTCCATCTCCAATAAGAACCGCAGCTCCATTATCAGCAACACATGTTTGAACCGCAGTACAAAAGTCTGTTACCTGAGAGGCTGTAATCGCAATAGTTGTATTTGAAGCCGCTGTGACAATCCCTTGATCATCTGTTGTGATGATAGATACCGCACTTGCTGTACCATACGTACCTGCAACACTTCTATTTTTTAATGTAATCCAACCATTTGCAGTTGCTGCAAAATTTCCACTGTCAAATCCTGAAACACCTTTTTGAGTTGCTCCATCTGTTGCTCCTACTCCTGCAATATTCGCGTCTGCTTGTACAACCGTATAGGCTGAAACTGCAGGGCTAGAATTTACTGCTATATCTGCATCTGCAAATATAAAATCTCCAGGCTCAAGGTCTGGAAAATATCCTCCATTATTACCTGCAACTGAAACTACAAAGTAATCCCCTTGAACAAGTGCTACATTAGTAACCCCTGATAATTTAGGTGCGTTAGTTGAAGCATTGTACGCTCCTTGGAAAACACCAACTCCAGCAATAAGTAATTTTACCTGACCTAAGTTAGGTGCGTTTGTATCAGCGCCTGCTGTTGGCACTTGAACTTGACCTGCAAAAGTAGATAGCCCAGCTCCCGAAACAATTAGATTTGCATCTAAAGTTGTGATTCCTGTAACATCTAACGTTCCTGCAATGTCTATATTGTCTTGAAGCTCTATAGTTATTACTTCAGCAGCTTCATTGATTTTAATCCCAGCAGCTGTACCTATCAAGGTAACTGTATTTGTACTTGCAGCATTAAAACCGGTTAATACAATACCAGCTTGGTTTGCTCCATCAGTAGCTGTTAATGTATAGGTTGTATTATCATTAACTGCATTATAAGTAACCAGTTGAGAGGCAGCATTAAATGTAACACTTGCTCCTCCGCTTGCTCCAAAACGAATACCGTTTACATCCTCAGCAGTGAACTCTAATGTTCCTGCACCATTTTTAATAGGTAAAGAAGTGTCATTGTCGTTTGGTAATGTAACTGTTTTTACATTTGCAGCAGTAACGTGACCTGTTGCATTTGTTGTAACACTATCTAAAACCGTAAATGTACCTCCATGAATTGGGCTTACAGCTGTGGTTGTGTCTGGAGGTCTAGTTGTTGCATCATGGTTAATTGTTAATGTGTCTGTTGCAGAAACTACAGTGGTAATATAAGTACCACCAGCAATAAGAACAGTATTGTCATTATTAATTGTCTGTGCAGTTCCACTATCTCCATTTAAAATCCATGAGTCATCAGCTGTTCCAATGGTCACCCATGTATTAGAGCCAGTATGGTACTTTAAGACATTAATATCTGTTCTGTAAATAAGTTGGCCAGCTCCAGATAAACCTGTTTCATCAGAGGTTCTGTTGTAGACCTTAAAATCTAATAACTGATTATTATTAAGATCGATGTTTACTAAATAAGCTATTGCCATAATTTTTTATTTTAATTAAATGTTGCTGTACCAGTCAAGAAACTTGAAAAAGTTAATGTACACTGATCTATACTATTATATTGTACATCTCCATATACTTGATTATTTGACGGGGACTCTATTACTGATACCGCTGGATACTTTCCTAGGTTATGGTCTACAATATAAACTAATGATGAACCATCCAATGGTACAGTTTTATTTAAATCTCCTTGTTTTGCTGAATCATACTGTAACAAAGATATGAAATATTCCTCATTAGCAGTCAGGCTTCCACCCCCAGCTTTAAAGGTAAGACCAATCTCATACTCAAGGCCACTGGCCTTTAAGACCGCTGTATTCCAAGTATATATTGCCCAGTTCTCTATATCATCTGCCTGAGTGATCAAAACATCTGAACCTATAAAAGCGCCAGTAATAAAATCAGCCACACTTAAATATGTGTTTCTTATCTGATATATTCCTACATTGAAAGTTGTTATGGTATTCAATGGAACAGTCTCTGCTCCACCACTTGTAAACCCTAAAGCTCCTGTTTCGTAAACAAAAGAACGGTTATACTTATAACGAACATTCTGCTCTTGCCCACCAAAACTATTGATAAAGTCCGCAACCTTTTGAGCTGTAAAATTCTTCGTTTGTTGTTTCTTGACAGAGTCGGAACCGATCCACTTATCTGCCGCTACTACAGGACTTGCATCTACATATGAACTAATTCTTGCCATTCTATTTCTTTGTTTTACCGTATTCTCTTAATGTAAAATATCCACCTATAGCAGTAACACCCATCGTCATAAGAAGAGGTAAATAAGCTTCCCCTAAAGGTATGCCCCACATCGCGTGAATAATTACAATATCAATTAAGATAGTAAAGTTGGCAACAACTAATGGACGTATATTTCTAGGTAACCAGTCTTTTGATTGATTGTCAGACTCCCATCTCTTTGTAAGCTCTTTTTCATGCTCTACATCTTTCTGCATCTCTGCAACAAGAATTTCCTTTTCATCAGGAGACAGCTCTTTATCTTTGGAGATTGCCCCAAACACAGCTAAAGGATTTCCTGTAGCTAATGCTGATATTAAGTCTGGTCCGATCTTTTTTCCCGTCTTGACTATTCCTCTCAACAGGTTTCCAAAGAAAGTTCCCTCTCCACCGTTCTTCTTTAATTTAGGATTGTCATTTGCCATAATATTCTATTTACCCTTGTTAGATTACGTGAGTAACGGTTACCCCTTATCGTATCATTATCGTATATTTTCGTATCTTATCGTATATCGCGATTAAGGTATATCTTTTTCTTTATGAAACTTTAATTCTGTCTCTAAAAGTAAAACTTCTTTCTCTAAGTTTATTACTTTTTTTTGTAATTCTCTTATGTCTGGAAATATATAGTTATTTTGATTTCCTTTTAAAGCTCTAGCCTTATCTTCATTATTAGTTATTCTTTCAGTTATAGAAGCATATCCCCAGGTTGTCATAGCTATAACAATAATTATTTGAATTAACCATTTTATATTGATGGTCATCCCAGAATTGTCATCCAGTTTAGGGGTTATATTCTTAATTGTCATAACTATTTACGTCAATAAGTCCAAATTACATTCTGACTCTTATCCTTATCGTCGTCCACATGAATGAAGCTGTCAGCAACACCCATCCTAGTTAGCCCTACAGCTATCAATGATTGCAAAACAATAAAACGAGTTCTACTGTCAGTGGCAGAAATATCTACCGCTAATCCTTTTAAGTGACTTGAGTTTTCATTTACAGGTTTTTTTAACTCCCTGTATATCCTCTCATTGTCCTCCTTAGATCTGAAAGCAGAGTTGATATGAAAAGGAATGCCTGCAATCTCTCTAGCCTCATCTAGTTTGGCTAAAAAATCTACATTCATGTTCTCCTCAATCTCTTTAAAATACCTACTCATTTCTTCTTAGCCTTATCATGCATTAAATACCACTTATGAACAGTGTATCCAATTACTACTGATGTTAAAATTATTTTTAATGTAAGTTCTATAGCAGTGAAATTTAATGCCATTACTAATGCGTTTAGCGAGTATATTCTTAAGTCCGTCATATTGTTTGTCATAATATCTATTTTTACCAGATAGCGATGCAATTGTTTTTTGATGAAACATCAGTTCCAGTAGCATAAAGCTGTAAGATCTGTATTGGTAAATACTCTCCTACAGGGAAATTAGAAAATGTAACTACACTCCCTGCTACTGTTTTTACTTTTACATCTACGTAAGAAGTCGCTATCGTTGGTGCAGCTGCATTACTACCAACATAAAGGATGCAACCCTCTGAAGAGTCTATTCTTACTGATCCATTAGGACCTCCTAAATATATAGTGTAATCTTGTGCCGCTATAAATACGTCTGCGCTTACTGATAAGATTGTTGTTGAGTCTATCGCTGTTACTGATACCGAAGTATCTCCAGTCGTGTTGTAAATAATGTCCCCTACACTTACATTAGAGAAGTCAGCTGCCGCATCGACAAGCTTACTTACTACTACTGCGGTGGTCGTTCCTGATAATTTTGGAAGATCTGGTGAAGGGATTGGTAGTGTGTCACTAGCGATTAATTTTAATGCTAGTCCGGTATTAACCGTAATTTTTGGGTATGCCATTTTGTTTGTTTTGAGGGTTAAAAATTCTCATTTACTCTGTATATGGAAAGGCATTGTTTAATGCTTCCTTCCTTTTGTTGCAACCACAAGGTTTTTTTATGATCTTCTCGATAACCTGGGCTACCTTATCCGCACCAACAGCGTGCGCTATTTTCTCTATTGTATCTCCAAGTCCTTTAGACCTATCGGTCTTGTAAATGGTTTGTTTGTCTTTATCTATGCTCATCCTTGAATTATTTATCTCTTAATGGATTATACTTTGGATAAATCCGAACATGCTGTACTGTGCTACTCAGTGATATTTTTTTAGGAACTTTATTGTCCACTGCTTTTTTAGGTGTTTCCTTTTTTTTAGTGGTAATTTTTTTCGCCATAATAAATATTTTTTAAAATGAATAGCATCTCATATACAAAGATACAAAAATTAATGTTTAGATTTTAATCTAAGGAATTTTGTAAATCCTTCTATTTAAATTGTTTTATTTACCTTTACAAAGATAACAATTAAATCTAATGAAAGTTAAAGGAGTATACCCAAGAAAAAATACAACCAGAACACCACCACAACACGACTTCCTGAAATATTGGAGAGTCATCAGAATGTGGGCTAAGTCAAAATACGGATTAGGAACCCCAGATCTAGATATGCTCCTGTTCTTATACAGCGAACAGATCTTTAATAAGCAACAGTTTAAGGAATATGAGGAGCTTATGTTCTGGGATATTACCAGATTCAAAAGATTGCTTACTCAGCAATGGATCCATGTATGGAGAAAACGCCAGGGGAAGGAAGCCACATTGTATGAACTTACATACAAGTCAAAAAGGATGATCAATAATATTTACAATAAGCTAAATGGAGAAGAGATCTCTGAAAGGGCTTTTAGTAACCCAATGTTTAGAGCAGATGCCTCCTATATGGATAAGGTAAACCGCAATATGATTGTGAAGATAAATAAGGAACTAAAAAAACCCACATCGTAGAGAGGTGGGAACTGCTATGAAAAAGAAATTACCGTTGAGGTAATATTCAAATATATAACTTTTTTTCTTATAAAACAACAACGACATCGCGTTCTTGAATTATTGTATATGGCTCCTCGTCGATAATCATCGTCCAGCCAGCGTTTTTGTCGTAATAAATTAACTCATCTTCGCTAATTACAGTAACATCTGTCCCCGGTTTAACAACTCTTCCCTTTTTATATCTAAATTCATCAACATCACTTGCTGATAATAACAGTCCTGAATTGGTTCTGATCTCCTCATCTAATGTTTTGATCACTATGTATTTGCCTACTGGTCTCATATCTCTACTCTTTAGCTCTTAAATGTGTGATTATTGCATTGGTCGTTAATATTGTCGTGGCAACACTAACTGCATTTACAAATGCGTTCCTAGTTACCTTCAACGGGTCAATAATTCCCATCTCAAACATATCTCCGTACTTTTCGTTCTTCACATCGTACCCTTTGGTGGATACTTTATTGTAAATTTCCGAATACTCCTTCCCAGCGTTCTTTAGTATCTGAATTATAGGCTCTTCACAGGCACTTATTAGTGTGTCTATAGCCGACATCTCATCTCTGTTTGTAATGTTGACAATATTGTGTAGGATATTTGCACATTCCATCAACGCTACTCCTCCTCCTTTTACAATCCCCTCCTCTAAGGCCGAACGGACTGCACAAACGGCATCTTCTACCCTGTCATATTTCTCCTTCTGCTCCACATCTGAGTTACCTCCAACGAATATAGCTCCAATAGAACCTGATAAGCTAGCGATACGCTCATTGATAAACTCTTTGTCTGTTACAACCTCTGTGTTCTCCTGTTGTTCCCTCAAGTCTGAGATCCTGTCCTCGATCTCTTTGGTCATCTGGTCATTTTTTATGATCACCGTCTGGCTCTTCCCTGATATGATCTTGTCAGCATGACCTAGGTCTGACATTCCAAGAAGACTTAAGTCGTCTCCCGTTTTCTCAGAAAAGTATTTTGCCCCTACAGACAACGCGATGTCTTGCATAAGCTCGTGTTGCTTATAGCCAAATTGTGGCGGCATAATATTACAAAGCTTAAGTCCATTACGAACCACGTTTGCTGCAAGGGTGTTTATTACATTGACCGAACATGGTCCAATGATTAAAAGTTTTTTGTTTTGTTGGATGATTGGCTTCAATACAGCCTCGATCTGAAGGATGTTACTTATCTCCTGGTCACATACCAAAACTAAAACGTCCTCCAGAACGCTCTCGTCATTTTTCTGGTTTGTGATAAATAAATTAGAGGTGTACCCTCGATCTATTTTTATACCATTTGTAACCTTCGCATACGTCTCGTGGTTTTGTGAACGCTCAACCGTTACGATTCCGTTCTTACCAACCTCGTTATATGCATCTGATATGATCTGACCTAAATGCTTATCGTTGTTCGCAGAAATAGTTGCTACATCCAATAACCTAGACTTAGTAATTTTTTTTGAGTTTGACTTTAACGTCCCTACAACTTTCTCACTGTACGCATTGATGTATTTTACTACCTCCGATACATTGTTGTCTTCTGATATAAATTCCTGTCCCGCCTTTACAAGTGCCTCAGTTATTACAATTGCCGTTGTCGTTCCATCACCTGCTGTGTTGGCCGTCCTACGTGCTGCATCCTTTAACATCTGAACCGCTAAGTTCTCAACCGGATCCTCCAGAAATATAGAATTGGCAACTGTTACACCATCCTTGGTAATAGTCATCCCTCCAACGTGTTCCGGAGATTCTATTAATACCGTTTTACCTCGTGGGCCTAATGTACTCTTAACTGCTTTTGAAATTTTAGTGATACCACTGATTAGTTTATCACGACCTTCTTGATCGAACTCAAGGTTCTTGGGAACATAGTTACTCATTTGATTTTGATTTGATTTAATTTATACAAAGATAATAAAAATATAATGAACTAATGGCTGTGTGTTAAATGTTGGTTTTTTTCTCACTATTTAGCTACAGTGTTTTTCTTACTCTCTCTCTCTTTTCTCCACTAACTTTTTGATTTAAAAGTAACATTATTAACATTATTAATATTATAGTTAGCTAAGTCATTGAAAAAGAGTAAGTTATCTTATGTTAGTTTTTTTTAGAAAGTAACATGATAATGTTGGTTATTGACACTTTAGTGCAAAAAAAGAGAACCCAGACATAGGTTCCCTAATTTACAAATATCAAATCCTGATCAAATAAAAATTCCTGTACTAAAAAGTAACATTTTTTGCTAACGAAATTCCAGCAGCAATCTGATTGATCTTCTCCTGATTTACTTTAGCCTTCTTAATCGAACAAGCCCTAGAGATACCAGATTCACCCGGCATTCTAGTGTTTACTTCTCTACCATGACTCATTCCCAATCCTCGCATACTATTCTTCATAATGTTTTCCCTTTAAATGTTATGTTACAAATATAGTAAAAATTTTTTTGTCATCTCATACATAGAGGTTGAGGGCTATAGGGGGTTATACGCGTCGGTCCTCGCTGAGAGAAGTCGATATTTTCAGCCGATTTCTAGACTTTTTGAAGTTTTTTATCCAATTGTTTTGACATTTACCTTCAGCCCAGTCATAGCAGTAGCTCCAGCTCTCACAGTATGCTCCAGCTCCAGCTATTGCGCTGATGCATCAGTGATTAACCAGTGATGCATTGCTGGTGTAGTCCATGCAAAGTTATGAGCATAGCAAAGAGAGTAATCAATCTGTGTAAGCTCTCAATCCCTTGTCATCACTGACTATTCTGAAATATAAAAAGAAAAGAAGAAGCACAGAGTCTTCTCTTAACCCCAGCACGACATCCATCTATATTAAAAGAAATGACTGCAATCCTTCCTTCCTTTCCTCCAGCTGGACAATACTGTGTGCAATACAATACCTTTGCAAGTACTATGTTCACTGGTAAAGAGAATTATCTTAATAGTTATGCTCATTTTATGCTCTATTTATAGTCCATTATCCAAGTAAAAGATGTATTTTAGCAATGCCTAACGGCCATGTTCATTGACATTCTGACTTAAACTACTGAAACTCAAGCAGTTACGACGTGCTATCTAAAGCATTTCTTTAACTTTACCTTCATAAGCTGCTGATAACCAATCATTTGCGATTCTGCAAGGTTATTTTCTATCCCATTCTATCAAGCGAAGTAGTGTTATCTAAGGATATTTATAAGCCAGACCATCTAGTATAGTGATATCAATTGCATAAAATACTGTCAGCCAATAGGAATAGTACATTCTTATTAGGTTTCTAGCACGATAACCAAGTGTTTAGCCATCTGTAGATGGGGTTAGTGATGTGGGCATTGAAGTGATATACGAATTTCGCTTGGCACAAGTATAAAGACTCGCCATATAGCGAGAGCAAAACCATCTGTGATGCAGAGAGCATTTCATAGTAGCGATAACTACACAGATGACTAACTTTAAATTAGGATTATGAATTACACAATTATAGTACATGACACGTTATGTAAAGACGTAACAACAGTAGCTGGATTCAAAGCAAAAGGAGATGCATTACTTTGCATGGGTGCATTGACCAGCGCAAGAGGAGAGAGCAAGATGCATTTAACATATGCCATTATCAACTACTAAAACCAAATAGAAACCATGAAAAACTACAATCAATCATCCTTCACCAGTGAGTTTACTGCTGAGGAAACCAGTCACATGACTAAGCAATCAATTAGAGCATTCATCAAGCTAAAAAAACTAGGATGTCCAGTAGACGTTTGGTATCAGAACAAGAGAGGATATGAGGACTACAGGGGATTCTTTTGGATAAACGCAGAAGAAGAAGGTGCAGAGCAATGGCTGGACTATTGGCACGTTATGGCTGGACACGATAAGCTGACCAAGATACTATCAGACAATGGACTGTATTTTGAATGGGATAACTCGGCAGTAGCTTGTGTTTACGAGATGTAAACTACCAGTGGAAGATGATGACATCCTAGTGCAGAGCGATACTGCATTCCACAACTAATATTAATTAATACCAACTATAATTATGAGAGCAGAATTAGAATTAATTTACGACAGTATCCTTGAAGAAGGAATTGCAACATCCGAAGAGATAAGGCTAGTACTTTGCATCTTAGGAACGAATGAGGAAGCGTTTGACAGCATAGTCAGAGCTAGAACAGAGTATCGAACAATAGCACAATTTAAAGAATTTAATTAACAGAAACTATGACTTTAAAAAACTTTCAATACCTAGTAGACCATTCAGATAGAAATGGAGTAATTGATAGCGACGATGTAGTAGCTATAACAGTCCTTGAGTCCTATGAGACTGTAGGAGAGGCAATAAAACACAATCAAGTTGGCGAGTACGTAGTTAACGATACGTTCAAAAGAAATCAACTAATAGAGTGGATGACCAAGTATTCTTGGATAGTCTTTATGGACAAATATGGTAATGGATATAGTAGAATAATAATTTAAACCAATTAGAATTATGATAGCGATAAACAAGAAACACCAATCGAATGTGAACAAGGCATTGTCATGGATAAACAAGTACGATGACTACAACGACCAACGTGATGAAATTGAGAATGCTCAAGAGAATTCATGGTCATATACGACGGAATGGAATCGTATAAACAAGAAGTGTGAAACTGCTTACGACAAGTATTTGGATTACTGTTCACTACTTCCAAAGCAAGAGATAAAAGGAGTTGACAAAGCGTCAAGATATTATTCAGAAACCAAAATTTAAAACCAACTAGAAATTATGAACGATTTAGCAAAACAATTACAAGACTTAATTCCAAACGGAATATTAGACCATTATGCAGACCAGCAGAGACTAACAAGAACTGGTGTATGTGGAGTATTAATACTGAACAATTCAGAGTGGGCAGATAGACTGTTCAATGACAATGCACTTTTCTCACTGGATGACATCATGCATGACTTTGTGGGATTGATGGTAAAGGACGAACATTTTGTCCCTAGAATATAGTTAACTGATGATTCGGTAACGATGAAAGCCATCGAGAGATGGCTATTAACTTAAATCAATAAAAACTACAATTATGAGTAAAACAAAATTTAACGGAAACGAAAACTATTTCATCACCAAAGCAATAGCACACGCAGTTGAAGAGATAGAAGAAGAGATTACAGAGATGACACGACAAGGTAAGCGACATATGTTCGCTGAAGGATACTTCACTAAGTTTGGAGATGAGCTAATAGAGAAGGTAAGAATAATGACACTAAAAAAAGACCAATAGTTATGAGAAGAGTAAAAGAGTATTTAACAGATTATTTATCGGATTTCAGTATAATAGAACGAGTATTAATAGTACTTATAGTGATGTTTGTCGCTACCACATGGACAATGTTGGTATCGCATATGATACAAAATGGAGTACAAGACATTTTAATAAAATAAACCTAAACAAATAGAAATTATGAGCAAAATAGTATACCCAAGAACGTGTAGTATAAGTGGTGAAGGAGTTTACGAAGGATACCTGTGTCACGATGGCACAATCTTCAAATACGAGAAGGATTTAGTTAGATGGATAAGAACGAATTATTCTTCTGATGACGATTTAGATGTGGGTTCCGATGGGATTCCTTCAGACTTGATGTTGAGTGATGAATTCATCTTAAAAGAGTCCTATGACAACGAAGAGTATTGCTGGACAGAATGGTATGACGATGACATCCAAGACGATGTGAATGACATAGAGGTTATTGTTGAGCCTATTGAGATTAGCTCAAATGAGAACATCATCAAGTTCATGTACTATGCGAATAACTTTGACCACAACTGGATTGACAAAGTCTGGTCAGACAATTCACATATGCGTGAGCATCTAACATCGAAATGGAATGCTTTAAATAGCACAAGTTCTGTTGGGGGAACAATGAATTTCTTCAAACTGTTTATGCAACTGGATGGTCAGAATCGCAACAAGCTATGCGACTGGATAAGCGCAAATTACAAAGGATAGTACAATCACTGGAATGGTTAATGCAGGTTCGATTCCTGCACCAGTATCAATGCCAACTAAGGCAGATTTAAAACCAACTAAAAATGGATTATAAAGAAGCACAAGAGAAATTGAATCTAATCAAAGACTACACAAAGGAGTTGATTGAATTAGGAGGGGACTATGGTTACTTCCAATCGGCAAAAGCGACACATTCTGCGCTTAAGAAAGTTAACAAATTATTAACCAACGTAAGATAAAAAAATGGAAAGAACAACGATGTTTAAAGTAATGTGGGTTAATGACTATGGTCATGGCGAAATGAATCAAGATGGGTTCTCCACAGAAAAAGAAGCAGATGAATACTGCGCTGATTTGATTGAGTCTTTTATAGACCAAGAGTATTTTGTAACAGACTATGTACACAGAGAATTTCCTACCAGTAATGGAGGAATCTCAGGAGGAATCTCAGGAGGTGTAGACGGATGGGAAGATATGTTTAACCACTAAAACCAACTAAAATGAAGACAATAAAAAATGTAACCATTTACGCAAGAGATGACATCACAAAATACTTTGTTGATTCAAAGATTAACTTCATTGTAAGAGGTGATTTATTGTTTTCAAAAGAGAGCAAACGCCTCAATTCTATACTAGGCGTTAGTGGATTAAATAAAAAGGGGAATACTAACAATAATTCAAATATATGTATAAAGTAATTTTAAAGTTCAAGACATACCGAGCAGAAGACTGGGTAATTGAAAAAACATTTAACGACAAGAATCATTGCGACAACTTTATAAAAGGAGTATGCTCTAAAAAGGACTATCTATTAGATGAAATAATAGAGGTAGAAAAAGAAAGAAACCATAGAAACAATTCAAAATGGTTCACTACTAGAAATGGTAAATTAATTTAATAAGCACTAAGATATGAAGACACAAGGAACGTATACTGTAGGTGAACCCTTCAGTTATGAATTGACAATTGAGTATGATTACTATTGGGACGATAGTGACCACCAAGAGCCACCAGAAGATGGGTTAGAGATTTCTAAAGTTTATCTAAATGGGAATGACATTACTACATTCTATATAGATTTTCTAGAGGATTCAATCGGAGAACAATTACATGAATATGCACAAAACAATAAACACAATTAGATATGGAAATTAAATTAACACACGATGAAAGTCTAGAGATATTTCATCTAGCAATGTGCAATGGGCTTGGATATATCCGAGGTTATGGTATAACAGTTGACTACAACGAACAAGACTTCAAAACAGCCAGTAATTCTGTGGCTCTACATGGCTGTTGGGAAGACGTACTCCTTCAGATACTTATTGATGGGAAACCATTATTGTTTGTGGACGAGGAGAGTGAAGAAACGCACACTATCTATATTAGTGATGTGATTAAAAAAGTTAGCACAACGGATGCTAAAAATCTATTAAATATAATCAACGAAGAAGACGATGCTATTGATTCAGACTGTGTATTGCAGACTGTGATTTATGGCGAAGTTATCTACGGATAAACAAACAGATATGATAAGCGACAATAAATTAATAGCAGACTTTATGAATGTAGGACATTTATATGAGTCACAGAGTAGCAATAGATTTAACAACTACCATAACTCATGGGACGACTTAATGCCAGTAGTGAACAAGTGTTACCAAGAGCATATGAGTAGACACATTTTAATAGCATTAACAACTTGTAATCTAGAGACAGTATACAAGGTAGTAGTAGAATTTATTAATGAATATAATAATTAGAAATTATGGCAAACAAAGAGTTACAGATGCTATTAGAGGAATCTAATGGAAAGATAAAAATGATGGTCGGAGACCTTAACGAAATGAAATACGATATCAAAGAAATGTTATCGTGGAGTGATAGAATTGGGAGTGATGAGGTACATCAGCTACACCAGTTAGTAACAGCAATTAACAGTTCATTAAGAAAAGCAAAATAATTATGGGATACACAACAGATTTTAGAGGAAGATTTGAATTCAATAAACCTCTTACAGAAGATATGCTTAAGGTATATAAAAAGTTTCACGACGAGAGGCATGAGGATGGCTACCAGCCAAATGGTAAACCATCTATATGGTTACAGTGGGAAATAGTAAATGAATGGGGATACACCACATACAATAAAAGTTCTGATGAGAAACTATACCTCCAATGGGATGAGGGAGAGAAATTCTACAAGTTCGTGGAGTGGTTAGAATATCTAATTAAGT
>Ga0307985_10001419_pt1 | contig 13485 bp, 14 predicted proteins | sample EllFjometageno80_FD_203155 | JGI IMG/M metagenome (GOLD analysis project Ga0307985, IMG submission 203155) | Marine microbial communities from Ellis Fjord, Antarctic Ocean - #80 | ecosystem: Environmental > Aquatic > Marine > Unclassified | place: Southern Ocean | collected 2014-10-09 | reverse complement strand
GGTGAGGCGGCGGGAGGGGGGAGCGAGAGAGCTGTAACTTTTAAGCCTGTCCTGGGGGAAACATTCTATATGCGTGTGCGGAGGTCGCTGTCGAAGGCTGCTAAACGACAGTTGCTTGTGAGGGTCAGTCCGTCGATTGAAGATCGTGTGTGTGCACTGGTGCACAATCATGGTGAATGGGTTGTTGAGGCGGAAGCAGGTTTTCTACAACTTTACCATCCTCTCAGGATTCCTATCAGGGTGCGTGCCACAAAATGGCTGCTGCCATGGACGCTGTGATCTTCGATCTCGACGGAACTCTCCTGGACACCGAGACTTTGTCCGACCAGGCGATGCTACAGGCCCTGGCGCCCCCCAACTCTACTATGGACCTGATCAACCATACCTTCCCCCAATCCCTCAAGCTCCAGACCCTTGGCCTCCGGTCTTCCTCCTGGGCCCCTCTCGTGCTCAACCACTTCGCCCCCCTCTTCCCCGCCTCCGCCCCCCTCTCCTTGACCTCTTCGCAGCTGATCGAGACTTGGGAGAAAAACCTGCTCTCCTTGTCCCTCACAGCCAAAGCTCTCCCAGGAGCCCTGCAACTCGTGCAAACTTTGCACGCGTGCAAGATCCCAATCGCGATCGCGACGTCATCCACGAAGCACGCGGTCGAGTACAAAGCGCGCTCCAATCCCGCCCTCTTCGCAGCCTTCGCCACCATTGTCACTGGCGACCACCCATCTGTCCAATCAGGCAAGCCAGCGCCTGACATCTTCCTGGAGGCCGCACGGCAGCTATCAACCCCCGCCACTTCCTGCGTCGTGATCGAGGACTCGCTCGCGGGGTGCCAGGCCGGCAAGGCCGCCGGCTGCTACGTTATCGCCGTGCCCGATCCCACCACTCCTGCATCCGCCATGTACGTGCAAGAGCGAGTTGGAGCGCGAGCGAGTTGGAGCGCGAGCGAAGCGAGCATTTCTCTTTGACGAGCGAAACTCGCGAGCGAAGCGAGCATATCTCTTAGACTAGCTCAACCTGTACTCACTCTCTCAACCTGTACTCACTCTCGCCTTGTTACTCCCACGAACCCTCACTCGCCGCTCATTTGCTCACGCTCGCTTCGCTCGCAGGTTCGAAATGTCTTCAGTCGCGGACATGATCATGCCCTCGTTGCTCGATTTCGACGGCTCACTCTTCAACCTGCCCAGCCCGCCGCCGCTCAAACCGCACTGGCTGGACACCACCAACGTGGACCGCCAAGACCTGTCCACGCTCTCCACCGAGGACTTCATTGAGCGCTACGAAAAAACCGGAGTGCCCTGCATTCTGACCGGCGTGGTCCCCACTTGGAAAGCGTCCACCGCGTGGACCAGAAAGTCCCTACTCTCCAGATTTCCCGACACCCTCTTCCGCGTGTCAGCGACTCGCGACATGGCCCTGTCCGACTACTTCCTGTACTGCGACGAGCAGAACGCGAAGAAGCCGAGCGAGCGCGACGCGCGCCCGCTCTATTTGTTCCAGAAGGACTTTCCCAAAGTCGTCCCCGAGATGGCGGACGAGTACTGTATACCGCCGTACTTCGCCGATGATCTCATGGGAGCCATCCCCGCCGAGAGTCGGCCGGACTACCGCTGGCTGATCATTGGCCCCGCCCTCTCAGGATCGTCGTTCCACGTCGACCCCAACGCAAACTTCGCCTGGAACGCGACCATCCAGGTGAGCCCACCCATTACACACACCTCTGGCCCAGAACTTAGAAGGCGATGTGAACCGCGCTGCGAAGAAACGCCGCGGCGCAATGAGGGAACCCATCGCAATGCGAACAGAACGCGAAGGAAACGTCGCAACACGAGCATCGCTGCCCTCTCCTTCCTCCCAATCACCACAAAGGGCTCGCTCCTTGCTCACAAACGGGTTAGCTGCTCTTTGTTTTCACCGTCGTTCACACATGTGTGTGCCCCCCCCAGGGACGCAAGAAGTGGATCTTCTACCCGCCCGGTTGCCCGCCGCCCAAGTCCGAGTGTGACTCGCGGCAGGTGGACTTGGTGCAGTGGTTCGACGAGTTTTACGACAACGACGCGAGCAAGCACTTGCGGATGGAGTGCGTCACTGCCCCGGGAGAGTGCATGTACGTGCCTCAAGGTTGGTGGCACAGCGTGCTGAATTTGGACTTGGCCATTGCGATCACGCACAACGTGGTGACTGGCCGCAACTTGCTCCCGGCGCTGGAGTTCTTGGAAGACAAGGCGAGCTGCGCGCAGGGGGAGGGATGCCGGGGGAATGTCAAGTTCGACTTGGCGGGCGATGTGCCGACGAGCGTCATATACCCGTACAAGGAGGCCGTGGAGGAGGCGCCTGCTGCGGCGGTTGCGGCGGCGGCGGCAGGGGGGAGCAGCGCGGAGGCGGACAGCGGCGTGTGCGAGTGCGGCTTGCGGACGCGTGCAATGTGCGAGCTGTTTCTTGCGGGAATGGATCAGAAACACCCGGGGTTGATCGAGAAGGCGAGGGCTGCGAAAGCGAAGACGCGGCGGGTCGTGGTCGAGAAGCGGTTGAAGGGAGAGGAAGAAGGCGAGGGGTTCTCGTTCGGCTTCCTGTAGCGCAATACGTAGCAGACCCTTTTCCAGCTCGATTTTGTGAAAAACACCCGAACGAGAGGCAGAATAGAAATCCCATCCTCGATCTGTCCTCGATTGCGTCGGCCTGCCTACGCTCTCAAAGCCATGGTTCGACAGCCCGTGTTGAAGCCCGAAGCGGCCGCGTACTCGCATCCATCCCTCGACGATCCCCCCCCATCCCCCCCCGTCGACCGCTCGAGTACCAAGCCAGCCCTCAATTTAGCCCTGCCCCCCCTTGCCCTAACAGGTTTGTCGGCAACGGCCACGTCCACCGCCGTGACGACCACCCTGGTCGATGCAGCGAGCCCTAGACCGAGTGTCCCACCCAGCCCAGAACCGCCGGCTGTCCCGGTTGCCCCGGTGGTCCCTGCACCTAAAAAGGCTAAACAATCTAGATCAGGGCCCTACAGAACAGGCCTGCCAATGCCCGGAGACGTTGGGTTCGGGCCTCCCGCTCACGCGTTGTTTTGCAAGCCTGTTAGAGTTGAAGTGCCGGCCGCACCTGTTAGGGTTGAAGTGCCGGCCACAGACGTGCCGGCAGCAGACCCGTTAGGGTTGGGGGGGTGGGGGGTGGGGGGTGGAACAGCCCCCGTCACTGACGGCGACACTTCCACTGCCACTGCCACTGAGGCGGAAGCTGCTGAGCCTGAGCCTGAGCCTGGGCCTGAGCCTGGACCTGAACCTGAGCCCATAGTAGTTCTCCCAGTTCCCGACGAGTTCAAGGAAGCCTACGCCAAGTACAAGCCCAAGTTCCTGCCCTCCATCCGCCAGCCCTGGCACCTCTCCACCTCCGCGGCCGCGTTCTCCGCCCAGTTCATCCCCTTCCGCACTCTCCTAAAGACGAAGATCGCCGGGTACTTTGACTCGCTCAACAAGCACTGCTGGGATCGCCCCCAGCTCATTGACGAGGTGGAGGCGAAGCTGTTCGGGTACGCGGCGAGCGAGGCGGAGTTCATCGACTTCACAGAGCTGCCGGCTAGGATCGCGGTGGTGGCGCATAGGGATGACGAGGAGAGGGATCCGAATATCGGCTTTGACGGTGAGACCAGAATGCCCACACACTTGTTTGGAAAGCAGGAGACGGTGGTGTTGCGCTGTTTGTGTCGAGGTGCCGTTTGTTCGCGTGCGAGCGCGTCTCGTGTCGCTTCTTCTCAGCTCAAACTACACTGCTCAAACCGCGCTGCTCAAAAGAAAGGCGCTCTCACTTTACTCGTTCTCTAACACTCGCTTCGCTCGTCCAGTGGAAAGCTGGACTCCGTTGCGATACGACGAGGCGCAACGGAGGCTAAAGAACTTGGCCTTTTGTGGCTCTTCGAGCTACAGCTCGCAGGCTGCCGAGAGCACGCCGCGCGCCGTGCTGGTAACCACCAACAAAGCCCGGTTTGGGTCGCTGCAGCACTCACACACAAAGACGAGCGAGGAAAGCGGGGCGCTGGGAGCGCTGCTGGGAATGAATGAACCGTATGTGGAAGCTACCAAAGAAAAAGAAGGGGGCGTAGACGGAGACGGTGACGGGGGCGGCGGCAAGAAGCGAAAATTGGAAGCCGCAGTGCCGGTGCCCGCGGGAAGCCTGCAATACAACTACGACAACACCAAGCTGTTCAAGTGCGACCACTGCTTGTACTCGAGCAACTACAAGAACCACTTCGAGAAGCACGTCACGAGCATTCACTTCCCCGAGAAGCATAGGTACTACTATTGCGAGGTCGAGGGGTGCATCCACAGGGCGAAGCAGGGCACGGACTTGAAGAAGCACCAGAAGAACATCCACAACATTGGAGAGGTTATTATCTACAAGGTGAGCACCGATGGCATGCACACCCCACACACACTCCTCTGGCCCAGAACTTATATGTCGGTGCGAACAAAGGCACGCACGCGCGCTGCGAAGAAAGGAAGCGCTGCGAAGAAAGGAAGCGCTGCGAAGGCCACACCCACCGTCGCGCCACACAGGATGAATCGCGTTCCGGCGTATGTTCGCTAACACATCGCACACAGTGCGAGCTCTCGGACCGGCGCAATAAGTCCATTCAGTGCAAGTACTCCTCCAAGTACAAGGCGGACCTCGCTCGGCACATGAAGAGCCACGTGGGCGTCGTTCGGTCGCTCATGTATCAGTGCAAGGTGGATGGATGCGAGTTCCTGACCAAGAACGCGAGGAGGGCCGCGGACCACAGCACCCACGGCGTTGAGTATCTGGTGCCCATGTCCAAAGAAGAGCGGGAAGGGTTGCTGAAGAGGAAGCGGGCGGAGGAAAGGGACCGCAAGGCCAGGGAGGCGGCGGTGGCCGCCGAGAGCGGGAAGCTGCTGACGTTGGACTTCGACTTGGGAGAGCTGGAGGGGATGGGGGGAGGGGGAGTTGAGGGGGAAGGGGGGGAGGGGGGAGGGGAGATGTTTGAGTTGAATTTCGACAAGGTGGTGAGAGGAGGGGAGAAGTGTGTGGAGGAGAAGGGAGCGGAGGACAAGGGAGCGGAGGAAAAGGGTGGAGAAGAACATTTGGAAAAAGTGAAAGAGTTTTCATCCGGTCATCACAGGAGGGGGGAAGACCGGGTGCCGGCGATCCAAGAGTTAACTTAGCCCCTTGTGACTCGTGTGCAACAAACGCGTGAACATTTGTTCAGTTGCTCGGTATTTGATATATGAAGCAGGATCAGAGTGGTGAACGGATACAGTTTTGTACAACGCGCATTGATTTTACATTAAAGGAAGTGCAACCTTCAACCGCACCATAACCCATCCCCACAGCATCGCTAAAAATCCTCCGGCGAGGTAGCCTCCCATGCCAACAAACACGCCCGTTCTAACGAGATCGTCGCGCCCGATGTTGCTCGCGAACAGCCCGGCGGTGCCAGAACCACCGATGGCGGCGTTGGAAGCGAGCATGAGCGACGTGGTTTGGTCCGGTTTAATTTTTGTCATGGCCATCACAAACACGGTGTGCAGCAGTTGGAGGGAGGTGACCAGAACGATGGCAGCGGGGGACGCGCGGGTGAGGCCGAGGGAGAGGGCTATGGTGGCGTAGAAGCACTGGGAGGAGAGGCTCGCGAGGTAGGACATTGAGGCGGGGTTCCTCGTGCGCTTCGAGAAGAGGGAGGAGAGGATGACGAGGGAGAGGATGAAGGACTGCGAGGACAAGAGAGGGGGGATTGAGGGGATTTTAGAGATGAGGCGGGTCGAGAGGTGGGACAGGAGGAGGATCAGGGGCGCATTGATGGTACTAGCAATGCTAGTAAGACTGGTAACGACGGGAGGAGTGGAGGGGGAGGTCTCGTCGGTGCCTCTCTTGGCGTCGGAGTCGGGGTCAGGCTTGGGGTGGGCGTACTCCATGAACGACAGGTAGAGCAACGTCACGCCGCAATCCACCGCCGCGTACTCCGCCATCGTGGCCAGCGGAATATTGAGCCTCTTGGCGAGCGCGTAGAAGTTCACGGCACCGCCGATGTAAGTTGAGAGGAGGCAGACGGCGATGGGAAGAGAGGGCGAGAAGGCGAGCTGGGAGATGGTTGAGGCGAGGAGGGAGGCAAGGGTCACGAAAACAAACGCGACGTAGACTGCGAACGGTGTGGGGGGAGGTCTAGCGGTAGCTACTTTGGAGGTTGCGGGAGGGACTGAGAGCAGGGAGGAGATGAGGGAGATTGGGAGACAGACGTCGAACGCAAGGGACGAGAAGGGGATCGTGGGAGGGAGAGGAGCGACGAAGGAGAACGTGGCGAGCGTCAGTAGAAGCAGAGGGAGCGGGATGGCAATGAATGCGTCAGAAACGCGCTTGACTAGTAACAGAGGGTGTGGCTGCGTAGGAGGCGGCGGCGGTGGTGATGTAGTCGGGAAGGAGAAAAGCGGAGCAAGTTTAAGAAGCGGGAGTGGCGGGGTGTGGAAGGTTGAGTGAAGGTACAGAGGAGAAGCTTGAGGAAAGAAGCCCAAGGAGAATCGTGGAAACCAGATGAAGAGACAAACAGCAGAGAGGAGTCCCGGCATCGTGGTGGTTGTGTGCGAGAGAGCACGAGCGAGCTCGTCCGGGAGGTTTGGTTAAAGAAGTTAACCGGAGTGTTTTGGGGTGTTTGGGGATTGTGGAATGACGTAGCGTCGTGCTGTCGTTTGAGGGCCAGCTCTCGTAGCGCAAGAGTAATAATCTCCTTCGGGTAGCAAAGGTTCTTGTCGGCGGCGGCCGTCGATTGACTCGCCCTCTCTCAAATAACCCTAACCCTTGCACAAGACGCCACCCGTCCAACGAGCAGCGAACACTCTTCCAGTGCCCCCTTTGTTCACACATGTGTGTGGACGCACAGTACAAGCGTTGCAGTCAAAGGTTAACTTCACATCGCATTAACTTATGATGGTCCACTTCTGCTTGCCCCAGCTCTTCTCAGCGCTCTCCGCTCTCCCCAAAACCTTCCACTCAACTGTGAACGAAATGTCCCTGTGGTTGAGCGTCTCGCGCTCCACCCTGATCTTTGTCTCCACCTTGTCCCCCGCCGTCACCGTCGGCACCGTGCTCGGCTCCAGCCACAGCAGAGTCTGGTACCAGTGCGTCGTCTTGCTCTGGCACCCCGTCGAGAACGACACCTTCTCGGTGCCCGGCAAGCCCAAATCGAAGTCAATGTCAAAGGAGACGGTGAGCGCATCCAGCCTGAAGTCCTTCGCGTCGTCGTTCAAGGGCTGGGCAACGGTGATCACCGGCGCGCAGTCGTAGTCCAGCTCCTCGTCCTTGACAGTGTTCAAGTCGCAGTTCCACATGCACTCGCGAGTCGAGCAAATAGTTTGCGGGTCCACGGCCTCCACAATGGCGTCCTTCGAGAGGGAGGACATCGCCTCCTTCTTCATGACTCCCATGTCGATGCCGTAAACGTCGTCCCAGAACTCCGTCCGGCGGTCCCGAACTCCCTCGATGAACATCGAGCACTTGTTGGGCCACATCGTCCCGCCCTCGTTCATGAACCGGTCTCTGGCCGACAGGACGCTAGGGAGCATCGTCTCGAAGAGCAGCCCGTAGCCCATCCATTCCGAAACCACCACGTCGACCTTGAGGGGGGGGGGTTAGTGGATGTGCGTGTGCATACCCGCTTTGCGTGTGCATGCACGCTTTGAGTTTGCATACACGCTTTTGCTCGTGTGCAACTCGCCCGTGACGTGCAGTGTCTCCAAGTCTCGCGGCCCAAAATGCACTATTCGAAATTGAAACGCTTGCGCCCCCCTTTATTCACACCGACGTTATATGTTCTGGGCCAGAGGTGCGTGGGGGGGGGGTGCGTGTGTTATGCATGTGTTTGTGCGTGTGTTTGTGCGTGCGTGTGTTTGTGCGATCGTGTGTTTGTGCGTGCGTGTGTTTGTGCGCACCTTGGTAGGGAGCGTGAGCTCCTCCATCTTGCCGCGCATGAGCACCACCTGGTCCGGGGCCACGTTGTTGTTCTCCAGAATAGTCTGCGCCATCTTGATCATGTTCGAGTCGTCGACCCCGTACACCGTCTTCGCGCCGGCGGCGTGGCTGAAGTACGAGAGCACGCCCGTGCCGCATCCGACGTCGAGGACGACCTTGCCTTTGAAGTAGCTCGCGTTCTTCATGATGGCGTTCTTGTACGCGAGAGTTCGGACGGCGTCCTTGAGCATCGTCTCGTGGATCGAGTAGTGAGAGTACGAGTTGAAGTAGTACGAGTCGTTGTCCTGGGCGGGGGGAGCAGGAGCGTCGATGGTGGAGGCGGGCGGAGGGGGCAGCGCGACGCCGCTTTTGCCGTTCGTCAGCTGCTCGACGAGGGCGGCGCTGGCCTTGAGCTGCTCTTGCAGCGCGAGCATGCCGGCGTCATCGGCGCTCGGCTCCTGAGCAACTTCCTCGTCTAACTCCTTCGAGTCAATCATGGTAAGGATTGTGTCCACTGCCTCGACGTAGCCGTCGCCGGCGAGGACGGGCTTGTAGTAGGCGGCGGAAAGGTAGGTGTACGTCGACTTGAGGGACGACGGGTGTGTTGTGACGTCGTCGCTGTCAGTATCAGCGACAGTGATTGGAGCGGGAGCTAGGAGGTGGGAGAGGATTGAGGCGTGATTGACAGATGCAGTGCCGCTACAGGCTACGTGGGTGCGAATGCAGTTGACTGTTCTGATGACGGTGTAGAAGGACGTCGTGACGTTGGTGGCTGTCTGGAGGTCGGCTAGGAGGGTCATGAAGTTTAGGGTGGGCAGGTCATGAGACAGACTCTCGGTGAGTGTCGAGTGGACCGTTCCGGGAGACACGAGGGACGTGTAGGTGGCGTTCGAGTGGGAGGTGTCGCTGCTGGACGACCAGTCGGAGTCGGAGTTCATTGAGAAGAAGAGGAGAAGGGCGGCGAGGTTGGGGCGGCGAATGACATGACAACTTCTCCAGTTTGTGGTACCCCCCAGTTCAACCCGCAGTACATCATTAATTGAACTCGCATACGGTCAAGTTGAGGAGCGTGGGGGAAGCAACCACCGAACTTCCAGCTGAACATAACAACTAATCTCGGCACTATTATCCTGTAATAAGGTCGGCGATAATCTTCTCCTTCGCCGCCGCATACTCGGCATCATCTATCAAGCTCTAGATCAAGCGAGGGCAAGAAGGGCTTGGTGCGGCGGCCGTTGAATAATAAAGCACGCTCTGATTACGGCAAAGCATCTCCGCCGTCAGTTTGTCCCCAGCGGCTGCACCTCGATTTCAACCTCCCCTTGCTCTATCTCCCTCTCCCTCTCCCTCTCCCTCTCCCTCTGCCCATCATATCCCTTCAGTGGCAGCGGCGTCGCGGACATCTTCAGATACCCCCCAATGCCAATCAAAACCACGCCAACGCCCACACACACCCAGATAATACATGAATCGTTCTGATGGGATGACAGTCTGAACACGTGCCATAATTAATTTAAAGTTATTCAACCAACGACACGAGACCGTTAGGGTTATATTTTTTTTACCATCTCTATTGTAGATAAAGGCTTGGTGCTGCGCCGCTGAATAATAAAGCATGCTCTAACGACGTCAGAGCATCGCCGCCGTCAGTTTGTCCCGATGCTGAACGATGTACGGCCCGAGAAACGCCAGCACCGTCAAATTGCTGCCGCGAGCATCGAAACTCTAATCAAGTTAGCGTTTGCATGCGATGGGGCCGTGCACAGCGAGAGAAGAGCAAGCAAAGTCGGCGAGTCGAAGAAAGATTCATTCATTCCAATGTTAAACCACTATATCCTGCACAATCTCGTACTGGTAGCCGAAAGGCCGCTTGTGGTTCATGAACGTCCAAGCCGCGTTGGCTAGCGATAAGAACAGCAGTATCCACATATTGATGGTGTAGCAATAAGACGAGTCACCGTCGCCGTCCGCGTAGCTAGGGGAGTGGGACAGCACCTTTGAAACTGTCATGGCAATGTAGATCAGGACGGCAAGGGGATTCAGGAGGGCGCCGTAGCAGGCTAGCCTCGGTGACGTGTTGGTGGGACGGAAAAGGATCTGGTAGATAGATTGAGTCGTGAGGATCAGAGAGGATGCCAGGATTGCGACTGCGATGACTGATGCAAAGAAAAAGGGCCGCGTCTGGGGGTCTTCCTCGGCGTGAAACTTGGGGAGGTGAAACGAGGAGGCTTGGGTGTGGGAGGTTGCATGTGTAACAGCATGTTTCACACCGGGAGAATGGGTGGCACTCTCGAAGTACGTGCATATAGGCGAGAAGCACTTCAGCATGCCTACGGTGATGGGGATCGTTACATCGACGGCGTTGATAATATGGTGCGAATAAGGGAACGTCACGAGAGGCTGTGTGAGGAGGCAGATGGTCAAGAACACCTGGTTTGTATAGGAGATCAGAAGCTTGTGTATGGGAGGCTGCATGATAGCGGGGGGGGGAGAGAGAGAGAGAGAAGTGCTAAGTGGAAGACTAGCTGAGTAGAACACGTTATACAGCCAGAGTTTTTATTCGAACGCCCTCAACGAGCTGCAAATATTAGGACGTGCAGAATGTGTTTTGCGAATCCTCTCGTTCTCTCCGCTTCCGCTCCTCTCAACAATACATGCTGCTCGCAACTCCCAAGCGTGCCCACTTCCATATGCTTGACTTGCACTAATTATATTTAACTCGTCACCACCGGCACATACTCCCAAGTGTGCCCATTACTGTATTCTTGTGGACACTGCAAGAACCACTTACCTCTGTTGCCGTTGTTCTTGCTCACCACTCTCAAGTCACAAACAGCGCTGCATTTCTTACACAGTTTCCCCCCGTGAGTTCGCTCCATAGCCTCTTTCAGCCCCGCCTTGGCCCTCTCGGTTTGCTCGAAGTTCTGCAGCGTGTCGCGCCAGACCGGCGGCTCGTACGTCTCGCCCCCGCCCATCGCCGCATAAAACTTCTGTACAATTTCGCTCGTCTTGATCTCGCTCGCCCTAAAGTTCTCAACCTCCATGGACCTGGCCGACGTGCCTCGACTGACCGCCACGTAGGCCTGACCGGCAGAAAAGCACCCGTTCAAGTCAACCCTCAGCCAGTCTATGGTCATCCCCTGTGACTTGTGGATAGAGATGGCCCACGCCTGCGCCACCGGCAGCTGCCACCGGGTGGCGCTGCCGCATCCCTTGAACTCCTTCCGGAACGGGCGTGGTAACAAAAGCCTCGCAGCGCAGTCGAACTTGACAAACGGAAACTCCTTCACGCGCATCGCCGCACTATCGACATCTAGAAGCTCCGCCTGGATGTCGTCAGTGCTCAACAAGGCAATTTCGCCTTTCACTTGTTGCGTGATACTGTTTGCATCTGCCACGACCGCGTCGTCCTTCTCCTTCTCCTCCTTCTCCTCCTTCTCCTTCCTCTCCGTTGTCCGCGTCGAATGCTCAGCCCGCAGCAGCTGCTGGTACTCGCGTGCTGGGACAAACCCAAGCACAACCCCCCTGCTTCCGTTAACCAGCTTCTTGCCCAAGTCCAAGTTCCAAAGCAACATCACCTGCGCATGTTCCTTCAGCTCTATTTCCTCTCCGACGCGGCAGCCTTTCTCGAAGAAGACATCGTTGGCATGCTTCGTGAGTGTTTTATGGTCCTTTTTGAGCTGGTCCTGAAAGGTGCAAATCTGTTCATAAACGGCAGCGGCATCCCCCTCGTTGCCCGACGGCTGCAGGAACGCTGCAATACTCTCCGCCGTGATCGTCGCCTTCTCCAACTCCTCTCGCTCCATGTCCTCGATCGACTTTTTCAGCGCGGCTATTTCATCACAAACAGCCGGTAGCTCCCCCCATGCCTGCTCGGCAATTAACACGTCCTTCTTCTCCTCTTTGCCTTCCATTTCTCGCTTCGCCTCTCTCAGTTTCTCAGAGTCCGGCTCTTCTTCCACACCTGCCCACAGATAAGGCATGTGGCCTATTGTCTGAAGCCCATGCTTCTCCAAGAGCCTTCTCTTGTACGCCATCCCCAACACCACTTCGTCTCTAGAACTAAAGTCATGCGACTTGCCCGGCAGCTTGTTCATTTCCATCTCATTCTTCCTTTGCGCGTCGATGTTTTTCGCATACAGGGCGGTGGGAACAATGCCATCCTCTCGAGGCGGGAGGGGGGCGCGGATCGAATTGATCGCCGCCCCGTGATCGCTCATGGGCCGCCCCTCGCGCATTGCGTTCAGCAGATCGAGTAGGCCGTCATCATCAACCTGCCGGTGCACCTTCGTCAACTCGACGGTTTGGAGATTGCTGCGCGACCAAGCGTGAGATTGGAACGCGTAGAGGCCCTGTCGGCCGACTTTGAGATTGTACCTGCGAGCGAAGCGAGCGTGAATGTGAGCAAATGAGCGCGAGCGAGGGTTGCTGGGAGGGGAACAAAGAGGGCTCGAGCAAATGTGCGCGAACGTTGATGGAAGAGAAACACGGCAAGCGCGAGTAAAAGATATTTGCGAGCGAGGATGATGGATTGGGAGGGGTTCAGGGCGAGCGTCTCCACGTTGGTAATGCATACGCTGCACACGCTCGGGTTGATGGGAGGGGATCAGGGCAAGCGCGAGTTATCAGATATGCGAGCGAGGGGTCGCGCACGAACTCTTCCTCCGCAAGTTCGTTGTTCTCGAGGAGGACGCCCCCGTCAGTGTCGTGGCGGCCGCCATTGGGAATGGGTGGTAGTTGGAAGAAGTCGCCCACAAGGACGATCTGCATGCCGCCCCACGGTGGGATGTCGGCAAGACCCCCGTTCTCAGGAGCGACCCAGCGCATCTTGAGCACTTGGAGCGAAACGAGCGAGCCCTCTTGCCCCCTCCCGCCTTCCTCCAGCCCGATCACCCCCCCAGGGAGCGCTTTCAGCCTATCCTTGGTGACGGTGTAGTGCCTTACGATGGCGACGGCACACTCGAGGACGTCGAACATGTGAGCCGACATCATGGACAGTTCGTCGAGAATCAGAGCATCCGTCTCGCGGATCCTCTTCGAGCTCTCCGGACTCAGCATTTTGTCGTAGTCTGAATAATAGCCGCCGAGCCCGAACCCCCCCCAACGGTGTATGGTGGTGCCGTCGACGTTGATCGCCGCCATACCGGTTGGGGCCGTGACGTGCACCGACTTCTTTTGGTCTAGCAAGCTAGCAACTATGCGCCTCGTTGTCCAACTCTTGCCTGTGCCCGCTCGGCCCGTTATGAACAGATTTCGGCCGGAAGCAGCCAGTGAAACTGAACGCTCCTGCTGATCATCCCCACGATAGGCCGAGGCCGATCCCTCGGCAAGGGACAGCTTTGATATGTCTTCGGCCAGAGATCCCAGCACGGCTGCAGAGGACGGGTCGAAATCGAGGTCGAAGTCGAGGGTGGCAAGCCGTTGCTTCTTTTGGGGACTGCGGAAGAGTGATAGGTCGTCCATGGCCTCGGATTCACAAGGTTTGGGCACTGAGTCTCCGGCAACGAATCTGGTATTTAATCTGGGATTTGTTGGCGTGGG
>Ga0307985_10001414_pt1 | contig 13513 bp, 13 predicted proteins | sample EllFjometageno80_FD_203155 | JGI IMG/M metagenome (GOLD analysis project Ga0307985, IMG submission 203155) | Marine microbial communities from Ellis Fjord, Antarctic Ocean - #80 | ecosystem: Environmental > Aquatic > Marine > Unclassified | place: Southern Ocean | collected 2014-10-09 | reverse complement strand
TAACCCCCCCCCCCCCAGTATGCCCAAGAAGTCAACCAAGAACAAGCGCTCTGCCCCCGCAAGCTCTGAAGGAGTTCCCTCTCCCAACACGAGACAGCCCGACCAGACAATAGAGGAGACTATGGACAACCTCAACTTCGAAGACCCATTCGAGGACGAGTTCGCGGGGGGCGAGGACACCGAGGTCGTGGACTGCAACGAGAACGACGACGACGACGACGACGACAAGGCGACCGCACAAGAACCATCAGACAAGGCCCCTGCTGCTCCTGCTGCTCCTGCTGCCCCTGCTGCCCCTGCTGATGCCAAGCAGGCCTGGACTCCCGGCCAGGAGCTCTCCAGCGACGAAGTTCTTGAGTTCGACGCCTCGGCCTACACAATGTACCACGCGCTCAAGCCCGAATGGCCCTGCCTCACCTTCTCCATAATCCACGATTCCATGGGAGAGAACAGGTCCAGGTTTCCTCACACGATGTTCGCGCTCGCGGGGACGCAGGCGGACCAGGCGAAGAAGAATAAACTCACGCTCATGAAGCTGAGCGATCTTTCCAGGACGAGTGGAGCTAAGGGCGAGGACGATGACGGTAAGTTTACACGCACACACCGAGAATTGTGGCCTCTTTTGCTCACACCGTGTTTGTGGCAGATGACATGTCCGATGACGAAGCATTGGACTCCGACGACGAAGACAAGGAGGACTCCGATCCCATTCTCGAGCACATCAACATCCCTCACTTCGGTGGCGTGAACAGGCTCCGCAGCATGCCCCAGAAGCCGAACATCATCGCGACGCACGCCGACACCGCTCACGTGCACCTGTGGGACATTTCCACGCACATGGCGAGCTTCGAGAACAAGCTCGCGGGGCAGGGAACGTTGAATAACAAGCAGATTCAGACGCACTCGGGGCACAGAGAGGAGGGGTTCGCGATGGACTGGAGCAAGAAGAGCGCGGGCAGCTTGCTCACGGGAGACTGCAGTGGCGGCATCCATCTGTGGGCGCCCACTGAGAGCAACTGGACGGTGACGACGCCGTGGGAGGTCAAGGGCACGTCCGTGGAGGATCTGCAGTGGAGTCCCACGGAGGCGACGGTCTTTGCGAGCGGCGACTGCAACAACGACATCTGCATCTTTGACACGCGCAAGCCCGGGCAGTCCATGCTGAAGCACCGCGCGCACGAGGCCGACGTGAACGTGATATCGTGGAACCATAACGTGTCCAATTTGATCGCGAGCGGCAGCGACGACGGCGTGTTCAGCGTGTGGGACTTGAGGAAATTCGGACAGGACCCGCTTGCGAGGTTCACGACGCACACTACGCCCATCACGAGCTTGGAGTGGCACCCTACGGACGAGTCCATGATCGTCGTCAGTGACGAGAGCGCGGTTTTCGTGTACGACTTGAGCATCGAGGAGGACGTTGAGGAGAGCGGGGGGACGACGGCGAAGCCGGCGGAGGGAGAGGACAAGATCCCGGCGCAGCTGCTGTTCATGCACTGCGGTAGCACGAGCAACAAGGAGGCGCACTGGCACCCGCAGATTCCCAGTCTGGTCATGACCACGGCTTTGACTGGATTCAACGTCTTCATTCCCAGTAATCTGTAGCAGCACTTTTAGCACTATTAGTAGCGAATACGATTGAAGGATTGAGGCAATATTGCTAATACACGCCCTTTTCAAAGTTGTTGTCTGACGTCCTTTCTAGCAAATAGCAAATAATGACTGAAATGGACTGCAAGACTGATGGGCTTCTACTTTCCCCTTGACCAGTACCAATTCTCACCCCCGCACGCGTAACAACCCATGTCGCGTGATACCTACCCCCCCCCCCTGCGAGCGTACCTTTTGTCCGACGTCGAAAGCGGCGACGAAGATTCAGCCAATCCCCAGGATTATAGACCTGCCGATTACAATCCATCGACAAGGACCAAGTTGAGTACTACTTCTGCAGTGTTCATGTTATGTGCCCTCTCACTCGGCGTCGGCGTTTTTTTGATCCCCTCCGTGTTCGCCCTTCTCGGCTTACCCCTGGGCATCCTGCTTCTCATCATCTTTGGCTCAATCTCAACCTTCATAGCTCTTCAAGTTTCTGTCCTAGAAGGCGACTCAATGAGCGAGCTCACTACAACTCCCTTACTCAAGTCCCTGGCCAACGTCTTCATCGTCATCACGCTCGTTACAGGTAAGTCCCGAGTCCCCACTAGAACGTAGTGCAAAGGTAGAACAAAGGGGCGGCGGTGTGAACAAAGAACTGCGCTGTTTGTGAGCGCTGAGAGCGCTGTTTGTGAGCGCCGAGAGCGCCGTTTGTGAGCTTGTCGCCCCGAGATTTTGCTCTCTGGCGCGCTTTGCTCTCTAGCGCGCTCGTTCACACTGCCGCCCTCCTTTGTTCACACCGTGTGTTTGGGCGCTGTTTGTGAGCATGCAGCGCCGAGATTTTTCGCTCTAGCGCGCTCGTTCACACTGCCGCCCTTCTTTGTTCACACCGTGTGTTTGGGCGCGGCTTACCTTTTCTTTCCCCAGGCAACGCCGGCCACCTCCAGATCGTGTCAATGATGCTCTTCGATCTCATGGAGTGGTTCGTCACCGGCGACTACGGCAATTACGAGTTCATGGACTGGCAAAAAGCAATCCTGGTCACCATCTTCCTCGCGGTGGTCATGCCTTACTGCTTCATCACCGATCTCTCCGTCCTTAAGTACGTCGGAACGGCAGTCAGCGGCGTCGTCATCACTCTCTGTACAGTCGTTGTTGCGTCGTGTGTTGCGTCCATTCACGAGGACGGGGCACAGGGCCTCCCTGGCGGGAAGTACGAGCTCCCGCTCGTACCCGCCGACATCGCAACAGTTGTGCGCCTCGTCCCCACCATTTGCTTCTGCTTCACGAGCCTCTTCACGCTCTTCCCAATCAAGAAGTTGTTTTTGAGCGACTGGGGAGAGAAGGTTGGCCTCGCTAAACTGAGGAGCGCTGTCATCTGGAGCGGTGCGCTGCAGACGGGCATTTATACCATCATAGCCGTCGTCGCCAGCCTCACATTCGGAACGAACGCGGGCGAGAAAGAGCACAACCAGCACCACGGCAACGGGAACGTGCTCTTCAACTTCCCTCCTTCCAATTACCTCGTGACCGGGCTCTGCCTTGCACTAGTGGTGGTCATCGTTCTCGACTACCCTCTGATTCAGTTCACCGCGGTCGAGACCGTGCTGAACGCGCTGCCCGAGGCTGACACAGAGGCGACTTACAAAGCTAAGGGGAAGAAGTCGCTGTACGGTCGGTTGCGCGAGTACGGCAGGCAGATAACGAGCCTAGTGTTCGCATTGGCGGTCATCGTAACGGTGGTGTTCGTTCCCAGGCTCGACGATCTGTTCGGCCTCTGCGGCTCGCTGGGCATCGCCGGTTTCTGTTACGTGGTCCCGGGCATCGTTCTCGCGAGAAGGAGCGAGAGCCGGAGGGGAAAGATTGCCGGTGGAGCGGTGGCTGTTTTGGGGCTGGCTATTTTGATTGCTAGCAGCGCCTTCATCATAATGCACGTGAATGACGGAGATGAATAAACTTATGATTACACACTTTGAAAGATCAATAAGAACTCAACGGGAAGTTACTCTCCTCTAATCGCTGACTTCGGAGATCAAGATAGCGGTCTGCGCGCTTCATGCAAATATCGAAGAAGAAGCTCTTGACCTGGGGGTCCATTGCGCAACCCCTCCCGTACAGACCCCGCTCAAACAGTTCGTGCACCGAACCCCACTGCTTATTGAACTCCCCGCTCGCCGACTTCTCGTTCGATCGGTAGTCCAGGAGCTCCTCCGGCTCCAACTTACCAGAGAACTGCCCGCCTCCGACCATCTCTTTTGAGAGCTTATAGTGCATCGCGGCATTAGGACCAGCCATAATCACCTTCACGGCGTTGTATCCAAGCTCATACATTCCTAGTACGAGCTTTGCATCCGTGATCGGTCGGTGAATTTTCGCTGTCCCGAAAGGCTTGTCATGATCCTCCCAGCACACGTACTTGGGGAGCAGAGCTGGCTTCACCTTGTACAGGGCCCTGACACACACATGGTGCAGCATCTCAATATCCACCTTCCACAGTTCGGGTTGCAGATCGATATACTCAAGCAGGGCCTCGCACGGCACGACTGGAACGTCCGAGTGAAGGCAATCCTGCCCCTCCTTCAAGCCCGAGCAACCCTTCGCCTTGTCGAACGAGCTAGTGACGCTTCCCTCAAACTTATACCACAGAGGAAGGGTATCAGTTGTCAGACCGAGACCCATGTTGAAGAGCAGGAGGCGACCGGACTCAATCTCGGAGGAGAACTTTCCCCGGGCGGCAATGACCCAAGGACTGCGCATACATGCACACGTGTGAGCCATACACACGTGTGAACAAAGGGGCACACAGTGTGTGGCTTACCTGAACGCGTCAACTGCTATCACAGAGTAACCTCTGGAGAGATGCAGCTCAGTATCAGCACCATCAGAGAGACCAAGATCAAAAAATATCTTTGAGGAGCGCGAGTGGGAGACGAAGGTGGCAAGCGCCGAAGGGGACACCTGGCTGTGCAGAGTCGCAAGTGGGGAGGGCAAGTCCGGATGTATGGAAGACAGGGATCCGGAAGTTGGCGCTGCTAAATTGGAGTTGGCGGCCGGGGGCTCGGCCTTGAGCGCCATCATTTCCTCGGCCATGGCGGCCATTTCGGTCTCCATGCGCGCGACCGTCTCCGCGCTGGTCGTGAGCCTCTCCCCGCTGGCATTGAGCTCCGCCTCCACGCGGGCGACTGCCTTATCAGCCCCAGCCCCCTCCATGGCGGCCAAGGTGATGCATGGCTGGGCAGTTTGGAGGACGAGCTGCGGAAAGGTGAGGTATGCCACCAACGAGAATGCTGCGACCGCGGCGAAGTAGCGACCGACGCTTGATGAGCCCATGCGATCAATTCTTTTGGCACAATGTGAACACAACTTAGACACATTTCATCGCATCTTGGCTCGAACGCGTCAAGTTTTTGCGCTGCCGTACAGTTCTTGTTGGTGAAATGAGGCCTCTTATGCAGTATGTTGATTAGAACTTGTCCTTGAGCAGATGCCACAAACTCCTAACCACCCCCTTCTCCCCGCCACTGCTGCCCCTCACAAGCTTCATGCCGCCTGTGACAAAACGCAGCGTCTCGTCTGGTGTCGCGTTCGCCCCCAGCGGACTGCTCGTCTGCTGCCTTCTCAACTTGTAATAATCGTCCGTGAGGCCGTCCTCGGTCTCTCCTTGTCCGCTCATGCTGTCCCCGAAGCCTGTGGCGAGCACCGTGATGCTAATCTCGTCCTCCAAACTGGGATCCACGAGGGCTCCAAAGATAATGTTGGCCTCGCTATCCGCGTTCTCATAAACGACCTCCGCCGCCGCGTTAATCTCGGCCAGCGTCATGTCCGGGCCGCCAACGACGTTGAATACAATCCCCTTGGCCCTTCTGATGGGGAAGTCGAGGAGCGGTGATGAAATCGCAGCCACAGCGGCGTCCTGGGGAAGTGCGTTAGTTGGGTGTGTGTGCCGTTGGGTGTGTGTGTCAGGAGTGCGTGTGAGGAGCCAGAGGTGCGCGTGTGTGGAGCCAGAGGTGCGCGTGTGTGGAGCGTGCTCGTCAGCAGCGTCGCCACGCTCTAGCTCAATCAATCTCGCTCGCTGCACGCACTTGAGCTCTCGTCTTGCCCACTCCCGTGCCCACGCCCATGAGCGCAGTCCCAGCATTGCCCATGATGGAGCGGACGTCCGCGAAATCGACGTTGATCAAGCCCGGCTTGATGATGATCTCAGAGATGCCCACCACGCCCTGCCGGAGAATGTCGTCCGCGACCAGGAACGCGTCCGTGACGGGCGTGTTCTCGGGCACAATCTGAAGCAACTTGTCGTTGCTCACGACGATGAGCGTGTCAACGTGCTTCTGCAGCTGTTCAATGGCCGCGTTTGCTTGCTGAGGGGGAGGAGGGCACGGATGTTAGCAAGGCGAGACGGTAGCAAGGGAGGACGGTAGCAAGGCAAGACGGTAGCAAGGCGAGACGATGGCAAGGCAAGACGCTGGCAAGGCAAGACGCTGGCAACGAAAGAGCGCATAAATGGGAGGAATAGAGGCGGCGACTTACCTGCATCCGCTTCCGCCCCTCGAATCCAAACGGTTTTGTGACCACGCCCACTGTCAAACACCCACAGTCTTTGGCTACCTCCGCGACGATGGGCGCCGCGCCACTCCCAGTGCCGCCGCCCATGCCCGCCGTGACAAACACCAAGTCGGCGCCCTTGACAATGCGCTCGATCTCGCCTCTCGACTCCTGCGCAGCCGCCTTGCCGACGGCGGGATTCCCCCCTGCGCCTAACCCCTTGGTACCCTTGCGCCCAATGTTCAGTGTATTCCTCGCCAAAGCCTTGGTCAGCGCCTGAGCGTCGGTATTGATCCCCCAAAACTGCACGCCCTGAATGTTAGTCTCGATCATTCTGTTGACGGCGTTGCCGCCGCCGCCGCCGACGCCCAGGACCTTGATGAGGCAGGGCGACGAAGAGCCCTCGGGGGTGATAAATTCGTCGTTCTGGGGCAGGTTGAGCGCCTGCCCGAAGGAGTCCACGAAGCTGTCCGGGAGATTGCCGGGGGAGACATCAGCGTATAAGGGAGCAACAGGGCAGATTGGGGTGACTGGGAGGAGGAAGGAGACCGTCAATGGGAGCAGAGCCAGTAGCAGCGCCAGCGATGAAAGCGATGTTGGCAAGATCATGTTAACTGGAGGGGGACACTGGAGGGGGACACTGTCGAGTTGTGTTAGAAAGCAGCGCAAGTTTGCAACACATAACACACGTGCCACACACATGTGTGAACAAAGGGGGCGGCGGCGTGATCGTTCTGTGGGAGTTCATCGCACAGCCACACACACGCACGAACAGAGGGGGCGGCGGCGCGATCGTTCTGTGGGATTTCATAGGGCAGCAGGTGTGGACAATATCTCGCCCACCATCACATCCATGGCCCACCGCCACAAAGCTCCACATCAACGCCGAAGGTGTTACCCAGTTCAACACAAACTCAAACCTACCCCCACCCCCCACCCCACACCCACACCCCAATTCAAGCACGAATGTGACCCCCAACACTTCCCTCTGGGTTTGCTTAAAACCCTAACAAAACAGTATAGTAGTCGGGAGAAACCATTGCACATGTGGAGAGCGATTGGGGCGCAATCGCAAGTCGTTGATGGTAAAAGTGGCAAGTCGCAGACGACAACGGCTATTGACGCGGTTGCTATGCGAATCTACGCAATGGCTGACCTTCGCAAACTAGACCAACAGTCGTTTTCCGCCTTCTCCCGCTTCTGAAATTCCGACGCGCGGCTACAGAAGGGGGGTGCCGCACACACTTTGCGAACATGCACACTTTGCAAATACACTTTGCGAACAAGGAGGGGCGCACACAGAAATGACAGATATATGTGCGGCCCATTGCTTAGCTTGCCCATTGCTTGCTTGCATCACTGTTAGGATTAGCTAGATTACACTGGATCCTGAGACGAGGGCGTTCAGAGTAATCCTAATGGTTGGCCGCCACTCCGCATCCTCCTGGTTCAATGTCTGGCTTTAACTCTGCCCAGGAAGCCCTTGGCGACCCTTCCGGCAACGCAAACTCAGCCTACTGGGACGCTTGGTTCAAAACGGTGTCCGCCGGGACAGCATTCGAGTGGTACACGTCAAGCAAGGACCTCCATCCCCTGCTAGACTCATTATGTCTGCTCAGGCCCAGCGCTGATGAAGGGACCGCACCGTCACTGCTGCACGTCGGCACTGGCAACTCCGATCTCGTCACCGACTTGGCGCTCACGCACGACCATTGCAACGCCGTCGCCATTGACATCTCTCCTGTTGCCATCACTGAGATGCAGACCAAGCTTGACAATTTTCTCCTGGACGATCCAGGAGGATTGTATGGGGGACTGCGGTTTGTGGAGCACGACGTTCTCAATCCGTTCGATACGGTCGCTCCTTTCGACGGCGTGATCGACAAGGGCCTGTTCGACGCCATGATGGGTTCTGCTGACGAGCAAACTAAGGAATCCGCGCTAACCCTCTTCAACAACATGGCGGAGTGTACTTCGCAGGACGCTCCATATGTCTGCATATCGTTGGGAGAAGCGCACGTCGTCGAACTTCTCGTACACGTCACCTCTTGCTCATCGGCATTCAGGTCTCTGAACGTGATCCCTCTCGCTCCTGCGTCCTCTACTTCATCCCTGCAGCCCTTCGCGTTCGTCCTCACCAAGGCGGAGGAGGCAACTCTATTGTTCAACAAAGAAGCCACTACTACAGAGGTCCTGGGCGAACAAATGACCGCATCCCGCGCCGCCTACGCAACGTCGCAAGCCGCCAAAGTTCCCCCGCCTCCCCGTATGTCCTTGCTCATCATCGAGATCAAACCGTACGAGGCCGAGACCGATCTGGAGGTGCTCGCAGGGACGATTTTGGCCCACGATAGATTTAAAGACGTCACGCACAGGAAGACTACGCTGGTACCGGTGGGATACGGGATCAGCAAGATGGCGCTCGAGGTGGTGATGCGGGAGGACGACATTGACGACCTGGTTGAGTTCGTGACGGAGGAGTGGGAGGATGAAGTGCAGAGCGTGGATGTGGGGGATGTGGTGCAGGTTGCTGCCTCGGCGGATGCAATATTGAATAAAGTGAGATCAGACTAGGTTGTTTCATGAGTCTCGAGTCAACAAGTCTCGAGTCAACGAGTCTCGAGTCAACAAGTCTCGAGTCAACGAGTCTCGAGTCAACAAGTCTCGAGTCAACGAGTCTCGAGTCAACTCGTGGACTATAATTACCAGTGCGCAACTTCCCCACTGCGCCTAAGGCTGGATGCCTACTCACCATTGCCTACTCCCCAGTGCGCCTACAGCTGGATGCCAACTCCCCAGTGCCAACTCCCCAGTGCCAACTCCCCAGTGCCTACTCCCCAGTGCGCCTAATCCCTATCGTTCTCAAGACCAGAATCAGCCGGACGCCCCTCATCCATCAACCTCCACATCTCCTTGGTGGTCTTGAACGGCCCCATGGCCTTCGCTTCAACATTGAAGATGTGAACCTCCTCCTGGTCCGGCAACGCAACAGTGCCCATAATGTGCCAGTCGGGCGCGCCGTCGTCCATCTTCATGCTGGAGATGTTGGCGAAAAGGGAGATGGCGTGCCTGATCCTCGGAAGCTCCTCGCAGTTTTTCTTCTCAATCTCCTTGATCTTCGCCTTCTCCTCCTTAGTCCCCTTCTCAGCAGCCACGATCCTCGCCTGAAGCACCCCCCTTTCCTCCTCAATGCGCCTGAACTGCTCCTTCAGCTTCGCCTCCTTGATCTTCAACTCCTGCATCTTCGCCTGATAATCCCCCTCCCTCTCCCTTTCGATCCTTTCCTCAGCCTCCTTAACCAACGCCTTCTTAATCCCAACGTCCTCTCCCAACGTAGTGTGGAGACCAGCGGACGCATTCTTCGCGTCAGCGATGGAGGCGTCGACGGCGTTGACGGTGGCAACGTCGGATTCGGGGCAGTCGGGGGTGTCCAGGTAGAGGTCGTTGACCTCCTTCATGATCCTGATGGTCTCATTCCAGGACAGCTTAGAGTCCGTAGGTTCGGTGATGTCGGTCATGCTAGGGTTACACGGGGGGGGAGGATGAGTTAGATACAGTGGAGCAGGTGGAGTTAGATACAGGGGGGTGGAGAGAGAGAGAGGGGCCGGAAGGTCTCGATAGAGTTGGGTGTGTGTGTGTGGGGAATGCAGCGGTGTTTAGACGAGGAGAGTGGATGCTGTGTGTGTGGGGTGTGTGTGCGTCAGTAAGCATGGGCGCTCTTGTGCAGCACTTGTGTCGGCCTACGTTAGAGTTTGTGCCATCACTTTCAGCTGATCACCTTCGCCTCATAACCGTCTCTCTCTCTCTCCAAAGTCGCTCAAAATCTCAAGTGTTCAGTGTTCAGACTGGGAAAATCTCAGTGTGCAGCAGTGCAGGTCAGTCTTTGCCGCCGGCATAGCGATGCCGCCCCCCTCTGCGGTATGATAACCTGGTTTCAGAGTTGTTTCAGAGATTATGGTCGTTTTGACCGCAGAGTACCCGACATGCACCAGTTGCGTGATCGACGAGCTTGCAGGACGGGAAGGTAGCGCATATTGCCTATTGTCTATTGCCAAGGTTGCGGGCATGGGTCCGGTTGGAAGGAGGTTCAGCCTTGTGTACTAGTGTATTGGTAGATTGTGCGTTGATTTTTCTTTTGGATACAGTTGTAATCAGCTGTGAATAATAAGGATGTTCCGTGGATAATAAGGATGTTCCATGGATGTGACCGACCAACGGCGCGACCGACCAACAAAGCGACGCTGTTTACAGCGGCAAGGCCAAATGTAATGAGTGTGGCACCGTACCCACAGAGACTGTCAAATAGGTGAGGAGAGCTAGCGAGCGATACGAGCCTTGTGCGTCCGCTAACTCATCTTTCCACTCATCGTTCCACTCATCTTTCCACGTGTTACTACGATTGCGCAGAGAAGGGGCGAACATGAACTTGGCGAAGACCGTTCTCGAGGTCGACCCAGTCAAGGAGTTTGTGATCATTGCACAGACACAGCGGTGTGGAGGAAAGACACTGACGCTATTCAAGGTCGGAAACTTCGATGGCAGTCATTCATTTCTCACGAGAGATGGAGGGAAGATGAACATGAGTATGCAGAGTCAGGGTGATATCATAGACGTTGATTTAACTGAAACCCAAGCTAATCGCACTGACTTTTAATTATACTTGTACATTGTACAGTTGTACAACTGTAGCGTCGTACAACTGTACCTGTGGTATGAAGAAGCATTGTTGTGTGGCGATTTGTTCGAGTCCAACATGAGCCACCCCTGAAGAGAGGGTAGTCGGTAGATCATCAACATTGAGTCTCGCGACATCAACGTGATAGTTCTAATCGTCATGGCCTTGTAGTCGCGCCGACATATTCGTTGTTCGTGCACTCGCCTCGCCTGAACGCATCGCGTCCGAAGAGAGACGAAAATGGGTACATGCCGAGAGAACTGGCTACAAAGCAGCCGCCGTACATTCATTCCAAGTGACAGCCCTCCTTCCGCTCCCCCTCCCTCCCCCCCACAGCCCCAGCCCCCTTTATTTCCTCCCGTACCCCCAGGCACCCCATCAAGGTGACCCTGCCCTCTCCGGAATCTCATCTGCTCCTTGGCATCAAAGTAAACCATCCTTGACCTCATTGACTGTCCTGCAACCCTAAACCCTTTAAGAGTGCAGCATGAGCAGCTCCGAGCCGCCCCGGAAGAGGGTGAAGCGTGAGCGTGCCCTTATACCCGCGGAGACTATTGACTATTTTGCTCTTGACTATTTAGGCATAATCGTTGAGAGTGAATATGCCGTTGAGGTTGAGGGGGATGAGGAGAAGGCGTTTGAGAAGGACGAGGAGGAGAAGGTAGAGAAGGCGAGCGGAGGAGGGACGTGGAGGACGTGCGGGGTTGGTGGGTGCGTGTACAGGACGCAGCAGGGGCAGCATCTGAAGCAGCACAAGGCCAACATTCACGACATCGACATTGTGTGGCATCACTGCCCTGAGCTTGGGTGCGAGTACACGGCGAAGATGATGAGCACCCTCAAGCGGCACAGAGCCAACGTGCACGATATTGGCGTTACTTGGCATGAGTGCCCGGAACCCGATTGCTCGCACAAGGCGAAGCAGAAAGACGTTATCAAGCAGCACAGAGCCAACGTGCACGGCATCGACATTGTGTGGCACGACTGCCCTGAGCTTGGATGCGAGTACAGGTCGAAGGAGAAGGGCCACATCAAGAAGCACAGAGCTGCCGTGCACGATATTGGCGTAACTTGGCATGCTTGCCCGGAGCCCAACTGCTCGCACAAGGCGAAGGTGCAGAGCAGCATCAAGCAGCACAGAGCCAACGTGCACGACATCGACGTTGTGTGGCATGACTGCCCTGAGCTGGGGTGCAAGTACAGGACGAAGGAGAAGGGCCAGATCAAGCAGCACCGAGCCAACGTGCACGATATTGGTGTAACTTGGCATGAGTGCCCGGAGCTCAACTGCTCGTTCAAGGCGAAGAGCGAGGGCAACCTCAAGGTGCACAGAGCCGCCGTGCACGACATCGGCGTAACTTGGCATGCGTGCACTGAGCTTGGTTGCGAGTACAAGGCGAAGATGGAGGGCAACCTGAAGACGCACAGAGCCATGGTGCACGATATTGATGCGCGCTGGTGGTTCTGTGACTACGAGGACTGCGACTACAGGGCCAAGACGAATGGCAACATCACGAAGCACAAGGCCAACAAGCACAATATCGGCGTAAAGTGGAAGCAGTGCAGTGAGTGCGACTACAAGGCGAAAACGACGGGCGGCATCACGGAGCACAAGGCCTTCAAGCACAACATTGGCGTTCGGTGGAAACAGTGCCCTCATTGCGACTTCAAGGCGAAACAGACAGGAGCGCTCAATCAGCACAAGGCCGACAAGCACGACGTTGGCCTCCAGTGGAAGCAGTGCCCTCATTGCGACTTCAAGGCGAAGCAGAACGGCAATTTGAAGGCGCACATCAAGAGGATACACACCTCCGAGTGAGATGCAAGCTGCGAGCAGGAGATACACGGTGGTCGTGTTAGTGTAACAAACGCAGATATTGGTCTATTCGTCTTGGCCTTGTAGTCGCGCCGACATATTCGTTGTTCGTGCACGAGCAAAGTGAACGCAACGCGTCCAAAGACGAATATGTTGACGCAAGTCCTATTTGCGTATATCTGATCTGAATCATATTTTCTTTCTAGATTTCGAAAACCGACCCCGTTTTCGCTCTGTTAGGGTTACCACCGTCGCCAGCGTTCCCATCCCGTCGGCGAACTCGAAGGTTGGAATTCGCGGGTGCTCATCGTTGCTAATCATTTGGAGGAGGAACGACGCGGGGATGCCGACGAAGAGCAGGATGGGAGTAAAGAGAGTCTTCGGAGTGTAGAACGTCGTCTCCGGCGCGAAGACATTGTCCTCGCCGAAGAGCAAACGCTTCACCCCCCAAACAAAGAACCCCAAGATGAGCAGCGGCGACAATGCAATCAGGACCACGCCGAGCGGCAGGGACAGCACAATGTCCAGGCCGCTCAGAGGGGCGAGGTCGTCCTTCGTCCTAGCAGCCGCTGCAGCCGTGGCTAAATCATAGTCTGCCTGTGATAAGAGGTTTGACTATCTCCATTTCTGCTCACCTGGAATTTCGTGTTCCCCCACATATCACGCGTATTACGCAACCCCAAGAACTTCCAAACATCGTACTTAAGTAACTCGGTTTACTGGCCAAGACCTTCTCTTCAGATTTTCCGCAAACGGCTCATGGCCCCACTATTTTGGCTCCCGGAGCTCTCCAGTTGAGACAAAGAATTGTAATTAACGGGGTTAATGACGTCGGTGTACAACATCGCCATCAACCATAGCTACTAGGCTCGGTCTGGTACCGA
>Ga0307985_10001412_pt1 | contig 13530 bp, 15 predicted proteins | sample EllFjometageno80_FD_203155 | JGI IMG/M metagenome (GOLD analysis project Ga0307985, IMG submission 203155) | Marine microbial communities from Ellis Fjord, Antarctic Ocean - #80 | ecosystem: Environmental > Aquatic > Marine > Unclassified | place: Southern Ocean | collected 2014-10-09 | reverse complement strand
GCTGCTCCATCTGGTCCTCTTCCGGCGTGTTGATGAAAGTGCCGCGCGGCGCTATGGCAAGCTTAACGCCCATCTTGAGGTCCTCGGCGCTCACGGATCGCCCGTTGAGCGCCGCACTCACACGGGCGACCTCGGCAGCGAACAGCTCAGCCCTGTGTCCCTGCGTCCCCGCCCTGATCGCCTCCTCGCACAAGTAGAGCTGTTGGGTGTCCTTGAGCTTGAGATCCTTCAAATTCTCTCTCGCAAATACGATGGCGGTCTTCAAGTCCTCCTCGTTCTCCTCGGCCTCTCTCAACGCAGTCTCTCCCGCGCCGTCGGCCTGACTGCCCTGCCCGGTGGGCGAGAAGCCGAGCACCGCGCCCACGGCATCAACTCGCTCCTCCATGGTGAGCTTCACAACGTCCGCGGAGAGCGACACGGCAATCCGGTCCAGCAGGTGATCGCGAAGCTCGCCCTCCTCAGGATTGAAGGTAGCGATCAGCATGGGCCTGCACGGGTACCTCACACTCACACCCTCTCTCTCGACAATGACGTAGCCCTGCGTGATGGCGTTGAGCAGGATGTTGGCGAGCTCAGTGTCGAGCAGGTTGATGTCGTCAATGTAGAGGACGCCGCGATGAGCCTTGGCGAGCAGGCCGGGCAGGAAGACAGTATTGCCCGTCTGTACGGACTTCTCGACGTCTACCGAGCCCAGGAGGCGGTCCTCCATAACGTTTAGGGGCACCTGCACGAAGGGAGGGTCGATGATCTCGGTCTCTCTCTCCTCAAGAGGAGTGCCGCCGTTGAGGATCTCTGTCTTGAGGAAGTCATCCATGCCTTCAGCGCCTGCCGGGTCTACGTTGAACTGGGAGTCCTTCAGCACCTCAATGGGGGGGAGGAGGCGATGCACTGCGAGGATTGGGTAAGTGCGAAGTTAGTGGTGGTGCTTAGCGCGTCGCCTGCTTAGCGCGTCGCTTGCTTCGCCATTCACGTCGCCTCTAGTAAACGAATAATAATAATCGCTCGCGCTTCGCGCCTCGCGCTTCGCTCACTCACCAGCTCGGGCCATGACACTCTTGCCCGTCCCCCTACCCCCCGAAATGAGCACCCCGCTCATGCGCGGATTGACGGACGCAAAGAGGAGAGACTGCTTGATTGAATCCTGGCCAACGACCATTGAGAGAGGGAACGGGCGGCCGCCGGCGTCCATCATGTTGTCCTTGCCGCCGATGATGGCGTTGGGGGCGGCGGCTTGCTGTTTGTCCATTGCTGCGACGCGCTCCTCGGCTAACATTGAGTCTACGGCTAGCTGTGTCACTGCGGTCCTCAGGAAGGGGGAAGATACGGCGGTGAAGGGGGCGGAGATGGGGAGCAGGGGGAGCAGCAGCGCGAGTGCTAATAGGGGCGAGATCATGAGAGGATATCAGGGGAAGGTGGGGGGAGGAGTGGGGAGTTTGAGGGAGCTGGGGGGGATAAGGGTTAGTATGAGAGCTATATTTCATATATTTGAGGATCAGAGGGGCACACACGATGTGAACGACGGGGGAGTGATACGAGTGAAAAGGGCTGTAAATCGCTCGCACGTGGTCTTTGTTTTCGGTTGCTTTCGGGCTTACCTACGTACGCCTCAAATTGAGGTGCTAGGCCAACTTTGCCCTGCTTACGTTTCGAGCGTAGCCGAGCGTATTCCAACAACCGATTGTGTTTAAGAGTGCAGTGTGTGCGTCCAGTGTGAACGTGCAGTGTGTGCGTGTCGTGCCGTGTGTGCGTGCTGTGCGTGCGTGCTGTGTGTGCGTGCGTGCTGTGTGTGCGTGCCGTGCGTGCGTGCCGTGTGTGCGTGCTGTGTGTGCGTGCGTGCTGTGTGTGCGTGCAGTGTGTGAGTTGCGCAAACACCGAGCGTGAGTGGACGCACGGCTCACTCGCTTGCTTGTGGTGCTCGTGAGATGGTGTGAGAGAAAAAAGGCTGGAAGAGTTCAAAGGAGGGTCGTCGTGCATCATGTACTGCCGCCATTGAGATAATGTGTGAGTGTGAGCTAGCGTGAGTGTGTTTAACAAAAGAATTTATCCAATGCCTCACTGTATTTGCTTGTTGTAACTGTTGATTTATCATCACCACGAACATCCTCTCCTCACGAACATCCTCTCCTCCATCGCTGCACCTTGCACTCCACTGCCTTCTCCCCCTCTCTCCCTCTCCCCCTCTCCCCCTCTCCCTCACAATGCCCCCTCTCAACCCTCGCGCTCCTGTCAAAGCCGGCTCCCCTGAGGATGTCCTGGTGGAAACCATCCCCGTCTTCTTCAGCCCCGAACTGGCCTCCAAGATGTCCCTCGTCGCGTACCCACTTCAATCAGCAGCATCACAGTCCCCCCTGGAGCTCGAGAGCGTGCGCTTGAAGAAGGACAACGCGCTCTTGGAGATGGACATGGCGTTCCCTTCTGACGAGCAACATTTGGATGCCCCCAAGATTGAGCGCTGGAAGGACCTCGACGCACTCACGTTCAAGAGCACGACCGTCATTCCCGTGTGCCACTACGCGGTCGCCAAGATGCAAGTCGACAAGACCTCCAAGGCTCGCGAGCTCCACTTCGTGCCCCTAGCTGCCACCTACCAGATGAGGCCCACCTTTCCTTTCATTGAGAAGGAGGACCAGGTGAGGCGAAGCAAGAGCGAAGCTAGAGCGAAGCTAGAGCGAAACACGAAGCGTTATTAACCCGTACTGTTACGCACGCCGCCCCTCTCTTCACTCACCCCCTCACCAGGAGAACGGCGACTCCGAGGCTCCACAGCAGCGCCAGGTTGAGCAGCCGGTGGAGCCCACGGGGCCACAGGGAGTTCCCAGTGGCGACGGAATCAGGGCCATTCAGTACAAGAAGAAGGAGAGCGAGCGCACCACCTCCGCCAAGAAGAACAGCTACGCGTTCAAGCGCAGCGAGGAGTCCAAGGAGGCGTGGATGGACCTCAACGTGCAGTCCATGGGCACGTCGCACGCTCTAAGGTACGCGACGCTGTTGCCGTGCAAGGACAAGGACAACGTTCTTAAGTTTAAGGACGAGGAGTATGTGGGGTCGCTCAACTACTTGAACGAGGTGCAGGTAAGCCGGGGGCAGGGGGGGAGCGAGGCCTAACAGCGAGCGAGGTCGAACAGCGAGCGAGGTCGAACAGCGAGCGAGGTCGAACGGCGAGCGAGGTCGAACTGCGAGCGAGGCCGGCGAGCGACAAGAGCTCAAAGCGTCTGGCTCAAAGCGACCAGCTCCCGGCTCAACACAGCCCCCCCCTCCCCACACACAGCCCCCACTAACCCCACACAACCCCTTTCCTTCCTCTAACACAACTCCCCCCCGCGCAGGAGAAGAAAATGCTGGAGAACGAGGAGCAGTTCGACGGCCCTCAGGAGACCATCGCGACTTCCGAGCAAGCCGTAAACAAGGTCGTTCGCTCGTTCTACGAGCGCAACACGCCCATCAACACCGCCGTGCTGCTGAGCTCCGTCAAGACTACGTCGCCGGACATTCTGCTCTCGGCCATGCTCAAGTGCGCGTGGGTCGTGCGCGGCAACTGGGTGCTCAAGTCACAGTACTCTCCCTTCCCCAAGGCGACGAAAACCGCGCGCGACGTGTGCTTGATTCTACTCATCGACATGGTCACGTTGGACAAGAACTTGCTCAAGGAAGTCTTGTCAGGACTCGGCATCGGGAACGATCTTTTGAATCACATGCTCAAGGAGTTCGCGTGCGTTGAGGGCAGACAGTGGAAGATGAAGCTCGACGACGACGAGGTGTTTGGAACAGAGTACCCGGAAGTTTGCGTGGCCAGCGACGCTGGCTTGGAGGAAATCAGGAACGAGGTCGCGCCGTACGTCGACGCGTACAAGGAAATGAAACAGGAGCCGGAGAGGGAGATTGCCCTGTAACTTATTGCGGATGTTTAGTCACAAAGGCGTGTTCATATGATGCCCCTGCACATGTGTGAACAAAAGGACAGGCGGGTCAATAACGTGGCCGAGCCAGAGTAATGCTCTCTGCGATTGTATATAGGCGTATATCCGGGCGATGAACGAGGATTTGAAGTACATTGAGTTCTTGTTCGAGGCGTACAAGCCGGAGTTCTGGTACGAGCGCGAGCGAGGCGAGCACACCTCATTGGCGAGCTAAATTTGTACTCCCTCGCTCAACCTGTAGTCGCCCTGTACTCACTCACTCTCCTTGCTCCTCCCCATTCAACCCTCGCTCGCCGCTCATTTACTCACACTCACACTCGCAGGTACTGGGAGATTATTGAGATGGGCAGGAGGGTGCTCATGACGGGGCCTCTGATGGTGCGGATGAGGGGCATCTACGAGCAGATCGTGGTCTCCACGATTGTGACCGTTACAATGGTGAAGGTGTAAGGGAGCAGGAGACCGTTTCTGAAGGAGACGCCGGACAACAACGATTTAGCCGAGGCGATGCTGGTGCAGACGATCGGGACGCTGATGCTTTGCTTGTTGCTGAAGGCGGGGAGGGACACGGGATTCGGGGATTTGGGGGAGGCGGCAATCGACGTTTTGATGGTGGCGTGCCGGTTCTTATTCGTGGTCGTGTTGGTGGTCAAGGCCGCGGATGTCAGCTCGTCGGTGAGAACATCTAGCCGTAATCGCGCCGGAGTACGTGCTAGAGGAGAAAGAGGAGATGTCCAAGCAGGTGGAGAGTGGCAGGGAGGAGGTCGAGAAGGAGAGGGAGGAGTTGATGAGAGTTATGGAGCAACTGGCCCAAGAGAGGTGGGGCCGGGAGGAGGCTGAGCGGGGGAGAGAGGTGGCGGAGAGCGAGCTTGAGGCGCTCAAGAAGAACCTTTGAGCAAGTCCGCCGCGTCCGTTCTGCGCTAGCGAGAAGGTGCTGGGGTTGCCGGTCGATGCTGACTGGGAGGAGAGAATGGCGGCGGTGGAGTTGCTCAATGAGCTGCGCAAGTAATTAGGACGAGTGTTACGAGAGAAGGATAAAGCCCCACACGGGTGGTGAACAACGTGGCCGAGCCAGTGTAATGTGATCTGCGATGTAAGTTTTGAGGACGCGCAAACCGGACCACTTCTCGACATATAACTCGCTGATGTATAGGGATCTTGGGCTCGACCTGCGCGCCACTCAATGTTCTGTTGGAGGGCCGGAATTCGGAATTTGATCGTCGAAATTATTGCTTGGCTAAAAAAGTTTCTTTTGATATACCAATAAATATTTACGGTACTTCCTTATATAATTTAACTCCATTTGTGACCAAACTGGTACTAAAAGAGTTCATCTTATGCGATTAGTTGTATTAAATAGATTAATTAAGTCTATTAGATCAAATAGTTATACAAATATATATATTTATTCATATATATATCAAATTAAATTATAAAACAGACACAGATGCTGATATTAATTTCAAAAAGGTGTTGTTCAGAAGTCTCATGAAGCCCACGATGACTGAGAGAACGTCGTCGGGAACGTGGGCCAGACCCTCCAGCAGCACGAAAACGGGCTCCTCCTGCCCCAGACCATCAAATATCTGCCGCCTGGCCACGCTGACGCACGCCAGGACGGAGACGCGCCCCTAACAAGCGGCGACCGACGACGAAGCGGCGCCTGCCCCAATCGGCGACGGTGGCGAAACCCCTTGTCTCGGCAGCGGTGGTGAGACCGGTGCAGTTAAAGAAGGCCATGTAGCCGATGGACGTCACAGAGGAGAGGATGGTGATGGTGGTGAGACTGGTGCAGCCGACGAAGGCCTGTTCGCCGATGGACGTCACAGAGGAGGGAATGATGATGGTGGCGAGACCGGTGCAGTCATGGAAGGCCTCGCCGAGGGCGCGTGTACGGCTACTGCTTTTGCACTGGGCTCTGTTCGTGGCTTGTTGACCAAATCGAGTTTTACATTATTTCTGGCTTCGCCGATCAGCTCTACAAAAGGCTCCGTGATCCGCATGGCCGACTTTTCCTCCACCTTTTCTCGCCAAGTCGCGGCTGCTTTGCAAGAACGGTCGCTCGAGACCCCCGCCTCTCTACCACTCCCTGAGATCTACTCTCTCCTCTGCCACGACGACCCTGACCTCGATGAATCCTCCTTCCGCCGCCTCGCAAAAGCCAACTTACCGCTCTCTGACCGGTTTGTGGACGGCGTGATACTGACTTCTGACGCGGAGTTAGCCGTTGCCGTGTTCCTGCGTCGCCCGATGGAACTGCTTGACGAGCCTAATTGTGACAAACTGGGGCAATTCCTGGGCACCTTTAGAGCCGAGACCGCAATCTCAGACCCCCCCCCTCCTCTTCCTCAGATCGATGATTTCGATCTCGACGACGGAGCGCACGATGACCTCGAGGAAGTCTGGGCTGCAGAGTCGGATAACGACGATTTCGTTTATGAGGACGGCAACGCAGATGCCGCCACCACAACAGACTCTGCCGCCACCACAACGGACTCCGCCTTCACCGTTCCCACGCCTCCCTTCCCCCCACACTCCCTCGACGACCGGCTCGCCGCCTTGCTCTCCCTGTTCAGCGCGTCGCTCATCTCGTCGCTCACCGCCCGCCACTGGGACCAGCTGACTGTTTCCACCATGCTGACCGGCATGGCAACTCACCTCATGACCACGTGCGACGCGACTCCCGCAACTCCCGCAACCTCCTACCTCCGCTACATATTCGCCCTCCGGGATCGCACCCTGACCCATCCCAGCTGTCTCCCGCCGCTCCTCACCTTCTTGTCCACCGTGGCGCCCGAGCAGGTGTGGATTTTGATCGTGGCGAGTCTGTGCGAGAGCGGGGAGTTGAGAAGAGACGAGAGCTCAGTGAGGGAGTTGAGAAAGTTCTTGAAGTTGCACGAGAAAAAGGTGGTGGACAGCGTGGCCAGGTTGAACGAAGGGAACGTCAACGAGGACGAGAGGGACTGCGTGGTGAAGATTGTCGCTTTTTATGTTGAAAAGGGGGAACAGTTGACGCAGTCGGGGTTGCTGAGGGAGATAAGCATGCTGTGTATCAAGGCCATGGCCGCCTTGCCTTCGTCTTCGTCTTCGCTTCGGGTGGTTCGAATGCTGGGAATGATTCTGGCGAAGGGAGGGGCTGAGGGCGTGTACATATCCAAGGTGCTGAGCGCGAACCCCGCGTGGGACGGCGTTGCGCGGTGGATGGGGGAGAATAAGTGCGACGCTGTGTTTTGGGGAGTGGCAGGGAGCAGCTTGGGCGTGGACAAGTGGGGAGAGGTGGCGGAGAGGGGGGCGGAGTTGTGGCGGGAGGGCGAGGCGCTGGGGGTCGAGGTGGGCGTGGGGAATGTCAGCGAATTCTTGCAGTATCTTGACGGGGTTTTGTACGTTTTGGAGTGCATGCGGGGCGGGGATTGGTGGAAGGCGGGGACAGGGGAGGGCTTGGTGGAACAGATGAAGGGGTTAGGGGAGAGGATGAAGGAAATTAGAGTCGTGGTCGTGGAGGAGGGAGCAGTGACAGGGGCGGATGCTAGGGTTACGAAGGGCGACATTGAGAAGGGGAAGGCGGTGGATGTACTCATGGCGAAGAAGCTCGAATGCGAACGCGTCAAGATCAAGCTGGCGGTCGTGAGGCGGAGACTCAAGGAGACGCCGCTTGTGGCGGGAGAAGTTAATAGCAAAACAGACTGATGAACTGATACGGCTTTATTTCGTGTACGCTAGATTCTCACTTGGACGTGTGGTGGCGCTTGATGTGCTTGTTCAAGGCGCTGCTCTGCTTCGCCTTGTAGTCGCAGTGGGCGCACTGTTTCCACTGAACGCCAATGTTGTGCTTCGCGGCCTTGTGCTTCGCGAGGTCGCTGTTCGACTTCACCTTGTAGTCGCATTGAGGGCACTGCTTCCACTGAACACCGATGTTGTGCTTGTAGGCCTTGTGCAGCGTGATGCTGCTGTTCGTCTTCGTTTTGTAGTTACAATGGGGGCACTGCTTCCAAGTTACGCCGATATTGTGCTTGTTGGCCTTGTGTATCGTGATGTGGCCGTTCGTCTTGGCCCTGTATTCGCAGCCCTGTAGTCACAGAACCACCAGAGCACATCAATAGCGTGCACGTGGGCTCTGTGCTTCTTGAGGGTGGGCTCCATCTTCGCCTTATAGTCGCAGTCGGGACACTGCTTCCACTGAACGCCGATGTTGTGCTTGCCAGCCTTGTGCACCGTGATGTCGCTGCTCGTCTTGGCCCTGTGTTCGCAGTCCTCGTAGTCACAGAACCACCAGCGCACATCAATACTGTGCTTGCCGGCTCTGTGCTGCTTGAGGGCGCCCTCCTCCCTCGCCTTGTACTCGCAACCAAGCTCGGTGCAGGCATGCCAAGTTATGCCGATGCTATGCACGTTGGCTCTGTGCGGCTTGATGACGCCCTCCGTCTTCGACTTGAACGAGCAGTCGTGCTCCGGGCACTCATGCCAAGTGACGCCAATATCGTGCACGTGGGCGCTGTGCGCCTTGAGGTTGCTCTTCAAATTCGTCTTGTACTCGCCCTCGATCTCAGTGCAAGCATGCCAAGTTACGCCGATGCCGTGCATGGCAGCCTTGTGCTGCTTCAGACTGCCCCCATGCTTCGTCCTGAACACACACACACACACCAACCCCGCACGTCATCCACGTCCTTCCTCCGCTCGCTGTCTCCGTAAAATCATCTCCCTCATCTCCCCCCCCCCTTCCTCAACCTTGAAAACAACCTGTCCCTTCGGCACAGTTGGCATCTCAAACACCTCAACCCTCTTATCCGTCCGGCAATTCGGACAAGTGCCATCCCACCCTTTCCCGCACATCCTGTGTCACATCCCTTGCAAACCAGCGCATCAATCCCCCTCCCTTTCCCCCTGCAACTCTCGAAGCAGAAAGGGCATCCAAAAGGTCCATCAGGCTCGTGCTCAACCTTCACCTTCTTCAGGGGAGGCTCAGAGCTGCTCATTCTTGACGACACGTGTACCAAAAACTGCCAGAAAGCGCGACGCAGCAAGTAATCGCTTTGCCTCGCCTACTTTCCCTCCAATTATCGCCTCGCATCCCTCTCAGCGAGCGACGGCTGGCTGTAGTGCACGCTTGGTTGACTTTCTCAATCCCCCGCGAGCATTCTGATCTACTACTACGCTGTGAGAAACCGAGAGGCGAAGGAGACAAAGAAGGATGTCTCCTTCTGGAGCTCACTGAGAAGAACACTATCAAGGTTGTGGCCGGCCATCACCTCGTGGGGTATGAGCTGGACAATTGGGGTATGAGCGAGAGAGTGGGCAATCGGCAGCACTTCTCCAACTGGACTGACCACCAGTGGCAACTCAACGAGGACGGCACGCTGTCGCCGAAGGGCGCGCGCCACCTGTGATGGGGCGGAACAATCACTCGATGCTCGTCAAACAAGGTGATGGCTGTGAGCTGCGGTTTGCGGTTCACGTGACGGCCCATCGCCATGTCGCGGGGGGACCAGGATCAGTTACATATTCTGGCCGAGGAGAGTGTAGGGACGTATGAGGACCGGGCAAAGGTCCCAGGGCTCCCGTGCCTTGACGTGACCCGGCGAATCACCAGGAACCCGGTCCAGAACGGGTCGTACACGACTACGGCTGACGTGCACGTGCTGTGGTGCGGGGTGCTGGCAATTCCCATTATCAAGAATGAACGAGGGGGTGGCGATGCTTTGGGGCACCGCTGGAGTTCGAGCGCGGATGACAACATACAAGGTGTCGGGAGTGTTGACGAAGTTCGAAGCGGGGGAGGCAACGTATAAATGGGGCGGAAACGGCGCAGACGGTATGCCCCTTACCGGGACGGACGTTATCTCGGCAAGTAGCTGGGCGCGCACGATTGTGACGAGCGACGGCAAGGCAATTATCTACGACCTGAAGCCTGTCTGATTAGTATAGTTAAACACGTGTTGGTTTAAAAAAAGGGCTGTCCACGGCAACGGGGTCAACGCGTGGCTTAAATTGCGAAGCACGGGTAGGGTGACATGCGTACCTCGTTCGATTGAAATACTAGCAAAAAATTGGCTGCAAAGACTCGTCCTATTCACCTGTTGCGTGCTCCGACATTCCGCTGTGCGACGACAGCGTTGCCCTCGACGATCGTCATGTGCTTCGTATCCACCTTCCTGACGGGCAGGGGCTTGTTCAAATTGACTCTTCCGTTCACCACGAACAGCGGGTTGGCCTTCTTGAGCATTTCGTCGCTCACGCTGATGCCGTCGAAGTATTGCTTGAGGATTTCCTGCAGATCAGAGTTCTCCTTCTTGAGCCTCTCCTCCTCCCTTTCAATGGCGAGCGCGTCCAACAGGACCTTGTTGTACTTCTTCCAGAAGTTGTCCAGCGAGTTCCAGTTCTTGACGACCTTGCCATTGTCGTCGTACGACAGTGTGTGGAGCGGCGTTTCTTCTTCCTCCTCCTCCACCTCCTCCTCCCCTCCCTTCTCCTCTCCCGCCTTCTCCTCCTCCCCCTTCTGCATCTCGCTCGCCTGCTGGTTGATCTCGCTCTCGACGGAGCTCACGTAGAACGGCGTCACCTTCTCCGCCTCCGTCTCCATTTTCCGCCCCAATTCGGCCAGCTTGAGAATTCTCTCGGCGAGCTCGCACTTGTCCTTCAACAAAGTCTTGCTCGCGTTCGCGTTTTTCGTCAGCTCGTTCAGCCTCTTCTTCTGGGTGCTTCTGAACCCATTCATGCGGCTCTTGAGGTGCTGGAAGTGCGCCTGGATGCCGTTCTTCTCTCCCATGAGACTGCTGTTGCGCTGAGCGCACTCCTTGACGTTCTGCGATATCTTCATTCTCCACAGCTGCCGTACATATCGTGTGAGCCACATGTAGTGAACAAGGGGAATATGAATAATTTGACAGAGGAGCGATGCGAGCGCAAATAATCGCGTTTGCTGCACGACTCACCTGCAGGGAAGACTGGAGGCGGTCGATCTTCCTGATCTTGTGCTCGATCTCCTTGCTCAGCTCCTGGTCGGACCTCGTGAGCTTCTTGAACTTGGTGGTGCGGTCGTCCGTGTTGTGCAGGTAGTTCCAGTGGGCCGTCTCGAAGAGCTGCTCTAGATCTTCAATGGACGTGTCCAGGGTGATCCGAAGCACGTTGATCTCCTCCAGGTTGCGGTTCCTGATCTCCTCTCGGGTCTGAGGGGGGCGCCCAGGTTAGTGTGCGAAGAGGTGTGCGAAAAGGTGTGCAAGAGTGTGTGCAAGAGTGTGTGCAAGAGTGTGTGCAAGAGTGTGTGCAAGAGTGTGTGCGCTCAGGTGTGCACTCGTCAGCTTGCTAGCTTATTCGTACCTGCTCATGCTCCGTCCTCATCTCCGCCTCCCTTTCCTGCTCCTCCGCGTCGATAGCTGTCATGATGTTGTTAAGCTCCCCCACCTCCCTCGCGTTCTGCTCCACAATCCCCACTCTCTCCTTCTCAAACTCCCTCTCTAACGTGGACAGCTCCATCTCGAACTCGCGCTCTAACGCGAGGAGACGGGAATCCTGCAAGTCAATCAACTTGTCCATGTTGAGCAAGTGGCTGCGCAAGGCCATCTGGAACTGATCCTCTGCCTCCTCCAAGTCCCTGTCAAGCATCTGAATAATGGCGTCCTTCCTGTCCACATCCCTCTCATGGTTCTGGCTAAGAATCTCAATATCCTTCCTCAACCCATCCACCTTCGCCAACCTCATCGTCTTCCTCCACTGGTTCTGAATCTTCAGTCTATTAACCTTGCTATTCCTCTGCTCCTGCTCCATCTTGCTCTGCAGCAGGTCCTTGTTCCGGAGGTACTCTAACCTCAATCCTTGGGTCTGCTGGACGGCGCCGTACTTGGCTTCGGACTCGTTGAACATCCAACCGGAGGGGGCGGAACCCTTGTATTTCTTGTTGAGGCGCATATTGTTGGAGGGCTGCGCACAGACTGTGTGAATAAGGGTAGGGCAGGTAAATAATCCGGTGTGAATAATCCGGTGTGAACAAGGGGGGGGGACACACACACTGTGTTCACCACACACAAGGGGGGGGACAGGGGCGTATGTGCGTGTGTGCATGAACAGGGTGCGGTACGGTGTCCTTACGCTGAGAAAAATGGCCTAACGTGCTCTCGAGACAGACTCTCTCAACAATCGAGCTGTTGGGGAGGTTTCAGAAATTTCAGAAGGGGGCGCAAGGTCGGCGCCTTAACGGCGCATGCTAGTGGTCAAGGTGGTGCCTGCAGGCGGAGGGAAGGTTACGAGGAAGTTCGATAAGAAGCGCATCTTCGACGGCGAGGACGAGGAGCTCGTTTTCAGAAGGGCGGATGTCGATATCTTCAGGGACAAGCTGCTGGCAAGGACGGAGGCAGACAAGTTTAACTTCTTCTGATGCTTATTTGGTACACAATGCCTGTAGGCCGCACCCAAGCAACATGTAGCAGGAAGTTGACGCTCATTAATTTATCGTCGGTTGAGGTGAAGGAGGCGCGGGAGGAGATGCTGGAGTTGAGGACGAGGAGGTCGATGTTGTGGGAGGGGCATGCGCCGTTTTGGGTCAAACTGATGGGCTCTGCTACTCAGTTTGCCACATATATGCGCTGGGCGTGGAACCATAGATCTGCCTGTGAGAAGAGGGAGGTTTGACTTTCTCCATTTCTGCTCACCAGGAATTTCGTGTTCCCCCACATATCACACGTATTACGCAACCCCAAGAACTTCCAAACATCAGACTTAAGTAACTCGGTTCACTGGCCAATACTGTCTCTTCGGATTTTCCGCTAACGGCGCATGGCCCCACTATGTTGGCTCCCGGAGCTCTCCAGTTGAGACCAAAGAATTGTAATTAACGGGGTTAATGACGTCGGTGTACAACATCGCCATCAACCATAGCTACTAGGCTCGGTCTAGTACCGACGCTCGAACAACTCCTGCTCTTCTAGCTGCCTCCGTTCGTGACTTATCCCATGTGGATCAAAAGCTAAGAAATAGTAAGAAACTGGGGTGGTCTGAAAGGGGGTAGGGCCGTAAGCCGCGGGTATATCCAGTCCAGACGACGTCGTGTTGGGCGGGGGGACGATAGGTAAATCATGGCCGTTGCATCAGAGTCTCTGGTGCTGAAAACGGCGGTTTCCAGCAAATGACAAAATGACAAAATGACAAAATGTTATCATCAGTAAAATCGCCCCACGCAAAGCTACACAGCTTGAAACACAGACGCTCTCTTAAGTGGTTTAGATCATGAATGGTACCAGCACGGATCGGCGTTTAGGGACGCGGGGGGTCACGTGAGTGGCACAGGGATGAGCGTTGTTGCAGCAGTGGCCTTGCGATGAGTGCTTGCGCGTGGTTGGCGTTCACGTCGATTAACAGGGTTACGATCACTCTCTCACTGCCTCTCTCGCCGGAGCGGCGAGTGCGCGGACGGTGCCAGTGGGGTGGGGCGGTACGTACGGCTTGACGTCTTGATGGCTTGCATGGGGCGTCGGGTTACGTTTTGGGGGAAAGGCTACCGGTTTCATCGTTTCGTATGAGGGCCTCTCTCACCTTGATCGCGCTCGCCTCTTCATCCAGCTGAATTAGGGTTTACCATCTAAGCCGCCACTGCGCACGCCAATTAACAACAACTGAGCGAACG
>Ga0307985_10001411_pt1 | contig 13533 bp, 16 predicted proteins | sample EllFjometageno80_FD_203155 | JGI IMG/M metagenome (GOLD analysis project Ga0307985, IMG submission 203155) | Marine microbial communities from Ellis Fjord, Antarctic Ocean - #80 | ecosystem: Environmental > Aquatic > Marine > Unclassified | place: Southern Ocean | collected 2014-10-09 | reverse complement strand
GCAGGCTGTCGAGCGCCGCCGAATGGACCGCGATCATCTGGGCGGCGAGCATACCTTCCAGGGTGTCGCGCGGGCCGATATCGCACATCGCCGAGACGGCGGCGCACACCCGGTCCGCGCGCGCCTGCGCACCGAACCCGGGCACATCGAACCCCGGTTCATGTTGCGTCTCCCTCGAATATCTCAACTTTCATCGGCGTGCCGCGATAGAATGGGCAGTTGGACAGCGCGACCACGCAATCCATCAGTGCCTCGAATTCGATATAGTCGCCCGGTTTCGACACGCCGTCTTCGAGCACCCACCAGCCCTGCGTGCAGTCATGATGAAAGTTCATGAACAGGTCGATCGTATCGGGAATGTCTTCCGGCCGTAGATCCCACGGGGCGACGACGCCGGAAATAATCTCGTGGCAGCCGTCCTTTTCGCCGGCACCCATCGCGGCATAGAGATGGCGGTTGCACATGCGGCCGTGAACATCGTGCATGCCTTTGACATCTGCCGTATCGGCGGTGATGCGCATGATCTCGTTATTGATGGTCGACACCAGAAAATCGCCTTCGAACAGACGGTCGCGCGGATGGAACCCATCCTCGCCCCCCAGTCTCTCTGTCCCGGCACGCGAGCGCGAATAGGACGTCGACAGTTTTTCGCGCACGTTCTGCGCGTTGAACACCGCCATATCGACAACCTGCAGACCTTCAAGATCGGTCACGCGCAGGCGCTGGCCGGTTTTGATCACATCGGCCCAGCCGGTCGCGGGGGCCATCACGGTTTCGAAGAACGGTTTCATCCCGGCAACTTTCGTTGTTATGCTCGGATAAGAGTACCGCGTTACCCCAACGTGTGAAACGAGGGAGAGAAGAGATGCCTGTCGCTGACGTAAAGCGCGAGCTGCCGTCGAACCGGATGATTTTCGATGCACGCCGCGACCCGGCGAAATACACCAATTTTGCCGATAACTTTGAGACCCTGATGGCGGAATACGGCCTGTCGGAAGACGAATGCCAGGCGTTCCGCGATCTGGACATCAAGCGCCTCGGCGAACTAGGGGTGCACCCCTATTTCCTCCCCCAGGTATCGCGGCTGTTTCACGGCGGCGCCTATAACCACAACAACTCGCCCTCGGCGCAGGCCTACGGCAAAAGCGTCGTCGAAGGAAAAGGGAAAACCCGCTAATGGCCGAACTTGTCTTTGCAACGGGGCTCAGCCACGCGCCGGGCCTGACCGGCTGGCTCGACCAGGCACCCGAACATGAACAGAAAAGCCTGACCGACGGCTTCAACAAGCTGGGCGAGCTGCTGCGTGCATCGAAACCCGATCTCATCATCGGCATCGCCAACGATCACGTTCTCAACATGCCGCTGCACGATCTGCACGATTTCTGCGTCGGCACGGCGGAAACATGGTCCGGGCCGGCCGAGTGGTTCCGCGATTGGATCAATGTCGACCCCTATACCGTGCAAGGCGCATCGGCGATCGCGCGCAAGCTGTTCGAAGGCCTGGGCGCGCGCGGTTTCGATACGACCTCCAAGTCGGATCTACTGTTCGACGATAACTGGTCGGTGCCATTGAAATACCTGACGCCGGATTATGATATCCCGCTGGTGCCGATCCACATGAACTGCGTGGTGCCGCCGGTGCCGTCGTCGCAGCATTGCTATGCATTCGGGCTCGCGGTGAAGGAAATCATCGAGAACGAGCTGCCCGACGGCCTGCGCGTCGCGTTCATGGGCACGGGGGGATTGAGCCACGATCCGGGCGGACCTAAATATTTCGACGTCGACGAGGAATTCGACCGCTGGTTTTTAGGCCTACTCGAAGAAGGCGACCCCGAAAAGGTGCTACGCGAATGCACCATGGAAAAAATGATCGCGGCGGGCGATGGCGGCACGTCGGAGCTGATCGCGTGGATAGCCACCATGGGCGCCGTCGGCACCCGCCCCGCAAAGACAATATGTTACGAGCCCTCCGTCGCGCTGCGCTGCGGGATGGGCTGCATTTACTGGGAAATGGATAAGGAGACAGCGAATGTCTGATACACATGAAGGCCAGCTGAACGGGCTTGGCGAAATGCTCGACCCTGCACATACGGCTCTTGTCGTCGTCGATATGCAGAACGATTTCTGCGCCGAGAACGGCTATATTCACAATGCCCAGGGCGTCGACATGAGCGGCAACAAACCGCTCGCCGCCCGCATCGGCAAGCTGGTCGAAGTCGCGCGCGATATCGGCGTGATGGTGGTCTGGATCAAGGCTATCTATGACCATGACCTGCTGCCCGCGCCGATGCTGACCAAGATGCTGGCAAAGGGCAAAGGCGCTGTCTGCTGCGCATCCGGTTCCTGGGGGGCAGATTTCTACGAGATCAGACCGGTTGACGGCGAACAGGTGGTCGAAAAGCGCTGCTATTCGGCATTCCACAACACCCAGATGGACGACATCCTGCGCCGCCGCGGCATCAAGTCGCTGGTGATGACCGGGGTCGCCACCAATGTGTGCGTGGAATCCACCCTGCGCGAGGCGTTCTTCCACGGTTATTACATCGTCATGCCGCCGGACTGCGTCGGCAGCGCCAATGCCTATTTGCATGAAGCATCGATCAAGACGGTCGAACAGATCTTCGGCTATGTGCCGGAAAGCGACGAAGTGCTGGGGATATGGGCGGGGAACGCTGGCGCGGCAGCGGCTGCAGCGGAATAACACCTCTACCCAATCAAAAAAGGCGGCGTTCCACCTGGGGTGAAACGCCGCCTTTCGTCTTTGTGGCGCCCGTCAAACTTCGGACGTCATTCGCCGGAAATCAGACCAGGTCGAACCGGTCCCCGTTCATCACTTTTGTCCAGACCGCCACGAAATCGCTCACAAACTTCTCCTGCGCATAGACTTCCGCATAGGCGCGGAGGACCGAGTTGGAGCCGAAGACGAGATCGACCGACCGCGCCGTCCATTTGACCGTGTCGGTCTTACGATCGCGGATCTCGTAAAAATTCTTCCGTGTCGGCTTCCAGACATTGTTCATATCCGTCAGGTTCACGAAGAAGTCGGTCGTCAGCGCCCCTTCGCGATCCGTGAACACACCGTGGCCAGTACCGCCGTGATTGGTGCCGAGGACGCGCATGCCGCCGACGAGTACCGTCATCTCACGCGCGGTCAGGCCCATCAGCTGCGTGAGGTCGAGCATCAGCTCTTCCGGGCTGACGGCATAATCCTGCTTGAGCCAGTTGCGGTACCCGTCATGGACAGGTTCCAGCGGCGCGAAGGACTCGGCGTCGGTCGCCGTATCCGTCGCATCGCCGCGACCGGGCGAGAACGGCACGGTCACATCAAAGCCCGCAGCCCTCGCCGCCTGTTCAACCCCGACATTACCAGCCAGAACGATCACGTCGGCCACGCTCGCAACTGACTCGGCGGCGATGGATTCGAATACCGACAGCACCGCGCCAAGACGCGCCGGCTCATTGCCTTCCCAGTCTTTCTGGGGGGCGAGGCGGATACGTGCACCATTGGCGCCACCGCGCATGTCCGATCCCCGGAAGGTCCTGGCACTATCCCAGGCGGTGGCAACCATGTCGCCGATATCCAGGCCGGCATCCACGATCTTGGCCTTCACGCCGTCAACGTCGTAGCCGATCGCGCCTGCGGGGACCGGATCCATCCAGATCTGCTCTTCGGTCGGCACGTCGGGACCGATGAAGCGCACCTTCGGGCCCATGTCGCGGTGGGTCAGCTTGAACCATGCGCGGGCGAAAGCATCCTCGAAGGCGGCCTGGTCGTTCCTGAACCGCTCGGAGATTTCACGGTATGCCGGGTCCATTTTCATCGCCATGCCGACATCAGCCATGATGGGCATGCATTTGATCGACGGGTCTTCAACGTCGGCCGGCATGGCCTCTTCCGCGATGTCGATAGGCATCCACTGCCACGCACCGGCCGGGCTTTTCTTCAGTTCCCATTCATACCGGAACAGGAGATCTAAATAGCCTTTATCGAACCGGGTGGGGTTGGTTGTCCACGCGCCTTCAATGCCGCTGGACATGGTGTCGCGGCCGATGCCGCGCGGGGCCGTATTATTCCAGCCGAGGCCCTGCTCGTCGATACCGGCACCTTCCGGTGCCGCCTCCAGCAGGTACGCATCGCCATTACCGTGGGCCTTGCCGACGGTGTGCCCACCGGCGGTCAGGGCGACGGTTTCCGCGTCGTCCATAGCCATAAGCGCGAAGGTTTCACGAACGTCATGCGCGGTCTTGAGCGGATCCGGCTGGCCGTTCACGCCTTCCGGGTTCACATAGATCAGACCCATCTGCACGGCGGCCAGCGGGTTTTCGAGGGATTCCGCATCGTCGTCGCTGTCGTAACGATCGCGGTCCAGCCATTTGGTTTCGGAACCCCAGTAGACGTCCTGTTCGGGGGCCCAGATATCTTCGCGGCCGAACGCGAACCCGAACGTCTTCAGACCCATCGATTCATAGGCGATGGTGCCCGCATAGGCGATGAGATCGGCCCAGCTGATCTTGTTGCCGTATTTCTTTTTGATCGGCCATAGCAGGCGACGCGCCTTGTCGAGGTTGACGTTGTCGGGCCATGAATTCAGGGGCGCGAAACGCTGGTTGCCCGTGCCTGCGCCGCCGCGGCCGTCGGAGGTCCGGTAGGTGCCCGCCGCGTGCCACGTCATGCGGATCATCAGGCCGCCATAGTGACCCCAATCCGCCGGCCACCAGTCCTGGCTGTCGGTCATGAGGGCGTGGAGATCCTACTTCAAGGCGTCCACGTCGAGCGTTTTGACTTCTGCGCGATAGTCGAATCTGGCGTCCATGGGGTTGGTCTTGGAATCATGCTGATGAAGGATGTCGAGGTTCAGGGCCTTGGGCCACCATGCCATCACCGACAAATCGGTGGTGGTATTTCCCCCGTGCATTACCGGGCATTTACCGGCGAGTCGTTATCGCTTCCATTCATAGTGTCTCTCCCGTCGAGGTACAGAAGTGAGTTTAGAACAATTCAAATATAGGGACGCCCGCCGAGAATGCAAGTTTATTATAATCATTCTAAACTATGATGTATGGCCCGCCCCACATAAAGCATTGCATGCCAGGAAATCACGAGGTTTGTCAGCCTGATGAACACCGTTATACTCGAAGATATCGAATGATTAACCGCCTCACGGCGCAAGTTGGACATGGCGCATGACATTAGACGAGAAAGCTGAAATCCTGCCGGGCGACCGGTTCGACGCGATCATTGTGGGCGCTGGTTTCACCGGTCTCTACATGCTGCATGTGCTGCGCCAGAAGGGCTTCACTGCACGTCTCGTCGATGGTGCGTCAAATGTCGGCGGCACCTGGTACTGGAACCGCTATCCCGGCGCGCGCTGCGATATCGAAAGCATGCAGTATTCTTATCAGTTTTCCGAAGAGCTGCAGCAGGAGTGGGAATGGAAGGAACGCTACGCATCGCAGCCCGAAATTCTGTCTTATATCGAACACGTGACCGAACGGTTCGAACTGCGGCGCGACATTCAGTTCGACACCCGCATAGAGGCTGCCACATTCGACGAGGCCGCCAATGAATGGGCAGTGGAAACCGACCGTGGCGTCACGTTGCGGGCACGCTATTTCATCATGGGAGTCGGCTGCCTGTCCGCCCCGATCAAACCGACATTCGACGGCGAAGACACCTTCGCCGGAGAGACCTATCAGACAAGTCTATGGCCGAAAGAGCCCGTGGATTTCACCGGCAAGCGCGTCGGCATCATCGGTGTCGGGTCGTCGGCCATCCAGTCAGCGCCGCTAATCGCCGAAGACGCCGCGCATGTATACCTCTATCAGCGCACACCGAATTTCGTCGTGCCGGCGCAGAACCGGCCGCTTTCAGCGGCGGAAGTCGCAGACATTAAATCCGACTACAAGGGATTTCGCGCCAAGGCCTATGCCGGGCTGACCGCGTTCCTGTTTAAACGTCATGATGATTCCGTTTTCGATCTGGCGCCGGACGAACGCCGTGCCCGGTTTGACGAATTCTGGAATATCGGCGGCCTGCCGTTCCTCGGCGCTTTCAACGACATCCTGTTCAACGACGACGCCAACCAGGCATGTATCGATTACTGGCGCAGCCGGATCGACGAGATCATCGACGACCCGAAGGTTGCCGCGCTGCTGACACCAGACGAGGAATTCGGCTGCAAACGCCTGTGCGCCGGCACCGGTTATTACGAGACGTTCAACCGCGACAACGTCACGCTGGTCGATGTCCGCAACAAGGGTATTGAGCGCCTCACCCCCGGCGGCTTGCGGGCCGGAGGCGTCGATTACGATCTGGATACCATCATTTATGCCACTGGGTTCGATGCCATGACCGGCAGCGTCACGCGGATCAAGATCACCGGCAAAGACGGCCAGACCATTCAGGAGAAATGGGACGAAGGGCCGAAAACCTATCTCGGCCTGATGATTTCCGGCTTCCCCAATATGTTCAACATGGTCAGTGCCGGCAGCCCGTCGGTGCTGGCAACCATGGTGACGTCCGCCGAACAGCACGGCGACTGGGTCGGCGAATGTCTGGAATATATGCGCGATAACGGCAAAGCCGTGATAGATGCCACGCTCGAAGCCGAGGCCGAATGGTCGGCGGCGGTCAAACGCGCAGGCGACGCATCGCTGCGCACGAACTGTGATTCCTGGTACGTGGGATCGAATGTCGAAGGCAAACCACGCGCCTTCGCGCCCTATATCGGCGGGTGGCCGCCTTATGTCGCCCGGTGCAACGCCGAGACCCAGAGCGACTATGCTAATTGTGTGCTGACGCCCGGCTGAAAGGCCGCTTATTCGGCGGCGCTATTCGGCGGCAATGGCGGTCGCCGTATCCAGCCGGTAGCCGTATTTCTTGTCGAGACCGAGATCGCGGCAAATATCGAGCCCCTTCTGTAGGGCAACCGGATCAAGCTGCTGCAACGGCGCCCGCAACGGTCCCGCCGGCAGGCCGACGGCCCGCATCAGACTTTTCACCGCAACCGGGTTGATCGCCGAATAGGCGAAATGCAGAATCGGCAGATTGGTCAGCCACCCTTCGCGGCAGGCAAATGCATCGTCTCTGGTCACCCAGGGGGTGGAGATCACAGCCATTTCGGCGGGGATGATATTACCCGTCATATTGGCCGTACCATGACCGCCCAGCGCCATCATCGGCACAACGAGGCCGAGATTGGGCGAGCAGCAGCACATCAGCGACATGTTCGGCTTGGCCGCGCAGATCTGTGCGACTTGGCCGACCCGTGTGGTCGATTCCTTGAGCACGGTAAAGCGCGGATGCTCCGCGATGCGCAGCAGGTCTTCGGTCTTCAGGTCGGTGCCGACCCGCGGCGGGTTGTTGTAGAAGCCGAGCGGGATGGTGGATGCGTCGGCTACATCGAGGCAGAACTGCACGATGTCGGCGTTCGATGCACAGATATAGGCAGGGGCCGCGATGATGGCGCCGTCCGCGCCCTCGGCGCCGGCCTGGCGCACATAATCGATCGTCCCCGCCGTCGTGGTGCCGGTGCAGCCGTAATAGAAATGCATCCGTCCGCTGCGGAACTTCATGGTTTTGCGCACGATGGCGTGGCGCTCTTCCTGACTCAACATTGAGACTTCACCGGTCGAGCCCATGAACAGGATCGCAGACGTGCCGTTTTCCTCATGAAACTGGATCAGGGTGCGAAAGCCCTCGAAGTCGATGGTGCCGTCGGCATTCATCGGCGTGATAAGGGCGACGAAAGATCCTTCGATCAATGAACTGGCGTTCTGGGGGCTGACCATGTCCGTATCTCCTGAAAAATATGCCTTAGTTTACCGCGTTCGGCCTGTCGCCGCCAAGATGAATCAGGCGCTGATTTATTCAGTCGAACGACCGGTTCATCAGCTTTTCGGCATTGCCCTGATACAACTTTTTCTGCACATCGGCTTCCAGTTCCAGCCGTTTGAGCGATTCAAACGTCTCGACCACCGGAGCAAACGGCGCGTCGGTTGAAAACACCACGTGATCGGGGCCGAAATAGTCCATCCCGGTCGGGAAGGCCGACGACGAGCCGAACATGGCGGTGTCGCCGTAGAACATCTTGAAATATTCGCCATGCGGACGCTTCAGTGACGGCAACACATCGGAATAATCCTCGTCCGATGTGCGCGCGCCCAGAACAGCCAAGCCTGCGCCGACGCGTTCTTCGAAATAGGGGATCATGCCGCCCAGATGGTGCGTGAGTATCTTGATCTTCGGATACCGGTCGAACAATCCCCACAACACCAGGCGCACCATGGCGACCGATGTTTCATACGGCCAGCCCAGCGCCCACCAGATCTCGTACCGGGATTTTTCCTCCGCCGCGTAATCGGTCATGTCCGACGTGCGCGCCGGGTGCATCCAGATCGGCAGGTCGTATTCGGCCATCGCGGCAAACACGGGTTCAAAATCCGGATGATCGAGCGGGCGGCCGCCGACATTGGTGAAAATCTGCACGCCGACCGCACCGAGATCGCGCACCGCGCGGTGTAGCTCGTCCATGGTCTCATCCATCGAATGCATGGCAAGGGCGGCAACAAACCCCGGGAACCGGTCGGCATGCTTGTCCACCATCTCGGCCATGGTGTCGTTGCCGATGCGCGCAAGCTCGATCCCCTGCGCCGGCGTGGTAATGTCTTCGAGCGGCGGGTTGGGCAGCGAAATGATCTGGCGGTAATCGCCGAATGGGTCCATCGCGCGGAACCGGGCATCGAGGTCGTGAACCTCGGACACCGTCTGCATGCGCTTGCCGATATTGCCGAGCTTCGGCGCAATCTCGCTCATGCGTTTGTAAAAATCGGCCGGGAAAATATGGGTATAGATATCGATGTACATGATCGGCCCCGGTGTTTGATTATAGACGTATTTATTGTCAGGTGTGTGTTTTTCAGATTAGCGCAACTGCGGTTTGACGAACACAGATACCTGAACCGTATCCTCAGGCCCAAGCCGACAGAACCACCTGTAAGCCAGACCAAGCTCAACCTGCTGACACAGCCGACGGTCGGAACGCAGCGACGAGCAGTAACCGACCAGCAGCATCCGGATCATCCGTTCGGGATAAACCGAAGAGCGGCACTGTCTCCCCCGGTGCTGATCATAAAGCCGAGATGCGGTGTTCGTTGATGTCCGCTTCCAGCCAGAAGCCACCGCCTGGCCACCGCTCGGCCCCTGCTTGAGCAAAACCGCGGATAAACCGTCGGTATATTTTACAACCAAGGTGGCCCACATAGTTGGACGTTAACCTAACCTTTTGATAAATAGTGTTTCCAGAATCTGGCACGATTATTGCGTGCACTTTAGGTCAGAAAACCAGGTTGAGTGCGAAATATATGAGCTTAGCGCGCGGGAAAGAATCGATATTTAAAAAGATGCTCACGGCACTTGCGGTAACGACCCTGTCGGTCGGCTCTGCACAGGCACTCACAATCGACAACTTCACCACCAACCAGCTCGTTGTCGATGGCAGCGGCAGTGGCGCTGCCTCTTCGACCGTGTCCGATATAGTGAACATTCTCGGTACGGATCGCACTATATCCGTTGAGCAGCTCGGTCCGGGCACCACACCCTCAAGCGTCAGCATCAATGTCGGTACATCGGGCCTGTTGACCCTGGGCAACACCGACGCGTTCTCCGTTTCAAACATCTCATATAATGGTATCGGGGGCGGCGGTCTCGGGGGCGTGGATGTGACAGAAGACGGCTCCCTCAATGCCTTCAGCCTCCTTGTAGTTGCCGGAGATTTCTCGACCAATATCGCTTTGACAGTTTCCGATGGTGTGAATACGTCGAGCCTGGTGATTCCGACGCCAGGGCTGGCTTCGTTTGTGCCTCTTTTTTTCGCATACGCACCCTTTGTCGGTGGTCCGGTGGACTTCACTGCGATTGATTACATCAACATTGCGCTGGTGACGACGAACACGTAGGCGGACCTTCAGCTGGCTTTGATCGACTTCATCGGCACCACCGAAGTTCCTGAACCGGCCACGCTGGGGATTCTCGGGCTCGGCCTCCTCGGTCTCGGATTGGCAAGACGCAAACGCGCCGCCTGAAGCCAATTCAGGACGGCTAATAGAAACGGTAGTCCAGCGTATCCTGACCGCCGTTTTCTTATTTGCATTCAAATATTAAGTCGGTGTGTCGCGCATGCTCACCAACAAAGGGCGGCCCCGCAGGACCGCCCTTTTATTCGGTTGCGCGACCCCGCCGCTCAGCTCGGGTCGGAAGTCGTCCGCAGATAGGGTTTGTACTCGGTAAAACCCTTGGGGAACTTTTCCGCCGCGTCTTCGTTCGACACCAAGGCGACGATGATCACTTCATCGCCCGGCTTCCAGTTCACCGGGGTCGCTACTGGCTGGCGCGCCGTCAGCTGCATGGAATCGACGACCCGCAGGATCTCGTCGAAATTACGGCCCGTGGCCATCGGATAGGTGATAGAGAGTTTTACCTTTTTATCCGGCCCGATGACGAACACGGTGCGGATGGTCTGGTTATCCGCCGGGGTCCGGCTGGCGGGATTCCCGCTGGCAGCATGTCGTAGAGCTTTGCGACCTTGAGATCGGTATCGCCGATGATCGGTTTTTTCGGCGCGGTGCCCTGCGTTTCCTCGATGTTCTTTGCCCAGGCATCGTGGTTTTCGACGCCGTCGGCGGACAGGCCGATAATCTTGACGTTCCGCTTTTCGAACTCGGGCTGAAGTTTCGCCATTTAGCCGAGCTCAGTGGTGCAGACGGGTGTAAAATCCTTGGGGTGAGAGAATATGATCGCCCAGCTGTCGCCGATCCAGTCGTGGAACTTGATCGGTCCCTGGGTGGTCTGAGCTTCGAAATCGGGAGCGATATCGCCTAATCGTGATGCCATCTCGATTTCCTTAAAATTTATGAGCCGTCCCCTGTCCTGTACCTGATGTGTGCAGGCGTGAGCGATGTGTCAAGGAACGCGCCTTCGCGGTGGGGCCACAACACCTGTGTGCACCGACGAAAAGTTTATCAGATTGGTGCGCATCTCGCCCTATATGTTAGGTAGAACATTCAAGTCCGGCTGCCGAACCAGGAAGTACTTATGGATATTGCCGCGCCAAGCACGGTCGCACCCATCGACACATCGAAATTCCGCGACCCGCGCGTCACAGCCGATGGCGCGGCACGGGCGTCCGTATCGCTGAAGGCCCTCAGAACGCTTTGGATTAACACGGGCACGCTGTGCAATCTGACCTGCGTGAACTGCTATATCGAATCCAGCCCGACCAATGACCGGCTGGTCTATATCACCACCGGCGAGGTGGGTGCCTATCTGGATGAAATCGCGGCGGATGCGCTGTTTACCGAGGAAATCGGCTATACTGGCGGCGAGCCGTTCATGAACCCGGACATGATCGATATCCTCGACCTCACGCTGTCACGCGGATTTCGCGCGCTGGTGCTAACCAACGCGATGCGCCCGATGGCCAAGGTGCAGGACGGACTGCTGGCCTTGCGCGAAAAATACGGCGCCCAGCTCGTACTGCGCGTCTCGGTCGATCATTACGACCTTGCCCATCACGAAAAGGAACGCGGCCCCCGGTCGTGGCAGCCGGCCATCGACGGTCTGAAATGGCTGTCGGAAAACGGCTTTAACATAAACATCGCGGGCCGCACGTTCTGGAACGAGACCCAGGAAGAACTCCGCACGGGTTACGGCGCGATGTTCACCGATATCGGACTGACCATCGATTCCAACGACCCTGTCGACCTCGTGCTGTTCCCCGAGATGGACGAGATGGCCGACGTGCCGGAAATCACCACCGCGTGCTGGAATATCCTGGACGTCTCGCCCGACGCCATGATGTGCGCAACGTCCCGCATGGTGGTCAAACGCCGCGGTGCTTCCAGCCCCGTCGTAATGCCGTGTACGCTGTTGCCCTATGACGAACGCTTCGAGATGGGCGAAACACTGGCCGACGCCGCCGCCGACGTGCCGCTGAACCACCCCCACTGCGCAAAGTTCTGCGTGCTCGGCGGCGGGGCCTGCAGCGCGGGTTAACCTCGTCCCAAACCGTCAATCCCGCGCATTGCCGTCGTCCACGCGCAGGCGGGGAACTCGCTCCGATGAGCATGGCAGACACAGAATCCCGCCGTCGCGGGAATGACGATGGTGTTCGCGACGACAGCTATAGAACCACAATCTTCTTGGCGATCTTGGTGTTCTTCGTGCCTTGGTGGTGAACCGTTATGGTCAAGGACGATCTTTCACCGGTTACAACGCGCAGGGCGCCCGTTTCTGGTGACAGGAAAAACACCAAGGCACGGAGGACACCAAGGTCACGAAGGAACCCTCGGGACTCTCAATCCGGTAACAATTGGAAGAGTCCCACCGTCGCGGGAATGACGTCAGATTATCAGAACGCCTACAAATTCTTCCCCAGCCACACGATCATCTTCGCGAACGAATCTACCGTCGCCGCCGCACGGTATCCGGCCGGGTTGTGAAAATTCTGGAACGCGTGACCGGCGCCTTCATAGGAATGAAATTCGTGCGCGATGCCGAGCTCGGTCAGCTTCGCATCGATCTTCGCAACATCGTCCGGTGACGGGTTCTCATCGTCCGCCCCGAAGAACCCGATGGCAGGTCCCCGCAAGTTGCCGAGCTTCTCGAACGGCGGGACATCGCCGCTGCCCATGACCTTGAACATGTTGCCGCTGTAATAGGCCACATTGCATTTGAACGCCGGAATCGAGGCGGCACCGAGGAACGACACCCGCCCGCCCATGCAGTGCCCGGCAATCGCCATACGGTCGTTGTTCACCGCGTCCATTCCCTGCAGATGCGCGACGGTCGCGTTCAGATCGGCGACAATCTGGTTGTCGTCGAGATTGGCAATCGATTCCCGCGTGTCTTCGCCTTCGGGGCGGCGGTGATGCAGATGCGGCGTCGCGGCGACGTAGCCATGCCCGGCCAGATCCTGGACGAATTTCGTGGTTGCCGCATCGTTGCCGGCGCGGTGATGGGCAACGACGATTGTCGGATGCGGGCCGGCACCGGCAGGCGCATCGATAAACACATCCATATTGCCGCCATCGACGGTCAGCGATTCCCAACGGGCATTTGATGCCATGTCAGATTTCTCCTTGTTGTTCTGACGGGGAATTTAAAGGGCCGGCGATGCGCCGTCCAACAGCTATATGGACGCGCCCGCGCAGGACCGGCATATTGTTGACTAATCAACAATATCGGGACACATAATTCCGTGAGATTGGGAGACATTCTTCGGCTGGCAGCGCAGCGCGACCCGCGCAAGATCGCCATGATCGCCGGAGACAGGCAGATCGACTTCGCAGAGTACGACGCGGCGGCAAACCGCTTCGCGCATCTGCTGCTCGATTCCGGCGTCTCGAAGGGCGACCGCATCGCCACCGTGCTGTTCAATTCGCCGGAATACTGCATCACCCATTTTGGCAATGCGCGGGCGGGCAGCGTGCTGGTCCATATCTCGCCGATGTATGCCGCGCCGGAAATCGCCCGCA
>Ga0307985_10001409_pt1 | contig 13542 bp, 9 predicted proteins | sample EllFjometageno80_FD_203155 | JGI IMG/M metagenome (GOLD analysis project Ga0307985, IMG submission 203155) | Marine microbial communities from Ellis Fjord, Antarctic Ocean - #80 | ecosystem: Environmental > Aquatic > Marine > Unclassified | place: Southern Ocean | collected 2014-10-09 | reverse complement strand
TTACAGCATTTTGAAGAAAATGGAGAGGTTTGTCCTGCAAACTGGAGTAAAGGGGAAGAAGCAATGAAAGAATCGCATGAAGGAGTTGCTGATTACTTATCAAAGCATTAAGCTTAATTACACTTATATAAAACAAAGAAGCCTGCATTTGCAGGCTTTTTTATTACTTTTGATTTTATGTTTAGACGAAAAATTTTACGTTTTGTACTCAATGTTTTTCCACCCCTTTTATTCAATCGAATTATACTAAAAAAAGTATCGGAGGATTACACAGAGTTTAAAGTAGTTCTTAGGAAATCAATCCTAAACATGAACTTCCATAAAACTATTTTTGGAGGAACAATATTCTCTGCTTTCGACCCTTACTTTCCTACTATGTACTACAATATTTTTCAGCAGAAAGATAGAAAATTAGAGATTTGGTTGAAAAGTGCAAACATAAAATACAAACGACCTGCTAATACTGACCTCCATATTACCTTTACTGTAAGTACTGAAGATATAATAGAAGCTGAAAATGCTTTAAATAAAGTTGGTAAATTTGAAAAATGGCATGCGGTAGAAGCTATCAATACTAAAGGTGTAGTTTGTGCTGAAGCAGAAATGCTTGTTTACCTAAGAGACTGTGAAGTGGTTAATAAAATATCAGGGGCAGGTGGATTATAATAATAAAATTAAAAGTAAAATTGGGTTTTAAAATTATGTACAATATGTTAATTTCTTTTATTGTACTACTTCTTTCTTTCAATACTTACGCTCAGGATTTATACCCTTACGGAAACAAATTCCCATTAGGACTTTATTCTCTACATACTGAATTAGATTCAGCCAATTATTATGGATGGAATCATGGACACAGATATGGGTACCGAATTGATAATATTAGATATTTAGCAACACCTATGCCCGATTCTTATTTTGAAGAATGTAAAAAAAATAATTTACACTCATTTGCTCGACTGAGCTGGACAGATTCATTAGACAGAAAATGGAGTGTCACAGATCAAAAAATAATTAACGAAATAATCCAGCAAGAAAAACATACTAATATTTCATGGTGGGACATACCTGAAGAATTAAGATATTGGAAAAATAGCGAATATAGTATCTTAAAAAATTACTCTCAACTAATAAGAGAACACGACACAAAAAAGCGACCATCTTACATGTATATTCCTGGGCATTACACAAAAGAAGCAATAAAATATTATGTCCCTTTTTTAGATATCCTACCGGCTAGTTGCTATACAAACTATCAAGACAACCCTCATGTTTATGTTAGATGGAGTATTGAAAGAACAAAAAATGCAATTTTAGATGATGGATATAAATTAGGTAAATATTACTTAAAGAATGAAAAAACAGTTATTGCAATTTTAGAACTATTTGAACAAGAAAACCTTTTATCAAAAGAGGGCACATGGCATGATTTTTGGTTAGCAATCGCTTGTGATGTAAAAGGAATTCAAGTGTTCTCTCACTTCTATAGGAATAGTAGCGCTACATTAAAAGAATCTTGGAGAGCATTAAATGAAGCAATTAAATTATTCAAGAAAAATAAATTTGGTGAAATAATATTGGGTGGCGAGAACTTAGAACTAAAACATAAAATCATTATTGGACCAAGCACGTCCCCAATTTTACATATCCAAGACAAATCCTATATCCTACCTTCTTTAAAAGTTTTAGCAAAAAAACACCAAGACACCACTTACGTTATTGCTGTAAACTCATCAAATGAATCTATTATTTATCAACTAGAAGACATCCCTCCATTAGTTATTGAATCAAAAAATCTAATTTCAGGAAAAATTAGTAACGTTAATAATCAATTAATAGTTGACACAATAGCCCCACTTGGCGTATCAATCTTTAAATTTTATTCAGATCAATCAAGAGTTAAAAGTGTTGTTTTCCCATCCCCATCAAATGATATTATCTCTGTAAGAATTACTAATTCTAAAATTACATTCAATAAAATTCATATCTTTAATATTAAAGGAAATTTAATCTATTCTGAGAATAAGGATTATAGCACAGAAGGAACTATTGACTTTAAGAATGTAAAAGGAGGAATCTATATTATGCAATTATTAAGAAATAATGAAATTATTTCAGATAATAAATTTATAATTTATTAGTAATCAATACGGTTGCGTAAGCCGAAACTCCTTCTTCTCTACCAACAAAGCTTAGTTTTTCTGTAGTAGTCGCTTTGATGGAAACTTGGTCAACATCTATATCCATACAAGCAGCTAATACCTTTTGCATTTCTGGAATATAGGGGCCTATTTTTGGTGTTTGCAAACAAATAGTTGAATCAATATTACCAATTTCATAGCCTTTATTTCGAATCAAAACCATTATCTCTTTTAGTAAAATTTTACTATCAATTCCCTTATAATCAGCTACAGTATCAGGAAAATGCTTCCCGATATCTCCCAAATTAGCAGCTCCTAAAAGCCCATCACAAATAGTATGAATTAAAACATCAGCATCAGAATGACCAAGACCTCCTTTAGTGTGAGGAACAATTATCCCTCCTAGCCAAAAATCTAAACCAACTTTTAACTGATGTACATCAAAACCAAAACCTACTCTAAAACTCATAATTAGCTCTCTCCTATTGCCCCAAAATCAAACACCAAAGTAAAGCGCATAGTGTTTGCTAAAGGATTATTACCGTTAATTGCACGACTTGCATTTATTAAGTAAGAAAAATCAAGTGCAAAAACATTATATTTAACTCCTGAACCAAAAGTAAAGAACTTTCTACCACCTTTAGTGTCATGTTCAAAGAAGTAACCGGCTCTTATTGCAAACTGATTAGCATACCAATATTCTGTACCAATAGAATAATTAATTTCCCTGACTTCCTCTTTAAATCCACCTGGCGCATCTCCAAAAGACTGGAAAATACCACTTACTACAGAAACATCAGGATCCATACCTGAAACTATTTCTTTTTCTCCATCTCCATCAACATCCACATACAAAGGTGGAGTTGGTACTAGTAATTTATTAATATCAAATGCAAAAGACATTTTATTATAGTCGTCAAATTCTGTCCCTATTGCCGTTCCTAATCTTAAGTTAATTGGAATAAAATCCTTGTCTGCCGTTTCAGTATAAGAGATTTTACTACCAATATTTGATATATTACCTCCAATTGCCAAGTCAAAATCCTTACCTCCCAGCCTAATAGGATTTGTATAATACCCTGCAATATCTGCAGCTATCGATTGTCCAGCAACTGTTTCAATATCTGCCACAGCATGCCCTCCTGTTAAATTTGAATAAATATATCTACCCGAAATAGCCAAAGAAAAATTATCAGAAAGTTTACGAGCATAAGAAGTACCTAAAGCAAATTCACTTGGCTTATATTGACCAAGAGTCCCTCCGTAAATATCAGTGAAAGTAATATCTCCTAAAGAAAAATATCGCAACTCCAAACCAAATGTCTCATTATCACTCAGCTTTCTATAGCCTGCTAAATAAGATAAGTTAATATCTGGAACAAGGGCTCTAAGCCATGGCACATAAGACATAGAAAAACCCATATCATCATCAACAAAAGCCAATTTCGCAGGATTCCAATGCATTGAATTTGCATCAGGAGAAGTGGCTACACCAACATCACCCATAGCACCTGCTTTTGAATCAGGAGATATTAATAAAAATGGTACAGCTGTAGTAATGGTATTTAATCCTCCTGTTAGCTCACTATAATCAACTTGGTTTGATTGAGCTAATGCGTTAAACATCAGTAATAACGCACAAATTATTCCTATTATTTTCTTCATTTCTTAAATTTAGTTTGCAAATATACTTTTTTTTTATGTGGACTAGAACGAATCTATTAGGGTAATAGTATAATTCTTATGGATTTTGATGTGAAATCACCATCTGAACTATTCACTCCTAATTTTGCAATATATATTCCTGCGCTTAATTTCCCTCCATATTCATCATCTCCATCCCATTTGATAGGGCCTACCCTATATCCATTATCACTATAACTTTCTTCATGTCGCTTTACTAAAGTTCCTGTTATAGAATAAATTTCTAAAACAACATCCAATACTTGATTCGCTTTGTTATGCTGAAAATATAGGTCAGTAGAATTAGAAAAAGGATTAGGATTTGTATTATAATCAGATATTGTAAACTCATTTTCATCCGTTACAATAAAAGTGATATTTGCCTCAGAAGAGTTATTAAATACATCCCAGACTTTGAGTGTTAAAGTATGTTCCCCTTTTGCTAAATCATAAAAAGGAAATTCAATAACGCCTCTAGTATAGTCATCTTTTACTGCTTCATAAAAATCATTCAATATATAAGGATTAGTTGTATTTCCATCCAAAATAGCAGTAACATCATGGCCAATACCGTTACCTACTGTGTTAATTCCACTAAAATCAAAAATATCAGCCAATAAAACAGGATTCTCATCTGTTATACCTCCATCAGAGAAATTCCTTGTGTTCATATATATTTCTAATTCCGCCCCTTCATAGTCATAAGTAATATCATCAGCAGTACCTCCAATAACAAAACCCTCATCACTTCCTGATGCATCTACTGGTTCTTGATCATCAGAAACAGCATAATAGGAAATTTTTCCGACACCATAATTATAAGCTATATCTTTAGGCACAACAAAAGAAAAAGAAAATTTACCATCAAGAACTGAAGCAGCTCCTTTATAGAGTGTATTATTTTGATCACGATAAGGCATTGGCGTACAAGATTCCTGACCTAAAGTAGTTCTTATAATTTCTTTATCATAAACTGTTGGATATACAATTCCATTGAAATCAGTAAGCACTCCATTTTTCCCAAAAACTTCTCCAGTAATAGTCACTTCACCCAGTGCTTTTAGTGTATCAATAATGCTTGTGGTTTCTATTTCATATTCAGGATAGGCCAAGCACAAAGCAGGATCGCCTAAAAGTGTAAAATTTCTATTATTAATAATTGTTCCACTCAAAACTTTTGTTTCTCTAAATACATCTCCAAGTCTTGGAAACTCCCCATTCTCTTTCTTTTCAAAAAGCACTTTAATAAAATTCTTATTTAAATTGTAATTAGGCGTTGCATAAACCAAACGGCTAGTACTTAAAAGCGCAATTGCCCCACCTTTTGGATTTAACAAAACGTACTCCCCTGCAGATACTCTTTCTGGATTATCAAAATGAGAAAAATTACAAGAAGCCGTCATAAAAAGAGGAAGCTTATTGATATTTTCCCAATCATTAATCTGTTTTACCTCTATAATTCTTTCATTTGACAAGCCCAACTCCCCGCCATGACCTGTATAATTAACTAATAAGGCTCCTTTTCCAATTTTACTATTAATTGCATTCTGTGTAGCCTCACTTCTGGTACCTCCTGGGGTTGATTCTTGTTCATAATTATCTAAATAGATTTTCTCTATATTAATATCTCTATATTTTTTTGCCACAATATTCGCTAGGCTATCTGCTTGTGACATATGAATATTCCCATCGGTCTTATCTCCATCATCTGCAATAAATAGAATATCATTCCTCCAACTATCAAAAGATGGCTGAGCATAATAGCGTTCAACCTTATCAACTAAAATATTTGCATCACTTAAGGTAGTTACAGGAAATCTTCCCACCCCAATATCTACTAAATCATTCAGAAAAAGACCTTCATCATCATCTAGTAAACCAAAAAAGTCATCCGTTACAAAAGTAAGTGTAGGATGAATAGAGTTTTTAGACTGATATGTAACTACATAATTTGTATTATCCTCTACTCTATTTTTAGGATCATATGACCCGTCACCAAAAAGCAATACATATTTTAACTTTGAAGATGGACGCTTATACAACATTCTTAAGAAATCTCGAATTGCACTTACATCCTGTACACCTGAAGAAAACTCATTATAGATTTGAGTTGTTGTAACTACTATAGTATTAAGCCCATCCTTTTCGGTGTGAAAATCAGCTAAACGATTAGCTGCAGTAATAAATTTGGGATGACTAACAATTACAAAATCCACAGCTGAAGAAGTATTATGTAAATTTTGATTTTCGACCTGACCTCTATTTTCAGGAGCAAGATAAGAGGAAGAATTAAAAACTATATACTCTTTAAGTTCACTAAGAGAATCCGTAAAAGAAAGTATGCCAGAATTTAGTGTTATTGGAAGTTGAGAAATAGCAGTAGGCTCAGTAATATCCCACACTCTTAGGGATGTATTTGCATTTGAAAGAACAAATTCTCCAATAGAATTACCAACAGTACTTATACTTCTAAAATGCATTGCATTTCCACTCATCTTCAAGTGTCTTTTTGCATTTAACTCTATATAGTTTAACCATGATAAAGCAGTATTATCTGTCGAATGGTAGTCCAGAGTTATTGACAAATCAGAAGAGCTACTTAAATAATTACTTGTACTCTTCACTCTTTTAATATAGTCGGTATAGGAAGCAGAAGATACATTAGGAATACTTAAAGTGCTTAGCAATGTATTATTGACCTGGACAGTGAAACTTGTGTTTACTAATGATCGAGCAACTACCTCAGCTGTTATTGAAATTGGAATTGTTTGCACAATATTTGGAAAACTAAAGTTAAATTCCTGATTATTCTGAAAATGAAATTGCTCCCCAAACCATTCCTGACCAGAGTGGATTAGGTTTTCCAATTCACTCTCATGAAAAGAATAATCATCAAAAACATCTATAACTACACTAGGATTTTGAATTTCATTAGACTGTTCAATCTTTTTTGAATTATTTTGATCAGAAATTGTGATAAAATAATTCACTTCATCAGCAAATAAATGAGTTTGATGTTCAAAACGATGAGAACTTTCATTTAAAAACCAACTATTAGGGGAGCTTCCATAAAATAAAATAAAATCTGTTTTATCAAAAATTCCATTATTATTTGCATCATAATTAGTGGTTGCATTTTCTACCAAATCATCATGTCTAAATACTGAATTCAGCTTTTGTAACATTCCGGATCCATTGCCATACAATTTAACTTTTGAGATCTCTAAATTATTCATACTAAAACCAATAGACTCCAAATAGGAATATGATAACTTATAAACACCTGACTTATCAGTTGCTAAACGAACCCAATCTCCATTGGCTAAAACTGAGTTGTATTGACCAAAGGAAGTTAAGGTTGAAAATAGCAGTAATAATAGTATTCGAAATATTTTTTTCATTGTCGCAAAGCTAATCAGGATTATTAAAACAGAAGTAAAACGATTAAAAAAAAAAAATATTATGTATTTTCTTACATTGCAAAAACTAGATAACAATTTTTTTTTTATTTTTGTGAAATTGAAATTAAGAAAAAACCTATTTATGTTAACTAAATTGTCCAGAATTTTTATTGCAATCTCAGCTTGCTTTTTTATTAGCAATGAAGCACATGCTCAAGACCCTGCTTTTAGCCAGTTCTATGCGAATCCACTATACCTAAATCCTGCCTTTGCTGGAGCTACAGCAGACGGATGTCCTAGAGTAAATCTAAACTACAGAGATCAATGGCCTGGTATTGGAAGAACCTATGTCACATACTCAGTTTCATGGGATCAGCATGTAGAAGCAATAGGAGGGGGACTTGGTGTTTTAATAGCACAAGATAGAAGCGGTTCAGGAAATCTAAACACTACACATGCTTCCTTATTATATTCCTATCATTTAGCTGTAAACAACACTTTTTCAATTAAAGCTGGATTTGAAGCATCATACCGTTCAATTAGCCTAAACTGGAATGATTTAAAGTTTGGAGATATGATACACCCTCAATATGGCTTCTACTACCCTACATCAGAAGATATTAACAACAATGCCTCAACAATAAGTTTCCCTGACTTTTCAGCAGGTTTTATTGGTTATACCAAGAATTTGTTCTTTGGGGCCTCTGCTCACCACTTAACTTCTCCTAACCAAGGTTTTATAAGTGAGAGTCAATTGCCAACAAAAATAACTGCACATATTGGAGGGAATATTCCTTTGAGTAAATACAGTAACAAACAAACAATTATTGCTCCCAATTTTTTATACCAGAAACAACAAGACTTTCAACAATTCAATTATGGACTCTATGTATACAGAGGACCAATTGTAGGGGGATTATGGGCAAGAAATAGTATGAAAAATTTCGATTCCTTTATTCTAATGATAGGACTTATTCAAGATAGCTTTAAGTTTGGATATAGTTATGACATTACAATAAGTAATCTTAAAAACAGTAATACCTTAGGGGCGCACGAACTATCCATTACTTTATTTATGCCATGTCGCTCAAGAAGTAAATCATTTAACACAATAAGTTGCCCTCAATTTTAGTTAATAATTATATTATACAAATAAAAATGATAAAATCAAATCAATTAATTTTAGTATTAAGCAGTGTATTTATACTTGCTTCTTGTTCTAGTAATAGAAACTCCGATTCAAAAACTGGATGGAAAACTAATAATCCAAGAAATGGAGGATTCGAAGTGAACGAAAAATTTAGAGAACAACAAACTGGACCTGGACTTATGTTTGTTGAAGGAGGATCCTTTACTATGGGAAGAGTAGAGCAAGACGTAATGTATGAATGGAATAATGTACCTAGAAAAGTTACTGTCTCTTCATTTTATATGGATGAAACTGAAGTTACTAATACTGACTATTTAGAATACTTATACTGGCTACAAAGAGTTTATAGCCAATCTTACCCTGAGGTTTATAAACAGGCTTTACCTGACACTTTAGTATGGAGAGATAAACTAGGTTACAATGAGCCTTTTGTCACACAATACCTAAGGCACCCAGCCTACAGAAACTATCCTGTTGTTGGGGTAAGTTGGTCGCAAGCAACTGATTATTGTGTTTGGAGAACTGACCGTGTAAATGAAAGGATTTTAATTAATGCAGGAATACTACAAGAAGATCCTGAGCAGGTAGATGACAATACATTTAATACAGACGCTTACCTTTCCGGACAATATGAAGGTATAGTAAAAAGAAACCCTAGAAATTTAAATTTAGCTACTGGAGAAAAAACAAGACAAGTACGTATGGAGGATGGATTATTGTTACCAAAATATAGACTACCAACTGAAGCGGAATGGGAATTTGCTGCTTTAGGATATGTTGGAAATACTAATGAAGAGAACATTAATGAAAGAAAACTTTACCCTTGGAATGGTTCCTCATTAAGAAATGGAGACCAAAGAAATCAAGGAGAGATTATGGCAAATTTCAAAAGAGGTAGAGGAGATAATATGGGAGTTGCTGGAAGTTTAAACGATAACGCTGACATTACTGCTCCTGTTCGCTCTTACTGGCCAAATGATTACGGACTATATAACATGGCTGGAAACGTATCAGAATGGGTAATGGATGTATACCGACCTGAAATTGAACAAACAACGACCACTGACCATAGAAACTTTAGAGGAAATGTTTTTACTACTCAAAAAAGGGATGAAGATGGTTTTATTGCTGAAAAAGATAGTTTAGGTAGAATTACTATGGTTCCAGTTGATCAACAAGGAAATATCTATAGAAGAAACTACAAGAAATCAGATAATATAAATTATTTAGATGGAGATATTGAATCGCAAATGGGAATTGATTGGAATAATTTTCTAAATGAGAAATCATCATCAGATACTATAAGGGTAAAAATAGATAAATGGAATCAGAATACTGATAAATATAAAGACAATGCAAATACTGGTAACAGCAGAGAAATGTATGCTTATGGAGAAGCTTCTTTAATCACTGACAGAACAAGAGTCTTTAAAGGAGGGTCATGGAAAGATAGAGCTTATTGGCTGAACCCAGGTAGCAGAAGGTTTTTAGATCAAGATCAATCTACAGATGCTATTGGCTTTAGATGTGCTATGGATAGAGTAGGAGCTCCTACAAGTAGGGCTAGAGAAAATCAAAGAAAAGGAACTGATTATAAAAGAATTAAAAATTAATATATAATTATTAAAAAAACAAAACCCCACTAATAATGGGGTTTTGTTTTTTACAGAAAAATGAAAATCAAAGAGATTTATAGCATATTCCAACAAAACCCTACTATCTGTACGGATAGTAGAAAAATTACGAATGGTGCTATATTTATTTCTTTGAGAGGAGAAAACTTTAACGGCAATAAATATGCTCTAAAAGCTATACAAGATGGCTGTTCTTATGCTATTGTTGATGAAAAAGAATATGATGTTCATCAAAATACAATTCTTGTTAATAATGCACTAAAAACCCTTCAGGACCTTGCTACTTATCACAGGAATCAACTAAATATTCCTTTAATTGGGATTACAGGGACCAATGGGAAAACAACATCTAAAGAACTTATTAATGCTGTTTTAAGCAGTGAGTTAAGTTGTTATGCAACCAAAGGAAATTTAAACAATCATATTGGCGTTCCTTTAAGTGTATTAGAAATCAATAAAAAACATAAAATTGCTATAATTGAGATGGGAGCAAACCATCAAAAGGAAATTAAGTTCCTCTGTAATATTGCCCAACCAACCTTTGGAGTAATCACAAATATTGGATCAGCCCACTTAGAAGGATTTGGTAGTCATCAAGGGGTGATTGATACAAAAAATGAACTCTACAGCTATATTAAGAATAACAATGGAGAGCTTTTTACAAATGCTGATGATGCGTTATTACTTAATCTTTCTCAGCAAATAAATAAAACAACTTATGGGCGCTCAGGAAAGGTAACGGCAAAAATCAACTACATAACGCCACTACTTAGCCTAAAATATGTTGATACAATTATTAAGAGTAACTTAATTGGCGAATTTCAATTTAGCAATATCCTATTAGCTATTTGCATAGGAAAACACTTTAATATTTCCATTAAGAATATTAAGAACAGCATTGAGGAATATATCCCTGCAAACAATCGTTCACAAATTATAAAGACAATAAGAAATACACTTATACTTGATGCCTATAATGCAAACCCATCAAGCATGAAAGCTATGTTGAAATCATTTGCGAATCAACAATACAAAAATAAACTTTGTATTCTAGGTGATATGATGGAATTAGGTAAGGAATCAAAGAATGAACATCAAAAGATTATCTCACTCGCTACTGAATTACAACTAAAATGCATATTTGTAGGTGAAATTTTTAGATCCCTTAGTGAAAATAGCTATAAAGACAGGCAAGAATTAGTTAAATACCTACTAAAGAATAAAATTTCTAACAGAACAATTCTACTAAAAGGATCTAGAGGAGTTGGTTTAGAAAAACTAGTTACTGAACTATAGATTACTCTAGTAAAGCATCATTAAACAACTTTCTAAAAACAAAGAAAAATACAGACAAAAACATTCCCAGGAAGGCTCCTAAAATCCCTAATAATGACTTAGGTTTTATTTCCTGATTCAAGGGGAGGATAGGTTTGTCAATAATTTGAATAATTGGAGTTTGATTTAACAAAGTTATTTTTGAAAGCTCTAGGTTTTTTACAATCTCCAAATACATAGCATTCAAGACCTCAACCCTTCTCATTAACTGCAATTCTTTTAACCGACCTGATGCTTTAACAATTCGTTGGTTAATATCTTTAACTTTCGCAAATTCCTCTTCAGCTATTTCTAATTCGATAAAAATTGAATCTGCTCTATTATTTAAAAAACTTAAAGTATTACTTGCTTGAGCAGTTTGATATGTAATATACATTTCACTCATTTGTTCGATTAACGCTTCAACAAACATTTTCGCAAACTCATCATTAACAGATCGATAAGATAAATTAATAATATTTGCCTTATCTGATTGTAATTCAACTACTAATTTATCTTCAATAATATTTTTCCAGACATCACCACTAATACTATCATTATCCTGAGTTAATATTCCATGAAATGAAACTGGATTAATATCTTTATTTGTTTTCCAAGAATCTTTTATCTTATTAAGGTCCAGATAGTGTTCAATTAATAGATCATTTGTTTTATTAACTTTTCTATTCTGCATTAAAGCCGCTTCAACTACACCTCTTGACTTTAACAGTTCTAAAATATTATTTTGGCTAAATGTTGTGTTTGATGAACTACCAATATCAAAACCAAACTGACTAGCCATACCTGACATAGAACCTAAAGCCCCCCCCGCCTGTTGCTTATCCTCAACTACAAAAGTTAGTTCAGCAGTATATTTTTTGTCGGCAGAAATTGCAAATACAATTCCCAACACAAAGAAAATTCCTGACACAGAAATAATTGTAAATTTCTTACTAAATAAATAAAGCTTATACTCTGATAGTTTAATCAGAATATCCTTTAGCTGTAATTCGTCATTGTATTGTTCCATTACTATTGTGGAGTTACTTTATCAATCAATAACCAAAGGGTCAAAACAGCAGTTACTTTAAGCATAGCATTTTCAATTTGCTTGTTCCAGTCTACAGGATTTTCATTCTTCTTCTTCTCTTTTCTTGCTTTACTACTAACAATAATAGTGGAACCCTTTTTTATTCTTGGTGATATTGAAAAGAAACCAAAGTTTATTGCTTTTTTTGCTATTCCATTTGGATATACAACTACCGTATTACTTTTACTATTCTCCCTGGTAAATCCTCCAGCAAAATTATTCACATAATAATTTGCTCTTTTTCTATTGAAAAAAGGTGCGCTAATTGAAGCGCCTTTTAAATTCATTAATTTTCCAGAGATATGTACAACATCCATAGTTTTTGGAACAATAATACTATCTCCTTCTATCAAAACTAAATTATGCTTTGAATTACTATAATTTATTGCTTTTTCTAAATTAAGATACACCATGTCATAAGCAAATTTTTTATTCTCATCTCTAAAAATACTTTGCTGATCATTCTTGTTTTCATTCAAATCATTTGCATAAATAATTGCAAGTTCAGGATTTGCTAAAATGCTTTCTTTAAGTTTCTTAGAAATATGCAATTCTTGTTTTTTCTCTTTCTCAAGCAATTCAAATTTTCTATACATAGTAACTCCATCAAGAAATGCATATCTTGTAAGCCCTCCTGCTCTTTTGATTACTGAAGAAATTTTTTCATCCTTAGATAACAGAGTGTAAATTCCAGGATATTTAACCTCTCCTGACAATACAATATTTTTAGCAGATTCAAAATCAGGATTTTCCCTCACAAAAACTTGATCAAAAGGCTGTATTAAAAACTCTTCAGCTTCTGTACTTAATACTAAGTCATCTCCGATTTTAATTGTTTTTACAACAGCTATTCTTGGCTTTAACTTATTGGATGAAATATCATAATCCATTATTCTACTTACTTCAACTCGACTTCCTTCAGCTTGACGTGTTAATCCTCCCGCCTGCAATAAAACGTCCTGCAAAGTCATTCCATCTCCAAAATCAAAGCTTCCCACTTTCCTAACAGCTCCTAAAACTGAAACAGAAAATTCATCATCAAAATCATCAACAGAAAGTACATTTACAATATCATATTCTTGTAATAGAATATTATCAATATGACTATCATCTTCCAAAACTGCTGCTA
>Ga0307985_10001406_pt1 | contig 13554 bp, 16 predicted proteins | sample EllFjometageno80_FD_203155 | JGI IMG/M metagenome (GOLD analysis project Ga0307985, IMG submission 203155) | Marine microbial communities from Ellis Fjord, Antarctic Ocean - #80 | ecosystem: Environmental > Aquatic > Marine > Unclassified | place: Southern Ocean | collected 2014-10-09 | reverse complement strand
GCATCGCTGGGCATCGCTGGGCATCGCTGGGTATCGCTGGGCATCGCTGGGCATCGCTGGGCATCGCTGGGCATCGCTGGGCATCGCTGGGCATCGCTGGGCATCGCTGGGCATCGCTGGACATCGCTGGGCATCGCTGGGCATCGCTGGGCATCGCTGGGTATCGCTGGGCATCGCTGGGCATTGCTGGGAGGAGGAAGAGGAGGAAACTTGTTGCGCGTTAGTTATAGTGGATTAAGGTGCCGCAGGCGGCGTATCTACACTAAGTCGGTCGAAGATCGAGAGCTGGCTGTAGGGCGCATAAGTGACATGCCTTTATGTGAGAGAGTGGAGAGAGCACGTGAGTCTTCGGTGTCTTCGGTGTCTCGCGCGGTGGCGGCGGTGGCGGCGGTGGGGGTTCTGGTACCGGTTGCTTCTTGCGTATCCAGTCATCCCAAAAGTCCAACTCCGGTGGCGGCTCTGGCTGCTCTGGCTGCGCTTCGGCGATGGGCTCTGGATAGTGGTAGTTGTAGTGAAACTTCACTTTCTCCGCTACCTCCTTCTTCCGAAATCCCGGTCCTCCGCCAGGTGTATCCAGTTCCCGTCGTTCTCGTAGTACGTCTGCGACTTCAGCGTGTTGCGTGAGTAGGCCTTGCCGCTCTCCACGCTCCTGATCTCGACCTCCCTTGTGAACGCTTCCCTCACCGACGGCGGATGGAGGTTAGGGTTCTTGATCAGGTACGCGAAGTGGTGCTGGCTCATCGAGGCGCCGTGTGCGCGCCGCGTAATGAGCACGTGCTCGTTCTTGACGACACACCTTGGGCTTGTACACCCAAGCCGTTAAGAGTCGCCGAGGCAGCTTGTTGAGGGGCATCCGTGCAACGTGGCCCAGCCAGCGTAGTGCGTTCTCTGCGATGTAACTCTTGATCCCTCGCAAACCAAACCGCTTCTCGAGCTCGAACGCGCTGGCGTGATTCTTCCACGTGATGTACGTTGTCGTTTGGGCACAACTCTAAAATGCCTGTTCCCGGCGCCCCACCGCGGGCGAGTGTTAGCGAGGCCATGCGCGTTGAATCACAAGTCGGTGAATATGAGCAGTTAGAGATCATATCTCACTTATAAAGTCGCTATGTCTATTATTGTAGTTTTTATAAGGATCTAAATGACTTCATTTGATAAATGTTTATTGCTAATAATCTCACAAGACGAACTATTTAGTATCTTTTTCTCACAAACAGAGTTAAATTATATATCAGGTCGCTATACATAAATAATTGCAAATTAAATGTAATTGCATACACAAGCGTGTGATCATTTCGACGAGAAAACCGGCTCAAAGTGCGTCTATTGCCCCAACAATAAGATGTTAAATGCCCTTATTGCAAGCGCGGTGAAGCTTTATGCATGGACCTAGGCAGCTCGGAGATACCTTGGCTGACGGCGTGCTTTTCTGTTTCGAGCGTATTGTGCCACAGATGAAGGAGGGCTGGAGTGTTATTGACTGCACGCAGAGGCCATACCAGATACAGCCCCCCGACGCGGGCTTATTATACCTGTGGGGCGCTGGCTATGCTCACTGCGCCGTGTGGCCCACGCCACTACCCCAGTGAGTGTTAGACATTGCTTCCACGGACGCCGATGGAGTGCATGTGCTTCTAGCAATTTACGACTGTGTGTTGTGTTTAGGGCTAAAATGTTGTGCTCAATCATTAGCCACTGCGACCATACTGCCCTGCTTCCCCCGCTTCTTCCCCCCATTCTTCCTGATCTCCGTCAGCATTGATTGGTCTTCATCGTCAGGCACGAAATCATCCGGAACCTTAGCGATCCACGCGTCCGTACACCACTCAGGCTTATCTTCCATCCAACTGTACCACTTGCCCAAAGCCCACTCCTTCGCATCCTCCCGAATCCCCGCCCATCGATTCTTATTGCAATTGAGTACGTTCTGCTTAACAGCATCATCGGCGGACGCGAACAGCTCCTTTGTGACGGTCTTGCCACGTTTCGTGCTCCAGAAGGCCCCCCTATACTCCTTGTTCATCAGCAGCAAGAACAGCGCAATTGTCACCACCCACGCTCCGCTCGCTGCCCCAACAAGACTGCGTCAGGGGTGGGTTTGATTTGGGCAACACGGCACTGTGTGAACGCGGGCTGTCATGGAATGGAGCTGCCTCGCGGCACCAAGCGCTGGTATGCCCAACGAGTGTTACTTCCACGGACGCCGATGGAGTGCATGTGCTTGTCGACCTTGTGTCTCGCGACATCAACGCGATCGCTCTATTCGTCTTGGCCTCGTAGTCGCGCCGACATATTCGTTGTTCGTGCACTCGCGTGAACGCAACGCGTCCGAAGAAAGGTGAAAATACATAACAAGAGAACTGGCAACAACTCAGCCGCCGTACATTCATTCCAAGTGACAACCCTCCCTCCGCTCCCTCCCCCCCCCCCCCCCTTCAGCCCCAGCCCTCTGCCATGCCTTTTATTTTCTCATGCATCCGGACCCTTTTCTCTTGCTTCTTTTCCACATCCCCCGCGTCCACTTCCAAACTAGCTACCGAATACCGTGATGAAGCTCACGCTGCTGCCGAGGAACGGTCAGCATGCCTCAAGAAATCACAAGATGCATGGCTGTCAGGTGACAAGTCAGCCGCGCACAATCTCTCTGTCAAGGGCAAGGCGGCCGGGACAAAGATGGAGCTAGCAAACCAGAGAGCAATCGAAGCGCTCGTGAAGCCCCAGAACGCGCTCAAGACGGGGACTATCGATCTGCACGGGCTCTATCTGAAGGAGGCGATGGCCGAGGTTGTCACCTTCTTGGACCACCATCTCGAAAACAAAGCGTATAAAGAAATCATCATCATCACCGGAGCCGGACATCACTCGAAGAAGCACGACCAGCCGGTGATTCGCCCAGCAGTGGAGAAGCATCTGCAACAGAAGCACATTGCGTTCAAGGAGATCAGCAACCGCGGCGCGCTCCTCGTGACTGTGCCCAACGGCAAGAAAGACTTAACGAAGGTGTGAAACTCACTCAGAAACCTTTCATAAATTTAATTTGACAGCACACCCATTACTAATTGCCCACAACTAGTAGTCTTCGAACGCGATCGCGTTCTCGGGCTTGCACTCAGCGCAGTACCGAGTCTGCTGGGCATCGCGCTGGGCCTCGAAGTAGTCGTCTTCTCACAGATCATCAAAGTCGATGTCCGGCGGGAGAACGTAGAAGGAGCAGCCGGGGGCAGGACCCTGTGCCCCATCTTTCAACAGTTGAAGATGGTGCAGCGACACATGCAATTGCTGCAGCTCGCGCACTGGTTGAACCCGCAGTGGCACCCGGTCTTGGAGCACGTTGAGCAGATCGGGAGCTGCAGGCAGTCGAAGCAGAAGGCACCGTGGGGAGCATTGCAGTACTTGAACGCGCACGTGAAGTTCACGACGTGGCGCGACTCTTCTTGCAGAACTCGCAGCCCTTCAGAACGACCGTGGCGTGGCCCTTGCGGATGATCTGTAGGACAGGACGCTTGTTGAACTGATCGAAGATCTGGCGCGACTTGGTCTCGACGAAGCGCAGCTCTTGATAGTCGTCTCCGGTCAACCACTCCTCCTTTCCCTTGAACCACGTGTGCAGAATCCTGGGCAGCTCGCCGCTCCCCTTGCATTCAACTGTGAGATCGGCGTGCATGTTCGCCTTCGTGGCGCTAACTTCGATTGATGCCCCCTCGTCATCAAGCTCGTACTCGAAGTCCTCCAAGTACAACTTGTCCACAACGTCGTGCAGCTTCTCAATCATGTCTTTGGCGGACAGAGGCTGGGGGAGGTCAGAGCTGTACAGGCACTTGACATCTCCGAAAGCGGTGCTGGTTGAGAGCTCCTTGTTCAGCTTGCGCAGCGTGAAGCCGCCAGTGGGGAGGAAGCTTCCCACCACACCGAGTACGTCGTCGTTGAGGTCGTGGAGGGCGAGAGACTTGCGACTGCGGAGTGTGAGAGAGGCGAGAGGGGAGGGGAGAGAGGAGTGGAGAGGAGAGGGGAGAGGAGAGGGGAGAGGAGAGGGGAGAGGTGCACAAGCGTCACGCACTCTGTTCTTTGTGGTGAGTGGTTGAGAGTCGATCGCCATTTCCTTGCCTCCAAAGAAAACTCGCGCCAAGCCACCAAGCAACCAACAGTACATCACCAACACCAGCACACCCCTTCCCCCCTTCCAAGACCCCCTGGTCAGCCCTCAGCCGCACTCTCCCTCGCTCCCCTTTCCATCCCCTTTCCATCACCTTTCCATCCCCTTTCCATCACCTTTCCATCACCTTTCCATCACCTTTCTATCACCTTTCCATCACCTTTCCATCGCCTTGTGTGTGTACCAGATGGATGCAATCCCTGCATACCCGTCCAATGGCTCTGCCCCCTCAACAGAGACCATATCATACGCGTCAGCCATCGGAGAGCCAGCCTACACCATCCTGGACTCGTCTCCCTACGCTTACAACCTCACCAACCCAAACATTTCCGACCAGGGGAGCTTCATTGGGGGTGCTGAGATCCGCCGCAGACAGAACGGGCGAGCCTTCAAATCACGCAAGCCCTGGTCCGACCCTATACCACACAACACAACGCAAGGCAAGCAGCACGCGCGCCCCGCCCTCACCCACCGGCAGGGCCTCCTCAAAAAAGCAAGGCGCATGTGCTCCTCCGTGACCTCCTCCAATCTGCCCCTGAACGCGCACCCCGCCGGTCGCATCGTCCCACCCGGAGGCATCTACTCTCTGCCCGAGACGCCGTCAGTGTCCGCCATGCTTCCCTCCTTCGAGCGCTTCTACGCCATCCTTTTCTACGCGTACTCTCCGTCGCCCCTCGAGTTCTGCCTCGCTAACAAGTCGCAGTCCGGCAACAACGCTATCTCCAAGCTCGTCAAGAAGTCGCTCACCAGTACGCCCCTATCTCTCCCAACCTCCTGCGGCGTGCCCACCAACATCCCACCCTCGGCAAGAACCCTGCCCGACACCTACCACACGCGCACAGATTACTACGGCGTGCTCAAGTACGGCATCCTCGACGAGGCGTCGTGCACAATAAAGCAGGCGCTCATGCCCTTCCTCACCGACTCACCAACTGAGTCCTCCTTTTCCTTCCCCCAAGCTACACGCGCAACCCCCACGCTCCATCTCAAGGCAGCTCACCCGTCCACCGACATCTTGAAGCCGCCCCCGCCGCTCCTCGAGATGTTCCTCAACGTGAGCAAAGCGCGAAGCGCGAGCGCGCATAGCGAAGCTTATGCGCGAAGAAGTACATTATTCACCCTTCATACTTCTCAGGTGACCGACCACGCGCCCCACGCCGACCACTTCAAGGTCGGCTCAACCTTCCTGCTTATCCCCGCCGACCCCACCGACCCCAACACCCCCCCCTTCTTCGCGGCGATCCATCCCTCCTCCCCCCCGCTCGGCGCGCCGCCGAGACGCAAGTCCTTCAAGGAGTTCTGGGAGCGTGACAACGTTGTCAACGTTGACGACCTTGAGTCCGACACTGACGAATCTGACGCTGCCGACATCGAGTCCGTCGTCTCCGCCTCCTCCTCCTCTTCTTCCTCCGCCTCCTCTGGTGACGAGATTGACGAAATATTCGCTTCCTTGACGCCCCCCCCTTCCCCCCCTCCTCCCCCCCGCCCAACCCTTCTCTCTCCCCCCCCCCTTCCTTCCAACACGCACTTCCCCGTGAACCTCCTGGCCTTCCCCCCTTCCTGCTCGCCCCGTTCCGCCTTGCCCTTCGATTTCGCACCCGGCACCACCTTCCGCTACATCCCACTAGGCTCGGTGGTCTCGCACGTGCGCTCCTTCGACGCGGCCGACCGCGACATGGAGGTGCCCTTTATGGACAGTCTTCTGGGTACCAAGAAGAGCACGCACGTGCGCTTCGACGATAGCGACGACGACGACGACGACGAGAGCGATTACGGCGATGAGGGCGATGATGATTCGTCCGTCGCCTCCTCTCACTCCTCCTCTCTTCCCCCCTCTCCCCCCGCCCTCGCGCCCACGTCGCACCTGAACGCGTCCCAGGTGAATCATGAAGCAAGCGGAGCGCAAAGCGAAGCACCAGTGTTAGTGTGTGCCCACGGCGAAACAAAAGTGGGAATTGTGCGATCTGAGCCTGCCGTGATGCGCGAATCGAGAGCGAATAGGGCGTTCTGAGCCGCGCTCGCAAATCGACTGAGATGGCTCGGCGAAAAGTGCGCGCTTGTTCGCACCGCCGCCCTCGTTGTTCACACATGTTTGTGGCACTGCCCCTCTTTGTTCACACTTGTGTACGACATGTTTGAGCTCACACACACATGTGCAGCTGTCTTCGCTGCACTCGTTCCTGCTGCTCGCGAGCGCCGGCACATCCAAGTTCATGCCCACCATCCTCGACTCCAAAAACGCCTCCTCCTCCTTCGAGGGCCTGCACGGCACTCTGAAGACCACGACCACGACGACCACGACGTCGCGATCCATCACGCTGGTACAGGGACCGCCCGGAACCGGCAAGACGACCTTCCTCGTATCAACCTTGATGGCCCTGTTAACAGATCCGTCCACGCGCAAGCAGCGCACGCTCGTGTGCGCGCCGTCGAACCGCGCCATCACGGTCGTGGCCGAGCGTTTCATCGAGGCCGCTAAAGTGCTGAACCGCCCGCCGCCCGCGTGCCTCGTTGGCGTGGAGAGCAAGCTGAGCGACGGGTCCGCATCCTCGGTGGATTCCATCTTCGTCTACTCGTACCTTGACCGGATCGCCGAAAACCTGGCTGCCACCCAGCTCAACCCGCAGCAGCTCGCGTCCATCCAGACCTACATCAAGCACAAGACGCCGCAAATGTTTCGCACCCTCTCGCCCTACTTCGCGCGCATCGAATACCACACGAGAGAGGGCGACCCGGCCGGCGCCCACGCCCAACTCGACGAGCTCATAGCCACAGTCGAGCACTTGGACGCCAAGAGCGTCGTGGCAGAGCTGCTCTCGAGCTGCAGGTGAGGCGCGAGAACGCAAACTGACCGGCGCAGAGCGCGATGCGAGGATCTCAGAAACAACCGCCCCCCCCACCCTCATATATGTAGCAACACCTACATATATGTAGGTGTATGTAGCAACACTACATATATGTAGCAGAACGCGTTTTTTTCGCTCGCTCGCCGCTCGCCACGCCTCTTACCCCCCTTGTTCACACCGCTCGAGGGCGTGTGTGCTAACCCCCACCTCCCGCAGCGTGATCTTCTGCACGCTCTCGAGCGCCGGTTGCGCCGCCATGAAGACGACGCGGTCCGTGGACAATCTCATCATCGACGAGGCCGCCGCCACTACTGAGGCGGAGACGATCATCCCGTTCGTGCTGAAGCCCAAGCGGATGATGATGGTGGGCGACCCGAAGCAGCTCCCACCCATGACGCTGTCGTCCCACGGCCAGAGCATCGGATTCGCGCGCTCGTGTATGGAGCGGCTGGGGGACATGGGGGACATGCAGCTGCTCGACACGCAGTACAGGATGCACCCGGCCATCAGCCGCTGGCCCAACAAGCAGTTTTACGGTGGTATGCTGAAGGACGGCGTGAGCAGAGAGGAGGTGGTCGCGCCGTTCACGTTCCTGGACACCAAGGGCAAGAGCAAGGAGGCGCAGGGCAGCACCGGCAGCTACAAGAACGAGGGCGAGGCGCTCGTGGTGGTGAGGCTGCTGAGACAGCTTATGAGCGACTGGCACGAGCAGGTGAGTTCGCGCAACACATTTTCCAGCGCAACAAACAGCCCTGGCCCAGAACTTAGAAGGCGATGTGAACTGCGCTGTGAGCGCTCCTCACCAAACTTGTTGCCGCTGCGCATTGTGGACGCGAGGGAGCGTGTCGCGCTAAAAAGCCAGCCAGGCCGGCCCAGAACGCGCTACTCTCCCTTCAGAACGAGCTATTCGCACAAACGACCTGCCCGGAACGGCCGGCCGAGAACGGCCGGCCCAGAACGCGCTATTCGCTCAAACTGGACGCTCGCAATGTTTCGAGTCGCCCCTCACACCACACTCTCACCGCGCAGTGCGGGACGGCGGGCGGCAAGTTGTCGTGGCGGGAGAAGCACGCGTGGAGTTCCGTGGACAAAGTTCGAGTAATAACTTTCTACTCCGCGCAAGTAGGCGAGATCAGGCGCGTCATGAGGCTCAACGGACTGGGCAACTTTGTCACGGTCGCGACCGTCGATTCCAGCCAGGGCAGCGAGAGCGACGTCGTCATCGTCAGTTTCGTGCGGAGCGGCTTGGGGGGAGTGGGCTTTCTAGAGGATGCCAGGAGAATCAACGTGGGGCTGACTCGGGCTCGGAAGAGGCTGGTGTGCGTGGGCGATCTAAAGATGATCGAGAGGGGCAGGGTGTTGAGGAGTCTCGTGGGAAATATCAGGGAGAGGGAGGGGGCGGGGGAGAGCATCGTGAAGGCGGCCGATAGTGCCTAGTGTGTAAGTAGAGTGTTTGTTCTAATTGCAACCAAGATGTGGTGTGCACAGAGGAGGCGGCGGTGTGAACAAAGAAACAAGAGAAGGTCGTTGAGCGGCGTTTTGAGCCGTGCGTTTACGGGCCGCGCGCTTCTCCCGCCAGCTGCTTCTCTCGCTAAAAATCCTCTTCTAATGTCGCGGTGTTGCGGGCGTACAGTGTACCCTTGGACAGGGCGTCGAGCCAGCCCCTGGAGTAAAATCTGTTTCTAAAGTCGCTCGCGGGGACCCCGCGCCTCCTTTCCTCCCTTTTTAGGGGAACTCCAGCTCTACAATGACCCCGAGCCTGAGGTCGATGACACCATCGTCGAAGTCCTAGTGGCCGCCTGCAAGCCATTCTTCAAGGGCATGATCGACAACCTGTCCGAGCCAGAGTTGCTCCTGTCCATCTCAAGGCTGCTCTACAAGGCCTCCCACCAACTGGGCGTAAAAGCACGAGTCGACATGGCCGATGAAGACGTGGGCGGCGGACGGTTCGACGACGACATGCGCAACATGCGCGAAGCCGCCGCCAGCTACCAGCTGCCTCAACAGTACGATGCGGGCGAGCGACAAACGCTGGACGAGTTGCTGGCGCTGTTCAACAAGCAGGCGTCGCTCAAGCACTACAAGACAGGCACGAAGCTGTACACGGCGCAGATTACGGACATGGGCAAAGTGTTCGCTCGAAGTGAAATGGAGGTGAGAACAACAGCTGAGCAGGTGCTCGCGTACTACATGGCCCACGCCGGGCAGTTTACAAACCAGGATGAAGATGGCGGCTCAGTTCATACTACCATCGGAGAGCGCTGCAACGACCACAGCGCGATTGCCCAATATATGATTTCCATGCCCTCGCCATTACAGGACCGCCAGCTGACAGTGCAGCTTTTGTGGGAGAAGCTGGACGACAGCACCTACTTCATCGCGCAGAAGACGTGCGTCCACCAACAGTTTCCCAAGGTGGAAGGCGCCGTTAGTATGAGCGCGACGCGTCTCATCAAGCTTACTAAAACGAGCGAGTCCTCCGCCAAGGTAGAGGTCGTCGGGAGCATGAACTTATGCGGCTCGGTCCCGGCCCAAGTGAACAACATCGTTACTATCCCGTTGATCGTGAGAGGGCCAGTTGCGCTGGCGACATTCTTTACCGCCATCCGCGCCGCCGACGCGTTTGACGAAAGCGAAGCGAAGCAGCTGGGGCAGCTCTTGTTCCTGGAGCTGCACCCCCACCGGCAGAACGCGCACGTCCTGCGCTAGAAAATCGGGAAGATAATCAGCTTGATGAACGTGCTGAGGGCCGCGCAGGCGAAGTACAGGTTCATTGACGAGTTCTTGTTCCCTATCATTCGCAACGAAATGAAGAAGGGCGCCGCGCAAACCGGCTTCAGCGTGTCAACTCCACTGGTGGCGCTCTCTGCGAACGAGGCGGGGCGCATCGGCAGGGCACTCGTGATGCTCTTGATGTCGAACGCGACGGGCGAAGCCGCGGTGGACGAGCACATCAGGATGTTCCCGGCCCTGTGCGACCTGGACCGCGAGTTCAACTGGTTCCGCCCCATGATGGACGCCATCGCCGCGGAGCTCATGAACAAGGTCGCGTACGGAGTGAAGGTCAGGGCAGGTCTCGGCGCCGGACTCTCTATGGCCGACATGATCTCGGATACCATCGTCATCCTCGACTTCAGGAGGACCGGCAGCATGCACTACGCCCGCTTGCTGATGGGCATGATAGGCTTGAACCTCGTGTTGCAGTTCGTGATTGCGTTTTTGCAGACGGTGGGCCTGAAGAAGGGCAGGGCGAAGGCGAAAGCGGTCCTCTTCGAGGCCTTGGCCATTGTGACGTTTACGAAGCCTGGATTGGACACGTGGAAGGTCGCGAGCGGCGCCGAGAAGCCTGTGGGCGCCGTTCTGGATCCGCTTACTGTAGGGAGATGTTCGCCAACAAGGCTTTAGATATGTTCACAGAGGCCATCCCAGGTACGTTATCCGAGTTGTGGCCTTTTGCTGGCGAACCGTTCTCTAACTCAATCCTCACCGTCAGTTTGCTCATCTCTGCCATGTCCGCGGCCATGACCAGCACCAGCATGTTTTACGATATCGATGTCGCGCCCGACAAGAGAAAGAACAACCCCAAGTGGTAAGCAGAGCCCCCCTCTTCCCATTCCAACTACACACATTTGTGAACAAAGGGGCGGCGATGTGAACTGCACTGCGAACGAACGCGCTCACACACGCGCACGCGCCCACAAACGCACACCTCTAGCCAAGAACATACAAGGCGATGCGAACCGCGCTGCGAACGAACCGTCCCATGCCAAATACCATTGAGCGCCTCTAACCAACGCACACACGCGCAGAATGGGGCTAGTTCCTGACCAGGGACGGGGACTGGCGTACGGCGCAGCGTTCCTCCTCAGCTTTCTGCATATCTTTGCCAAGGCGTTTTCGATGGCCCTCCTGGCTGTGACGTCCTCCAAGGCTCTCGGCCTCTACCTGCTCGCAGACTATTTCCTTTTCATCATGTACAAGATCATCCGCCGAGACTTGATAATCTTCGTCCCCATGCCCTCGTTGGTGGCGTATCCTGTTTCATTGATATTTGGAGTCGTTAACAAGACGATTGCTGACTTCTCAGGAAGTGTTCAGCTCAGACTTCCAGCCATGCTCGGCGGTGCGTACTTCTTATTTTATCTAGTGACGAGTCAGATCTCCGTATTAGTCGCAGTCTACGTCTACAGCACGAGCTTCGAGGACAACGGAGACGGCACCAAGATAGACGCTGAGGTACTGTGGAGAATCTTCGGCTCCTTGAACGTGGCCTGGGTGGTCGTCATGGGTATCTTCTTCTTCCGAGTCGCCGTCCCTTCCCACAGGCCCACGCTGTGGAGCACGGTGTCGGGGAGGTAGTGGGTGCGAATGCATTATTTCTCGAGAACGAGGAGGATAACGAGAAGATCGGCATCTTCGCCAAGAACCGGTTGCTGTGGAAGAGCGACATCGGGGCGGAGGTGATGGAGTGGACACGGGCTCACTGGGCTGAGTGGACGCGAGAGCGGCCGAAGTGGTTCACCCCCCTTGTCATCGCCACTGTCCCGGACGAGTACATTCCCGCCGAGTTTTTGGGCGGCTTGGGCGGAGCAAAGAGGCAGAGGTGGGGCAGCGCGGTGGAGAGCGTGCGGGAGAGCTTGCGGAGGATGAGCCTGGAGGAGGAAGAGGAGGAGGCGGATGTAACCTAGCGAATGTTCAGGTTAAATATTGGTCGTCTCGTCTCTCTCTCTCTCGTTTGTGCCATCCCAGACAATGGTCTTCATAGCTACGCTCCCCCCTTCCGCGACCTCCTCCACGTTCACCACACTGACCCTCAACCTAAACGCTTTGAACGCCGGGATCATCGTGCCGTAAACACCCAGGCACGTCGCGAAGAACAGCAGCTCCATGACACTCATGGGCAGCTTCAACCCCTCCGGAGTTCCTCTGGAGATGTCGCATTTGAATTCAGCGAGCACCACGAGCGCTTGAATGCCCAGCGTGACGAGGGAACCGACGGCGACCATGGCGAGTATTACGCGGAGGTTTTTGCCGATGTTGCGCGTTTGCGACTGCCGGTCGATGTAAACTTGGGAGAGGATCACGAAAAGTGAGAAGGCGAAGAAGATACTGGCGCCGGTGAGGTGTATGGCTAGGTGGGAGCGGGCTTGGAAGCACGCGACAACGAAGCCGCCGAAGGACACGATCTAGGAGCTGTACAGGGAGATCTTGTTGACGCGGAGACCGGGGGTGGACTGCTCGAAGATGATGTAACGCACGAACATCACGAAGGGGATGCAGATGATGGCGAGGATGAGGCCGAAGGCGCCGATGGAGGAGGCGGGCATGTAGTTAATGGCCCCAGAGGAAGTACTTGGGGGCATTGGTCCAGCCTTTCTGCACACGTGCTACGAGTTAGCAACATGCACACAAGAGTGAACAAAGGGGGCACACACATGCAACCCTAACATGTAAGCGACCTCATCCCTAGAATAGCCCGCCTCAACAAAGCCCTCTTGCCAGGCATATATAACATGTTTCTTCGTATCCTGTTTGTTGGTGAACAAGAGCACTTCCCTGTACAGGTCAAAGGTAATGACGTAGTCGTTGCACCCAGGAGTGTGTAAGCCATGCAAAATGATCTACAGTGTAACTTCCATGTCAGGGTTCGCCGGTTGGGGTTCCATGTACCAACGGCAGCCTCCTTCCTTTTCGCAATCCTCAGAACTCGTCAGCATGCTACAATCCGAGGGCATGGTACCGAAGGCGGTGTCTGTCGCGAGCAGCAATAGGAGAGCAAGAGCTTCATCCGAAAAATATGGTTAGTTACAGCAGGCACGCGTCGGGCACGCGTCGGGCAAGGGTTAGTTACGAGCACGGATTCTAAGCGCACAATGGAACCAGTATGGTCACACAGAGCGGAGTCCCTAGGAAGCATGGGCGGGAACCAGAGGGGGACGTGCACCATGCACGGCCCCACACTAAAGGGCTAACTGAGCACATAGGGTTGTTTCGCAATAGGGGGGAGAGGAGCGGTGATTCATACAAAGCGGATCATTATTTACGGGGGGCTCAGCGGCGATGCAATAATGCAACGTGTCGCGTGTATCGAGGGGGAGGGCGGCGGCACCGTACGACGAGAATGTTGGCCTTGATCTAATTCAGCCTCAAGTCGTTGTGAGTGCGGAACGAACTTTTCTCTCCTTTCCTTCTCTCCACGCCCCCAGCAACGGCCCGGCTTGCTCAATTCTGTCTCACATCCTCAACTGCACGGCGTGTATATATCGGCGTCGTGCGGCACTGGTGTCTCGCGACAGCACGGCCGCCAAAGCGATTTGAAAACGGTCTTAGCCGGATCTTGCGGGAGCGAGGGGCGAAATGGTAATATACGTTGTGTTGGTACTGTGTGTGTCGCTTCAGGGGTCGGGTTGGTACATCCATACTCAACCGGTTGAGAAACGCCCCTTGTCGCCGCCCAAGACGAAAATGGTAGACAGTGTTTCACAGACACTGACCACCAGCTGCTGACCACTACCGCGACTGCGCAGACCGTGACTCTACAATCTCGTGGCAAGC
>Ga0307985_10001402_pt1 | contig 13576 bp, 14 predicted proteins | sample EllFjometageno80_FD_203155 | JGI IMG/M metagenome (GOLD analysis project Ga0307985, IMG submission 203155) | Marine microbial communities from Ellis Fjord, Antarctic Ocean - #80 | ecosystem: Environmental > Aquatic > Marine > Unclassified | place: Southern Ocean | collected 2014-10-09 | reverse complement strand
GCCCGACGGTGGGGGCGAGGCCTGACATGGCTTGTGCGGATGCGGTGCCAGGGTTGGCATGGTGGGTGTTTGTTTGGTTCAATGAGTGTCCTGTGTGGGTAGGGTGGAGGTGATTAGGCGGGTGGTTTTGTTGAGTGTTTTGAGTGCCGTTGTTGTTGATTGCGGGAGGGAACGCCATCGTGTTGTCTTGAGAGAAGTTGCGAGGTGGATGTTGTTGGTATGAAGTGTCTTGCTGTAACAAAAGGTAAGTATAGGTGCCCTCGTTAAGGGGAGGAGAGAGTAGGGTGCGAGGGAAGGGGATAATAAGGAGCCATCCCCAGAGTTTGATTGAGTGGCCAGAACATGAGGACCAGACATTATAAAAGAAAGGATTGGGGGCAGATGGGGGGGGGTATCAGGGTATCAGGGTATCAGGGTATCAGCTAACAGCATTCTGAGAGGCTCGACGTGAGCGTATGTGACGTGAGCGTATGTGACGTGAGCGTATGTGACGTTAGCCAGCGGGTCACTACAGGTGCCGTTCAGCAGCGTTCTCTCACCGTGTCGCATTCGGATCCATTTTATGTACGTCTTGAGCGACATTGAGCGACATTTTGATCGATTTAGTGTGCTTTACTTAGTGTGAGTTTTTCTCCCGTTTGTCACAAAATCGGTCTTAACGCCTTCAATTCCTAACCCTTGCAATCAGGCTTGCTATGCATTGCTAATCACGCACAATACTCGGCGGGCTGGATAAGCGCAGCGTATAAGACACAGGACGACAAGGGAGGCGACAGCGACGTTGAGCCCCGACACCCCTCTCTCCATCGACGCCAACGTAGCAACCCCCCATCACCAAGACCCCGACTCCGCTCACATCACGACAAAACCCCACCCCACCCCTACCTCCTCACTATGGGCCGAGACCGCCGCTCCTCCTCCATCGCCTCCACCCGCTCCCGCAACTCATCCTTCCAGCTCCCCTCCCACGCCATCGACTTCCTAAACGGCCGTGGCAGGGAGTCCAACCTCGACGATGATGCAGAAGACAGCCCCCAGAGGCAGAGGGGTACATGTAGTAGACCTCCACGTGCGAGTTGCAACAAGGGTAATGGCCTCACACGCTCCCGTAGCTCGTCCATCGCAAACCGCGACCGCTCCCCCTCCTTCGCCCCTCGCGCCCACCGCGGCACTCTCACCAGCCCGAACACGACGCCGACGAAACGGATGAAGGACGGCGCGAGCAGGCCGAGCTTTAAGAAGAAGGAGAGCGGGAGCGGATTCAGGACGACGCATCGAGGAGCTATGTAAGTTGAACTAGGAAAGGGGGACGGATTAAGCGAGACGGATTAAGCGAGACGGATTAAGCGAGACGGATTAAGCGAGACGCACGAAGCCCCGGGGTGGGCCACGGGCGGGATTTCCGGCCGGAGAAGGGTGGGGAATCGGGGAACCGGGAGACCCTAACCCTACACTGCGACGCCCTCTACCATTTCATTGTTCACACTGTACACTTGCATTTGCTGACTGTCCCCTTAGCCAAGCCCCCAACTTCAATCTGCCCACCAACGCCGCCGTCCGGCGGCGCCAATCGAATGCCGCCGCCACCCACCACGACCACCACTTCCGCAAGGAAGTAAAGTGCAAGCTCTCCGTCTACCCCGACCCGGCGTCTCACGACGAAACGGTGCGTCACTGGAGCGCCACCATTCACGGCGACGCGAGTTTCTTCGTCTACCCGAGTCTCATGGTCGGCGACATGAAGCACGAGCAGCCGAATTGGGAATGCACGTCCATCTCCCTGTCGTTGGAGGAGTCTAGGCGGAAGGCGGTGGCGGAGAAGGAGGCGAATGACAAGAGGTTGAGGGAGGAGGCGTTGACTGTTAGTGTGGAGAGTGAGATGACGCCACATCGCCGCCGCGCGTACGAAAGGGAAAAGGTTGAGAAGGTGAGTAAGCTGATCGAACACGCTGCGAACACGCTACGAACACGCTGCGAACACGCGATGGCTCCATGGCTTGGAGTCCTTGTTTACACCGGCCTATACGTTGTTCACACCGGCCTATAACGTTGTTCACACCGGCCTTTACGTCCTTGACAGGAGGCCTTAAAGGCGAAAGAGAAGGAAGCAAAGGAGGCTCTCGCCTCAACGAGGGCGTCTCCCGATGCTCTGGCAGGGCGTCCGTCGACGGCGCCTAAAGACGCCAAGAAGCTGACTCGCAACTTGGCCGCCGGGGAGACATTTCTGAGAACGAAGATGGTCAGTGTCGTTGAGGATCGAGCCAGGGCGAAGCAGGAGGCGATCGACGCCAAGGAGAAGCAGAGACAAAAAATGCAGCAAGCTAAAGCTGCAGGGAAAGTGTACGACGAACACGAAGGAGTTCCGAAAGTTTTTGGTTCATCCCACTCCGCTGCACCTTCATCGGGAACCTCTCCTCTGCAGACAAAGTCGACTGCGGTCGCAGCCGCGAAGAGCGCGCACTTCGACGCTACCGGCCGGCGGATATCGACGCCCTTGAAGAAGCTCCCTCCCGCGCCGAGGACGACCGTCGTGAGCAGGTGAGTGCAAGAGCGACGCCCGCGAGCGAGAGCGAGTTGGCGCGAGCTCGCCGGCGAGAGGCAAGTGAATGGCCCGCCGTCCCTTACTCTCCCGCTCTTCTGACACACACTTTGCTCGCGAGCAGAACGTTCAAGACGCCAGAGCATCTTGCGACTCACAAGAGTGTGAGTGTTCACAACACGAGTGTGAATGAGTATGAGCAAGTCATGCAGAGGGGAAGTAAGTTGAGGAGGGCGGTGCGGGCGGTCGAAGGGCTGAATGCAAAGGCGCATGATACGAATGCGATTGTTCGGCGTGTGGAGAAGTGGATTCCCAGCACGTTGAGGGACGGGAAGGTGGCGATATTGCAGTTTGCGGTCAATAAGCAGCTGAGGGATCAGTCGGCGAACATTTTCATGCTGGAGGATTATAAGAACGTGTCGCATATTGACCCGCATCCGCACTCGAGTGTGAAGCACATGCATTCGTTGAACGAGGGGGAGGAGGATATGTTCCATGAAGGTGGTTCCAACGCTACTAGCCCGCACATACATGCGAGGACTGCGAGTGATGATATTGTGGGGATGGGGAGGGCGGGGGAGATGGGGGCGAATGACGAGGGGCATAAGCTTGGGGGGCATGGGCAGTTGGAGTATATGGGGGAGAGGGCGAGGCAGATGTTCTTTGATCGGTACCAGAGGATTGCGAATCACGAGAACACCTTCTTGAAGGAGGAGGACGAGATTTCGGAGGAGAATAAGGGGGATGACGTCAATCACAGGTGAGGCGTGCACGCGCGACTCGCCCAAGCGACAAAACTCTTTGCCATCTTCCCTTCGTTCGCGTTTGTGCCCCCCTTTGTTCGCACTGTATAGATGAAATGCACGGCTCACACTGTATGCATTGGCAGTCATTTTTTCATCCCGGTGAAGGAGATGCGGCCGAAGACAGCGCCGGAGCGGACGTCGCCCACCTCCTCCCGGTTGTCGCCGACTTCCCAGGCCACTTCCCAGTATACCTCCAACAATTTCTCCTCTCCCATCGACAAGTTTCTGCAGACGTGCATCAGCAGGAACATCACCGCGGAGCCCACCATTGTCAAGAAGAGTTACATTCCCGAGAAGACGACGCTGCGGCGGCCGGAGCGGATGAATAAGGAGGAGGAGGCGATCTTCACGATGAAGAGCAGGTTCCTGAACAAGCACCACAGCGACACTCTGATTTGCACGGACTACGGGATGGGAGACATCAGAGCGCTCGCGCTGGCGGACGCGTTGATGAACATGAAATTTATCATGACGCTGGATTTGGCGGGGAATCGGCTGACGGACGCGAGCTTGGTGCCGTTGCTGAGGCAGCTCTCCATGGCGAATGTGCGGGACTTGAGCTTGAGTAAGAATGTCATAGGGATGGGGGTGGCCAAGGCCATGAAGGAATATCTGGACGCGAGCGATAGTATGAAGGTGCTCAGGCTGGACAACTGCAAGATCAACAACGAGGTCGTCAACTTGCTAGCGCAGGCGTTCTACAGGAAGAACGCGCTCAAGGACGACGTGAACGGCGTCGAGGAGCTCAGCATGACGAACAACAGCATTGGAAGCGCCGGGGCGGAGTGTCTCGGGGAGCTCTTGAAGAGCCTCGACTGCACGCTCAAGAGGCTGGATCTGAGCCACAACTTGATTCAAGGCGAAGGCGCGAAGAAGTTTGGGGCTGGGCTCGACCAAAACCACAGCCTCGAGGAGCTCATTTTGGACGTCAACAGGTTCGGCGAGGAGGGCACGATGGCTATCGCCAGCGCGCTGCACAACAACACGAAGCTGCGGAAGCTCGGTCTGGAGCACAACAACGTCGGCACGCAGGGAGCGTTCGTCCTCGCGACCAACTTGAGGCAGAACAAGACTCTCAAGTCGCTCGGACTGGTCGGCAACCCGCTTGGAGAGCAGGGGGGGCGCTGCCTGCTGAGAAGTATCTTGGAGGGCGACGGAATCAACTGCATCCTCAGTATGACGGGCTGCACGTTCAGCGCCGGCGGCGGAGGTCTCGCTTACGACCACAGCAACCCCTCGGGAAACTACGACTTGGAGCTAGAGAACCCGTTTCAGATGAGCATCCTGCACGAACTTCGCAGGGTGAGCGCGAAGCCGCAGTGCGGCTTCACGAGCGTGCGGCACTTCGCCGAGCGGAGCAAGAACGGGATCTGGGGAAAGCCGTCGTCGATGGAGCTGGGCGCCGGGTCGGCTCTGCCCGAGGGCGGCAGGATCACGTTTCACTTCCGGTTCCACAAAAGCTTGCCCACGGCGAAGGACTGCTTGACGGAGAAGGGTCTGGAAACGTGGACCAAGATCATCGCTTACGCCAAGACGGAGGACGATCGCAAGAACTGGCTGCGGTTGGTGATGCAGGATTTTTACGTCACGACGAACCAGATTGAGAACTTGGTGGACGAGCTCGACAGCATGCCGAGCGACCACATGAAGGTGGACAGGAAGGCGGTGCTGCTGAGCGCGTGGACGAGAATATTGGACAGCGAGAACAAATTCGGGTTCATGACGACTCAGCTACAGGCGGACAGCCAGAAGGAGCTCGCCAAGATTCTCGGTTTCACGCGCTTCAAGCTCAATTTCTTGAACCCCACGGGGCACTGGCACCTTGAGCTGAGCAACGCGGCGCACCGGGACGTGTGGCAAACGCTGCACACCTTGGAGGGCAAGGAAAGGAGCCGCGGCAAGCAGATGGGCAGAGGCGACACGAGCCAGAAGGGCAACTGGAGCAACTTCAGGAACGAGAAGTTCAACAATGAGGTATACGAAATCATCGGAGCCGACGTCGACCAGATGACCAGCGGAACGATCGAGTTCGACTACGTGAGCACCACGAGGCCGGACAAGGATGTGAAAGTTTGCACAGAGAGCGACTTTCTCGAGTGGCTCAAGGAACTCGGGATCACTGACGCAGCCGTGGACAACCCGGGAGGCGTCATGTTCCAGATGTACTTGACGCACGCCGCTTGCCAGTACTACTTCACGGTGCAGCAGGTGTGCCACCTGGTGTGCAACGTGCTGACGGGCAAGGACCAAGCCGACGCAGCGGTCGCCATGTTTGCGCGCGTCGTCGATCTCGAGAACTTCGACCAGGTCCTCAAGCTGAGCGAGGTCCTGCCTAAGTTCAGGCAGAACATCATCGACCGGCTGGGCTGGCTCAACGTCGGCAACCCCATGAAGCCGGAGCACAGTTACGAGCTGAGCATGAAGCACTTTGACAACAGGTCGATGCTTAAGATCTTGATGCACATGGGAAGCGGCGAGAAGGGGGTTCACATTAAGGACGCTAAGAAGACAGACATTCCGATGCAGGAGATCTACGGGAACGGCAGCATGCTCAACGGGCCGAGCGACAAGACCGTGAGGATGGAGTACGCCGAGACGAAGGGCATGGAGCGGCCCAACTTCAGCATCAGGAGCGGCAACTTGGACAAGTTCTTGGTGGGCATGAAGCCAGTGAGGAAGGAGGTTTACACGGTGGCCAAGCAGTACGAAGAGCTAGACAAGCATGGGAAGGTCACCAGCGGGCCCATCGCGAGGCAGTACGAAATTTACATGAAGGAGAAAGCCAAGGCGAAGGGGAACTGGGGGGCCAGCACGGGCAAGGTGGCGGCCATGCTGGAGTTTGGACATTTGGGGGGCGATGGGGGGACGAACAGTCCGCTCGGGAGTCCGAAGACGAGCGCGGCGGTGAGCAGGGTAGGGAGCAGAATGGGCAGCAAGGAGAGCAGCCCGAGGGAGGGGGGAGGGGCGAGCGAAATGGCGCTCGAGCTGAAGGAGCGAGCCGCGAGGGGGACCTTGCAAACGGAGCAGGGCATTCACCACAGGAGGGGCCAAGCGCTAGTGGGCAATGACTTGATGAAGGTGGGCATGAAGCGGGCGACGGAGGAGCAGGTGTTGGAGGAGGCGGCCAACAACTTGAACGATTTGTAATGATAGATAGGTGTAAGTGCTGTAGTATGTTTTATAGAAGGCATGTCCATGGGCTCTACGGGTCCACAAACGTAACAAAAGATGCGCTAGGGTTAGCCTGACATGAAAGGTAGAAGGTCCGCAAAGGAGCTGCTTGGAGCGTTCGGTATCAGACACGTCGATGACTTTTAAACTAGCACTTTGGGCACACTGCTCATCCCGAATTTCGGATCCGTGAACTTGACGCGTTCCTCCTGCAGCTCATCCCTCAAAATGATAGCAATCCGGTCGCTGTCCGAGTCGCCTATTACCTCGTGCGTCATATTGTACCTCGAGTAGCCGGAGAGAACGTAGCCGGAGTTGGAGGGGAGCGGGATGTCGATTTCGACGGGGGGCGACGCCTGGCGGGTCGAGTGCAGGGGCGACTCGACGCACGCTGGGTCTTCGGACCACTTTAGTCGCAGGTAGCGGTCGGGGGATCCGGTTAGTGTGTAGCCGCACACGTAGGAGCCGGAGAAGCGGGTGGAGTCGACGTGGGGTTTCAGTTGTTGGGGGGCTGCGGAGGCGGGGTAGCAGAGGCAGTGTGGTGGTAGGAAGGGTGGCGTGGTTGGCGATGTCGTGGTTTCTAGCTCGGACACAGGAGGTAGCGAAGCGATGAAGATGGCTTGAAGCTCGGCGATGGCTTCGGCGACGCTCGGATCCGGGTCGTGCAGCTCGAGCTCCTTGTACTCGTTGATGACGCCGTCGAAGTGAGTCTTCCGCGGCCGCATGCGCCGGAACTTGGCGGCTAGGTGTGTCTGGATGGGGGGGGTTAGCACCAGCAGTAATGACAACAGTGGCAGCAGTGGCAACACTGTGCTGTAGCAGCAGGGCGCTCGCGCCTCAATAGCTTGCTGCTGCATCGCTCGCCCTAGCAGCGTGTCGCAGCAGCAGATCAGCAGCATGTCGGCATGAATGTACCTGTAGGAGGGTGTGGGCTGGGGGAGAGAGAGGGAGTTTGGGGAGGAGGCGGACGCCGAGGGAGTGGAGGAGGGAGAGGTTGGGCATGAGATAGAGCGGGGAACGGGGAAGACCGGGGAGGCGGGAGAAAGGGAAGAAGCTTCAAGGAGGCCGCCGGCTACTCTGTTTACTACAAGGTTCACCAAAAAACTTATTTATTTTGCCTTCGTTCCTCAACGAGTAATAATAAACAGGCTCAACGTACCCTGCTTGCAAATAACATACGGGAGTTCGAGGGGATTTGTCCTCGAAGTGCACGTGAACGTGTTGTATCACATTTCGGGCCAACCAGGTCCAGGTACAGCCACACAAACGTCCTGTTGAACACAAGTTTGGGGACAAAGATTTACAGAAGGCAACAGATCACCTTTAAAACTCTCGTGTTGGGTCGTTCGTCTCGTGTTCTCCTCGCGCCTACCCAGGAGCTCGCCGCCCCTCCACTCTCGCAAGCTGCCCAGCCCCGCATGGAACCATGCCGGCTCATTTCCGGCCCCTTTGCCCTCTCCATTCAGTTCCTCCTCTTTCTCATAGTCCTCTCTGCCCTCTACTACAAGCGAACCAGAGAGCGCCCGCAACGGCCGGTGCGCGTGTGGGCGCTGGACGTCGCGAAGCAGATTGTGGGCGGCGGAGAGGCGCACACGATCAACGTGTTAATCGCTATGATACTGGACAAGAAGACAGAGTCCCTTTCTGCTGAGACTGATGAGTGAGTTGCAGCGCGCGCTGCTCCGTGTCCACGGCGTATTTGTCACAACGCCCCCCTGCTTTGTTCACCCATGTGCATATTATGTATAGGTGCGAATGGTACTTCACGAACTTCACTATTGACACTACCTTGGGAGTGTTCTTGAACGTCACTCTCTTACGAACGTTCATGTCGTTTGCTGCCAGCAGGAATTGGAGCTTGGGCACCTCGGGCGACTACGGGAACCCGGTCAACTACAATGTCTGGGCGAAACAGCTTGGCGTGTGGCTCCTCGTCATACCGCTCGTGAAACTCCTGCTGCTGTCTGTAATAGTCCTTCTGCTGAAGCCTCTCAGTTATTTCGGAGCCTTCGTGCTGGGGTGGCTTCAACCAACTCCCAATCTCGAGCTTGCAGTGGTCATGGTCGTGTGCCCGTGCGCCATGAACCTCGTGCAGTACTGGATCCAGGACACGTTCCTCAAGCACAAAGGGGGGGGCGACGGCTACATAACAGACGAAGAGAATTTGCTCTGAAAGAGACTCCTCTTACGAAGAGAATTTGCTCTGAAAGAGACTCCTCTTAAACATTTACACCCCTAACCACACCTCAAATGCTGTTACCCTGCTTAACTGCCACGGCGTTCGCCACGTACACCGGCGGCGCCATCCGCTGCATCTGCAGGCCCTGCGGCTGCTGCTCCTGGTACGCCGGCGGCGCCATTCTCGCGTTGAAGCCCGCATTGTTGTTAGCAGCCGGCGCCCCGTAAGGGTTGGACGCCCGGTGCTCCTGCTCCCTGTTATCAACGTTCTTCTTGGCAATGCTCAACGCCTTGGCCACCTTCTTGTTCACGCATACCACGCACCCGATGCACCCGAGCAGCGCCGCAACGCCGCCCGCGATCGAACCAAGCAACATCATGTCGACCGCCTTGGCCGCATCCAGCCAGCTCGAGCAGGAATCGCTGGGCTCGGTCTCGCCCTCCTTGCAGCACACGGTGTCTAAATAGTCCTTGTCCTCAAACTCCGTGTTCGCCCACAAGTTCTTGGGGTAGTCTTCGATATTGGCGCACTTCTGGGGCACGATGTTCACCTTGTCCGCATTGGCGCACTGCGGCTTGTCGGGGCAGGAGTTCTCCCACCCGCTCTCCTCCCTCAGCGCCTGCAAAATGCACGTGCTCTTGTCAATGGTCGGACAGACGGCGTTGCTCCTGCCCACCAGCGTACTCAACACGTCCTGGTAACTGGTCCCAGCGACGCTTTCCATTTCCTTCACGGTGAAGTCCACCCCCACGACGCCCAAGAACACGTGCGGCACGACGCTCCTGTCGTAAGCGGGGGCGGCCACGGACGTGCCGACCGTGACGCCGTTGAGATACGTGTAGGGCTCGACCCACGCCGCGAAGTCCTCGTTGCTGTTGTCGCCCAGTCCCGTCGCAAACAGCTTGTAATAGCCCGACATGGACGCCGCGAGGTCTGCCGCGTCGAGAATCGCGCTCCACACCCCCCCCGTCTTGCACGCAATGTCCTGCACGAGATCGCTGTCGGCCATGGGACCCAGGCTGTAAGTGAAAATGGACGGATTGTACTCGATTTGCAGTCCATCGATCACGGCGTCGAGGTTGTCCAGATCCGCCTGCTCGTAAGCCTGCTGGTTCTCGTTCCAGCCGTTCATCCTGCCGTCGGTCATGAACAGGACTGCCGCGTTGCAGTGGCTCGTCCACTCGTTGGTGGCGGCTGGGGGGGCACACGCATGTGTGAGCCACACACATGTGTGAACAAAGGGCCACGCACATGTGTGAACAACGGGTGCGGCGGTGTGAACAAAGGGCAGCGCTGTTTGTGAGCGCCACACACAGGGACACACACATGTACATGCGCAAACGAAGGGGGGCACTCACCTGTGTCCATCGCCTGCCTCACTTTCTCAAACGCGCCAATGTAGTTAGTGCTGCCATTATGCACAATAGCATCAATCGCCGCAATCATCTTGTCCACGTTCTCCTTTGTAGCCCTCACCAGTCCCCTGTCGGCGCCGAAAGTCGCGTCGGCCAAGTTCGTCGCCTCATTGGAGAACCGAATCACCGTGAAAAAGTCGGCCATGGTCAGCCTCCCGATAACCTGCTTAGCCGCCGCCTTCGCGTCATCAATCAACTTGGTCGGGAACCCATTGTCCATGCTCCCACTCGTGTCGATCACCACAACCACGTCCTTGGGTCCCGAGCTCGCAGCCACGTACCACGGCCTCCTGCGCGGATCGTAATCGCCGCACGTCTCCTGCGTGCGACCGGGGTACGCGCGGAACGTGCCGGTGTAGTCGCCGAAGAACTGCCATAAACATGTGTGAACAAAGGGAGAAGGCGCCATACACATGTGTGAACAAAGGGAGAAGGCGTCATACACATGTGTGAACAAAGGGAGAAGGCTGTGTGAACGAAGGGAACACTCGCGCTCGCCTTTCACGTTCTCGATCATGTACTTCACTCACCTGGTTCGGCACGATGTCGCCGTACTGCTTGGAGATCAGCAGATCGTTGCGGGTCTCCTTCATCGCGACCTCCAAGTCCAAGCCCGTGCAGATCATCTCAGTTGTCTGGGGAACACACAAACATGCGTGAACAAAGGTTTCGGCGGTGTGAACAACGGGCGGCAGCGCAGTGTTTGAGCGCAGCTTGTGAGCACCGTATGGTGTGCCCAATATGCGCCAGTAGCTCGCCCGACGCTTGCTCACCTGGGTCGACTTCGGGGTCCTCTTGTAGCTCGACGTCGCGTCGACGAGCGCGTTGGGCATGACCAACACGCTGTTCTCCCAAGACACCAGATTGCCGCAGCTAGAGCCGCAGTCCTGTAACATGTACAAGTGTTAGTCATGTGAACAGTTGATGAGCACCAAACAATGACAGGCTCATGTCCGGACATTAGTATTCATGAGCTATCACATACCTCAACGTCATTGTAGAAGCTACTTGAGACAGTGCAGGTCGCATCGTCGAACATGGACATGCACTCGTCGTAGTTCCTGTAGTTGCATTTGTTCATCGTCCTGTCACACCTCACACCAATAGCATAGGAAGCTTCTAACTGATCTCGAAGAGTGTGGACCATGGTCTCCATCGTCGCCAAATAGGCTTCCAGCTGATCCACGTTCCCGAGCGCTGGGGGGAGCGAAAATCCCAACATCGCGGCGCCTACGAGTCGAGCTAGCATTGCCATGGCGAAGTGTTGTTGTTTGGACCTGGAAATATTCCAAGAGATGCGCCTCAGCGTGGACACTTTGAAGCGCCCTTTGAAGCAGACTACACACTGTACTGTGCGCAAGTGAGTCCTGATTGAAAAGCTTTCTTTTGTCGAGTCGCACGCGCATACGCACGCGCACACGCACGCTCTACGCACGCTCTTACGCACGCGCATACACACGCTCTTACGCACGCGCATATTCGTCAAGAGCTGCGACGCCCGTCTCGCGCTCAATCCCCTGTTCGCATACCCCATCTTGTCAAAGCTAAATTTGATTGATTGCTGAAACTTCTGTCTCGCTATGCCTATTAACCTTCCTCATCTCTCCCTCTGCTCATTCTTCTCTCCCTCCCAAAGAACTCTCGCGCCCAACTCACTCCACGCTTAGGGGCTGAATCCAGTTGTGAAGTCCTCCGCGAGCTTAGAAAGCTTCTCATCCGTGCTCTTGCTAAGCTCATACCCAGAGTCAACAATCTCCTTCATAATCGGCGCTCCAACACTGTTGCAGTGAGCGACGAACGCGGCCTCGAACGCCTGGCAGTGCTCCACAGCGATGCGGTCGCAGTATCCCCTGACGCCGATGAACATGGCGGCGACGACCTCCTCGGGCTCGTACGGGACGTACTGGTCCTGCTTGAGGAGCTCGTACAGGCGAACACCACGGTTCAGCTGCTGCTGAGTGGCGGCGTCGAGGTCGGAGCCGAACTTGGAGAAGGCGGCGACCTCACGGTACTGGGCGAGCTCGAGCTTCATGGTACCGGCGATCTGCTTGGTGGCCTTGTACTGGGCGGCGGAACCGACGCGGGACACGGACAGGCCCACACTGATGGCGGGGCGCTGGCCCTGGTAGAACAGCTCGGACTCGAGGAAGATCTGGCCATCGGTAATGGAAATCACGTTGGTGGGGATGTACGCGGACACGTCGCCGGCCTGGGTCTCGATGACGGGGAGGGCGGTGAGGGAGCCGCCGCCGAGGGCGCGGTTCATCTGAGGGAGCACATATTGTGTGAGCAAGGGGGGGGGAGAAAGAAAGTAAGTAAGAGTTGTCGCTTACCTTGCACGCGCGCTCGAGGAGGCGGGAGTGAAGGTAGAAGACATCTCCGGGGTAGGCCTCACGTCCAGGGGGGCGGCGGAGGAGGAGGGACATCTGACGGTAGGCGACGGCCTGCTTGGAGAGATCGTCGTAGAAGATCACGGCGTGCTTGCCGTTCTCGCGGAACCACTCGCCCATGGCGGCGCCGGTGTAGGGGGCGAGGAACTGGAGGGGGGCGGCGTCGGACGCCGTCGCGGCGACGACGATGCAGTTGGCCATGGCGCCACGCTCGTCGAGGTTGCCGACGAGCTGGGCGATGGTGGAGCGCTTCTGCCCGACACCGACGTAGATGCACGCAAGGGGGTCGGCCTTGGTCTTCTGGTTGATGATGGTGTCGATGGCGATGGCGGTCTTGCCGGTCTGGCGATCGCCAATGATCAGCTCACGCTGGCCACGGCCCACAGGGATGAGCGCGTCGACGGCCTTGAGGCCGGTGAGCATGGGCTCGGACACGGACTCTCTGGGGATGATTCCGGGGGCCTGGGGGGGGGGGTTAGCCCTAACATAGGAGAGAGAGAGAGGGGGGACTTACCTTGACCTCAGCACGGGACCTGGCGCATCCATCAAGGGAAGCACCTCCGTCGATGGGGTTTCCAATGCCATCCGTGACACGACCGAGCAGCTCGGGTCCGACGGGGACGTCCACAATGGATCCTGTCCTCTTGACGGTATCTCCCTCGAGGATGTCGCGATCGTCGCCGAAGATGACAACGCCCACGTTGGACTCCTCAAGGTTGAGGGCCATGCCGCGGAGGCCGCAGGCGAAGACCACCATCTCGCCGGCCTGGACCTGCTGGAGGCCGTAGACACGGGCGATGCCGTCTCCAACGGAGATGACCTAGGGGGGGGTGAGTATGGGGTTGTGCATGGGGGAAGCTTCTGTTCGGTAAATGTCTTGCTCTCACTCCCCTCGCCTGTGTCGCTGGGGAACGTACCTTGCCCATCTCCGCGTACTCCGCCGAGGTGTCGAGGCCCTTGGCGGAGCCAATCTTGGTGGAGAGGTAGTTGGAGAGCTCAATGACCTGGGAGGACATGGAGCGGGACGCTCCGGAGGTGGTGGCGGCCTGGAGAGGGGGGTGTTAGTGGGAGGGGAG
>Ga0307985_10001399_pt1 | contig 13597 bp, 14 predicted proteins | sample EllFjometageno80_FD_203155 | JGI IMG/M metagenome (GOLD analysis project Ga0307985, IMG submission 203155) | Marine microbial communities from Ellis Fjord, Antarctic Ocean - #80 | ecosystem: Environmental > Aquatic > Marine > Unclassified | place: Southern Ocean | collected 2014-10-09 | reverse complement strand
TCCCCCCCGCACAGCTTGTACACCAGCGTCTTGTCCTCCAGCACTTGGAGCTGCCCAAATCCCCCGCAGTCGAGGTTCGCCATCCCAACCTCCATGTCCGTCTTGGTCTCCTCGGTGTCCCTCGAGTCCACGCTCAAGTCATCCTTGGTCTCCTCGGCGTCCTTCTTCAGCCTGAAGTCCGGGTGCTGCTCAACCTTCATGCTCGGCACGCTCAGCTCAATCACACCGTCCTGCTTCGTAACGCCCCCCAGCTTCGTCTCGCCCGTCACGAAAACAACCCCTTCGACCCCCTTCTCCATTATGTCCGCGAGCACCAGATCCACCGTGCTCAACGCCTTCCCCTTCTTCTTCTCCTCCTCCTTCCCGCTCGTCCTCTCCTTCGCTATCTGCTGCTGCAACTCCTGTTGACTGTCAGCCCCGACCTCCACATTACGGTCAATCGAACGAGTGTAGTGCACACTCGGCTGGCACACGATGATCTTCCAGCAGCACGTGCTCGCCTCGAGGGCGCCGCTCAACCACTTGCCCTGGTTCGTGCCCAAGTACCCGTCCCGAGAGTCCAGAAGAAACATCTCCGCGTTGAGCCCCATCTCCAGCTTACTGTACAGATGCCGAGTCGGTTTCCGAACCAGCTGCACGGGGAAAAACTCGCTAGTCGCTCTCAGCGCCGGACTCGTCCCCGAGCTGACCGTCGACTTCTTCCTCTTGCTCTTACTCTTGCTGCTCGCCGCCTCAAGCCCACTCTCCTCCGCATAAAGAGCCTCGTCGCACCCCTTCGTAACGTCGTTGAACGCCAGCATCATCGGCACGGCGGTCGCGAGCGCAGACAGACTGTTCGACTTCAGCCACACTCCCTGCAGCGCCTTCCTCGACGCAGTCAACTTCTCCTTATCCCCCCCCAACTCGCCGATCGCCCTCGCCTCGACAGGGTTCATCAAACTCCCGATAACAACCAACCCTTGAACGGCCGGATTCTTCGCGCTACTCTTGCGCGCGGCGGCCGAGGTAATCTTGTCGAGCACCGTAGAGCACTCGCTCGGCGTCGAGTTTCCGAAGTTCCCGAACGCGAAACTGGCTGTCCCAGAGTCGTCGCTGTCCAGGATCGTCGTGAAGTTGCCGGAAACAAAGTGCCCCCCGAGCGCGCCCGTATAAGATTGGTCCTCACTCTCCAAACACGCTCTGTAAAAATACTTGCAGTTGCTCTCCAGCCCCTCAATCTCAACGAGTGCCGCACACGGTTCCCCCTGAGTAACACAAAGGGTTAATAACGTTCGCGCATATGCGAAGCGCGCATATGCGAAGCGCGCATATGCGAAGCGCGCATATGCGAAGAGCGCATATGCGAAGCGCGCACATGCGAAGCGCGCATATGCGAAGGGCGCACATGCGAAGCGCGCATATGCGAAGCGCGCATATGCTTCGCGCTTCGCACTCCTTACCTCCTTCTCTCCCGCATGCCCCGTTCTAACCTCGTCCGGTCCAGCACTCCAGTCCCCACTCCTCGACACCTGCACCGTCACAGTCCCAGGTTTCGTCACCACGCACCACACATTCGCCCTCCCCCCGTTCCCGAGGGCCACGCCCGGGCCGGCAATCACGCCCGTTAGCATCTTCTCCTTCAGCTCCTGCATCTCTTTCGCCGCCTCGAGCTGGCGTTGCGAGTGAGCGCCGCGCTTCTGGAGGAACGAGATGGCCTCGGTTTGAAGGGCGGCGCGGAGCAACTTGTTCTTGGGGTTGTTGCGCTTCAGGTACATTCCGAGGTGGAGGAGCGGGTTCTGGGATGCCAAGATATGCACAAGTGTGAGCCAAGGTATAGTGGGGGGTGGGGGGTTGGGGCTTCGTGTGTCTCATCGTCAATAACGTTCGCGCATATGCTTCGCTATGTGCGCTTCACGCTTCACGCTTCACGCTTCGCGCATATGCTTCGCGCTCCATCGCGCTGCACTCACAAACCCATACTCATAACTAAACTCCACCTCCTCCTCACTACTCTCTCCCTCCTCCTCCTCCTCCTCATCATCATCATCATCATCACTACTCTCGTTGTTAACTTTGTCCTCGATGTCCTGCACGGTGACTTGAGCGGGGCGACCGTAGGGTGCGGTGAGGACTTTTGAGGTGTTGGCGGTTGTTAGGGTGTCGATGAGGCCGGAGTAGAGGAGGGTTGTGAGGGTTTCGATGGTGGGGTTGGGAATTTCGGGCATTTCGGGCATGGCTAAGGGGGGGAGCACGAGCGAAGCGAGTGTGAGGTTAGATGTTGTAGATCGAGCGCTAAGAGCGAGCGCTAGCGCGGGTGTGTGTTGTGTGCAGTGTGTTGTGTGTTGTGAGATATGGTGTGCTTCAATAAAACGGTGTGGGTTTTCTTTGGAGAGAGGGGATAGTATCAGGCATGTATGTAGACTATGTATGTAGACTATGTATGTAGACTATGTATGTATACTATGTATGTATACTATGTATGTATACTGTGTATGTTGACTATGTATGTATACTATGTATACAGACTTGATGCTGGTATCGATGGGGGAAACGTCGCGACTTTATTGAACTGGCTCGCTAAACAACCGAATGGGGGGGGGGAGTCGTGTTGGGGTAAGGGTAGCCCATTTGGCGAAGATAAACTTACCGTTGTCTACGGTTTACCGACAATGACAGCTGCTATGAAGGAAGGAGGTTGGGGGGCGTTTCGTTTCAGCGTTGCGCGTAGCCTGTATATACCGGAAAGCGACGAGCGACGACTGTGTTTGTGTGTGTGTGCACTGGTGTGTGTGTGTGTGTGTGTGTCTAAGTGTGTAGTGTGTGTCTAAGTGTGTGTATAAATGTGTGTGTGTAAATGTAAGAGCGGTAGTAATGGCGAGGAGAGAATCGAGTTACCCCACTTTTCATTTTTATTCGACGTTCCCCTGGTGCTGCGTTGTCGGCATCCGTGACATGGTCGCGATACCTGAGCGTACCAAAACACGTTAAGATACTGTTTACGCGACAACCCGAGCTGACCCACTACGCACCCCCGAGACGAGCTCACCCGCCCCGCCCCCCCCCATTCCGCGTTTAACCTGTTGATCGATCATTGATCTCTCGTCTTCGTCCTTCCAGTCCAGTGCCTGATTTGATGAGCCCGTCGTTGGAGCTCATCCTCTCTCAGCTCGGTTAGGGTTACCTCCTCCCTGTTAGGGCCACAACCCGTCCCCACGCAACATGTCCGACCCCCCCTCCTCCGAGGAGAAGAAGGACGACGCCCCCGCCGCCCCCGCCGCTCCCGCCCCCGCCAAGATCGAACCTCCCACGTTAAACGTGGACCTCGACTCGCAAATTACTGACAGTGTCGCGCATGCACTCATTGATGACTGGAAGGTCAAGGTTGGAGAGGAGGAGGCGGAGGGGTTTAAGGTAAGGAGATAAGGGGGGGTTAAGTGGGAGAGAAGGACAGCAGATGGTGCAATTACCGCGACAGTTGTGTGTGTTGTGTCCCTTGTTTACACATTTTTCTTTATTTAGGTCCTCTACTCCCGCCTCTGGTCCGGCCTGACCCTCGCCCTCACCGCGGAGAAGTCCATGCTGAAGAAGGCTCGCCAGCTGAACAACGAGGTGTTGGGGGAGAGGATTGGGATGGAGAAGGCGAGGATTAGGCAGGGGGAGGTGACTGATGATGTGGAGAGGTTGGAGAGAGAGAGGGTTGTTGCTCAAGGGCTGTTGGACGCCGCCGAGCACGCCGACACCGTGGTGAAGTACGAGCTGCAGGAGTTGACGTCGGAGCATCAGGAGCTCGTGGACCAGCTCGCTGCGATGCACGCCGAGAACGAGAGGGAGGTGGCACCAGAGTTGGAGAGGTTGAGGACGGTGTTGGAGGGGATCGAGGGGGAGAGTGAGGATATTACGATGGCGATGGAGAGGGATAAGACGAGGCAGACGGAGTTGGCGGAGATTTATAGGAATTTGGAGACGAATGAGAAGGCGTTGGAGAGGGAGCAGGCTGAGGCGAAGGTGAGCGCACATCCTGACCACTTCCTGACCACTTCCTGACCACATCCTGACCACTTCCCCCCCCTTGTTCACACACTCACCCGTTATGTGCGCCCCAGATGGTGCTCTCCAAGGCCAACAGCGAGCCCGAGCGCGTCCGAAAGCAAGCCGAGTCCGTCGCTAAGGCGGTGGACAACCTCACGACTGAGCTGATGCGGCTCAACAGCAAGGTGACGAACTGCAACGAGGAGATTGTGAAGCAGAAGGCGAAGAAGAAGGAGGCGGAGGACGTCAAAACCTCGTTGAAGCACAAGCTTGAGCTGCATCGGGATACGATTGATCACCGGCAACGGGATGTTGAGGCTGTGGGGAAGAATTTGGAGTTGGAGAAGGCGAAGCATCACCAGCTAGCGACGTCGAGGTTGGAGTTGGAGCTGGCGAGGAAGGATACGGACGAGAAGATTCGGCACCAGAACGACAGCTTGACCTTGGAGAAGAAAATGCTGGAGATTGAGAAGCGGCTGTTGAGGAAGAAGCGGCAGATTGCCAACACGGCGAAGGAGGTTCTCCCCGGGCTCAAGTCGCAGGTTACGGACAACCAGCACATGATGGTGTCGTACGAGACGGAGAACAAGAGGCTGCAGAAGCAGATTGAGGACTTGGAACAGGACGTGAACATTTACATCGCCCGGTTTCTCAAGCAGGAGGGCGTGGAGGGCGAGAAGAAGGAGGAGCTGAACAAGTTGGTGGAGGAGGTAGAGAGGAACGAGAGCGAGATCGCGCAGTGGACTGCCGAGGAGAGGAAGCAGAACAAGCTCATTGCGGTGCTGAACGCGCAGAGGGAGATCAAGGCGAGAGAGGCGCTGAGGGCGCAGGCGAACGAGAAAGAGACGAGGGAGCATGTGAGCAAGACAGAATACACGCCCAAACATACGCTCAACACACACGCCCAAACGCACGCGCCCGATGGTCCGCACCGATGGCCCTGAATTTGGAAGGCGACTTCGTGCAATTCGCGAAAGCGCACGCTGTTCGCGGGAATGAGCTGCTCAGAGCGCACTGTGAGCTGCTCGTAGCGGTCTGTCCGCACAAACCGCTGGCTAAGAAGGCGCAATTCGCGCGTTTCGCCCTTCCTTCGTGTATGGCCCTTGTTCACGGCCCTTGTTCACACATGCGTGTGGCCCTTGTTCACTCATGCGTGTGGCCCTTACTCATCCATGTTTGCGCCCCAGGTCAAGGTGAAGGAGCTCGTGATATTGGATCTGACGAAGAAGTGCAACGAGGTGAACAACAGGTTGAGGGAGTTCAGCGCGCTCTACGACGTGGTCAAGAACGAGAGGAACAACTACGTGAACCACATTCAGGCGAGCTCGCAGGCGCTCGCTGAGATGAAGGAGAAGATCAAGATCTTGCAGAACGAGGTGGAGATTCTGCGGAACGAGAGCATCGGGAAGGACAAGGTTCTCGCGAAGGAGCGCGCGGCGCACGCGCAGAGCCAGGCGCACAGGGACGCGCTGAGGCTCGAGACCAACAAGTCGCAGGCGGAGTACAAGAAGAAGCAGGAGATAGTCGACCAGCAGATTACCGAGATTGAGAAGCTGAACAGCATCATTAACGGCCTCGAGAGGGACATGCTGAGGCTCAAGGCGACGTACGAGACGAGCGTCGAGGCTAGGAACTTCACGGGCGTTCAGCTGATTGACAGGAACGACGAGCTGTGCATCCTTTACGAGAAGGCTAACCTGCAGGAGCAGACCATGAAGAACGGAGAGATTGCGATTCAGCAGAAGGACGAGGACATTCGGATGCTCAAGCTGCAGCTGTCGGAGATTCAGAGGCAGATCGAGGTCTCGCGGCACGTGCTGCCCGACGGCCCGGAGCAGGCGGACGCCATCGTGAGGCTGCAGCAGGAGCTGGTGGTCGAGAAGGCCATCACGGAGCAGCTGTGCAGGGATCTGGAGGACCCGAGCAACGCTGACAGGTGGCGCGAGCTGCTGGGAGACGACCCGGACAGCGAGCAACTGCTGGCCAAGGTCCAGGTGCTGGAGGAGAGGCTGAACAGCAAGAAGGAGAAATTGTTGGAGAAGGAGTTGGTGCTGGAGGAGGTGTCGACGCTTACGAGCAAGCTGAGGAAGCAGGCCGGGTCGGGGCAGAAAGAGACGCTCGCGCTCGCGCAGAAGGTCAACGACTACCAGGCGAGGATCAGAGAGGTCACGAGGAAGATGATGGCGAGCGTGAGCGAGCTGAGCATGTACCAGGCGACGGCCATGAAGCTCCAGCAGGAGAAGCACTTGAGGGAGAATGAGTTCGCCGAGTGCCAGGCCAGGTTCGAGCAGAACCAGCCGCCCAGCGAGGAGGCAGAGAGGGAGTGGTACCGGATCGAGAGGGACAGAATCGCCCGCGAGAGCGAGGAGATGGGGGGCGGGGGAGGAGGAGGGGAGGGAGGCATGGGCGGCGGCATGGGGGGAGGAGTGGCGGTCAACGCAACAAGAACCACCGCCGAGCCCAGGCCGAACGCGTACATTCCGGAAGAAAGCCTGGCCATTCCCAAGCCGTACGGCGCGTCAGCGCCGTTCAAGCCCGTCGAGGCGGGCAGCACAATGCGTCACATCAGGAAGCCCAATCCGCAGAAGCTCGAGATTTAGTAACTTTAGAGGAGGAGAGTGGACTCAAAAGACGGTGTGATGAGGCAAATAATACCTAAGCGCCGCTGCGGCGGGTGCAGGGGAGCGGCGGTGCGATTGGAACCCCAGTCGCCGTACGGGAGGAGGTAGAGTACGGTCTCGTGTCGTTGAATAACTGTTAATTAATGGCACGTGTTCAGACTGGGAAATAATGGAGTCCCCAGTCGCCGTACAGGTGGAGGTAGAGTACGGTCTCGTGTCGTTGAATAACATTTAATTAATGGCACGTGTTCAGACTGGGAAATAATGGAGGGAGGTTAGGGTTATTGAAGAGCCCTCCTGTTGGGCGCCGCCCTGTCTCTCGGCATCTTCTTCTTGACCTTCTTCTTCATCTTTCTCTTCTTGAGCAGTCCCTCCACTCTCCTGCCTGTGCTGATATTTCCTCCCTCCCCCCCCCCTTAACAAAGCTCGGTTTCTCACCCCCACACTCTCACACCACTTCGTATAGTTCCCAAACATCTTCTCATGAAGCTTCTTCACTTCTCCTTCCATGCCTCGGTTCGCGTAACGCCTCTGATTACTCAGTAGAATGAGCCCATGTTCCTCCTGATTACGGACGGACGCGTCCTTGAACCCGAAGAAGTTACCGAGGTCATCGCATGTCGCGTAGACGACCTTGGCGTGGCTGGAAAAGGGGGGAGCGGGAGATTAACGTTGGCTCAGAGTGATGAGCAATGTAACGATATACGTAAGAAGCCGTGCGATGTAGGCGACTAGCTTTGGATAAACAGCTTTGGATAAACTCTGGTAGGTCGGGGAGGTCTGAATGAAGCAGATGAGCGGATGGGATAGTGAGTAGAGGCCGTCTTGCTTATGATGATTGGCGAAAATCGCAATCTCGCCGACAGCGCAACACTCAACAAACATCAGCACTCGGGCGTGTGGCTGAGATTCGCCGCGCCCTCGCCCCAAATGCTGAAGTAAAGAACAATGTCGGTGATCTGGGAGGGGGGGCATACAGATGTGTGAGCATACACATCTTGTAGAACAAAGGGAGAAGGCGTGTGTGAACAAGTTGGTGGTCAGCGTGTGCGCGCCACACACTCCCATCAGGGAGAGGGCGTGTGCGAACAAATGGGATGAGCAGGCCAAACGCTCCACACGCGGACCTCCGCACGCCACATGTGCATACAAGGTGGTGTGCCGTCTCCACAGTCGTCCCTCATGGGCCACGTGCTGGTATCGCCTCTTCTCTCATTCGAGTATTTGCTCCTGGAAAGCGAGAAGCTTGTCTAGGCTCCACTCTTCGCATTGCAGGATGTTGATGCCGGACTCGACCATCATGCGGTTCAGCATCGTCTGGTGGTCCGCGTCATCAGGGTTTCCAGCGTGCATGTACTCCAGCCTGGGCGTCCACGTCTCGGCGCGTTCGAACTTCCTCTTTTCGCAGCGCCCGTTCGTGTAGGGGCAGCCACTGGAGACGGTCGCGATGATCAGGAGGAATGCGCAGAGGACGGTGAAGGCGTGCATGCTGCGTACAATAGGAGTTAATCGGGTGAGCTGGTGAGAATTGTCTTGGTGCTCACAACTCCCCCCGCCCGCCACTCTCCAACAAGCCGTCGCGCATTGGGGCGGGTACAGTGGATGTGGAGAGGGTACGGATGATGGGTGGTTGCGCGGCGGGCTCGTGTGCTCACCTGTCGAGTGGGAAATGGTGCTGACGTTTCTCGTTCTCAAACCTTTCATCCGCTCCCTCTCGCGCAAACTACGACATGTCCACTCCCCAATCTCTCTCTCCCGAACTACCCGAACTACCCGCAGTATTAGCAGCCGCCGTTACCACCATCACCTCCTCCCTATTCAACAACAACAACGCTGACTCGCACAGAACCCTCCTCGAGTGGCTCGACTCTGCCACAGCCCTCCCCGCCCTCCAATCCGTCACGCTCGCCCTCTACACAACCCACGATACGGACGCCCCAACAACCCTCGAGCTGTTCACGTTCTGCATAAACGCCACCACTCTCGTCCCCGGCCCCACGCCGCTCTCTGACTTCCTGCAAACGCTCCACGAAATCAAGCACGCGGAAGGCGGCGAGAGGTTCTTGTGAGTGCGCCGGGGCGCACTTCTGCAAACGCGCTGCTGCAAACGCGCTGCTGCTAACATCCGCTAAACACGTCGCCACAGATCTATGGAGGTCGAGTACGAGGAGCACGCGGATCCCATCGCGCAAGATGCGTCTTCGTCTCCTTCTCTCTCTTCCTCGCCGCCTTCCAGGGCTCTTCCTTCGTCGTTCAGCGCTCCTTCCACCTGCTCCCACCTCGCGCTGGACGTGTCCCCGCCGCTATCTACAGCCACTGCCAACCTAGGCTCGTTCCTGTGCGCCACCGCGACCGTCACCGTAACCCACATCCACCGCACCCTCCCCCCCACAACCGAACTCGGCGCGATGCTCGGCGTCCCCTCGTCCTCGTATCCCATGACGCCTCTGCTGAAGAAACGACGCCTGAGCCGTAGTTTCATGACGGAAGCGAGCCTCGCGAGCGAGGGGACGGTTAAGACGCTGGTTATTCCGACGCCTACGACGCCGTTTGTTAGGTACTGAGGGGGCGGACGGAAGAGGGCGTGAAGACGGACGTGAGAGGGGAGACGTTAGGCAAGGGATGTTTTCGGGAAAACACGTCGAAACGTACGAGTACTTCTCAACAGCAAAACCAATTAATCTCCCCCGCAACGCAACCATCTCATTGTCCCCTCCCCCGGCTCTTGCTCCTTCTCTTCTCCTTCTTACTGCAAACCTTCTCCCAGAGCCTCATCATCTTGACAACCTCCTTCTCATTCACCCACTCCACATCCCCGTCGTCGTATTTGACCTTGTATCCGACTACGCTCGGGCCCTGTGCACCGTTCTTGAGCTTCACCTCGACAATTTTTCCAGGATAAGCAGTCTTCTCGTCGTCGCTGCCGTAGAAGTACTTGGCGACGGGGCCTGAGGAGGGCAACGTGTTAGGGGTTGGACGTTTGGGAGACATTCTGGGCAGCTCATTCTCGGCAACTCGCTCGCAAATAGCGCGTTCTGGACAGTTCATTTCGCGCGTTGTCCGTTTTGAGCCGCTCATATGGGAGCGCGTTTTGGGCTGGCCGTTTTGTGCGACGCCCACGTTCTGGCCGAGCGTTCGTTCGCAGCACTCACTGTCCATCAAATTCCTCGTAGCTTTCTTCGCGCTCGTGTTGTTCTTGGGAGTCTCCGTCCCCTTCTTCGCCGCTTTCTTGGGAGTCTTGGCGACCGGTTCGAGAGCCTGTAACTCGCTCTTGCTGTAACTACGCTTCTCCACTTCCCCCCCTTTCCCTCTGAACACCAACTCAGCTGCAACCATGACTCCCCTTGCCACGAAAAACAGCGCGAGAATAACCGGCTGACACTCGACTCTGTAGTTCTCCCCCCCCGGCGTCCCGGGCGGCGGACTCATCATGTAATTCAAGTTCAACCTGCACGCGTAAAGTGAGTGTTAGAATCGCGAGCCAGTCGCTTTGAGCAAGTCGCGGGCAAGTAGCGTGCTCGACGCGCGATTCGCCAACAGCGCGTTCTGAACCGATCGTTCGGGGGACTCGTGAGCCGCTCGCTCTGAACACACTTTCCGCCAATCGACGCGCCTGCTCAATGCAGTTCCAGAACACTGCCCCGATTGCAAATCGGCTCAAAACGCTGACGAATTGCAGTCGTTTTGTCGGAGCTCAGTTCTGGCGCTTTTCCCGCGACGCTGCGCTTCTCCAAATGACGCACTACTCCGATCGCAAATCTTGCGCTGTTCCTCGCTTTCGCATTCGCGCCGTCACGACATCTCACCCCGTCTTGAAGCTGAGCGGCGTAGCAACGCCGAAGTAGAACAGCCCGAACGTCGCCCCCGCCGTCAGCACGTAGACTGCCGCGGTGGTCTTGGATGTCAGCGCGGTAGTCTCGGTCGTGAAGAGCACGACGAACGGGAGGACTACTAGCAGGATGTGGTTGATCCAGAACCACTCGACTTCGAACGGCGCCTCCAAGCCGTTCGTGTCGCTCGTGGCGAAGACTACCCAGACGAGGCCCTGGAATGAGAACCAAAGCTGCACGAGCGTGTTCCTGGCCTCGGGACTGATCGGCGCCCAAGAGACCACGGTGGCGAGAGTCCACATCATGTTGCAGGGCATCATCATGAAGAAGATGTTATTGGCGAAGCCGAGGAGCTTGTAGTAGACTTGGAGGTAGAAGGATAAGAGGGTGATGAGGCGGATGGTCAAGGGAAGGGGGGAGGTGGGGGAGGGGCGGGGGAGGTAGGAGGAGAGGATGAGGAGGGAGACGATGAAGAGCGAGCACATCGCTATTGTCTCGGAGGCGAGCTGAGAAGGCGAAAGGTACCTGGGGAGGGTGCGTGATAAAAGGGTAAGAAGACCAGGGTAAGAAGAGAGTGACCATGGGAAGACTGCCTTGGAGAGAGTTCTGAAGCGGTCTGGTGCTCGCAGATCGCAGATTGTCAACATGCAGTTTTGTTTTTTGCTTTTCGAAGCAATGGTAGCAGGTGGCAGCAGAGCGGCAGTGGCAGACGAAGTAGCATGCCGAAGAAGATTCTCCCCGACCTCTGGAGGTCTCGGCAACGAATCCCATGACTATTGAATGGCATGTAAGAAGCTGCTTGACCTTACCAATAGGCGACATTATCCATATGGCCAGGCATGAGTTCACCACAAAGCACAGTCGGGTTGACGAAGCAGGGAGAGTCAGGACCAGTGGGCGGGGAGTCGACGATGCGGTGCCCGAGCTCATCCTTGTAATAACGCGCGAGAGCCTCCATTCGTCTCTTCGGTTTGTATATGTCACGGCGACCCCGTTTCAGTGCGAACAAGAATGCGAAAGGAGCCCGAAGTCGTTCGCCCTTGGTCCTTTGGGTAACGCCCGGCCGCATTCATGTTCGTGGTAGCAGCGCAGAAACTAATTAGTCTGCGCCTTGGCCACCATCGCCTCTCCAATGACCGCGCTCCCCAAGCAGTACCCCTCCTCATCGTAGAACACGATGAACTGGCCCGGCGCCAACCCCCCATCCTTCTCGTCCAGCACCACAACCCCGCTCTCGCTGCTCTCCAAAATGAGTTCTCCCTGCACCAAGTCCGGCCCGTGTCTGCACTTCATCGTGTACCGCCCGCCCCTCTCCTTCCTCGAGTCCCCCTCCCCATCGATCCACGCGATATCCTGAACCGCCACCTTCTTCCTTCGCTCCTCAAACTCCTTCGTGTTGTACTCGTTACTGAGCACCAGTACATTCTCCTCATTCCTCTTCTCGACGACGAACCACGGCCCCAAGTTGCCCTTCTTCGGATCAATCACCTGTCCCACCCCTCTCCTCTGCCCCACGGTGTGAAACCACAGCCCGTTATGTCGACCGATTATGTCGCCGCTCTTCGCATCCCGAACATCCCCCTCCTTCGTCCCCAAATAACTACCAATGAAGTCGTCAAACTTGACCTTCCCCAAAAAGCAGAGCCCCTGGCTATCCGGCCTCTCTCCATTCGGCAACTCGCACTCCTTCGCGAGCGCTCTAACTTCTTCCTTCGTCATCCCCCCGACAGGAAACTGAGGGCAATACGCATGTGTGAGCAAAGGAGGACGGAAAGGAAAGCGCGTTCTGGGGCGGTCGTCCAGCGCAACGAGCGAGCGACCAGCGTTATTAGCCGATCGCTGTCCGTGACTCGTCAAAGGAAAGCGCGTTCTAGGGCACAACGAGCGGTTGTCCAGCGCAACTAGCTAGCGACCAGCGTTATTAGCCGATCGCTGTCCGTGACTCGCCAAGGTGCGTACGGCCATGCATAGCATGTATGCCATGCATAGCATGTATGCCATGCATAGCATGTATGCCATGCATAGCATGTATGCCATGCATAGCATGTATGCCTCATGTGGTGTGTGAACAAGGAGGGCGCTCTCGCTCGTGTACGCTCTCGCTCGTGTGTGGCCATCTCACCATCGCCCTCTTCAAATGCTCCTGATTCAACGCTGCCAAAAAGTAACTCTGGTCCTTCACCGGATCCGGCGCTCTCTTGAGTCGAACAACGCCACTAGGGAGAGTCTCAGTCTGAGAATAATGACCGGTCGCAATGTACTTGAACCCCCTGTCCTTCACCGCCTCATAAAAGCACCCAAACTTGACTCTACTGTTGCACATGATGTCCGGATTCGGCGTCCTCCCCTTCGCCGCCTCCTCAATAGTATACGAAATAATCTGCGACTTGTACTCTCCCTGCAAGCTAACCGCCTCCAGCTCCACCCCATACTTTTCACAGACCTCCTCGCATACTTTGTAGTCGTCCTCCCAGGGACACGCTGCGCCACTGTTCACGACTTGTGTGACCTCGTCCTCAAGCCAGATCTTGAGATAGAAGCAACGGACGGTGTAGTTCTGCGCGAGGAGCAAGTGGAGCGCGACTGACGAGTCGACGCCACCTGACAGCAGGAGCGCGACCTCGGAGTCCTGGGGGGGGGGAGGAAGCGGCGCTTCCAATTTGTACTTTGGCGTGAGGAGACTCTTCAGGGACGCTTGGACCGTCTTGACGATGCTCGCGACGCCGTCATTGCGGCCGCGGCTGAGCAGCGAGTTGAGGGATAGTCTGCTCGTGATGCCCTCCTCGTCCAGCGCCATAATCTCATCCACCGGCGTGTTGCTGAGAAGCTGACTCACCAAGCTCACCAAGCCCGCGCTCAGCAGCGCGTCCGCGGTGCCCTGCACGAGCGGTAGGTTCGATAATGGGTTGAGGGAGACGGTGACGTAGACGGCGGCAGTACAGCCGGGGACTTTGGTGGCGGTGCTGCCGAGGGCGGCGGTTAAAGCGTCGGCTTGGGCGAGGGAGCCGAGGGAGACGAGGTCCTTGAGGGTTCCGTCGATGGACTGGGCTCCGATTATGGTGGCTACTAAATGCAAACGGGAGGCGAGAGAGGATGGAATGGTGGGAGGAGGGAGGGAGGTCGCGTTTAGGAAGTCTA
>Ga0307985_10001397_pt1 | contig 13614 bp, 13 predicted proteins | sample EllFjometageno80_FD_203155 | JGI IMG/M metagenome (GOLD analysis project Ga0307985, IMG submission 203155) | Marine microbial communities from Ellis Fjord, Antarctic Ocean - #80 | ecosystem: Environmental > Aquatic > Marine > Unclassified | place: Southern Ocean | collected 2014-10-09 | reverse complement strand
CGCAAAGGGCAAAGATGAGCGTCTTCGAGAGCGTCTTTGAAGCGGACGGCGAGGACGACGAGGACGAAGCTAGCGAATAATTGTAGCAGGAGTGTTGCAATGGAAATACAGCGACAAACATTAAAGGTATGGAAATACACGACAAACATCACCATCCCCTCCTCTGTGACGTCCATCGATGCCTTCTATGAATGCACTGGTCTCACCACCATCACCATCCCCTGCTCTGTGACGTCCATCGGCGACAATGCCTTTTGTGGCTGCACCGGTCTGACCACCATCATCATCCCCTCCTCTGTGACGTCCATCGGCGACAACGCCTTCTGTGGCTGCTCCGGTCTCACCACCATCACCATCCACTCCTCTGTAACGTCCATCGGCGAAGAGGCCTTCTATGGCTGGACCGATCTTGTCAAGCAAGTGTGCGGGTGCGCACACGCGGCACCAGTCGGGTGCCGGCGCTTGCTCAGAAGGATATGAGTACGGTGCGAGTCGGCCGGCGGTCGGCTGCGTACGCGAACGAATGGACATCGGGGGGAAGGACGTTACGTGAACAGGGCGATCACGCGCGGGATTAGCTGTACCAGTGACAAGTGGTCTAGCAGTTTCGCGTCAAAGCCAGCCTCTCATTAGTCTGGCATAAGAGTTTACTTTGTATTGAAACGCTAAGGACTGAACCCTTAACAGGTCTCGAAGCCGCTGCCGATACGAGGGGCTTCGCCACCGTCGCCGAGTGGGGCAGGCACCGCTTCGTCGTCGGTCGCCGCCGCGTCTCCGTCCTGGCGTGCGTCAGCGTCGCCAGGCGGCAGAAGTTTGAGAGTCTGGGGCAGGAGGAGCCCGTTTCCGAGCTGCTGGAGAGTCTGGCCGACGTTTCCGACGACGTTTTCCGAGTCATCGTGGGCTTCATGGGCGAGGGGTTCGGCGCCGCCCCAGTCTACATCTAATTGAAGCACTGCCTTTTGCACACAAGAGCTGACTGTTGGGCGCTGGGAGGCGATTGAAAAGCAAAACGAGCTGCGCAAGTAATTAGGCTAGTCGATGAACAGAGCAACCGGCTCCGGCGTGATCGCAGGATGCCATAAGGACGGACTTGCGATCTGCCACATACACATGTGCGAACAAAGGGGCAGGCGGGTGAACAGCGTGGCCCAGCCAGTGTAATGTTCCCTGCGATGCGATTTTTGAGGCCGCGCAAACCATGCCGCCTCTCGATCTCGAACGCGCTGATGTGCAGCGGTGTTGGGCTAAACCTGCGAGCCACTCAACGTCCTGTTTGAGTGTTGGAATACGGAAGTTTCTCGTCGAAATGATTGCTTGGCTAAACAGTTTCCTTTTATTTGTCATAACTTTGTACGGTGCTTCGAAATGCAGTTAGAAAAACTATTTGTGGAAGGTTTCTTCTTCTTCAAGCTCATCTTATGTGATTATTTGTATTACAAAAAAAATTGGATAGAGTATGTTAGAGCAACTACTAATACAAATATATTCCTTCATTCGTATTGATAAGCCCCAGATGTCGAAAAGGGCGCCAATAGTGAAACATGAGGACCAACATTGTGCGCGCCTCTCCATCGCCCTTGCAAGCCTCGCACTAACCCAATCATATCCTCGTAGGCTACTCGAGTTGGAGCTGGGGATGACCGTCGCCGCAATGGACCGCATTTACGCATTCAGCGACTAAGGTGAGTTCGCAGGACGTGCGCGAGGCGAGTTGGATGGTTCAGTGATGATATATAAAGCACTCCAACACGATTACTATAATGCGACTGGCACGATCGGCGACCAGCGCTATGCGTAAACCGCAGAGATCTAAAAGAGTGCCAATAGTGAAACATGAGGACCAACCCCACTCCCATACCTCCATCGCCCTCCCAAGACTCGCCCTAACCCAACCCAGTCCTTGCAGGTGAGTTCGCAGGAAGCGCGAGGGGATACTGGATGGTTCAGTGATGATATATAAAGTAGAAGAACGTGAACGCTGTAATGCGACTGGAACGATCGGCGACCAGCGCTATGCGTAAACCCCAGACAGTGAAAAGGGCGTCAATAGTGAAACATGAGGATCAACCCCACTCCCACACCTCCATCGCACTCCCAAGCTTCGCACTAACCCAACCCAATCCTTGCAGGTGGCGAGAGGGGGACGTAGAGTAACTAATGAACACGTTTGCGCTGACTCCTGAACTGCTTCTTGAGGTTGCTGGCCAGAACCGCTTTCGTCCTCTTCAAGCAAATTACGAATCTGCGACGCCGGGCAGAGTGAATTTGCGCAAGAAGTGCCTCACATTCTGTTCGCGCGCAATCTGCAATTTTGATTGATCCTGGTGCCATTTACTCACCCCCAACACTTATAACTATGTCTGGTTAGTAGCGGCCTCGACAACCTTGAGATAGGGCTAGGGTGCCCCCCCCTCCCCCTTCCGGCTGCCTAAGTTTCCCCGATTCGCAGCCGCCCCCCGTGAGCAAGAAGACCGGTCCTCGTTCAAGTCCATTTCCGGCTCCTTCCTCCCCTTGTTCACACGCCACACACTCTCACACACAATAACACTCGCTTCGCTCGTGCTAACACTGGCTTCACTCGTGCAGGCAAAGGAGGAAAGGGAAAGGGAAAGGCCGGCCGTGGAGCCGGAAAGAGCACTAGCTCCTCCGCCAAGGCTGGACTTCAGTTCCCTGTCGCCCGTGTGGGCCGCTTCCTCAAGAAGGGCGGCTACTCCAAGCGCGTCGGAGTCGGCGCCGGCGTCTACCTCGCCGCCGTCCTCGAGTACCTCTGCGCCGAGATCCTCGAGCTCGCCGGCAACGCCGCCCGCGACAACAAGAAGGCCCGCATCGTCCCCAGGCACATTACCCTCGCCGTGAAGAACGACGAGGAGCTCAACAAGCTCCTCGGCGGCGTCACCATCGCGTCCGGCGGGGTGCTCCCCAACATCCATGCCGTGCTCCTCCCCAAGAAGTCCACCGGCGGCATGAAGATGTCTGCCTCGCAGGACTACTAAGCACCCCTAAGTTAGGCACACATTTGCTCTTGCTATCTTATCTAAACTAACTATACACTGTTCGGAGTCCCCGTAACAGCTGGTTCTGGACTTGCTTGTCCAACTCCAATCATCGGCATGTGCTCCTGCACCAGCGCACAGCTCGTGGTGATCCCGACCGGGTAACGTCGCTCTCGATAGGCTCGCCCCTGATCTCGTCGATCAAGTAGAAGAGAGCGTCTTGCCCGTGTACGAGTCCGCGATCTTCTTCAGCTCTTCCTGGACAATGTCTTGGGCGGCCTGCAGCGGGTTGCTCGCCACGGCGCTTACCTTCCCGACGAACCAGCTCAGCTTGTCCATCGTCTTGTCGGCTGCTTCAACTGAATTCACAGCACCCTTGAGCGAGATCACAGACTCCACTGGGTTCCTCGCGACGTGCGCCGCCATCTCGCTGTACTCGCCGAGAGTGGCAATCTTCTCGGCGTACTCAACGGCCACGCCGTACTCATACGGGAGAAACATGAAGCACATGGGCGTGCTCACCTCAGTCGCCTCGAAGACGGCCTTGCAGATAGTCGCGGTTGACTTGTCCAGCTTCTCTTGCGTCGAATTCGCCTTTTGCGTCAAGGTCACCGTCTTGCTGAGAATCTCCTTCATTCTCAAGTCGACCTCGTCCAGGCCTTGTTGGACCTTGTCGATCTTGGAGTGCATGCGCTGCTGGCTCTCGTTCTTGACGTTCAGCTCAGTTGCAACCGCGCCCTCGTCAATGTGCTTCTCGGGATTGAAGAACATGTGGTCAAGGATCTGCTCAGTGCTCCAGCGCTTGCTCGGGTCCGGTTGGAGCATGAGGGACAGTAGATCGGCGGCCGCGGGGTCCTTGATCGAGCGAGCGATGGAGGACCGCATGTCGCCCCCAAGACTGGGCCTCGTACAGGCCTTGCGGGTACGCCATGTCGTCGTCGCGGTTCACGGGGAACAGCGGCGCACGGCTGCAAGGGGGGGTTAGTCACACGCACGTGTGAACAAAGGAGGCGCTATGAGCAAGTTGTACATGCTCGTTGCGCTGCTCTCCCGGTTGTTCCTCGCTAGTTCATTCCTCCTCTACAGTGCTGGCTCTGCTCTCGAGTTCGCTCGTCTCACGTGCACATCATGAAGAGCATGCAGCCGAGCGACCACACATCTAAACTCGAAGAGGCTTCCAAGGGCTCGAAGGGAAGGGCGTCCAAATCCCTCGGAGTGTCGTCGTCTTCGACGGCGAACGTCTTGACCGCCATATGCTTGCCGCGCTTCGTCGTCTTTGCGCAGCACTTCTCCGGCAGCTCCTCGTCATCACCATTCCAGTACTTGTTGTACTTCCCCTTCTCGTCCTTCGTGAGCTTCGCGAACATCTCCGGGGGGAGCACGCCGGAGCTGAACTTGGCGCAGGCGAGCGAGCCGTTGGAGAGGCTCGCCGCGGCGTCGAAGTCCATGAGGCAGAGGCGGTTGCCCTGGCGCACCACGTTGTTCATCTTGATGTCGCCGTGCATCAGGTCCTTGGAGTGAAGGTGGTGGACGGCCTCGGTGACTTGCTTCACGAGCAGCGGGATCTCGGCGGTGGACGGACGCTCGGACTGGAAGATAGAGAGGAGGTTCCTGTCGCCCGCTGGCAAGACGATGCCGTGGGGGTAATCGGCGAGCTCGTGCTCTTCGTCGGACTTGACGGCGGTCGCGAACTCGGGGGAGGAGAGGAAGGCGGATGCGCGGATGACGTAGCGCGACTCGAGGTCGGTCTGGGATGCCCTCTCGCGCTCGAACTGGTCCTTCTGCTTCATGAACTTGATGACCACCTTGCGATTGCCGCCGCTGCCGAGCACAGATTTGCAGAACTCAAGGAATTCGGCTTGGTCGATGAAACCGGACTTGTGGGCGTCGATCCGAGCGAACTGGCGCTTCAGCTCTTCGTCTGTCCAGGAGAAGCCAAAGCGGGAGGCGAGGGCGGCGAACTCGGTAACATCTCGTTTCACTTCCTCTGCGTCGAAGACGATTTGACGAGTGCTTCAGAAGAGCGACACTTTTTTGACAGTACCGCTCAACGCCCAGAACTAATGAACACAGTTCACGTGCAAACGAAATCCTACATCGTCAAATTCCCTCCTAGCTAAACTCAAAGAATGCATACTTAGCCTACACTAGCCCGCAATATTCGCACAATAGCCGCCTACCCCCACTTCTCCTCGAGCCTCTCTCCGATCATCAGCTTCTTGACCAGCTCCTCCCACTTCTTGACAATCATCAGCTCCTCCTTGTCCTTCTCGTTTTTCCTCCACTCCCCGTGCGCCTCCAGCACCACCTCCAAGCTTCCGTCGTGCACCACCACGCCCTCAATGACCGGGCGCCCGCTTCCCCCCGGGCCCCAGTCGAACTCCACCAAGCACGGCGCGCACTTGATGCCCAGCCGCTTGCAAATCTTGGCCAGGCCGCGCTTCCTCACGTGCACGAGCCCAGGATTGATCAACGCCAGCTCGACGTTGTTGAACTCGTTCACGGGGATGTCCTCTCCGTCGGCCACCGCCGGCGGCTTCCACGCATCCGTCTGCCAGATCCCGTAGAGCTTCTTGGTCTCCCGCCCCCCCTCCGCGTCCTTCTTCTTCGCAGCCTCGAGGTCTTCTTCGGCTTTCTCGACCTGCTTCCTTTCGTCTCTCTGCTCCTGCAGCCCCGGCAGGTACCTGCGCCACACACATGTGTGAACAAAGAGGGGTCAACAAAGATATTGCAGTTTGAGCGAAGCGAAGCGACGCAGCGGGGGTGCTCTCTTTAGGCAGCGCTCGTGAATGAGATGTGCTCGCTTCGCTCGCGCATGTGCTCGCTTCGCTCGCGCATGTGCTCGCTTCGCTCGCGCATGTACTCGCTTCGCTCGCGCACGTACTTGCCCCTCAGCCCCACCGGCTTGGGCGCGCCGCCGCCCAAAAGGATCTCGCCCCCGTTGACGAACACGCTCTTGTCCTTGGCGACCCGCTTGCGCGCCTTGACCTCCTTGCACGGCTTATCGATCTCGTCCTCCCGAACCTGGGCACGCCATAAACATGCGTGAACAAAGGGGCCATACACACGTGTGAAAGAAGCGCGCGGTCTGCTCCTGTGCTTAACGTGCTGTTTGCTCACCTTCCTTCCCCTGAGCAGCCACTTCCTCGCGCCTCGCGCCACGCTCACGTCGCTCCGTAAGTAGATCACCTCGCCCGCCGCCACCCCGTTGCTCTTCGCTCCCGGTGCGACCACCTGGGCGGTAAGCAGCTGCGACTTGAGCGCGAAGTGCGGGTGCTGCTTGAACGCCTCCTTCGTCTTGGGCGGCTTCTCCTTCTTGCTTGCGAGCTGCAGCTGCTCTTTGGAGGACATGGGGGGGGAACTGGAGGGGGAACCCGAGGCGGAGTTTAGCTGCGCTAGCAAGTTGCAGATGAACTCGTCGTCGCGCAGCTGTTTGCTGGTGCTGTAGCTGCCGGCGTATCGGCGAGTCACGTCCACCAGGGCGTCGTTCTCCGCGCCGATGCAGTAACTCACGCTGCGCTGCAGCTGCGACGGGTGAGGGTTAGAAGAAGGGGGTAAGGGAGGTACACGAGAGTAGCACCGCGAGCGCAGCAGGACGAGCGCACAGGACGCTCTCTGGCTTACCTCCTTGGGCACCTCGCCCTTGCCCGGGTGCGCGTTCCACTTGGCCCTCAGCTGCGCCTCCACTTCATTGCCCTTGTCGAGCTTGAAGGCGGTCGGGCACGCGTGCACCCACTGCTTCTCGTCCTCGAGGAACACCTCGCACCACGCAACAGAGGGGACGTCGGGCAGGGGAGCGGGGGGCGGGGGAGGGGACTTGGACTTGGCGTACCTGCGAGCGAAGCGGGGGTTAGCGAGGGATGATGGGAGGGGAACAAGGCGAGCGCGAGCGCTCGCAGCGCGTTTTGAGCTGACGGTAGCGCGTTTTGGGCCGCCTTTTGCTCGTTCTGAGCAAATGAACGGCGAGAGAGGGGATGAACAGCTGCGTCTCGCGTCTCGACTTGTTTTCACTCGCTTCGCTCGCGCACGTACTTGGACTTGGGAAGGGGCTCGTCGTCGTCGTCGTCGCTGCCGCCCAGCACTATGGGGTCCTCAGTGGTGCCAGTCGTTGCCGTCAACAGAGATGCTTTCAGGGCGCGATCCAGATCGGAGGGACCCTGCCTCGACTTCTTCTTCCTGCCTCCTTTGATCCTAGTGTCCACGCCGAACGCGGCGAACGCGGCCTGCGTCGAGGGGTCGTACATGGCCTGCAGGAGCGTCTGCACGGTGGAAAACTTGACGAACGCGCGCACGTCCTCCTTGCACGGGCAGGGGAGGTTCATGACGACTCGAGTCTTGATTGACAGATTGCGGCACACGGCGGCGAAGAGGGAGGCGCGCTCGAGCATGCTCTCCGGGTCGGAAAGAAGCGATGAGAGCTTGCTGTTGCCCCTGCCGCCCATGGACTTGGAGGGCGTGGGCGAGAGCGAGGACTGAAACCAATCCAGGATGAACTTGACGTCGCCACGGCTGCCCACGTTCCTCGAGCTCTGGAACTTGCAGAAGAAGAGCGTATCAAGCTCGTAGTCCAGGCCCTGCGCGTGCGAAACCGAGAGCAGGCGGCACAGGGTCTCGTTGGAAGCGGCGCTGGAGGCGGACTGGAGGGCCGCGAGCGACGCCATTGCCGTAGCGCGGTGGAGGGAGAGCGAGTGGGCGAGGAGGTGAGGGAACTTGCGCGAGAGGTTGTGGAGAGAGTTCAGAGTCGACGCTGCAAACTTGGTGGAGAGGCGCCGCTTCTTTTTAGGGGGAGGATTGGCTGTGGTGGTGGTAGTAGTCGTGGTAGTGGTGGTGGTGGAGGGGTCGCCAAGGTCCAGGTCGATGGAATCCTTCATATGAGCAAGAGGGTCGGAGGAGGCGTCAGATGACAGGGAGGCGTCATCGCCTGACTCCCACATACACTCATCGTCAGAGGGCTGCTGGGGAGCAGGACGGGGTGGGAGCGAGTCGTCTGAGTCTGACAGGTTCATGGTCTGGTATCGAGAGTGACTAGGGAGTGGATTGGCCGTTGAGGGGGATGGAAGGAGCTACGCGTTGCAGGCGACTAGGGTCGGATAACAGGTAGGTCGGCGAGGTCTGAATGAAGCGGATGAGCGGATGGGGTAGAGAGTAGCGGCCGTCGCAGGCTTATGATGATTGGCGAAAATTGCCATCTCGCCGACAACGCGACTCTCAACAAGCACCACAAAGTACCGAGTGAGACATCTACGCGAGAGCTGACAATCCTCGCTGAGCACACGCTACTTGACTACCACCATCCACTCCCCTAGCTAGCCAACTGAAGGTGGTACGGCCACCCCCTGCCCCCCTTTCTGTGAGACTGCAAACCTTCAAACGAGCGACAAGCAAGCACCTCCACTCCTCACGCTCACCATCGCCGCTCCCGTAGGCCGATGAGTGCCCTGCTCGAGCCTCGTGGCAAACCAGTAGTGGCAGGTGGCCATCAACCATATCCAATCCCTCGCAGACGGTGATGAAGCCGAACAGATCTTCTACCAGCAGGACCAGCTCGGAGAACTTGATTCCTAAACCTGACCACTGTTAGGGGTAGATGACGAGCAGAAGTAAACAATGCTGATTGTTAACAAGGCACAGTGGCGGGCGATACGGGAGGATGTAAAGGAGTGGGTGCAGGCGAACTGGTGGACGTGGAAGGAGGAAAAGCTGGAGTGGTTTGATTTGGCGTGGCAGAGTACCAAGTAAGGTGCCTAAAGAATGGATCACGGACGTGGAGGAAAGGGCGAGGTTGGATAATGTGAGAGAGAAGGGAAGGCGGAGGATCAACGTTGAGATGGTTAGGAGCGTGTTCGGGAAGGAGAAGGGGAAGGTGTACGTAGAGGGGGCGGAGCCAGTTGCGTGAGAGGGAAGAGGGGGGGAGGTTTGTGTGGCGGGCTGCGATACTCTGACCGCCATTTACGAGTCCATGTATGGCAAGGCGCCTACCCTAACAGTATGCACATGACCGCATGCGAGGAGGTGATCGGCTTGCCGGGGCGATGTGTTCGTGTACGGAGAGGATGGCGGCGGTCGTGTTGCTCAATGAGCTGCGCAAGTAATTAGTGCAAGGTTAGGTTACGAGAGAATGTGAGGGACGGGCAAAGCGCGTTGCGCAAATTTATCATCAACTGTGTATTTGCTGGGGTTACCGCCTCGCGCTCAGCGCGGTTCACATCCCCTCCTAAGTTCTGGGCCATCGGTAATGCCATCTGTGTGTGCGTGCGTTACCGCCTCGAGATCGCCACCCTCTCGTTGGCGTGCTCCTGTCCCACCCTCTCCAGCCACTTAGCCACGTCTTCGCCCCCGCCGACTCTGCCGACGCTGCCAATGTCCTGCACGATGTCCGCCAACTTCCCCTCCCTCCTAGCGGCCCTGTAGCTCGCGACGACGGTGGCCCTCAGCCCCTCGTCGAGTCCGAGCCTCACAGCCACCTCCCCCATCCCTTCCAGTCCCTCCTTGCTAACGCACGCCGAGCCCCCCGCGCCTCCCACCAGCTCGTTGAGCGCCTTGCCCAGACCCGTCCACGCCACGACGGGCACCCCCAGTGCGATGCTCTCCAACAGCGCGATTCCGCCCCCCGTTAGATCCAGCACGCAGACGCAGAATCTGAGCAGATCCATCCTCTCATTCACATCTAGCCCTCCGCCCTCGAGCAGCAGAATTCGCTCGGCCTCCGTTCTGTCCAGGCCCTTCCTGACTCGCTCCACCAGCTTCATCTGCCACTGAGCCGGGCCCAGTTTGGCGCTCACCTTGCTGCTCGTCGGCGCGCTGAGAGCCACCTCCGCCTGGTCCGGCGCCAGCACCACCACCGCGGCCTTGTCCCTCTTGATGATCTCCCTGATCACCGCATCCATTCTGGGCTGCACGCTCTCCGGGACGCTGCTCAAAACGACGTAGACGTTCTCGTTGCTGTAGAACTTCCTGCCCTTCACCTCGTACACCTCCTTTCGGCGAAACTCGTGCGGCGGGTCGAACGGCAGCCCGAACCCCTTCAGTCGCACGAGCTGCTCTTCTGCCCCCGTTTCGGCGGGGAGGATGTCGGGCACGAGCATGTAGTCGAGAACCCCGAGCCCGGAGTCGCCCCGAGCCCCCGCACCCCGCACGTAGTAGCCTGCCATCACTGGCGCGAGCCGCATGCGGCTGAGCAGCATGCTCACGACATCGCTCTGGGGAAGGGGGGGAGGGTGAGCGAGCGAGGAGAGAGAATGGGCGAGACCAGAGCCAATAAAACAAGAGCGCAAAATGGCGGCGCGTGCTGCCGTGCATTTCGTTCGCTTCGCGACCGGCTCTGTTCGCGTTCTGAAGCCGGTCTTTCAGCGCGACACGCTCACAGGCGCGCTTCACGCTTTCAAACGGCGCCGCCGCCCTTTGTTCACACATGCGTGTGGATGTGTGTGGATGTGTGTGGCGCGCTCACCTGGTCCGGAAACAGCAGCACGTCGACGTTACTGTTGCTGATAGCTTCGGCGGCCACTTTGAAATCCATGGGCAGCGGGGTGTAGTTGTCCGCGCTCCAGCTGATGGCCTTGGCCCAGGCATCCACAACGGTGGGAAAGGCGAAGATGGTCACTCTGAACTTGTCGCGCGGCAAGCTGGCCACCATTGGCATCGTGACTCTGCCCACGGGGTGCGAGTTCAGGAACTGGGAGACAATGCCCACTCGTATCCGCGACCCCCCCCCGCTCGTTTCTTCTCCTCCCGTCCTCTCGAGCAGGTTCGGCGACACCGTGTTGAGATAGTCGCAGCCCGCCCTCAGCACCGTGTCGATGTCGCGCATGATGTTCACGTCGATGCCCGAGTAGTGCAGGTTTGAGAGACCGCCGACAGCGTCCTGCAGCACGTCCGCGTTCGGCGTGGGCATAGACCCGTCCCCCTCCAAGAAGCCAGCGAACTTGCTGCCCACGTCGTCCCACATCTGCTCGACGTCTTTCTCGTCCTCCAGGACGAGAGGGACGTCAAGCGCTACACGGAGCCGCATCAGGGACAGCCGCTTGGTGTAGTTGTCGTAGCCCTCGTCCTCTTTCGCCGGTGGGTGGGTCAGCATCTTCTGCAACCCGTACACGTCCATGTGCATGCGCGCCATGTCCCACACGCCGAGGTCGAAGAGAGAGATGCCGAAGTCGTAGTGCATGCGGGCCGAGAAGGACTCCTGCTCCGTGACGAAGTACGAGAGCATCGCGAAGTCCTTCGGGGACTGGGGAACGGAGCTGCTGTACTGCGGGGTCGTTTCGAAAGCGGAGAGCAGGTAGTCGAGGAGCCAATGACTGAGCTCGTGGACCAAGGCCGGGTCGCCCTTGGCCTGCATCATTTTGATCAAGTTGGACCCGGACTGCTCCCACATCTGCGTCACTCGTTGGATGTAGTGCCGGCCAGTCGGCAAGTCGCCCAAGATGATGTAGAGCACGCCCACCGCCTGCAGAGCCGAGGTCTCGTGCGCGTTCGTGTGTACGTGCTTGTCCGTGGCGCCCACCTGCTGGTTTCCCGTCAGTGCTTGCACCGAGTGCGTGTGATACAGACAGTTCTTGAAGTCGTTCAGCGCACCCTTGAGATCGCCGCCGCGGACTTTGAGCTCGCCAAGGTTGAAGTACGCGTCGCGAGGCGAGTCGGTGAGCGTTACGGCCTGCAGGAAGGAGGCGGCAGCCAAGTTGGCGTTCGCGCTGTCCGCGGTCATGACCAGAGCCCTGCCGTACGACAAGTGCAGCATGTATCTGCGTGGTGTGCAGGTTAGAGAATGACAAGAAGAGGGAAGGGGGAGGGGAGGGGGGGGGGCGTGCATAAGTAGTGTGTAACAAAAGGTTTTTTCTTCATCGAGCCGAAGCATCTTGGAGGAATCCGCTAAGATCTTTGGGGTTGTTTCCTCATTTGCACCATACCCTGAATGGTATCGCATATAGCATGTGGAGTTTCGGCACTTCACTTACTTGTTCTGCTCTCCCATTTTCCCATACAACCTCGGGTTGTCCGCAATGCCATGGTATATTGCCGCTGCCTTCCCATAAAGTCGGTCCCGCATCGCGTCGTCCCCTTGCCGTTGCTGCCGCCGCCACTCGATCGGGAGCTCGTGTAAGGCGGAGTCGGGGGGGAGAGTCATGGTTACTTGAGAGATTGTGCCGTCGGGGTTTTGGTGGAAACCGGCGAGGTAGTTGGAGTTAGGAGAGTCGGAGTCGTGTTGCGTCTGGATGGGATTGGGGTCGGGGTTAATGGTGGCACTGGGGCCTCGGCCATTGGTGCCAAAAACCGAGTCAATTATGTCTTCAGGGGAGGCAATTGTGTCCTCTTTGGTGACGACACTGGGGTTGGGTTGGGACAGTACGGGGAGGAGGAGGAGGAGGAGGAGGGTGAGGGGGAGCATGGAGGTTCTGGGCTTGGACGGGCGCATGATTTGTCGTCGTAGGTGGCTGGGGGGAGTTAGCGAGGCCACACACGCGCGGCCACACACGCAGTGTGAACAGGGGAACAGGTTGTCCGGTGTCATAGTACAGTAGCAGCCGCAAGCAGGACTTTGGAAGTGGCACCAGGATTGTCGAAAGCACGCCCCAGCACGGCTACCGAGTACAAGAAATTCTACCGATGAGATGACCTACAAAGCGACAGCACAAGGGAGACTAGAAGGACCACACACTTTCGCAAACGTTTGCAAACGTTCGCAACCTCTCAGACAACCTGCCCCCCCCCCTTCCTAAAAGCGTCTCGCCATCAAACCGCGTTCCCACCCCCTTCCCCCATCGATACCTTGACAATGAACTCCTGTACCAATTGGAATGGCGTCATTGTCCCGGTACTACAAGGGGGAAGGACGCAGGGTTTGAGAAGCAAGCAAGGGGAGATGGTAAGAGCGACACGTGGAGTGAGCAGTGTTTCGTGAACGTACCAGTGCTGGGCTGCTTATGGCTTGGAAGAAGGGATGGTTTTGGTATCAATGATTTGATGGAGGGTGGGATGGTGGCCGCTGCGTTGTTGTGGCGCTACGTTTTGAGAGAGAGAGAGAGAGAGAGAGGAATGTGAAAGGATGAGATTGGCGCAGTGAAATGTTCTAGGTGCTCTCTGCGGTGCCGGTCAGGTTGCCGCTGGCTCCTTTGCAGCCACTCTCACTTGGGTGACGGGAGATTGTGAGAGAGGCTAGCCTTGGGCCTTCAATCAGGCTCTTCTCGGCTGGCTTTGTTCCAAAAGGAGACAGAGCACCGACCGACTCACACACTTGGATTCAACGGAGCTTACTCGCATCAAACTCACAGTCAACACCTCGCTCAACCTATCCCCGTTCCCTCCCCCGCCCTTTACCCGCTCCCTGCGCCCCCCCACCACCCCAACAAAAGTGTTTTTCACGGTCTTCAGGAAGCTTCCCAGTCTTAAACACACATGGAGGCCAAAGATGATGGAGGTGACGAGGAGCTTGTCGTGGACCACGGTCCCGGGCTCGTCCACCGATTCGTCAATTTCGCCTTCAAGGTAAGCAAACTCCGTCACTATTTATCCGGCCTGCAGGTTTGTTGCCTACAGGTTTGTTGCCTACGGTCTTGTCGCCTACCGGCTTGTTGCCTACAGGCTTGTCGCTGTCTCATTGTTTTACGAGAGAGGGGGAAGGGGG
>Ga0307985_10001394_pt1 | contig 13627 bp, 9 predicted proteins | sample EllFjometageno80_FD_203155 | JGI IMG/M metagenome (GOLD analysis project Ga0307985, IMG submission 203155) | Marine microbial communities from Ellis Fjord, Antarctic Ocean - #80 | ecosystem: Environmental > Aquatic > Marine > Unclassified | place: Southern Ocean | collected 2014-10-09 | reverse complement strand
GGATACAGTGCCCCCGATGCCGATATTGTCAGACACCGTGGCGAGGAAACTGAGGAAAAACAATACCAGCGATACCACGTAGACCAGTGGTTGCCGGGCATGGTAATTCATCTCAAAGCGAAAAATAGGGGCAAACATAAGAGTGAAAACTCCTTGTAGACAAGCTAATTGCTAGGCGGCTACACTAATTTTGTTATCGTGAAGTGTGGAGAAATAGACATCTTCCAGGCTGGCGCCACTGGCCTCAAAGCCATCGCCAGGGTTGAAATCACTTACGATATGAATTTTTGTTCTGCCCCCTACCAGAGTCGAAAACAGAACTCGGTAGTTTGACTCATGCTCGATCAGAGCAGATCGATCAATAAGTTTGCTGTAGATGGAGCCGTCAAGTTGGGCGATCACTTCATTTGGCTGACCCTTCATTAGAATTTTACCGCCGCCCATGATGGCCATGTTCGAACAAAGGTCGCTGACATCATCGACAATGTGTGTCGAGAGAATCACTACCGTGTCCGAACCGATGTCAGCCAGCAGATTATGGAAACGGCGACGTTCCTGTGGATCAAGTCCAGCGGTTGGCTCATCCACTATGACCAGCTGCGGATCACCGATCAACGCTTGGGCTATTCCGAAGCGTTGTTTCATGCCGCCGGAATAGGTGCTCACCGCCGTCTTGCGTACATCCCACAGATTCACCTCGTTCAGTAGGTGTTCAACCAACTCCTTTCGCTCACCTTTATCTACAATACCTTTCAACACGGCAAAGTGATCCAGCATTCGAATTGCCGAAACACGTGGATAGGTCCCAAACTCCTGTGGCAGGTAACCAAGGACTTGGCGCAGCTTCTCTTTATTATTGAGAATATCGATATCATTGAGCAAGGCGCTTCCCGAGTCCGCTTCCTGCAACGTCGCCAGCGTGCGCATGACAGAGGACTTGCCGGCTCCATTTGGACCCAGCAAACCGAACATGCCCTCGGAAATGTCCAGACTGACGCCGGCGAGTGCCTGTACACCGTTACTGTAAGTCTTGGTTAAGTCTTTAATGGTTAACATACCTGTTCCTTTCCACGCGTTGCACTACGCACAGACAACGCGTTTGTTGATGATTTGTATTGAAGTGGGTCAGCCTCGAAGGTTCTACAGGATTCAGTCTAACAACCCTAATGAACTAAGCAACTAACTACAAATAGCGGAGGGTCTTCCCATTGGGATAACCTCTAGCTCGTAGACGTACACTCTCGCCAGAAGTGACATTAACCAAGTGAGAAAACTAAAAGGCAGAAATGCCAGACTAAAAAGTGCCGTTCAAGCTGAGAGAAATTGTCCGACCTGAGGAACTGCACTGGTCTTTTATTTCCTCGAGGATGCCGCTAGAAACACGGCCTACGAAGCGTTGTCGTTCACGGCAAAATTCACCATCGTTAACCAATCGGCTCGGATTCAGACGATAGGCCATGCTAAACGGCCCGCGCCACTGGACAAAGCTCTGCCAGTAGGGATCGCAAGGAAACAGGGTCAGCGTAAATATTCAATAGTTTATGGGCTTTGCGGTCTATCCTAATCAGCCTTGCTTATCGGACCGATTTTTAGAACTTCAGCAACAAACTCAGGTGTCGGCGGCGTACTCGTTTCGTTAGGCGTATTTCAGACAATGTTCTAGAAGAGATCGAGGATCAATCCACTACCACCGGCTTGGACTTTAGCATCAAGATAAGTAGCACGTTCCAAGCCATTTATTCTAGCGCTAAAGACTAAAGTAACAGGCGCTCATAGATCACCCATCAGGAATTAGAAAAATCAACTGTAAAAGTATGAACCTCCCCTAATCCTGACCTGATCTGAACGATCAATCATTTATTTCCCCGTTCCTGATAAGTTCGAATTTTTATGGACAGCTATGTTCAAAGGGAGTAAGTAATAGTATTGGGATATAGTAATTAGTCTCTATTATAAATTGAGCATTCAATTTGTAGAATTCACTGAAGATATAAATTAATAAAAAGAGGAATTGTCATGAATATAGATAAAATCGCCCCTATCGCAGCCATTGCAATAAGTCTTATAGCCTTATTTGTACCTTTTGAGTACTGGGGATTGTTATTAGTCGCTATTGGCTTAGTCCATGGTGTAATGAGCCCTGTAGATGATCGAGCAGCCCAAGCAATGATATACGGGGCCGCTATAGCAGTTCCACTTATGGGCGCTACCTTAGGAAATGCTATCCCCGTTGTTGGTGGGTATGGGGAAGATTTCTTGGTAGCATTTACAAGTGCTATTCACGGATATGCCGTAGCCACTTTGATTATGGATCTTCGTTCTAGAATTATGGGATAAGATGAAATTTAAGGGGAGAAAGCACGCTAACTTCTGCTAGCGTACTTCCTCTTCTTACTATACACCCTTCCCCACCCCAGATTCCTGACGGCTCTTGATTGTAATCAGGAAACAGGATCAGAGTAAATATCCAGTAGCTTATGGGCTTCCACGCCTTTCTTAGCTGGCAATACTCGACGCCAGCGAATGCTTTTCCCCCGCCTTAAGCCGCTTCATACTCAGTGCCGAACGGTTGTTGAATGCCTTAATGATTTGTTCGTGTGTGTACCGCTTCTTCATATCGAGATCTCCATCTTGTTAAATTAACTGAAAATCTCATCGTGGTCATGGTTCTAAAAATGGGGGATAGGTCAACTTGGCTAATCGCTCTCATTGGCTAACAGTGACGGCTCAATGACTCTAAGGACTCGCCGGGTAGTTGTCACCTGCATCGGACAAACATGTCAGTACCAATTCACTGCAACGGCGGATAAAAATCACCTCGCCGCACCTCAATGCCCGATTCTTCTAGCTCCTGCTCGAACAAATCCAGGCTTTCAGCAACCGAAATACCACCGGGCAAGGCCGTGCCTTCGTAAGCAGGATTCAGTGCGCGTCTAGCGTAGTCCTGATCGTAGTGATAAAGATAAACCACATCAGGTTCGAGAATTTTTGTACATTCAGCAGACGCAGCCGGAGTCATTCGGCCAAGCGGCACGTTCAAAGGCATGAATGCCACGTTTATGTCCTGCAACACTTTTACCTCATCCACACATTCCGTGACGCCGGCGAAATAAAAACGCGTACCACCGAGAGTTAACACATAACCATTGGCCTGCCCTTTGGGATGAGACGGTTCGCCGAGAATAATGTCATAGGCTGCCACTGCCTCAACTGTCATGCCGTTGACACGAATCATCTGGCCGTTAGCGATCACAATACCATCTGGCCATTTCGCCCTGCCGCTGTCTAGCATTACCAGTACAGTTTGTGGACCGGACAATTTCTCTATAGCCTCTACGTCCTGATGATGCCCTACATCATCTGTTATAAGAATTAAGTCAGCTTGTTTCGCGCCCGGCAGACCGACTCTGTTCCAAGGGTCAATCTGCACAACGGTATCGCCATACTCCAGCTGAACCGAAGAATGAATCAATGGCGTGATCGTAATAGGCCCGTTAGCACCAGGCACGACATTGGACTGAGCATGCACGGCGGCGATGCTGCAAAGCGAGCAATACAAGATTGCAGAGAATAGGTTTTTCACAATGCTTCCTCGATTCAATTAACTATTTTTAGGGTAAACGTAATACTCGCATCTCACCAGAGTAACCGCTGCCACTTATTGCAATGGCCAGATACTGCTCCCCTTCTATCTGGTAAGTCATAGGAGAACCTGTCTGCGGGGCCGGCAAGGTGACTGCACCAACTTCAACGCCAGTTGCTTTGTCATAAGCACGCAGCATCGCCCTGCGTTCTCCGGTATCGGGATCTGTTGTTAGCTGTGCTTCCCCTGCGATCAGCAAGGTCTTCGTCACGAGCGTGCCTACCGACGCGTTCTGACCGGTGCGCGGGAGGTCGATGTCGACTAGAGCAGGATGATTAGCAATATTGTCGGGCGTCTGCCCGTGTGCAATCTGCCAAAGTATTGAGCCCTCATTCATATCGATAGCTGTAACTTTCCCATAGGGTGGTTTCAACAACGGCAGACCATCAACGCGCAAGCCGATAGGGGGACGCCCGCGGGAAGAAACCGGCCGCTCCCCCGCCACGGCATTAAACTCTGTTCGCCCGCCACCTGCGGAAGATCCGGCGCCACCGGAGGTGCGCGGACCGGTGGCTGCATTGCCTTGAATGTAAGCCATATCGGATTGCCCCGGATGGGGTGGCACCACGGCAAGACTAGCAACCGAACTATTAGAAGAAACGTAAAGTATGTTGGTCTGCGGATCGAATGAGCCTCCAGGCCAGTTAGTGCCTCCGCCAGTGGCAGGTGCCATCAAAACACCAAGAGGACCATCAATGTTGCTGACTACCGCTGGCGTAAACAACGGGCCCATCTTGTACCAGCTGGCAACCTCTTCTGCCGCACTATGCAGCTGCGGCGTGAAATCCAAAAGATCATCTGGTGTTACCCCCTGGCGATCATAAGCCGGTGGACGGGTCGGCATAGGCTGGGTTGGTGAATACCATTCACCTGGCACATCGCCCGCTCCAACCGATCTTTCCACAATGGGCCAGATTGGCACGCCGGTTATTCTGTCGAATACATACAGAAATGCCTGCTTTGTTGGCTGCGCCACAGCTTTACGCAACTGACCATCAACGATGATATCAAGCAGAATAGGCGCACAGGGAATATCGTGATCCCATATGCCGTGGTGGACAAATTGGTAATGCCATTTGCGTTCCCCCGTATAAAGATCAACGGCCAGAAGGGATTCGGCGAATAGATTATCGCCAGGTCGATTGGCACCAAAGTAGTCGCCGGTGGCTGCCTCAACTGGCAGATAGACTGTTTCAAGCTCCAGATCTACCGATATTTGCGCCCACACGCCGGTGTTTCCTGTATAGGAGGCGGAGCCATCCTGCCACGATTCATAACCATATTCGCCGGGCATTGGAACAGTATGGAATATCCATAGCCGCTCTCCGGTACGCACATCGAAACCTCTTACATAGCCTTTAACGTTTTCACGGCTACGGGGGTTACCACCGGTGCGGTGTGCTGCTCCTATTATTACTACATCCTTGGCGACTATCGGCGTCGAATGAAGCCCTATCTCCCCGGTCTCCAGATCAATCATCTGGTCGGCGTTCTGCTTCAGGTCGACTATGCCCTCGACTCCGAATGACTGCACCGGCCTGCCGGTCGATCCATCGAGCGCAATCATTTGGTAACCAGGTGTCACATATATAATTCTGGTGTCTTCGCCATCTTGCCACAATGCAAGACCACGCCCGGACAATTGTCGCGGTGCATTCGCCGCTCTTGCACCTTCATTGAGCGCGTATTTCCACAGCAATTCGCCGGTACGCGCATCGAGAGCAACTACGGCGCGGCGCGACCCGCCCGTGGTATACATCACTCCATTCACAACCAGTGGCGTGGCCTGAAAACGGTATTCCGGACTTGGCCCCAGGTTGTCGGTTTTGAAGCGCCAAGCGACTTCAAGATCAGAGAAATTCTCTGCGTTAATCTGCTCCAGTGGCGAATAGCGAGTATGCCCCAGATCTCCCCCGTAGGTAGGCCATTCCCCATCAGGCGCACCCTGCTGAGCAAGAGCAGCCGCAGAACACAGCCACAAGACTACAAAAAGAAAGGAGTGTTTAATCATCGGGTGGCACCTCAACGTATTGTTTTTATTTCGGCAGCATTGGGTGCAGTCTAGCAGGATTTTTGAGAGCGACCCAAATGTTCGCAAAACAAGACATACTGCAGTTTTTACCGTAGTATCGGACAAAATTAGAACAATAAATTCTAGCAAGGGCCTGCGCCCGGACGATCGATTATGCCCCGATTCGTTACACCTCAGCTAACAGTCGCATTTGTGCTTTTCCTGCTGCCTGCAAGCATCTATGGGCAACAAATCGAACTTTCTCAGCAATACTGGTCTGCCGAACTCATTCGTTCACATGGCCAGCCGGTGATTCCACTATTTGATGGCTGGTTCCAGAATGATGACGGCAGCAACACCATGTGCTTCGGTTATTTTAATTTGAATTCCGAACAGGCACTGGATATCCCTATAGGCGAAGCAAATTATTTAAGCGACACCCGCTTTCCCACTCAGCTTCCCACTCATTTCGATCCGCTGCCACCGCGCTATCGTCACATTTTTTGCGCCTTTAGCATCACCGTGCCGAAAGACTTTGGCCGCGAAGAAAAAATTGTGTGGCATCTATCCAGCGCAGGCGAAAACCTCAACGTCCCCGGACACCTGAAGCCGGCTTATGTACTCGATGAACCTAGGTCCAAGGGGCGCGGCGATCTGGCCCCACTGATAAGGCTTGGGGCTAATGAAACTGGTGTACGCGGGCGTAAGGGCATCCATAATCGCGCTACCCTTAGCGCGACTGTGGGACAGCCACTTACCATCGAAGCCTGGATCGAGCATCCCGATCCGCAGATATGGACCGGATGGTCACATCATGCCGGACCCGGCGAGGTCGAGTTCGACACGCAAGAAGCCATGATTACCACGGATTCGGGCTACGCCAGCGTGAATGCGACGTTCTCCGAACCCGGTGAATACACTATCCGTCTACAAACCATCGACAATGTTGCTGCTTTTGAATTTTATTGTTGTCACAGCAATGCCTACTACAACATCAGCGTGAGCAACTAACACGGAGCTAACTACCCATGAGCAAGATAGAGCAACGCAGAACAGCCTGTATTCTGGCCGCCGTTTTCGTAGCATCCCTGATCGGAAACGCGCAAGCTCAGGACATTACCTATTCACGTGATATCGCTCCAATACTGCAAGAAAAGTGCGTAACCTGCCATAACCCCGAGGGCATTGGCCCGATGCCATTACAGAGCTATCAACAGGTGAACCCGTTTGCCGCCCTGATAAAAGACCGCACCAGCAAACGCATCATGCCACCTTGGCACATCGATACCACGACAGGCATACAGGAATTCAAGAACGACGCCTCCTTAAGTGATGAACAGATCGCGACAATCTCTTCTTGGGTGGACAGCGGCGCGCCGGAAGGAAACCCTGCGCATCTTCCCACTCCCATCGACATTCCTAGCGGCTCGGCTTGGCAACTAACCGAACAGCTTGGCCCGCCGGATTTGATAATCAAATCCACACCCTTCGATGTAATTGCCAACGGCCAAGATCAGTGGTGGACGCCCGACGTGCCCTTTGAAGGCATGGAGAAAGATCGCTGGTTGCGTGCCGCAGAATTCAAACCTTCTTACCCACTAGGTAAAAAGGTGGTGCATCACGGTCACGCCGTGCTGGTGCCAGAGGGCGAAACACGTCAGGTCGCACTTGCTCGCTATGGTGTTGGAAAGTCTTGGGAGGTCTATCCCGATGGCACAGGCATGAAGGTTCCCGCCAATGGCCATATAGCTTGGAATTTGCATTATTTCCCTGTCGGTGCAGAAGGGGAAGATGACGTGGTTGAGGTAGGCTTGTGGTTCTACGATGAAGGTTTCACTCCCGAACTAGAAACCGCCGGCGAAGCCATGTTCAGAGTAGATGGGCTGAATGGCATGGCGAGAGGGCAGGATATTGTTATCCCTCCCCATGGCTATCAAGTATTACAGGGTACACACGTTCTCGATGCGCCGGCCGTCATCCACAGCTATAGGCCTCACCTGCATATGCGTGGCAAAGTGATGACCATGGAAGCCATCTTCCCGGATGGCCGCAAGGAAGTCCTCAGCCAGGTGAACAAGTACAATCACAACTGGCAGATTTCCTATCTCTATGCCGACGATGCCAAACCACTGCTTCCTAAAGGCACCGTCTTACAATTCACATCAGTGTTTGATAACACTGTCAATAACCCGCTAAATCCTGACCCAGAGCAGTGGGTAGTATTTGGCCGACGCGGTGTCGACGAGATGAGTCACGCCTGGGTGGGAATCACCTATATGAATGAAGAGCAGTTTGCCGAGGCCGTTACAGAACGCCGCGCTAGACAGGAAATTCTCACGGTGAGTAAATAAGGACCGTTTAATGAAACCCCGACTACCAAATTGCCGGGCAATTAAACCTGCTTTCTTCCTGACAGCGCTGGTTTGCTATAGTGGCGCTGTCGCGCAGCAATTAGAACAGGCTTCGTACACGGAATCTCAAGCTCAAGCTGGAGCGATACTTTACCAACAAAACTGTTCCACATGTCACCTTGCAGATCTCCAAGGGGCATTCGAGGCACCCGCTCTCAATGACGGTAATTTTCGTACTAACTGGAGCAATCGAAACGTAACCGAGCTTCAAGACTTGCTGGATCGAACCATGCCACCACAGGCGCCCGGCTCATTGAGTGAGGAACAATACAGTGCTCTTGTCGCCTTTCTTCTAGCCGAGAATGCAGTGCCAGGCAGTGACAGAACTCTTAGCCTCACCAGCCCCGGGGTAGCCTTTTTAAATAGCGAGTCTGCGAGTGGCGCGGCGATCGTGCAGCGCATCCCCCGACCAGGACAGGCGGGAACGATACCTTCCCCTGACTCTCTCAATGCAGTGCCTGAGATCGCTACAGTATATCGGTCCGAACGCGCCATTACCCGTTCCTGGCGGCCTGTTAATGGTTTCGTTAATGTTAGTGATGCCGAACTGGCAGATCCAGCCGCCGAAGACTGGACTTATTGGCGTCGAAGTCCCAACAGTCATGGCTATAGTCCGCTAGATCAGATTAACAAGGATAATGTGGGCAACCTGACCCTTGCCTGGGTATGGGGCATGGCGCCCGGGCGCAGTCAACCTGGACCATTGATTAGAAACGGCATCGTCTACATCCCCAATTTTGGCAATGTTGTTCAGGCTCTGGACGGACGCGATGGCACGTTACTGTGGGAGTATCAAAGAACCTTTCCCCAAGGCGGGCGCAGCGGCGGTTTGCTTCGCACTCTGGCTATGTGGCAGGACCTAATCTATGTTGCCACAACCGATGCCCACCTAGTGGCACTAGATGCTCGCACCGGCGCCGTGCGCTGGGATATCGAGGTAGCTGACGAGGCACTGGGCTATTCCAACACCACAGGACCTATTGTAGCCGATGGCATTGTAATTAACGGCATCTCTGGTTGCGGCCGCTTCTACAAAGAGAGTTGTTTTATTACCGGGCACGATGCCGGTACAGGCGAGGAATTATGGCGAACCTTTACGGTAGCACAGCCCGGCCAGCCTGGAGATGATAGCTGGGCAGGTTTACCACTGGAACTTCGCGGCGGTGTCGATGTATGGATGACTGGTAGTTGGGACCCCGAATTGGGGCTAGTGTTTTTTGGCACCGCACAAGCCAAGCCTTGGATGGCGGCCAGTCGCGGCCTCTCTACCGACGATGCTGCTTTATATTCCAACAGCACGCTGGCTATCGACCCACAAGACGGCCGTATAGTCTGGTACCGCCAACACGTGCCGGGCGAGTCTCTCGACATGGATGAAGCATTCGAACAAGTATTGATAGACATCTTTGATGAACCCTATCTGATGACTATTGGAAAGAGCGGCATACTCTGGAAATTGGATCGCCGCACTGGAGAATTTCGCGGCTTGCGCGAAACCGTTTATCAAAATGTTTTCCCGGAAATAAATCTTGAAACCGGGCAGGTCAGATACAGAGACGACATTCGTGATATGCAAATTGGTGAATGGTTGTCCGTCTGCCCGTCAACAGCCGGCGGCCACAACTGGCAGTCGAGCGCCTACCATCCTCCTTCCCGCCAGCTAGTAATACCACTGAGCCAATCCTGTATGGAAATGTCGCCACGGGAGACAACGCTCGAGATCGGCTCAGGTGGTAATCAGGGCGATCGCATGTGGATGGAGATGCCGGGAACAAATGGCCAGTTTGGTAAGCTCGCGGCCTATGATGTGGTATCCATGGAAGAGAGCTGGAGTGTTGAACAACGCGCGCCCTACCTCACTGCCGGGCTCGCAACTGGCGGTGATTTACTGTTCATCGGAGACTACGACCGCTATGTGCATGCCTATGATATTAACAGTGGCGAAGAGTTATGGCGCACTCGACTCGCTACATCGGCCCAGGGGTTTCCGGCGACTTACGCGATTGATGGCGAGCAGTACATAGCCATTCCAGCTGGGCGTGACGGTGGCAGCCCGTGGCGCATAGGGAGCTTTTTGGCTCCAGAAATGGTCAGTCCCAACGGACATAATGCGCTTTATGTCTTTAAGTTGCCCTAAGAATCGCAGGGACAATCAATGGGGGCAGCAATCAAAGGAGTCAGAGTGCTTTGATTTAACAGCAATCAAAGGGGTCAGAGTGCTTTGATTTAACAATTTAAGCTGCCTAGGACTTCACTAAACAATACCAATTTGATTGTTACCCCGCCTTGAACCCCTTGGTACCCATAACTAAGCGTTTGGATCGAAGCGCCAACACAAAATTCTATTTGTTAAAGATAAATTTTATTACTATTCCTAGCTTGCACGAGCTCTCAAAGCCATAGACCACTAGATATTTACTCTGACCCCATTCTCTTATTTATCGATTATTACGATTGGAAATCTCCGTATTAAGAGTTCTCACGTGCTCTGCGATCGCATTGATCTGGTTGGCAGAAAACGTATCTGAGAAAGATGGCATATTGTTCTGCCCTGAGCTGATGATACCTGCCACGTAGCCCGTGCCAAATGCCGCCAGACCCTCAAGCGGCATCCCATTATGGCCTCCCTCGCCGCGACGGCCATGACAAAATACGCAGGCATCCTGGAATAATGCCCGCCCCTGAGAGTTTGCTAGCGGGGGAGTAACTTGCTCCAAAACGATAGAGGTTTCTTGACCTTCATCTAGCAGCGTAAACAACCACATGCTATCTCCCCGATTGGAACCGGCCAGAAGATTGCCCGCGGAAAACACGGCTACATACTGCTTGCCGTCTTGTTCAAAAACGATAGGTGGGGCGTTGACCCCAGAGTCGGTCATATATTCCCACAGCTTGCTGCCGTCGCGGGCATCCAGTGCGGTAAAGCGACCATCATTTCTACCGGCAAACAAAAGGTCGCCCGCTGTGCTGACCAGGCCACTATAACAACGGCCAGGCCAGCGTGTTGACCACAGCCGTTGGTTGGTTCGCAGATCCATCGCTGCAACAACCCCGGTGACAGCTATTGGCGCAAAACTCATGCTGCCACCCGTGTAACGCTCGCCATTTTCGACCTGCTCGACACCTTCTCGAGTAGAATAGGCAGCTTGCCTTTCGCCGGCGCAGACGTACATTACTCCTTTAACTGGGTCCACTGTGCTGGGAGGCCAGTTTGCCTCGCTGCGGCGAAGCAGCACCGGGTCTTCCCAAAATGGGGTGAAGATCGCGCCGTTGTTGACCAGCCGAAAACCTTCTGGCGGAATATCCAGAGTCTGGCTGACGAAGGAATCACCCGCGGGGTAAGGCTGGGTAGCAGCCGTGGCCTGACGCGGTTCCTGAGGAACCGGCCGCTCATCGATTCCCACTAAAGGCTCGCCGCTGATCCGGTCGAGAATGTATACCCATCCGGTCTTGCCGGCCTGGGCCAGCCCCTTGCGCAGCACTGAGTTATAATCCAAATCAAACAGGACCACCGGGTTAGGTGCGTCGAAATCCCAGATGTCGTGGTGCACTTGTTGAAAGTGCCAGCGATACTCGCCAGTGTAGACATCCAGTGCCACGATGGACGCGGTAAACAGGTTGTCTCCGGTTCGCAACGCACCATTGTAATCCGGCCCCGGGTTGCCGGTTGAAAAGTAGATCATGCCAAGCTCGGGATCGACCGCCGGCGTATGCCAAACTGTGCCGCCGCCGGTTTTCCAGGCATCGTTGTCAGCGGGCCAGCTGTCATGACCAAATTCACCTGGGCCTGGCACCGTATAGAAAGTCCATAGCAAGCTGCCGTCGGCCGCACTGTATGCCTTGACCCGCCCCCGGGCCGCAAATTCAGCTCCAGCAAAACCGCTAATCACCATTCCGTTGAAGTACAGTGGCGCACTGGTGATCGTATAACCTTCTTCCCAGGCCTCTGCTTGGATAGACCAGACCTCTTCCCCGCTGTCCTTGTCCAAAGCCTTTAGCACACCGTCCAGCTGACCGACGAAAATCTTGTCCTCACCAAATCCCACTCCACGGCTAGTCCAGCCACAGCATATGGTTGAAATCTCGCCATTGAGGTCTGCCTTGTTACTCCACAAGATTTCACCGGTCTCAATGCTCACAGCGAAGACATCGTCTGCACCAGTTATAATGTAGATGACACCTTCATGGATTATGGGCTGTGCCTCACCGGAATACTTAGCCCCGACACCGGAGCCTTCAAGGTGCGTGCGCCACACCGGGCCCAGCTGGTTGACATTGTCAGTGTTAATTTGAGTCAGGGGAGAGAAATTACGGTTGTACAAATCTCCACCATTGGTAAGCCAGTCATTGGTTGGCAATTCCAGCAGGGTGTCTGCATCAGGTCGGACTTGGGAAAATTCCGCCGCTTGCGAAAAAGAAAGGCAAAAAGATACCAGCAGCAACAGAAGCATCGGTTGTAATTTTTTCATTTTATAACTCATCACATGTCTTTGAGCGTGAATAATTAGGGCCAACAATACCAGTGGAAATACAGTACTGTATTTTTACTCTGACCCCAATCTTTAATTCTGAGCTTGACTCGTCCAGCATGTTCCTTAAGTGGACAAAAGCAATGATCGGCGATACTGTTTATGTTTTCTCTACCTGCATAAGTGACCAAGATGTCTATAACTGTGTCTCCAATCTTCGGCGCGTGCATCTTCGCTGCACTGAGCGTGGTCCTCCCCTTCACCGCGCATGCACAGATTGCGAGTGATCCCTCGCCTTTCGCGACCGACAGCACGAATGCAGTGATCCCCGGAGAGCTCTTCACCGAGCCGCCGACACTGATCAACCTCGGCTTCGAATGGCTGATCCAAGGGGACGAAAATCACAATGCCAGCGTTGCGGTGTGGTACCGCGAGCAGGGCAGTAGCCAGTGGTTGGATGGCTTGCCGCTGCTGCGGCTAAACGGTGAGCGCATCTACAGCGAGTCACGTGTCGATGTCATCGTGCCGAATATGTTTGCGGGCAGTGTGCTCGATCTCAAACCCGACACCGACTATGAAGCGCGCTTCGAGATCTCCGACCCCGACGGTGTGGCCGGTGACCCAACGCGTCTGGCGCTGGTGCGCACGCGCGCGGAGCCCGAGCCCTACGCGGGTGGCCGTGTGTTTCACGTCTATACGCACGGTTACTCCGGGAAGAAGCTCGAGCCCTCCTTCGAGGGCCTGATGTGCGCCTATAACCAATGGTGCGCTGGAACCGACTGGGCAACATCTGGCCGCCCCCGAGTGCGTCCTGGCGACACGATCGTCGTCCACGCCGGCATCTATCAATACAACCGCTACGAATACACCAACAATGCCAGCGTCAACCGCTCGACGCCGCTCGACGGTACCTATTACCTGACGGCTGACGGCACAGCGGATCGACCGATTGCGATTGTCGCTGCCGGCGACGGCGACGTTGTGTTCGACGGCAACGGCAACTACGCACTGTTTGATGTTCGCGCAGCCGATTACACCTATTTCGAAGGCATCACGTTCCGTAACACCGAGATAGCTGTGCTGGCAGGGACGC
>Ga0307985_10001391_pt1 | contig 13636 bp, 15 predicted proteins | sample EllFjometageno80_FD_203155 | JGI IMG/M metagenome (GOLD analysis project Ga0307985, IMG submission 203155) | Marine microbial communities from Ellis Fjord, Antarctic Ocean - #80 | ecosystem: Environmental > Aquatic > Marine > Unclassified | place: Southern Ocean | collected 2014-10-09 | reverse complement strand
TCATGATGTGAAGAATGACAAAAAAACAAAACCAAATAAAAGCGCTATCACGGAGGCATAGGCTATCTCGATTGCTATTAGTTTAATTATTTTCATGGGTTTCCTGTTTCCAGTTCTTCTAGTGCGTATTCAAGCTCTGCAATCTTTGACTTGCAAATTGCCACATTGTGGCTATCTGGGTCGCCGCCAAAGGCAGTTAGGTAAAAATCTAGGTTTGAATACCAGCCGTCAATTTCGTAAGCTATATATTTTGCAATTCGTTCTTGTGCGTATCGATCGGAAGTGTTCATTGCGCTCATTGTCCTTTCTCCAGTGCTGTCATAATCTTTCGTGCCGCTTCAATGTGCTTATCCTCTATGACGTACTCACCATAGCCAAAATCTACGCCTATGTGCGCTACAGCTTTGACTATCTCCATTACATCACTACTCAGGCAGATGCCCGTAGTGATGTTGTCTCGGAATTTATTCTGCATTAGAATTCTCCTTGCAGCTTTTCTGGCAATAGTGCTTGCCGTTCCTGGTGATGACCCATCCGTGCTCCCTGGCCTGCTCGTTTACAAACCCAGGAGAGAAGTGCTCTACCGATTGGCAGTAATCGCACTCCACCTCAACGTATGTACGTTTCATATCGCCGTGTACTCCGTCCAAAGAAAGTTGTAATAGCCAGCAGTGCCGCTCTTAGGTACATGCTGATTCGATTCCTTGCAGATCCTTCGCGCCTCTTCCTCATCATCAACAACTTTGACATTGGTTCGCATGCCGTTGTGTGGAGCGTACCCACCCGGATAGCTTGGATCCTTTTCCCATACCTTCCTTTTGAATATCTGGATCATGCTGTTTGCTCCACAAATTCTGCGGGGATAATAAAGCCATAATGAATCGCATCATGCTTATCGCCGCTACCTTCGATGAATGAGAAGTCTTCTAACCAATAAGACCCACCACCGTTATCGCTTACCCTGGCCCCAGCAGGGACCGTGTGAGTGCCTTTGCATAGGCTTGGGCCTGATACTTGCCCGGTGAATTCTTTGATTGTCTTATCCATTGATCACGCCCTCCGCTATTAGTGACTGTGCGTTACGTCCAAACCATCCCTGGAGTGTGTAAGCCAGGCCAGTGTCGTGAAGGTACTGCCATGCTTCAATGGCCTGCTCCTCTGAATCTGCTTCAATGAATCCTTCTGCGATTCCTACTGCGGTAAAATTGTCCATCTCGTTCTCCTAAGCTAGTTTTACTACCACCAAACCCGCAATTAAGCGGGGCTGGTGTCCTGGTTGGTTTGTTACAGTACGTTGGGGCAAGCGCCTGAACTGTTGAGTTTATCTCCGCAGTCTGCACAAACCGCCGGAGAAGTAGTTACTCGTCCTGATGCGTGTACTGTTTCAGTCTCTACCAAAACCCCTACAGGAATCCGGACCCTGAATCCTCCCAGGTGTGCATCCTTGGCGTAAGCGTTAACCGACTGTGCGAAGGTGAAGTGTCTAGCCAGCTCTTCCCTGGCGTTACCGTTGATCGGCGCGCTATAGACCTGGACCTGAACAGGCAAGTTGCCTGACTTCTTGATTACGATCCTTTCGCCATCATTCAGGACTATCTCAGTGCGGTATTTTTTATTACCGTGCTTGTCTGTCTTGATTAGAATTGCTTCAACGGCTGCGATGTTATTGATTGTTTCGATGATGTTCATTGTGTATCTCCTAAGCATTTAAGGTGTTGGCCAACCCAACGACATTAAGTATACCTAATTTGTACGGACAAACAAGCTAATTGTATAAATAAATGTGAGAAATAGGTAAACTAGTCGTATTCCCACTAATAATCACTACTTCAGGGCATCATGAATGACCAAGACCACCGATAAGCAGGAAGAATTACCTGAAAACAAGTCTGATGAGGTCAAGCGAAAGGTCGGAAGGCCTACTCTGTGTACGCCAGAACTTGTGCAGATGGCTAAGGATTACTTGGACGGAGGATGGAAGAACGAAGAGGATCACAACTTCCCGAGTGTGCTGGGATTGGCTATCTATCTACAGGTAAGCAGGGCTGTTCTTTACAAGTGGGCAGCAGAGGGCAATCAAGAATTTATAGACATATTGGCTCGTGCAAACGAATTGGGAGAATTTATCCTCGTCCAGAAGGGGGTAGACGGCAAGTTCAACTCGGCCATCACCAAGCTGGTCCTGGGCAAGCACGGCTACTCTGAGAAGATCGAGAACACGAACAAGAACGAGATCAAGGACATGCCAACCGAAGACCTAGAGGCGAGGCTTAGAGAGATTCGAGGACAGAGCCCGATCACAAAGGCAGATGTTCACTGATGAACGCAGAGGAACAGTTTATTGAGGCAGAGCTAGAGCTGCGATACACATCAGAGCTCAAGGACAGGGGTATTATTAGAGACTCGACAGTCTACGGCTTTGTATGCCCTGAGAAAGGGTTTTTGCATTCCATAGTTTACGACAGAAGTTCAGCGACTTGGGTAGAAAGCCAGGAGAAGGTCCAGATATATTTAGCGAAGATAATGGAGAGGGTAGTTACTAGCACGAAGAGATTCAATGTCGTGTACGGGGGACGAGGATCTGGGAAGTCTATTGGGGTGGGTGACATAGTTCTGGGTGACAATAGGGACAACGGACACAAGACATACTGCCTGCGCGAATATCAATCCTCTATTCGCAACTCAGTACACTCACTGCTCAAGGAGGAGATCGAGCGGTTAGAGTTTACCGGCTTTGAGGTGCTCAATCATGCGATCAGCAATAATGAAAAGGCCGCATTCGAGTTTGCTGGGCTTGCCAGGTCAACTGACAGCATCAAATCGGCACACGGATTTACTAATTTCTGGATGGAAGAAAGTCAGACAACTAGCGCCGACTCTCTCAGAGCACTCACCCCGACTGTTCGTGCCAAGCCCAACAAAGGATTGCCGGTTCAGTTCAAGCCCAAGGACGAAGAGCCTTCGCTCAAGGAGGAGATTAGCGACATCCTTTCAAGCACAGCGCCAGTTAAGATGTATTTCGTAGCCAACCCTGGCAGTAGTGAAGATCCCTTCAGCAAGAGATTCCTGATGCCCTACATGTCAGAGCTTGAATCTAACGGCATATTTGAGGACACCCTGCACCTTATCCTCAGAGTGAACTACACTGACAACCCGTGGTTTGGAGAATCTGGGCTTGAGGATGAGCGTTTGTGGGATGAGGCCAACCTTCCCCAGGCAATGTACGATCACGTTTGGCTAGGGCATTTCAATGACTCAGTTGACTCGGCCTTAGTCATGGCCGAATGGTTTGATGCCTGCGTGGATAGCCACATCCGTCTAGGCTGGGAGCCACGAGGCGCAAAGGTTGCCAGTCATGACCCATCAGACCGAGGTCCAGACTCGAAGGGCTACGCTATGCGGCACGGCTCAGTGGTCATGGACATTCAGGAGAAGATCGATGGTGATGTCAATGAGGGCGGTCACTGGGCTGCAAATCTCGCAATAGAGCACGGTGTTGATGCGTTCTCATGGGACGGCAATGGAATGGGGGCAGGCCTTGGCGAGCAGATGGCTAAGGACTTCTCTGGTAAGGCTGTTCAGCTATCTGTGTTCAATGCAGCAGAATCACCCGACAATCCTGACTCAATCTACAAGCCTTCCCTAGCGAACCCCGTCCACCATCAACAAAAAATAAAGGACACATTTAGAAATAAGCGGGGCCAGTACGCCTGGGAGTTTAGGGACCGAATATATAGGACTTATCGGTGGGTAGTTTTTGGTGAGTTTGCGGATCCAGACCTGTGTATAAGTTTTAGCAGTGATATAGCCCTACTTCCTAAGCTACGGGCTGAGACCTGCCGACTGCCCATAAAGCCCAATAGTAATGGGCTGAACGAGCTATACACTAAGCAGGAGATGAAGGGGTCTAGGTTCAGGATAACCTCTCCAAATTTATTCGACTCAGCAATGCAGACATTTAGGCACATTCCGGCTTATAATCATACAAACGTGTACATACCTCGACCGATACATCCAATACGCATGAGATAGGCTTGCTAATGACATTCCGTAGATTCAATGAAGAAAACTAATTAAGCACCCTGTCTTCAATATTTAGGATACCACTAATGGCCGATCTTACTCTTGAAGAGCTAAAGCGCCTACATGATCAAAACTATCAAGCAAACCAAGTTACCCGTGAACGAGCTGCTGATGACCGCGTATTTTCTCGTGTTAGTCAATGGGACGATGGTTTATTAAGCGATAGCCAACTTCAGTATCGCGGCGAGTTCAACCTTATTCGCAAGGCTACCCGAAAGATTATCGCGGATCTCAGGTCTAACCCTATCCAGATAGACTTTGTCCCGCTTGATGACGAGCGCGATGATGGGGCAGAGCTTCTTGACGGCCTCTATCTAACCGAAGACAGACGCAACAGCACATTAGAGTCTTATGATAATGCGGCACTAGAATGCGTGGATTGTGGAGTCGGCGGGTGGGAGCTATTTACTGAGTACCAGACGAACAATGCAGGTGACCGGAATCAGGTTATTCGCCGCAGGCCAATCTACGAGGCTAATAACAACAGCTTCCCTGACGCGAACGCGAAGAGCTTGGACAAGTCTGATGCTCGTAATTGGAGCATCCTTGAGCCATTCACTAAGGATGGATATCAAGAGCTCTACGAGGAGTTAACTGGAAACACTACTACTTGCGCCCCGGCCAACTTTGCCAGCCCAGAGCAAAGCTACACCTTCCCTTGGATTTCCGGCCAGAACCAGTTGTTCTATATTGTTCGTTTCTATCAGCGCACAAAGATCAAAGACAAGGTTCTGACATTCACTGACCCAATGGGCCAAGAGCTATTGCTGCGCGAGTCTGACCTGCTGAAAGGGGGCGAGAACTCTGATGTGTCGATCATGGACGAGCTCATCGAGCAGGGCTACGAGATAGTCTCTGAGAAGTCTATTAAGAGATGGCAGGTTAAGAGATACATTGCATCCGGCGAGGAGATTCTGAAGGTAGAGGACGTTCCAGGTACGCACATCCCGGTTGTTCATACTTACGGCGAACACACATTCGTAGAGGGCGAGGAAATTTGGGAGGGCGTTGTCCGTCTTGCTAAGGATCCACAGCGCCTAAGAAACTTCATGCTGTCCTATCTGGCTGACATTGTTAGCAGATCGCCCAGGCCTAAGCCTATATTCTTTCCTGAGCAGATTGCTGGGTTCGAGTCTATGTATGAGGAGACTGGTTCCGATAACAACTATCCGTACTATCTGCAACAGCGTAAAGATGCGTCCGGCGCTGATCTGCCTATAGGTCCAACAGCGATGATGCCTACGGCAGAACTGCCGCAAGGGATGCGCGATCTAGCAGTCGAGACCAGAGAGGCTGTGAAAGATGTCGCTGACCCCGGTCTTCCTGACAATTTTGCTGACCCAGCGATGTCAGGCTATGCGATGGAGCAGATGAGGGCCGAGTTTGACATGCAGTCGGTTGTCTATCAGCAGAATCTAAAATTTGCCAAGCGATGGGATGCTCAGATATATGCAGGCATGTCATCGATTATCTTCGACTCACCGCGTAAGGTGACAGTCACCAGACCAGATGGTGAACGCGAGTCAGTAGAGATAATGGAGACAATCTTGGACAAGGAGTCCGGTGAGTTAGTTGTCCTGAATGACCTGACTAACCAAGAGTTCGAGGTGTTTGCTGAAGTTGGGCATTCGTACACGAGTAAAAAAGAAAAGACGCGAGTTGAATTGCGCGAATTGGCTAATCAGTTTGCCGCTACGGATCCACAGATGCACAGAGCCCTCTCGTTGAAGGGTCTGATGCTGATCGATGGCGTGGACCTTGATGACATCCGTGACTACGGCAACAAGCAGCTACTGTTGGGTGGGTTCAAAGAGCCTACCACTGATGAGGATATTGCCTTTATGGAGCAGGCGGCTAATCAGGAGCAGGAACCTGATGCGGCTATGGTTCTAGCAATGGCAGAGCAGGGCAAGGCAGAGGCTCAGATGATGCGCGAACAGCGTATGGGCATGAGTGATCAGGCCAGCGCCCAGAACGATCAGGGCAAGCTCCAGGTTGATGCCTTTAGGGCCGAGACGGATCGCAAGTCGGTAGAGGTTGATGCGGCAGAGGCCGGGGTTAACATCGAGTTCACTCAGGCGAAGACGATGGATGTTAAGGCAGACACGATGGAGAAGCTGGGTGATCGGTTTAGGTCTCGGCCAGCACCACAACCACAGCAGCCAATCTACGAATACGATCCACTGACCGGGGAGTTATCACAAGGTGTCTGAAGCTCTAGTTAACGTCAAAGGTATGGGCTTAATGCGTATCACGCAACAAAGCCAGCCACAAGCTACAGCGGGGATTCAATCTCGCGTTAATAAACAGAACGCCTTTGATGATAGGGTGCAGGGAGTTCTTTCTGGAATTGGCAACCAGATTGCAGATGTTGCGCTGAATGACGAGGGTGGATTAAACAACCCTGAACAGCTCAAAGCAGCACTTGATAATAAGTACAGGGAGGTTAGAGCTTTTGGTGATGCCATCACTGAGGGGATGACCCCTATGCAGAAGGCGGCTGTTCTAACAATTCCCTTTGGTGTTCTTGGTGACATTACTGGCCTTGCTGCTGACATAGAGATGTACTTCAAGGATCCTGAGTCTAGAACCTGGGCCAACGCGGCTCTTTCTACTGTTGGGGTGGCTGGTGGTGCTGCCAGTATCTCTCCCTCTGTTGCCGCGATACTTCCAATAGTTAAGAGAAACGCACAGAATATTTCTAGGTCTGAGAATCTCACTGAGAGCACTGTTGAATCGAGAAGAGTGGGACGAGAGGCTCTGGGTGTAGCCAGAGCGAGGGAGCGCATGCCTAACGGTCAGTATGTGGGTGCTCCAGAAGGAATAGATACCCCAGAAAAGTTAGAGGGCATTATTCAAAATTATATGGATAGAGTTCAGGAAGGAGTTGGTGGTAAATACTGGTATGAGGACACGAGCGAGTGGATTAATCATGTATCGCCCCAGGGTACTATCACCAGGGAACAGGTAGCAGAACTTGGAGCAAGAACCTCTGCTGGCGCGAAGGTCGATCACAATGTGGGATTTCTAACAAAGGGTGTAAATCAAAACGCGGCAGGACTAGATACAAACACCGGAAGATTCCCTAATGGCGCAACCAAGAGCGGAGATATATTTTCTGAGACTGGACCTGATCGCAAAGGATTAAAGCTCGGAGAGTTCGCAGAAAACCTTACGACTGACTGGCGCGATGGATCTGGAAATGCCGTGCATGATATATGGGATGGCAGGGCATGGGGATACGTTAAGAAAAATGGTAAGCCCTGGGATGGTGGATTCTCTTCTACTCAGCATTCCTTTATGGATGAAGTGGCAGAAGAGGTCACCTCTAGACTGAATGCTTCCGGCGCTCTTGGAACCGATTGGAACCCTATGCGGATCCAGGCTGCTGCATGGACCGGAGAAAAAATACGACACGGGGATATTGTTGCTGAAGATGCCGCTATGCACTTTGGCAGTTATTCTCCCAAGTATGCGGCCAATGCTACCTACGAACAAACTCCGGGTGTTGGGACTGGACAACTGGATGAGATGGCTAATCAATCGATGGATATTCGTGAGGATTTTTCAAGATCTCCAGAGTCTTCTTGGACTGATGATCGCGGCAGAGATCGAATATATGATAGCGCCGGGATGTTGACAGAGCCAACCAATGACACTATTGGTGCTTTCCGTGCAGAGGGTGGGAATCTTGAAACTAACCCTGCCAATACAGCGAGGCCTCTGGTTCAGACAGGATCATCAGGCCCGATGAGGGGCAAGGTGCTCGATGCCGACAGACAATTGCTCGACACAGCAGAGTCAGGAAGGGCTTACATTGATGTACAGAATGCAGGGGCATGGCACAGGGTTGTTCCTCTCGGACAAACCAACATAGGTGACAGAACAAGCCTATCGATTGATATAGGGAGGGCGGCAACAGAAGACGAGATGTCTTCCCTGGCTAACTTTGCTGCTGACAATGGATTCTATGTTTCAGACTCTGGTTCTGGTGTGGTTAATCTTATTCATGACACCTATTCAGATGCGTTTGGTGCAAGGAAAGGAAGCAAGCTGAAAAAGGAGTTGGCAAGCACTCTCGGTGATGACCTTCGCGCTATTGTGGGCGAGTCGGATGTTGTCCCTTACAAGATAGAGAGCGAATATCTTGACTATGAACCGCTATGGAAAGAGCAGGGATCTGGCAAAGCCACAACAAAGTTCCTGGATGACATGGATGCGTTGCCAACCATGAGAGACAACATCGAGCCGGAGTTAATCAGAAAAGCTGAGTCCAATATGCTGCGTGACTCAGAATGGGCCGAGCGCACTGGAATGCCCATACGAGAGGACATCCAGAGAGCAAGGCAAATTTTAATGGACGGAGGACTCAAGGCTCTTCGCCAGGCTCTTGATTCCGGGGTTGTTCTTCCTGCCGCAGCCGGGATGATTGTCGCGCCCGGTCTCTTGCAATCTGATCAACAGACGATGCCAGGACTGGCGGGGAGTTAGACCTGGAGAGGAATTCTAGTTCCTCCCTGTCGCTATCCCAGGCAGTGACAACGGTCAGCCCGTTAGATAATTTGCTTTTTTGAGCGCACATAAGAGCAGCTCACTAGTAATTGTGAATGAATTTAACTGAGCTATTAAGTATACCTGATACATAGAGAATAAAACAATGGCGAATCCCAACTTTGTAGAGCGATACCTGAACCCTTCGATATTCCCGGTCATTAACAACGAGGATGGCAGTGTATCTACTCACAGGATGGCTAGTGGCGAGGCTAACGGCAAGTATATTGCCTATCCGACCATAATCCAGCGTAAAGACGGTGAACTGGAAGAGCTTTCTCTTGAGGATGCGGCCAAATACGCGCTAGAGAACAAGGAATATATGGAATTTGACACCAATCTGGAGGCTACACGCTACGCCGAGAACGGCTACAAGAAGGATTGGGCTAAGGGTGACTATGACAAGGCCCACGCAGAGCAAAGATTCCAGGATGCATTTGATATAAAGATTACCGCACAGCCGCTCGACTAAATACATGGCACTTATGGCACATGTTTACCTTATATCCCGTATAGAAAAATTACTTATACGCTTGATAAGGAACAAAGTGCCATAACTGCCAGATTTCTTTAACGTCGATATATTGCAAACATAATGGAGAACAAATAATGCCCTTAAAGAAAGGAAAATCCAAAAAAGTTATATCAGATAACATCAAGACAGAAATGAAATCTGGCCGACCTAATCGCCAGGCAGTAGCTATTGCAATGAGCAAGGCTGGAAAGAAGAAAAAATCCACCTACTAACGACTAACGCTCGACTAGAGCAACCGTATCTGCCGGATGCAGAGTAAATATCGCCCCAGGGCGAGAGGAAGTAACTATGTCTGAAGAAGATAGCGGCAGCATATCCCTAGAAGAACTAAAAAAGGCCAACAAGGAAGGTGTCGATCTGTTAGCGCCGGATCTAGAGACTGATGATAACAATGATGAGATTGATGACCTCGAAGCAGAGCTTAAACTAGCCGAGGAGGCTGATGCCAATGATCTTGAAAATGACAAGGATGAGAATGCCTGGCTGAAGGGTGACGAGGAAGATGTCATCAATACAGATGAGGATGATGAGAAAAAACCTTTCGACAATTCAACTGCTGGACAGATTCGGCGCAAGTATAAGGCCAAGGCAGATAAGGTTAGTGCCGAGAAGGACGAGACCATCTCCCAGCTTGAGAAACGCATCGAGAACATGGAGAAGAATGGTTCTAAACCTACCCCTGCACAGGTCAGTAATAAGCCAGAACGCGCTAAATTTCGGAGTGATTTCGAGTACATCGAGGCTCTGACTGACTACAAGATGGATCTTAGGGAGAACGAGAGAACCTCCAAGACGATTGCAGAGCAGAATAAGGAGCAGACTGATGCTGCTACCAAGAAGACCAACGATGCCGTAGACAGTCACTACCAGAGGGCTGCTGCACTGTCAGAGAAGTCAGGGATCAAGCCAGAGGCCTATCAGGCATCCGATCAGCGAGTACGCGAGGCTGTTGAGAATCTGTTCCCAGGAGGCGGTGACAGCGTGGTCGATGCTCTTATAAACAATCTGGGCGAGGGATCCGAGAAGGTCTTCTATCACCTGGGTGTTAACAAGGCCAAGTTGCAGGATTTCGTGGAGTCATTCAGTGAGGGTCAGGGTCTCAAGACTGCGGCCATGCTTGGCGAGCTCAAGGCTAGACTAGTTATACCCGACAAGAGAATAAGTCGAGCTCCATCACCGGGCGAGGAAATAATTAGTAACGGATCCGGTAACCAGAAAGAAACTGCTCACAAGAAAATTTATAACGCGGCCCATAAAAAGGGCGATATACAGAAAGCCTATGATGCAAAGAAGGCTGCTAGGTCTGCGGGAATAGACACAAAGAAATGGTAAGATAGATTCTCATCCGCTAGAAGTATTTGGGCCACTTGAAAGAGCTGGCCCTTTTTTTGCCTGAAAATATCTGTGCTATTGACCAAGCTATGAATAGGGCTATAATCAACCTACCGCTATCCTCTGGCGGGTATAAATCTGAGGGGCCGCACGAATCGGTATAACAATTCGGTTATGCAATCGTCTCCGATGCGAGTTACATCATTGGAAATGCCCAGCCCAATGGGGGTTTGGGGGAATTGACTTTAACTGAAACTGATTTAATGCGAGGCTCCACATGGCTATTACGACTGGCAAGATTGCCGAAGTTCTATTTGAACACTCCATAGATACATTTGAATCTCAAGAAATGTTACTTGATAAGGTGGACTTTTGGTCCCCTGACGCATCTGACATGCAGAATTCAAACAACTTCATCTGGCGCACTGTTGAACAACATGCTCCAATTCTTACTGGCTTTGACCTTACTGGGCAAGAGACCAGCATCATAGAAGAGACCTACCCTGCTATCTTGGGTACTCCAAACAACGACTTTGTTGATGTTCGTATTGATGACATGCGTGACATTAACTTCTGGGAAAAGCGAGGCCGTGCATCAGGTCGGAGACAGGCTTCAGCAGTTAACACAGCAATCGCAGATGCGATGGCTCTACAGGGTTCGCTGCATATTCGCTCTAATGCGACTAGCGGCTATAACTTCATTGCTGAAGCACAGGCAATCATGGACGAGCGTCAAGGCCCAAGTGGTGACAGATGCTTCTTACTGAATGACCGTGCGACTCTAGCGTTCTCCTCTGACTTGGCAGCTCGCCAAACTCTACAGGGCCGTCCTGAGTCTGATGCTTGGAGCAAAGGACAGATCGGCGCTAACGTAGCTAACTTTGACGTTTACACTGGATCCTTCCTGCCCAACCTAGTTGGTGGTGCTGACCCAGCGACTACTGTCACTGGTAATCAATCATTTGCTCCTGAAGGTGGAAGCGTAAATACTTCTACTGGTGTAGTTACTAATGTTGACTACCGTTCTGCGGATATCGTTGTTGCTGCATCTGCGGGTTACAATGTTGGGGACAAGGTAACTTTCTCTAACGCTGCTGTGACTGTTAAGGCTATTGGCCTTGATGATAAGAGCCCGACTGACCAGGCAATGACATTCACTGTTATAGCCAAGCCAGATGCCACTACCCTCACAGTTTCTCCTAAGCCAATTGCGGCTGACGATGCTGCGCTTAGTGTGCTTGAGAAGGCCTACGCAAATATAGATACGACTATTTTAAACGCCGCTACTGTGGACCGTTTGAATATAGACGCTACTGCGAAGACCAACTTGTTCTGGGATCATGATGCTGTCGAGGTTATGGGCGGTCAGGTTCCTGCTGAGTTGTTCAAGCAATTTGCTGGTAAGAAAGTTCTGTCTAGCACTATGTCTAACGGACAAACGATGTACATGATCTATGATGGCAACATCACGAAAATGACATTTCAGTTCCGCTTGTTTACCTGGAACGGAATTACGGTTCGTAACCCATCGATGGTTGGTGTTGCTACTCGGTTCTAAGTAAAATAACTGCATGGGGGGAGCCTCGGCTCCCTCTTTCAGTATTAACCGATGGTGATACATGACTACAAAATATGAAGTTATTCAACAGGCTTACGAAGAGATCCGAATCTCTGGCATAACTGTTATTCCGCGACCTTCCGATGAAGCCCTGGCACTTGTCCGTCTAGAAGGTATGATGGCCGAGTTTTTTGGCAACTTGAATTTTGATGTCCACTATAATTTTGAGAATGTACCAAACCTTAATTCTGTAACAAACGTCACAAGAAACTTTGTGTCGATGATGGCCTATAACCTAGCCGTCAGACTAATCCCTGCCTTCAACAAGCAGGTTCCACCTATTCTCTACGGTCTTGCATCAACAGCATTCTCGTCATCTCTTGGCGCTGTGAAGCTGCTACAGTTGCGACAGGTTCAACCATCTAGGAGCATGCCAAGAGGGTCTGGAAACACCAACCAGAGTCTAGGTTGGAATAGATTTTCAACTCCTCTTGAACTTCCACCGACTATGCCTGGCAATCAAGAGATATTTGTTGGTGAGATTCAAGACTATTCTGAGAGCTATTCAGCTTGGCTCGGTCTAAACACTATTGCTTCGTTTACTCTTGAGGTTGATCCGCGATTGACAATTATTGCCAGCGCCATATCTGCTTCTGATATTACCTACACTCTTTCAGCTCCTTCTGGATCCGGTCCTGCAACTGGTCCCTGGCAGTTAGTCAAGATTACTGTGACAGACTCTGCGGGACGAGTAGATATACGGCTTATAAATTTTGAGGTGCTGACTCCTCCAGAGGTGTCATAATGACAGAGCTCACACTTCAACTTCTCAAGGGAGATAAGGTTGATTCGCGTGTAGATTACCGGGACGGCCTGCCTAAGAACGTATCAGGAGTGATGCGCCCGGTTCTTGGCGTTGATGGCTACATGCTGCAACAACCTGGCATTACTTTATTGGGCAATGGTGTTGGCGTTGACCGAGGTGGAATATGGAATGAAAGATTCGCTGCCCACTACCGACTTAGCGAGACAGACTTTATAGAGGTAAGTGCAACTGGAACCTATACTTCTTTGGGAACTATTCTCGGTCTAGATACTGCCTCCCTTCCTTACTCCTTCCAGACCCAGGCTATCGTTGTCAATTTTCAGTATTGGCTGTATGACCCGGTTAACTTATTGCGCCAGATTACTGATGTCGATCTCGGATCTCCTATTGATGCCACATGGATAGATGGGTACTACGTTTTCACTGATGGCGAGTACCTATACCACACTAAAATTGCAAACGAGTCGGAAATAGATCCGCTTCAGTTTGCCACCTCAGAGTTTTCCCCAGATCCTACGGTAGGCGTTGGTCGCACAACTGATAGCAAGTTGATAGCCTTCAATCGATACACAATCGAGTACTTTTACAACGAAGGGAATGAGTTTTTTGCGTTCACTCGAATACCCTCTCGTGCTGTAAATTACGGTCTTGTAGCTACTCATGCCAAGGCAGAGATAGCAGGGCAGTGGTTCTTTCTAGGCGGTCCTAAAGAGGGCGATATATCAGTCTATGCATTGGGGGTTGGTCAGGC
>Ga0307985_10001385_pt1 | contig 13653 bp, 16 predicted proteins | sample EllFjometageno80_FD_203155 | JGI IMG/M metagenome (GOLD analysis project Ga0307985, IMG submission 203155) | Marine microbial communities from Ellis Fjord, Antarctic Ocean - #80 | ecosystem: Environmental > Aquatic > Marine > Unclassified | place: Southern Ocean | collected 2014-10-09 | reverse complement strand
GGGGGGGAAGGGGAGAAGAAGGATATTATGGTGTACGCGAAGCTACAACTGAATGTTGGGGGCGGAAGAGGGACTCCGACCGCGGAGGAAAAGGAGGCGAGTATCGTGGTGGCGCAGGAGCTTAACGAGCTACTGGCGCAGCAGAAGGAGGACGAGGGGGAGGGATTTGTGGGGGGGAGCTTGAACACTGTCAAGGGATTGATGGAAAACGCGAAGAGCGTGCAGAACGTCGTGGGCGCCGTCGCGGACTACAGCGAGAAGGTATTTAACTTGCTGAACTGGGCGGATCCAGAGAAGACTATGATCGTATTCGGGTGCTGCGTGGCTTTGATGGTCGTGTTCTTGCTCTTCAAGACGAGGTGGGTGGTGTTCGCGGGGGGCTTGTTCGAATTCTGGAGGGGGTGGCAGGAGGAAAGGAGGAGGAAGCGGAGGTTGGCGGGCGGGGGGAGAGCCAAGAAGGTCGATGAAAAGGCGACGGACGCTGACGACTCTTCGCCTCTTCTCAATTTGATCGCGGCTACTCCAAGTAACGAGGACGTTTACCGCCACTACTTCTGGGAGAGCAAGCGTCGGGGAGAGATCGAAAAGGAAAAGGTCGCGGAGAAGAGAAGGAGAGGACGGCTGGCCACTATTTGGAAGGCCAAGTGGCAAGGTCGAGCTGGCATCAAGGAAGGTGGGGAGGAAAACGTATTCAGGGAGCGTTTTGTCGTACTACAGAGCCATCGCCTGAGCTGGTGGGGGAGCGAGAAGGAATTCGATAGGGGAGAAGAAGCGGGAGGACAAGTAATGTTCGTCGGACACAGCGGACTGTGCGGACTTGGGGTTATGGATCTCAAAGTCCTGAGCGAGGAAGAAATGAAGAGGTGCAGCGGCGTTTTCGGAAGGGGCGGTATCAAGAACGAGGCGACAGGAGAGATCAGGCAAGTCAAGGTGCTGCTGCAGTTCAAGCGAGAGGACGAGAAGGAGGCCTTCGAGGAGGAGGTCTTGAAGGCCATGATCAAGGTCGATTAGTAGGTGTATGTTTATTAAAGTATGTTTATTAAACTAAGCGGAGGCACCGGGGCACGCACGGACAACAAGAAAAGGGAGAGGGGTTTGTGGAGGAGAGTACTCTGGAGTACTGGTAAGTGATATTTGTTCATTGAAGGTGATTTTGGCAAATCGCGCCACTTCGCCCCGCCACTTCCTCCTTCCTCACACACGCCACACTAAGCATGACACAGAACGAGGACCCCGAGGTCCTGCGCGTGATGATAAGCTCCGACAATCACCTGGGCTTCTGCGAGAAGGACCCTGTCCGTTCCAACGATTCCTTCGCCGCCTTCTCCGAGGTGCTGTCCCTTGCCCGTTCTCAGGGGGTGGACATGGTGCTGCTGAGCGGGGACATGTTCCACGACAACAAGCCGAGTCGAGCTACGCTGCACAAGACGTTTGGTATTCTGAGGAAGTTCACGCAGGGCGAGAACCCGGTCAAGTTTGCTATTGTTAGCGACCAGGTGAGTCCCTCACAGTAGAAGCGCACCCTAAGCAAGCTTCAAGAACCACGCGAGCCCCGCTCCATGGCCTCTCAAAGAGTCATGTTCGCTCACTCATTTCGCGCTCGTTTGTTCGATGCTGTGCTGGCACCGTGCCGCCTTGTTCACACTGCTCCTCCTTTGTTCACGTGTGGCATACTGTATGTGTGGCCCCCGTTGTTCACACTGTATGTGTGGCCTCGCAGGTGGACAACTTCCGCACCCCGCCCGTGAACTTCGAGGATCCGTACCTGAGCGTGGATCTGCCGGTGTTCTCGATCCACGGCAATCACGACGATCCGTGTCGAGACGGGCAGGAGTTGTTGGCGGCGCTGGATCTGCTGAGCGAGACGAGGCTCGTGAACTACTTCGGGAGGGAGGATGAAGTGGACAAGATTGAGGTTAAGCCCATTTTGATGAGGAAGGGGGAGAACACCAAGGTAAGGAGCAGAGGAGCGGCGAAAGAGCTCCACGTGCCGACTCAAGCGACGCTCAAAAAGCGCTGTTCAAAGGCGACCTGCTCAAACGACCTGCGCTGTCAAAAACGCTCCCGCTAACACTCGCACTCAAGGTGGCGCTGTACGGACTGGGAGCTATGAGGGAGGAGAGGTTGAACAGGATGTGGAGTAAGAAGAAGGTAAGCCACTGGCAAAGGGGGAGGGAGAGGGGAGTTGCTCAAACGACGGGGCCGCCCGTTCAAAGCACTTCACATCGCCGCCCCCCTTTGTTCACACATGCTTGTCACACATCGTCGCCCCCCTGCTTTCACTTACTCGTGTCTCCCAGGTTCGTTTCGTCCGGCCCGCCGAGGACGTGGACAGGACTGAGACTGAGAATCCGTGGTTCAACATCTTCGCGCTGCACCAGAACCGCGACTACGGGCGCGGCGCGAAGAGCTGCGTCCACGAGAGCTTCCTGCCCGAGTGGCTGGATCTCGTGGTGTGGGGGCACGAGCACGAGAGCATCGAGAAGGAGCAGGAGAGTTTGGTCGGCACGTTCAGGATCTTGCAGCCCGGGAGCAGCGTGGCGACGAGCTTGTGCTACGGGGAGGAGCGGCCGAAGAACTGCTTCGTGCTGGACGTGAGGGGAGAGCAGTTCAGGATCTCCAACAACCCGATCAGCAAGGTCCGCGGCTTCGCGATGAGCGACGTGTCGCTGCAAGACGAGCCCAACCTGTCCCCCGACGACCCCAAGATCGACGAGAAGATTGGGAAGTTCCTGGAGGGCAAGGTGAAGGAGCTCATTAAGCTGGCGCGCGACAACTACAAAGAGGCGCAGGCGACCGCTCAGGAGTTCCAGGAGGGCTTGGGTGGCGACGACAAGGAGGAGTCTGTTTACAGCATTCTGCAGCCCGAGCTCGTTCTCGTTCGCCTTCGGGTGGAGCACACCGGCTTCACGACCATCAACAACCAGCGCTTCGGAGCGCAGTTCGTCGGCGACGTGGCGAACCCGGGCGACATGCTGCTCTTCCACAGGAAGAAGAGGCCGGTTGACGGACCGGGGGGGGGCGGAGGCGGGAAGAAGAAGAAGAAGGACCTGAGCGTGCCCGTCATGGAGGACCCGGCGGAGGAGCTGACGGTGGAGGAGTTGATCAAGGACAACTTGATGACGGGCGAGAAGAAGATGGAGGTGCTGGACGAGCAGCAGATGACCCTGGCGCTGGAGAGCTTCGTCAAGGGCAGCACCAGCGCCATCGTGGACAGCGTGGGTAAGAGGCTGATGGAGTCGTCCAAGAAGCTCAGCAAGAACGACGCGCTCAAGGCGGTCAAGGACGTGCGCACGATCATTGCCGGCGAGGCCGACGACAGGCGCGCGCGCTTCCAGGAGGAAGAGGACGAGGAGGGCAGGAGGGAGAAGGCTGTCGCTGTCAAGAGGAGGCGTCTCGCAGCCCCGGGAGCCGGAGGGGAGGGGGATGACGACTCGGTCGGCGGCGATGTCGTGAAGGAGAAGGTCAAGGGCAAGAAGGCGCCCAAGAGGAGAGTCGACAGCGACGAGGAAAGCGACGAGGAGGAGAGCGAGGGAGAGGAACCACCGCCGCTCAAGAAAAGCAGGAGGCAGAGCGGGAAGCCTAAGAAGAGCTACGTCGAGAGCGGAGGGGAGGAGGAGAGTGACGGAGGGGATGCTGTTGTCGACATGACGCTCGAGAGCGACGACGACGACGTCGTGGTGGTGAGTAGGGAAGGGACGAGCGAGCGAACGAGCGATCTGAGCCGGTTGCGCACAGCGCGTTCCTCGCCGGCCTTTAGTTCGCACACTCGTGTCCTAACTCGTGACGCTGCAGGCTCCCAAGAAGAAGGCCAGCCCCAAGAGGAAGAGCCCCGCGAGGAAGGCGAAGCCGTCGCCGCGCAGGAAGGGAGGAGATAGCGATGAAAGCGAGGACGACGAAGAGGTGCAGACGTACAAGGGATTCGGGGGCGGGGGAAGCTCCAGAAAGAGCTCCAAGAAGTGAGGCGGGGGCGCGGTGGGGGAGATGTGGTGTAGTAACCCTAACCCTGCCAATCAGCTAGCAACACACAGACTTGCTTCTGCTTAAAACATTTGCCCAAAACGCGCGGCTCGCGAGAGCCCCTAACCCTTTTGCTCGCCTCACGCCTCAGCGATGTCATTGTTAATGAACCCAACGACGTCCAGTGCTGTTCGTTCGACATACTTCTCCGCCGTTCGCTTGGCTTATTGGCTCGCAATTAATTACAGTTTACGAGCACGCCCCACACACTTCCGCGGCCTCGTACTCGCCCTTGTGATAAACGACGTCCGGTTTCCCTCCAAAGCCCAGCACGTCCCGCTCCGCGCCCTTCACCTTCTCCACCAGGAACTTGCACAGCTGCCCGTGCGTCCTCACGTGCTCCCCGGTGCCCAACATCCGCCCAGCGAACAGCCTGGAGAACACGCAACACGGCACCACCGCAAACGGCACCCGAGCAGATACAGCCGCGTCTACCACTGCTTCCGTACACTCGTCCGGGTGCAGCGCGACAATGAGTGATGGTTTTACGCGATCGATCAGCGCCGCCGTGTCCTCGTCGTTGTCGAAGAACGTGCGGTGAACGTCAAAGGGGGGGACGCCAGCCTTCCTCAAGAGCTTCTGTTTCCGATTTGAAACGCCTTTGTGCTGCGGGTCCACGAGCGTCACAGAATATCCACGCAGCGTGAGCAGCATAGACAGGGCGCCCTTGCCGCCAGCGACCTCTAGAATACGGGCGCCGGGCGGTAGGTTGGAAAAGGTGGCGGCGATCCAAGCTGCAAAGACGGCGAACCTCGACGTACACGAGGCAACATGGGGCGATTCGACGTCTGTTGTTGAAGCCTCGACAGGCGCAGGGTTGTACGAAGCATTCGACGATACGATACGGGCGTGCGTCGCGTGGTAGAGAGGCACTGCCGTGCGCTTCCGGCGCTCCTCCGAGTTGCTGTGGTGCCCCTTAAACTCGTAGTCCTCCACCTTGCCTTGTTGGACCTCCACCAAGTCCCCCAGGCGGAGATCGCGCAGCAGCTCAGTCAGGCAGGGCAGCGAGGCGAAAATGCCGCCGTGTTCCAGGCCGAACTTGATGATAACATGGTGGCAAAGCTGAGAGTCTGTTGTTGACACCAGCGTCAAGAAGAACAGTTTGGTGTTTGGTTCGACCTTGGGGAGCGTCGTGACGACGCCGGTGATGGTGGCTGGTGAGGGTTGGTGAGTTTCCGAGCTGCTGGCAGAAATGTTATCTCGAGTGCTTGCGGTGGGTTTTGGTCGACCTTGGGGAGCGTCGTAGGGTACCACGTCGTCCGGTCGAGCGGCCCCAGCGCCTCGTATTGTTTCCGAGCTGGTTCCCGTCCCTAGCCTACTTGCCCGGGGTTCCAAATGCATAATTATCTGGTCTGTTGAACTAATCACAAAAACGGACAACGCGGAGCTTACGGCGAGCGAAATCGAGCCGCCAGCAGGGTTAACAGCAGTCACGTTAGGGTCGCGGAGCAAAAAAAGAGCGGCCACGGCGCCCAGCGAAGGATGCAGAGCACGATTTCCAGAGGAAGAACATCGCTTCAACGCAATGTTTGCGTACAAAGAGACTGGCCAGACAAAAAGCAGAGCGCCACGGCAACGACCCGGGAGGACGAGGGTGTGACGCAGAGCAAAAAGAAGAGCGCCACGGCACCGCCAGGGGGGGCGGCAACGACCCGGGAGGACGAGGGTGTGACGCAGAGCAAAAAGCAGAGCGCCACGGCACCGCCAGGGAGGGGCGAGGACTTGGCGCAAGGCAAAAAAAGAACCGAGCATTAAGTTCGGCCATGACCGAACTGGGAATCGAACCCAGGTTTTCTGAAAACCTGTATCTTGCCATGAAGGCGAGAGGACCACAATCAGAGATACTGACCACTATATTATTCAATCCAATATCGTTGCTATCGAAAGCAGGCAGCTGATAATTAGTCACTGTCAGATGCTGATTTTATGGAAACTTGGCTATCTGAACAGGAAGCGCCAAGTTTGACAATCTGCTTCGATCAGTCGATCGCCGTGAATCTAAAAGTTCTGGCCCGAGCGAAGCGAGCACCCGCTGGTACCCCCCACCCATCGGGCATTTAAAAAGGTCCGTTTCTTTCCCCCGTACCGGTGGGCTTAGTTCATGGCCAATGAATGTCCTGCTCGGTACTCATTAACACCTTTATCTAACCCTGCCTCTGACCCCGCTGTGTGCCCTCAATTCATCAACTGTCTACACTCGCGGCTGAGGGCTGCCGTCTGTTCTGCAATCGAGCGTAGTCTGTAACTTAATTCGGGCCGTAACATTGTCAAAACCTGACATAACCCCACCTGCTTCTCATCTGCATCTCATCTACATCTCATCTGCATTAGGCCACCATAACAACGTTTCCCGAGCGTCCACGCCGTTGCTCTTCCCTTCTATTCCATCCCGTTTCATCACAACCTTTCCCTATCTTACTTCGCTGGACTTCTCCCCCCCCCTCCCGCCCTCTTGACCTGTTCCCTAAGGTCCTCGTTATCAATCAGCAGTTCCTCCAGTTTCCTACTCAGTTGCATAACGACGCTGTTCATTTCCGTAGCATCCTCCCCTCCCTTCCCTCCTCCTCCCCACCAGCTCCTAGCTCCGCTCTTCCTTCTCTCCCGAGTCTTCCCCTTCTTCTCCTTCTCGATGCACTCCACAAGCCCAAGAAACTCATCCTCCTTCTCCTGGAGATCAAACGTGCTCTGCAGCATCTGCACCATGAGCCGTTCGTAGCTGAAAGGGGAGAGAGTGTGAGAGGTGAGGACGGCAGTGAGTAAAGAGTAGGCGAAAGAAAACTGCAAGTGAACGAATCGGGAGCGTGACGCGACGAGCCAAGCAGAACAAGCTCTTTCCACGAGACGAGACCCTTCTCTCTTTCCACTCGCTTCGCTCACTCGCCCCCCTCACCTGCTCCGCTCCTTGCTCAGCTGCCTGTGCACGTCGCTCAGCAGCACCATGGTCTTGGCCCCCTTCTCTCCTCCGCTCCCGTAGACCTTGAGCCCCCCCGCCCCCTTCTCCTTCTTCTTGAAGATGCTCCCTCCCCCCTCTCCGTGGTTGCGGAAAGGGGACGCGGATCCCACCTCCTTGCCTCCAGCCTGTGTCTGCGCGTCAACAATCTGCACGTCAGCTAGTAGTTTCCTCATGCCGCCCAAGCAGTCGTTCCTCTCCTGCCTTGATCCGAATTTCATGAGGAACGCGCGCTGTGGCGTGGCTGGTGTGGCGACGGCAATGACTGTTATGAACAGCCCGGTGTTCTGGAACACCTTGCCCTTCACGTAACCTCCTACGCCCTCCTTCTTGTTCTTTCCTCCAACCACACCAGCCCGCACGTCGAGAATTTCATGAAGCGGCAGTGGGTTAACGACCTGCAAGATAGGGATTGTTAGTGGAAGAGTAGTGGAAGAGTGGTAAGAGTGAACGATGAAGTGAAGTAGCGAGCGACTGGCAAGCGCAACTCTCGAGGCCAATTCCGAGTAACTCGCTCGCAGAGAACACGCTCTGAGCCGGCTGTGGGAAGTGAGCAGCTCGGAACGCGCCACGAGTGGCTCAAAACGCTACGACCGAGCGCGGTCTGGCGCTCTTCGGTCGCCAACAGCGTTCCTCTCGCAACTAGCGCGTTCCGGCGCCCCTTGCTTGCACTGGGCACCCCCTCTGGTTCGCACCGCCGCCCCCCTTACCTCGTCCCCTCCCCCGATCTTCCCCGCCAGCACGCCGAAGACCGAGCTGCTCCTCAAGTACCCGACCCTGCCATTGAACAGCACCGACGCAGTCAGCAGCCCGCTCTCCCCCTTGTCCCCCTTGAGATCGAGTTTCGCCGTCACAGGCTGCGACTCGACGCAAAACGCGTCTTCGTCGTCGGAGTCTGCGAGGCTGTTCTTGTTGACCTGCCACAACGTCAGATCCAACCCCTCCTGGAAGTCCTGCGAGAAGCGGTCCATCTTCTGCTCGAAGCGCCTGACTTCGTCCCTGCATTCATGGGTTAGTAAACGGCCATAGCGTTCGCGTCTCTGTCTCACTAACCGCAGCACATGGAGTTTGTATGACTTGGTGTTGCTAGCCAAGTAGCCGTCGGTGTTGCGTTTGCGGACTGGCGACATCTGATAGCGGTGTATCCATTGAGGGTTGCGGGTAGTGGTTCGGCGCACCTGAGCTTGAGCGTCTTCTGCATGCGAGAGACTTCTTCCCCGTCCTCCTCGTCGCTCTCGGCATCGTCGTCGTCCCAGTTGTCCTTCCAAACGTTGCCGATCTTGCGGGCCTCGTCCTCCACGAGCTTCTGCGAGTTCAGGATGATCTCCTTCTTGTCCACCACGAGGCTGGAGGAGCTCGACCTGCGCAGCTCGATACGCGCCGCGGATCTCGGCTGCGGCTTGGGCGACGTGACGGTCATGGTCAAATCGGTGACCAGGTTGTCAATGTCTTCGGGCGACAGATCAACGCCGTTCATCTTCGCGCGCAGCACAATCACCTCTCGTTCTGCAGCAATCCGCCGCGTCTGCTCGTTATGGAGGTCGGACTGGAGCCTCTCGATGGCCGCGAGATACGGCGGAGCGTTCTTCGTCGGAGAGGGCGGAGGCGGCGAGGAGGCGGAGTTGCTGCGGGACAGGGGCGGCGGCTTGGGGGAGGCGGCGACCGAGGCTGCGAGAGAGAGAGAGGTGTGAGAGAACAGACTAGGGAAAGTGGGCGGTAGAACGAGCAGCGCGGCGCGGGCTCACCTGCCTCCAGATCGCGCTGCAGCTTCTCGCACTTGAGCTTCCACATCTTGGTCTCCTCCTCCTCATTCTTGAGCAGCTGCGTCTTCTCGCGCTCCTTCTGCTGCACCTTGAGCATGCTCTTGAGCGCGACCATCTCCTGCTTGAGCCGCTCCTTCTCCTCCGAAAGCTTCCCAATGTCCCTCCCTTCCGTCTTGAGCTTCTTCCTCGCGTTGACAGCCAAGTAGCACCTGAAGCGGTTCTGCAAGGTCGTCATGCACTTGATGAGGCCCCAGTACACGCCCTCGGCTTGCCAGCGACGGTACGCGGTCTGGATTCGCGTGGCGCGGGCGTGCAGCATGACGCGACGACGGCGCCACTGCAACTGGGCGGCCAGAACTCCCCTGCGGAAAAGTTGGGAGGTGAGGGTTTGAAGAGAGAGGGATTGGGCGCGGTTTGAGCCGGTCACAGAGCGCGACGACGACTGTAATGTGAGCGAGTAGATACCACTTCTCGCTTCGCTCTTCTCTCGCTTCGCTCTTCTCTCGCTTCGCTCTTCTCTCGCTTCGCTCTTCTCTCGCTTCGATCCTCTCTCGCGTTGCCCCGCCCTACCTGCAAACCCTCTTGAACCGCTTCCTCGCGAGCAGCATCCTCAGCGCCCGCCCGAGCACCCCGCCCGCCTTCTCCCTTCGCAGCCCCTGAGCGTGCCACCTGCCCCTCTGGCCGCGCCACCAGCGCTGCACCACGCCGACGCGGTACCTGTACACCGAGAACAGGCGCTTGCACGTGAACCGGCGCGTGCACGCCTGGATGAGGATGGTGGCGAGCGTGTTCTTGAACGTGACCTGCGCCTCGAGTGCCGAGTGGACATGCGTCTTCATGAACACCTTCGTCTTGCCGAGCTGGATCTCTAGCTTGTCGAACTTGAGCGGCGGCGGCCTGGTCCCCAGTCGCAGCGCAATCTTGGCGGACGACGGCCCGAACGAGCCCTCCCCCCCCTCCGTGCCGTCGATCAGAGCCTTTAGAAGCGCCTCGGGCGAAGTCGAGGCGGTGAAGAGCGCTGTTGTGGTTGTGTGAGCCACACACGCACACCAGTGCGAACAAGGGGGCGGCGTGCTTTGATCGCGCGTGCGGCGTGCTTTGATCGCGCGTGCGGCGTGAACGTGAATGGCGACAGGCGCGCGAGTGACTGGCGCCGTACCTGAGTACCTCGTGACGAACTCGTCGTGCGCGAACTTGACCGCATAGCCCTCGCGACACACGCGCACTGCCTCCAAGACCCCGCCGTAGCGCAGCTGTTCCGTCAGCCTGGACCGCACGAGCAGCTGGGGCTTGGCCTCGTCATTGGGCTTCAGGCACCGTACGTAGTGCGGTGCCGTGGACTCGATCTTCTTGAGGAGCGAGGTCAGGGACTTCTTGAACTTGCCGGAGATGGTGCTCTTCGACGCGCCGCTGCTGTCGTCGGAGTCGGAGGCCAGCGTCGTTCGGAAGAAAGGCAAGCACTCCTTGTCCGTGAAGAGAGCGCTTGTCTCGGGGAGAACGCTGTCCTTGTTCTTCTCCACGAAGCCCCTCGACGTGTACTCCACCAAGCCCGCAAAGTGCGACACGACGAAGGTCCCGTCGCGCTGCTGCTTCGGGGTGGCGCGGAAAACGGCGGTGGCGGTAGCGGGGGTGCCGTCCTTGAGAAAGTGCTGGGCAAGGGGTGAGTATCGAACGCGTTGTGAGCAGGCGCGCGAAGTGGAAAGTGCAACCAGAACGCGCAATGCGTTCAGGCGGTCGTTCAGGCGCCACTCACCTGGTACATTTTCCTCGCCCACCTGCCGTCGTCGCCCTTGGGCAGCTTGCACTCGTCGTCCAGCTGCCCCAGAATGCCCGTGCTGGACTGAATCACGTCAATGATGTACTGGTTGCTCTTGAACTTGACCTCCTCGTACGCGATGCCCTCCCTGATGTACTCCAGCTGCTGCTGCTGGAACACGTGCTTGTTGAACTGCTCCTGCAGGCACTCGTTCGTGTAGTTGATGCACAGCTGCTCGAACGTGTTCGTGACGAAGCTAAGGGGGAGGGAAGGGGGGGGTTAGAGAAACGACACACACAAGTGGGTGGAAGCGGGGGCGCGTCTCTCGTTGCGTTCGAGCCGGTGAGGCAGATGTTGATCGCCGCGATCAAGCACGCGAAAAAGAGGGCGCGCTCACCTCTCAAACCCGAAGATGTCCAGCACGTTGATCGTCGTCCTGCTCCTCCCCTCCGTGGGAACGGTCGCCACCCCACGATTGATCTGGACGACCAAGTAATCGAACAACATCTTGTACATGTGGCGTGCGATCGCGTCTCTGATCGTAATGCACTGCTCGAGCTTGTTCTTGATGAAGAACGTCTCGTTCCTGGTCGTCATGCACCGCTCGGTGAGCGCCTTCTCCACGTGGGCGGGATCGGCGCCAGACAGCTTGCTGATGCACTGCAAGACCGTAGCATCATCACAAACAAACTCGTCATCGCCACTTCCGGCCGCGGCGGAGAGGGAGAACGTGATCTCCCCCAAATGCAAAATCACGCTCAGGAAACTGACAACCCCGTCGACGTCCACACCAATCTTGGTCAGCGCCGTCTTGAACGTGGAGAAGGACATCTCAAAGTCGCAGACGGGGGCACCGCCCAAGCTCAGGTAGCGCAAGCTCTTCTCCAGCGTCATTCCGTCCTGCCACACGCATGTGTGAACAAAGGAGGAAGGCGGTGTGAACAAAGGGCAGCGCTGTTGGCGAGCGTGGCGAGCAATGAACGACTCAAAACGTGCGCCGGTCTCTCCTTCCACTGCTCGCTTCGCGCGCTCGCGACCACTCACCCTGGTATACCTCTGCAGCAGCGTCTTCTCCTCCTTCAACCCCGCCACCAAATAAAGCACATGGAACGTGCGCTCCCCGGGCACGTGGTGAGAAACACGAATACTCTCCAACAGATACGTCTCAATACTAGCCCCGACCAAGCTGCTCCGTTCAAAACTTAAACTCCTCAGCAACCCGAACCGACTCGAGTTGCTGTTGCGATTCGTCATAGCGTTGCCGATGCACTCCAGCAACGGCGTACTGCCTGCGAGGATAGGATTGGGTTAGTGCGAGGTTTGGAAGGGCGACGGAGGGGTGGGAGTGGCATTAGTCCTCAGGTTTCACTATTGGCACCCTTCTAACGATCTGGGGTTTACGCATAGTGCTGGTCGCCGATCCTGCCAGTCGCATTAGTACCATGCATAATGTATCATCACTGAACCATCCAATATCCCCCGCTCGCCTTCAGCGAACTCACTCAGAAGCGTGGTGATCACGTCCCCTTCCCCATCCTTGCTAATCCCCGTCAAATACCGGAGAGCGTGCTTCGTCGTCTCGGTCTTGCCAGCGCCACTCTCGCCGCTAATTAACAAACTCTGGTCCTGGCGACTCGTCGTCATGGCGCGGAACGCGGCGTCAGTCGTCTTGAAGATGTGCGGGGGCGTCTCGACGCTCGGGCTAGTCGTCAGGAACTGGGACGAGATGCCAATGGTGCGGTACCTGAAAACACATGTGTGAGCCACACACATGCCACACACATGTGTGAACAAGAGGGAGCGGCGGTGGCACACATGTGTGAACAAAAGGGAGCGGCGGTGTTTCACAAAAGCGCTCTGAACAACTGGCCCAAATTGCGCAGGTCGAATGCTCGTCGCGATAAACGACCGGCTCAGGGCGCTCTGAACGACTGGCCCAAAGCGCGCTATGCTGCGTGTCTCGTCTCGCCGTCAAGCGTTCCTCTTGCTTGCGCTGCGGCGTCGACACGCAGTGTGCCACGGGCCAGACACGACACGGTGTGTGAACAGCACGGCGCTCTGAACGGGCGGCTCGTCGCGCTAAACGACAGCTTGCGCGGCGACTCACGTGTCAACTATCTCCTTCCCGTACAGCGGCAACTTCTCAAAAGGGTTAATGGCAATGAGGATCGGGCCAGTCGCCGTGTAAATGTCGTTCTTCTCATACCGCTCGCTGAGCGCGTGGAGCAGCGTCGCGGGATTGAGGAAGGGGAGGTTCGTCAGGTCAGTGATCGCGGGGGCGTTGGGCGGGAGAGGGGGGTTCTGAGGGAACACGGTCGGGTGGGGGTTCGAGGGGAGCGTGATGAGGTTGTCGTCGTAGATGTCGTCGAGCCAACCAGTGTCATTTGAGGCGGCGACAGGGGCGAGGGTCAGGGAGGTGGGCGAGGCGGAGGTGATGGTGCACGCGATGTAGGCGAGGTTGGAGGTGGGGCTGGGGTCCGTGAGCCACACGGTGGTGTTGGACTCGAAGGACATGGGGCTGGGGAGGGGTGAGTGAGGAGGGCATTGGAGTAGAGACAGGGCATGGAGTAGAGAGGTCATGGAGTAGAGACAGGGCACGAGTAGAGACAGGGCATGGGAGGAGAGAGCTGGACTTGCACTAACCTAACGTGGTCGTATGCGATGCAGGAGAGTAGTTGGGTTAGGTGGGGGCAGGTAGAAGCCGAGAGAGAGGATTGCGCGTGGGGAGGAGGGTTTGGGGGGGTAGGTAGGTTGTGGGGGTAGGGTCTGTGGGGAGTTCGAGGGCGCCGCTCGAGTTGGCAGCTGGATCAGTTGACGCTGCGGCCAAAGGTCCTGACGAATGAAATGCCAAGCTTGCGATTTTTTCTAGTCTGAACACGTGCCATTTTACCCAGTCTGAACACGCTGGCGATTTTCCCCACAGTCTGAACACGTGCCATTAATTAAATGTTATTCAACGACACGAGACCGTACTCTACCTCCTCCTGTACGGCGACTGGGGTTCTGATCGCACCGCTCCCCTGCACCAGCCGCAGCGGCGCTTAGGCGCGCGACCTGCCACCTGCGTGGCCGCCGTCGCCTGAGCAGTAGTGCCTGCTGTACTCTTCGTATGCCTCCCGGTTGGCCGCATCCGCGTTTCTGCGCCTACCGAATGCTGCCTTCCC
>Ga0307985_10001381_pt1 | contig 13663 bp, 12 predicted proteins | sample EllFjometageno80_FD_203155 | JGI IMG/M metagenome (GOLD analysis project Ga0307985, IMG submission 203155) | Marine microbial communities from Ellis Fjord, Antarctic Ocean - #80 | ecosystem: Environmental > Aquatic > Marine > Unclassified | place: Southern Ocean | collected 2014-10-09 | reverse complement strand
AGGGTTGTGGTGGTAGTGAGAGGGGAAGGGGGGGAAGGGACTATGGTGAGGGGGAGGTGAGCGGCGGGAAGGGTGGTCGCGGGAGTGTGGAGGGAGACGTTGATGTGGTAGTGGCCGACGTGGGGGACGGTGAAGGTTAACTCGGCGGTATGCTGGAAGAGAGGTGTTATGGTGCACTCGATTTGCTCCCTGGTGGACTCCGGATCGGCGAACTCGTGTGACGAGCTGGCGTCATTGGCGTCATTGGCGCTCGTGATGGTCGCAGTGAGTGTGTCAGTGGTAGTAAGTAACGGGTGCAGGTTAGTCAACGTGATGGTAGTCGCTGTGTGTGACTGTACATGCTGAAGGGTGGCGGGAGAGAGGGAGGACTCGTATGAGAAGGAGGAGGAGTAAGCGGAGAGGAGGGACATGAGGTCCACTTGGTGGCTTGAGGGAGGGGCGCTTGACTGGTGGCCGCTTGACTGGTGGCCGCTTGACTGGTGGCCGCTTGGCCGGTAGCCGCTAGACTGGTAGCCGCTAGACTGGTAACCGCTAGACATTCGGTCAAGCCTACTGTCAATGTCCTCATCGGCCCGTGAGTTAAAGGTACTAATGGAGACCGTTGAGGCGGGCCGCTCTAGTGGTCTGCGGTCAGAGTCGGTGATGGATTTACGGTGCTGTGCGGCGGTCATCCATTTAGACTTCTTGGGGCTTTTCGTGCCGGCAGTGGCGGGGGAGAGGGTGTTGGGCATGGCAAAGCAGGCGTGGAGGATAAACTATCCGGGGAGCAGGGTAAGGGGGGGACGGGGCGGTCGGTGGGTTACGATGTGGTCTCGGTGGGGGTGGGGGGGGGGGGGGGTAGAGTCGTGGGGTGTGTGGATGCGTTGGTGCACAGGTGGCGGACGTAGACGGGCCGTGGGAAGGTGGGGCCTTCCCAGGGTCGGGCCAGATCTCATCAGATCTGCAACTGCTCGCGTAAAATTTCCATGCGTAGCTTAACCCTAACAGGGCAGCGTCGGGTGGGCGCAATACTCACGGTGCTTTGTTACCGAAGAGCTCCGGTTCGCTTGTCTAAAATCATTCGCTCTCTGTAGAAATGCGTTCTGCCGAAATGAGTTTTGTTCCAGTGCGGGACGACACGGACGGCGAGACTTTGTGATCGTTCGTTCACTTAATTGCCAGAGCGGTTCGCGAGCGACACTGGAGGGCTAAGAGTGGTACGTCGGTTGTCCGCAATAATCGCTGCGCAACCCAATCTGTTTTCACCCTTTATCATTTTTCGCCTCACGAGCGCAGACGAGTAAGAGCTAACACGGCACCGTGAAGACGAACGGGTGCATCGATATCACGGGAGCTACAGTGATGGACAGCTATGCTACTAGCTATTACGCCGCCGTTGCCCAACGAACACGGCCCAGAAAAATGTACATTTTCCCAACAATATCCGGGGTGCCAGTACATGCCAATAACATTACCAATAAACAATAACAACACCGTCGCCCCATCCCGCGACACTAACCCAACACCACAGGCACTCGACTCCCATGCAGGCCACCCTCCTCCCCCTGTTCCTCCTGCTAACCTTAGCAGCTGCTTCCCTCCCACCTCCGAGGGATAACTACCAGGCAAGCACGTACACGCATGACATCCCACAGATCTACCACGTTGAACACATTGACTCGGACGTTGTCGACGACGACGATGACGACGACGACGACGACTCCGACGGTGCCCGCGGCTTCCTCACCCCCACCAGGACTGTGAGGAGTGACTTCAAACTCCCCGTCCTCCGCGGCGGCGCCATCTTAAGCGAGAAGCAGCTCCGCATGATGCTCTGCTCCGCCCTCGTAACGCTCGCGTTCGAAGCCTCCATGGGCCACGGTCTCGAGTTCGTTAAGATCTACAAGATGACTAACATGGCCATGAGTTACGGGGAGATTGTCAAGAAGATAACGGCGGAGAAGGGTATCATCGGGATTTGGGACGGGTTTGTGCCGTGGGGTGTGCTGCAGAGCATAGGGAAGGGTGGCGCGTTCGGGATGGCGCATGCTCTCATCTTGCCGGTGCTTATGACGATGGCGGCGGAGGGGAAGATGCCGGAGCAGTTCGCGAAGGTGAGCTTTTGTTATTGAGCGGACGACATTCTGGGCGACGTTCGCTGACGACGAGACTTTCTGAATCGCAGATCTGTTCTGAAACTGATGTTGGATCCAGAAATGGGTCACCATCGACTTTGATTACAAAACAACACCACCCTCCGAGGACACTCAACACACGCCCCTCCCAACACTGCCCCGCCCTCTCTAACCCCATCCCCCAGGTCCTCGCCGGCGGCCTCGCGGGCGGTTTCCAGGGGTACGTCCTCTCCCCCCTCCTCCTCCTCAAGACCCGCGTCATGACCGACCCCGTCTTCCGCACCAAGATGCCCACATCCACCACCATCCTCCGCTCCTTCCAAGTCGGCGCGAACGTGCTCGTGAACGACGGCGTGCTGGGGCTTATGAAGGGGAGCAACACGTTTGCGTTCAAGCGCGTGTTTGACTGGAGCACGAGGTACTACTTCGCGGAGGTGGTTGAGCAAGTGTTCGAGTCGGTGATCGGGCATCCGTTGGACGCGAAGCAGAAGATGGCAGCGAGTCTCATTGGCGGGAGTATTTCGGCGGTGTCAACGCTGCCGTTGGACTCGCTGCTTAGCAAGATCCAGGACGCCAAGAATAGCGGCAACGCGGACAGCGCCATGACCATCATCAAGAAGGAGTACAAGCAGGGAGGCGTCAAGCAGCTGTGGAACAATTACATGGTCGCGTGGGAGATGCGCTGCGTGCACGTCGGCTTGACGACGGTGGCGCTCAAGACGTGGTCCCCCATGGTTTACGCCAAGCTATTCAACTAAATAGACAGAGTACTTACCTCCAGCTGCTTACCTCACTTACCTCCGGGAAGAAGCTTGTTGACGAAGATTTGTTGACTGGGCTGAAATAAACAAAAACTGAGCCCTCCCATCATCCGCTCCCACACGGCCCTCTGATCCCCCCCCGCCCTATGTCGCTTTCCCCCCTCACCGCGCCCGCCATCCTCTCCTCCCCCCTTGATCTGCAAACCCTGCAGACTCGAGTAACCACAACAATGTCCACCATGATGTCCAAGATCGCTCTACACAAGCAAGAGAAGGCCAGCCTGCACGAGCAGATCAAGTCGCTCCAGTCCCTCGTGATGACGCTCCAAGACGGACTCACTGGGAGAGTGCGAAGTGTCGAGACATTGGAGGAAGATGTTAGGGAGAAGGAGAGGGAGAATGAGGAGCTGGTGGCGCTTGTGTCACAGTTTGAAGAGGAGTGTCTTCGGGTGGTGAAAGAGAGGGACTCTTTGAAGAACGTATCAATCGACGATGTCGCAGTCGCCGGTTTGAAGGTGATACAATCGGAGAACTTGTCGCTCAAGGCCATCATTGAGGATTTGGCAGAGACTGTGAAGGAGCTTACAGAGGAGAAGGCGGCCGCTGAGGAGGCCGCGGCGACGGGAAGTCAGCTTCGGGAGAAGAGGAGGGAGAGTTTTGGGATTGGTGCGGTGATAGACGAAGACGGTGAGCAGGGCTCTCAAGATAGCTTGGAACTGTCGGCGCTGCTTGATGAGGCGGACGATATCGACTCGCACGCGAACAACAACAACGCTGTGGAGAACCGGGAGAAGATGCTGATGGAGGTGACGAAGGAGTTGGAGGTTGTGGGTAAGGGGTTCAAGCGGACGAAGATGGCGCTGGAGGTGGAGAGGGAGCAGCATGGTAATACGCTGAGGAAGTTGAAGGAGGTGGAGGGGGGGATGGAGAGGATTTACAGGGTGGAAGAGGAGAATCGGTTGCTGAAGGAGCGGCTGAGTCTGATTGAGAAGTGTGAGAATGAGAATGTTCTGTTGGAGAACGATGTGAAGGTCTTGCAACGGAAGGAGGCCACGTGGGGGGAGCGGGAGAGTGAGCTACTGAGCGTAATAAACGAGATGGAGGGGACGCTGGAGGAGATGAGCGATGAGTTCCAGAGGGTTGTCAAGAGTGAAGGAGGAGGGGAGGGGGAGCGCAGCTTGGCGGACTCGCGAAAGTTGGAGGAGGTGGAGAGGACGAACAGGAAGTTGCTTCAAGGGTTCCACGCGAGGGAGACGAGTCTGGAGGACATGATTGAGGAGAAGACGAGGGAAGTGGAGATGGAGAGAAGAGAAAGGGAAGCGTGCGTTGCGGCGCTGAAGGAGATGGCCGCGAACATGAGCACGTTGGCGAAGGATGCCGAGAGGGGGGTGGTCGGAGAAAGGAGGAAGGAGATGGCGCCTAGGGAGATGATGAGTCCGGGCATTGCCGGCTTTATTGTGGAGGAAGAGGGCGAAGAGGGGGAAGAGGGCGAAGAGGGCGAAGAGGGCGAAGAGGGCGAAGAGGACGAAGAGGGCGAAGAGGGCGAAGAGGACGAAGAGGACGAAGAGGACGAGAGCTGCAGTAATAGAAGCTTTTGATGAATGTGCGTGTGTTCATAAGACGTGTACATAAGATGTGGCAAGTCAGGGCTCGTCAAAAACTCTCGTCGCTAGTTACCCACCTTGAACAAGATACTGTCCTCAAAGCCCTCGCCATGCAAACTCCCCTCGTTCTCCTCCTCAATCGTCTTCAGCCCGCTCTTCACCCCGTCATACCTCTCCCCCGACTTACGTGCTTCCGCCACAAAGAACATCGCCAGCTCAAACGAGTACCTAGTCCCCTCAACACTGTGGTCGATCGCCTCGTACGGCGTGCCGTCGCTGCTCACGGCGTACTCGAAGTTGGACTTCTCGGGGTGGTACTGCGTCGCGAAGATAGGGAGAGTGCTGTGTTCCCACGAGCTCACGAACTCGACGCCCTGGCGATCCATGTTCGTGGAGAGAACGACGAAGTCTGGAACGGATTGGGTTAGATCACCGGGAGCCAAGCGGGCATGCTTGTGAGAGGCGCAATCAGCGGGCGCCTTACCTTCGTTGTCGGCTATCTTCTCGGGCTTCACGCCGGCCTGGTGGTTGTTCATAGTGACATCGTTCTCACTAACAAGCTCTATCAAGCCATTGTGGTTGTACAGCCTCGAGTCGGCCGCATTGTCAGTCAAGTTCAGCGCCAAGGATATGTTCTCCGAGTCGAACCCGCTCGTAAGCACATGAGTGCTGTCCGCCACGAGCTCCGTGAGCCACTGAAACCCCAAGCAGGTTCCCCACATTGCGTACGGTGTGTCCTCCTGGAGAGCGATTGCTTGCTTGTAAAGGTACCTAGCGCTTTCGGGGAGCGAAGGGGCACCGCCCATGAAGAGGAAGCCGTTGGTGTTCTCGACGATCTTGTCGATCTCAGCGTCGGACGCCGTGAAGGGTATACGGACAGAACTCGCTCCGGCCATCTCGAGCCACTTTACGTAGCTGTGGGCGATGAACTCGTGCGTGGAGTTGTGCGGGTGGCTCATGATGGCGACGACGGGGGCGCCGGCGCCGGCGGCGCCGGTGAGCGTGGCCGCGAACAAGGTAGCAAGGAAGGAGGTCTTCATGGAGGTCTTCATGGAGGAAGTAGGTTCTGGGGAAGATGGGGTAAGGGGGGTAACGCGGCATGGTGAGTGGTGGTTGTAAGTGACATGAGGGGGCAGGGGGGGGGGGGGCTCGGGCTTGGTGGTGTTGGTCAGCTCTTTACCGTTCGTAATCGCGAGGGAACTAGCTACCTGACACCTGAGCTGTACTCCTGATCGCGAGATATACGGCTGACGGGGCACGGCTGACACTACAATTGTACTCACTACTGTGGACAACTGACTGAATAAGACCACCTAAACGCACCCTTGGGTTGATCAACCCAAGGGTGCAGGGTGCACGGCCGGGTTTGTCGACTAACCCGGCCGTGCATATTTTTCTAAAATGCACGGTCGGGTTGGTCTCATTAAGTATGTTACGCAAGTCGAAGCCGGCCGTTGGGTAACGACGGCTAGTTATCTGCATGGGTGCTCTCTCGAGCCTATTATCTTTCAAGTGTAGCGAAATGAGTTGACCAAGATTTATACATGGCATTACAACTGTACAGTGATGGCGAGATGGCGAGATATACTGCGCACCGCGAACGACTGGCCAGTGCGTAGAGGAAGCGTAGACAATACAGCATACAGGAGCCAACACGAGCCCCCGAGAGCCAAGGCACGAACGCTCTTTCGCCTACCCCGGAAGCGGCATTGTAACGGCATTTAATGCACACGGAAGAACTCGTACAAAATAAAAATTTGTAAAAATGTAGACTAACTTGGAGTGGCATGGCTCGAAACCACTACATTCTCAGCGGCCTGATATCACTGACTTGCCTCTTCCTCTACTTCACCCCTGCGCCTGCCTCTGACTCCCCCTCCTTCTCTCTCGCCACCGCCATCTCCACTTTAGACTCCCAAACCTTGACCCTTAATGACCTCCGGACATCTATTGAAACTCACAGTAAGACGAATGAGGCGACGCATGACGTCGTCACGAAGTGGATCGAGGCGTTGCATGAGCGGGACGTGTTGATTGTGGCGCTGCAGACCGCGGCGGTTGATGAGGAGACTGAGATGGCTAGGATTGTTGCTGCTGGGCATAGCATTGGGTTGAGTACGATGAAGAGCAGTGGTGTTGCGAGCAGTGATGTTGCGGGCAGTGATGTTGCGAGTCTCAGTGCACCTGTGCAAGGTGCTGTGGCGGCGATGTTTGACAAGGAGAGCTGCCCGATATCTTGGTCTGCTTACATCCCTTCAGGAGCAGATGAATACTTTTTCGGACAAGGGCCAAAGGTGCCGAGCAGCTGCGTCACGCATGGCGAGCTGCTGGCGGTGCGGTGTTACGTGAACGATTTCACGGTGGATCGGGGCAGGATTGACGTCGCGTATGGGGGGGAGGCGATTGAGGGAGTCATGGGACAGGTTGAGGACGTTGAGTATGCCAAGTATACGAGGGGGGCGTTTGGGAGTGCGGAGAGGGGGCTGTTGCCGACGGAGCATTTGTCGCATGGATGGTATATTAACAAGGTTTTGAAGGGCATGGTGGAGCGGGAGCCGGACGTGGCGACAGTCTGTGACGAGACGCCGACGTTGTTCATGTAAGTTGAACGGCGAATGATACGCTGTTTAAGGGCGAGGATTACACTACGTCGAGACTCAGACCACGCTGTTTGTTGCCGACCCCACTCACCCCCTCTTCACCGCTCCCTCTCAGAACCCGCTACGAGTACGTGAACCTCTTCCACACGGTGACAGACTGGTGGAACATCTACGAGGCGGTGCCACAGTCCTTCTGGCTCGCTCACAGCAAGGTCAACATCGTGTGGCTGGACGGGCACGCAGCGGGCAATTTAGACTCGACCTGGCAGGTTGCGTTCGGGGATAGCTTGCCAGTAAAGCATCTCCCGGGCGAAGTGTCGTGCTTTAAGAAGGCGGTGATTGTGAGCGCGGGGTACGCGAGTCCGTTGTGGAAGAATAATAGGAGCTGGAAGAGCCCGATGTGCAGCCCGGCTGCGGACGCGTTTGCGAATCATATGTTGGCGAGGTTTGGACTGCAGGCGACGAAGAGGGTGCCGAAGCGAGTGGTGCTTATAGATAGAGTGCCGTATACGGCGCATCCGAGGAGCTCGCCGGGGAAGATGCCGCGGACTATTGACAATATTGAGGTGCTAGAGGCCGCTGTGAAAGAGGCGGGGGGGGAGGTAAAGGTGGTTCGGTTTGAGGAGTTGGGGTTTGGGGAGCAGTTGAGGGAGGTTAGGGAAGCGGATGTGTTGGTGGGGATTCACGGGGCGGGGTTGAGTCATGTACTGTTTATGAGCCCGGGTGCGACGATGGTGGAGTTGGCGACGAATCAGCTGGGCATGTTTAATGGGTTTGCGACGTGGAGACCGGCGGTTAAGTTTGTCAGTGTTCACATGGGGAGTGGCTCGGGGAACTATCATCTCAGTGCTGACCACGTAAAGCAGGTACTAACATTGTTTTAAAGTAGCGCAAACTCATGAAGTAGCGCAAACTCAGCTTGTTCTTTACTTAGCACTCTTCTTAATCGCCTCCTCAATCTTCCCAAACTCCTTCAAGATAGCCTCCAACTCCTCACCCCGGCACTCAATCCTACTCACTCCCTCACTGCCATCCTTCCGACCTGCCGTGAGCTCCATGATGCAGGAGGGAGCGGCAGAGGCGGCGGGGGAGGTGGAGGTGGCGATTATGTTGTCCACGCGGAACGAGGTTGACTTGAGGGTCGACATGGGAGGGGAGATCTTGGGATATATTGATGGCCGGGGATGGGGGGGGGGAAAGGTTGGAGGGGGACGAATTAAGTTTGTATGCAGATGAGGGCGCTGTATAGACTCGAAGGCTCTCCTATCGGCTCGTCGATCTCGGGGCAGCGGGTTGTCCAACAGCTCAAAGTAGCCAGATGGCCATGGTGAACGGGCCATGGTGAACTCTGATCCTGAGCTACAAGGCTACAACTGTACCGGCAGCGCCCAGGTAACGCTACACGATCTTGCGTACGCTACGCTCTCTCACTATCCTCAGCTTTGCAGGCATACTGGCTGTTCCCCGAGCCGCTGCCGAAAACGTAGTGTTCACCCTAACGGTGCGTCCCCCTTCCTTCCTCACTCTAACTATCCCTCAGCTTGACCTCTCGTCGTACTCATGGCCTTGCGACATTCCAATGGCCGTGGTACTCACTGGGATGCACGATGGATGAAGCGGTGACGGCGGCTCGCTCCCCCGAACCGCAGCAACCGGCGTGTTCAGCGGTCCCTGGACAATGCCCTCTCTGATACCCCCTACAAGTTCAACATCCTCCCGGCGGTGGGTGATTGGGATAGCAAGATCGTGCCGGTGTTGGGGTGTGCTTGCGACTTTGTCAGTGGCGATGAGTACAACAACTTCTGTCTTTACGTAACTGCAGCCATGGCCGATACAACTGTAGTTAGGTGATGGGACTGCCTGCTTGATGAAGGTGGATTTGTACCTGTTGCGGCCGCTGATGAGGTTACGGTGTTGGTGAGGTTCGATGCGAGGCCTGCGGCGATGGAGAGCGCACCGGCTAGCGTCTGGGGTACGGGTACGCTGGATTCATGGAGCGGATGAGGGATGGAGTTCACTGATGCTGACAGTCATCATGTCTACGAGACGCTGGCCAACTTTGCGCCTGGCGACTACGGGTTCACGATTCGAGCCGACACGACGGAGATTAAGATCGCGAGCGTCTGCTCGGATTGGAATGAGCCGGTGGTGGAAGAGGAAGAGGAAGAAGTGTTCTATGACGCGCAGGACACGCCCTGTCCCACTCCCGAGCTCATGGGCGACGACGTCATCGACGTCATCGATGGCGCCAGTTCCCACGCCGGAGCAGCATCACTTGCAACCCTCGTCGTCGCTGCCACCTTGACCCAACTCATGTAACTGGACGAGACTTACATTTACTAGTAACAACATCGGCTATTTAACAAACATACCAGGGTAATGGTCTCCATCGCTTTCTTTCTCTCACGGCTTCGCCGAAACCTTCTTGATCTCCTCCTCGATCCTATCCTGCATCTCCTCAGTGAATCTCTCCTCGAACTCGGAGATGATCACCGTGAGCAGCGGCCGGTTTCCGGGCAGGATGTTGACGATCTGCATGATCTCCACCTCCTCAAGGTGGAAGCCATCCGATCGAAGAAGCTTGAGCAGGTCCGCGCACTTGGCCAAGTACTCTGCCCCGATCTGCGCCGAGGGCTGCCCGGGCGCGGACTTGATCGCCTTTTCGTTGAAGTGTCCGTTGTCGACTGAGGACTTCTTGAGGTACTTGAGGACCTTGTTGTGAAACTGCTCGGAGTCGGACTCCTTGCCAGCCCTCATCTTCGTGGCTTGCATGTTCGTCAGCAGCAGGGAGCGCACCTCCACGTTCGTCAGCAGCTCGGGGGGTTCGTTGGAGCCGGTTGAGAGAACTTCCATTGGTTAATCTGGGAACAGTAATACCGGGTGAGCAAAAGAAAGGGATACATTTGTCCGGTCAAGGGATATATATATTGAGACGGACGCGAGGGGAGGTTGTGCTAATGTTGCCGAGCAGCGCCTTGGTGAGTGACGAGATGCGCCGGTCATATATATATGAGGGTGGCGCACTGACCGTTGAGCAGTCAAGTATCTGTCCTTGTCCTCTTGGTTTGTGGCGATGGTTTCGGCTTTCAGCCTTCCCCTGCCAAGAGGGGAGTGCACTGAGTTGCGCGTGTTGGCTAATGGGGGGAGAGGCGAGTTCCGACGTGCATTTGGGCATACGGCGGCGACAATGACAATGTGTTTTCTAATCAACAAGGGCATAATTATCAGTGAAAATCGTGCAGACCGGGATATAGGAGGCCACCAATGCGTGCGCAGGATGCTCACGCACACCCAGGGGGGGGCATTGGAATGAGGCACATGGAACCATAGTACTTTTGTGAGGCGATCGCCTCGTTGAGAGCTGAGAAACGAGAGGCCGGTCATTTCTGCGCCGCGTGTGCCCCGCGTTTGTCGCCCTCTTAATGATGCCGTGCGACTCCGACGACATCGAGTCGCTGCCGATCCCCCCGCCCCCTCGCGCCGCGCACTCTGACCTCATCTTCCCCAAGCAAAAGGCCACAACCAGCCTCTCTCCCCAGTCTTATGACATAAACATCCCAGAGACGACCAAGGTCTATGTGAAGACGTTCGGGTGCTCGCACAACATCTCCGACTCAGAGTACATGTCCGGCATGCTCGCGGCGTACGGCTACGACCTCGACTGCACTGAGACCACCGCCGACTGCATTGTCATCAACAGCTGCACAGTGAAAGACCCGAGCCAGGCCGCTTTTATGAACCTCGTGAAGAAGGCGGATACTACGAACACGCCGGTGGTCGTCGCTGGCTGCGTGCCGCAGGGAGACAGGAAGCTGAAGGGTCTCGAGAACACGTCAATGCTCGGCGTGCAGCAGATCGACCGCGTTGTGGACGCAGTGCAGGAGACGCTCAAGGGCAACACCGTGCGCCTGCTCTCCAAGGCCACGCTGCCGTCCCTCGACCTGCCCAAGGTGCGCAAGAACCCGCTCGTGGAGATCATCCCGCTGAGTACGGGTTGCCTGGGGAACTGCACGTACTGCAAGACGAAGCACGCGCGAGGCAAGCTCGGATCGTACGCGCCCGAGGCGATTCTGAAGCGGGCGCTTGATGTCGCTGCGGAAGGGGTCATGGAGATCTGGCTCACGTCGGAGGACACGGGCGCCTATGGCATCGACCTCAACACGTCGCTCTCCGCGCTCCTCTACCTCCTCACCGACGCCCTCCCCCCCACCGTGATGCTGCGCGTGGGCATGACCAACCCCCCCTACATCCTCGACCAAATCGACGACATTGCAATCATTATGAACAAGCCTAACGTGTTCTGCTTCCTGCATGTGCCAGTGCAGTCAGGATGCAACGCAGTCTTGGTGGGCGAGGGCGGCATGAACCGGGAGTACACGGTCGAGGATTTCCACCAGGTGTGCGACGGCCTGTTTTCAAAGGTTCCCGACATGACCATCGCGACGGACATAATCTGCGGGTTCCCTAACGAGACCGAGGAGAACTTCTCCGAGACAATGGCGCTGATGGAGAAGTACCGGTTCGGGATCTGCAACATCTCGCAGTTCTACCCTCGGCCGGGGACGCCGGCGGCGAAGATGAAGAGGATTGATACTAAGGTTGTGAAGAACAGAAGCCGTCGGTTCAGCACGTTGTTCAACTCGATCGCGCCGTACACGAAGTTGATGGGGCGGACTATGGACGCGTGGGTAGGCATTGAGAGCGACAACACGGGGTTGATGACGGTATGCCATCTCAAGAACTACACCAAGGTGCTGATACCGAGGGACGACGAGCTGGTGGGCTGCAAGATCAGCGTCACGATTGAGAGTGTGGAGCGATTCCATGTGGTGGCCAAGGTCGTTGAGGGCAGCGTGAGGAGGTTGGTGGCCAAGGTGGCGGTCGAAACAAAGGGCGCCGGGAAGCGGGCGAGGAAGGTGGCGGTGATGACAGGCGGCGTCGAGCACGGCGAACACCGCGAGAACGACGAGGAGAACTGTGACGAGCAGAACTACCGCGTGGAGGAGAAGAAGGACGAGGGAGGGGGGGATTGCTGCGGGGGGGGCGGAGAGGGAGCGTGCGGAGGTGGTGGCTGCGACAGCAGTGCTGCGGAGAAGGTGGAGAAGGTTGCGGAGAAGAATGACGAGACGAGTGATGAGACGAGTGACAGCGAGAGCATTGTTAGAATCGCCGTGGCGTCGACAGGGTTAGTCGGAGCGGCTCTGATCTTGTACGCGGCTATAAAGTTCTTCAAACGGAAGCGTTAGTGACATTACTCATCCTAGTATCATCCTAGTGCGCCTTGGCTCGCAGCTTGGGACGCACGCACGTCGACGTCGTCTCGTCGAATAGATCACCATGCATTGCCAGGAGCATGATTGCGAGGGGGAAGAGGAGGTAGGGGAGGTAGAAGAGGAAGAGGATGGCTTTGGATAGGAGGGGGAGGGGGGAGAGAGCGAATTCTGAGAGGATCGGGACTAGCGTTGTCGCCGTGTGCGCCCCGTACGCGATTGCCGGGATGCGCAGTTTGTTGGACCTGTTCATGAGGCAGTAGCACGCGAACCAGAAGAACGGCCACTGGAGGAGGAACTCGCAGCATACCACGGACTTGAGCCACAGCGGTGACTGGTCGCGAGCCATCAAAAAGTCGTCGAATGTTTCAGTATAGAAGTCATATAGATTCCTCGCACCTTGAGGGTAAAAGTGTTGGGGGAAGATGGATTGGCCGTCGATCAAAAGCGTGATGGGAATGTGGCTCGCGAAGAAGCACAGGAACGCAATGCGCATCACATTGTTCATGGTTGCTCGAAGTAGTCGAACGTATCACGCTCTCCACGACGTTAATGTGTACCTTACTTTGACGCTCAAGCTTTCCTCAAAGCTTCGACACGCGACCCGTCAAACGCCTCATCGTTTAGTAAGCGAGTGCAACACCGCTCTAACAATGCTCGCATGGATCATGCCACAGCCGCTACCTTCTCTTCAGTCCACCGTTTACGTCACATCGCGTCCCGCGATAGTACTCGTAACGGTACTCGTAACGGCACTCGTAAACGTCAAAACCTCATACGTTCGGCGTGACTGACTGATGTATTCAATGACACCTGCACGGCTACCGGGCAGCGTATGGCTACGCTTGCGTCTCTTGCTGCGTTCGCTCTCTTCCGCCCACAAAATTATATACCCTAACCTCTGCTGCAGGCTCTGCCTAACCCAGCAGGGTCATGGGGGTCTAGAGGGCGTCTAGAGGGCGTCTAGAGGGCGTCCCCTAGAGGTCTGATCAGGAAATGAGATGGAAGGTTTTGTAGCTTTGCTAATTTTGCTCGCCGATAGACAGTCTAAGAGTGTATCGAACGGTACGTGACGTACAAGAGCGAGATCTAACATTCGCTCCCTAGTTGTATTTGTTTAGCTTGTAATGATCTTCCGCTTTCTGCGCCATTGGCGGTGAACACATTCATCTTACATCTTCGATCAACTTACATCTTCGATCAACACTACATGTACAACTAACGCTTCCCCCCTTATTCGATTTTATTCTAACACATTTAATTCGTCCTTAGACCCCTCTTTGTCACCATGCCATCCACCCGCGCCGTCACAAG
>Ga0307985_10001379_pt1 | contig 13672 bp, 9 predicted proteins | sample EllFjometageno80_FD_203155 | JGI IMG/M metagenome (GOLD analysis project Ga0307985, IMG submission 203155) | Marine microbial communities from Ellis Fjord, Antarctic Ocean - #80 | ecosystem: Environmental > Aquatic > Marine > Unclassified | place: Southern Ocean | collected 2014-10-09 | reverse complement strand
CGCGGGGCTCGGACCTTGCGTTCGACGACTGTTTTGATGACGGGGGGGGGGCAGGGGGGACTCGTAGAGTGACCATTGTTTTCCTTTTCTCCCAGATTCTCAAATCTCAACGAGTATCGCTTCTTACAAATTAAGCCTCTCAAGTATTTACAGCCCTCCTCCTTGGCAGCTCCCTCCGCTCCTGCGAGCAGTCCGGCTCGTCGGACCAGCCCGTGCCCTCGCTGCTGCCTCCATCTCCCCTCTTCCCCCTAATCGCCGCCCTCCTTTCCTCCACCTCCCTCCCCTCCCCTAGAACAGCGTAAGCAACTGACCGGGCCTGAACGAAAACTCGTTCCCTGCGAGATTCACCACGACCCAGCCCTTCTTTTCGCCCACGACGATCCCGCGATGGTTGGTGAACGCCCAGCTAGCCCCTCCCACGTTGCTGCCCACGTACTCCGGCTTAGGGTACACCAAACACCCGAGCTTCTGCGGCTCCCCCAACTTGATGACCTCCACGCCGGGCCCCTCCTCTGTGACCTTCCAGCCCGGGTCCGCGGTGCGCGCCGCGACCACGCTATCGCAACTGGTCATGTTCTCGCCTGTCCGAGCGAGGCAAGACATGCAGTAGAGCATAGGGATCTCCTCCATGATGATGGCCGCCTGGTTGGCGATCTCGCTCGTGGGCAAGTTGTACAGCGCAACGTGTTCAAGAACCAGAAGGACGTCGTTCCACACCTGCTCGACACCGACATCGCCCGGACTGTAGAACTGTGCTTGGAGCTTACTCTTGATGGTCCCGAAGTCCGACTTCTCTCCCGTCACCTTGGCAGAGTAGCCCGGTGCCATCGAGTCCGAGATGGGCTCGGAGAAGCACTGGTACTCGTCGGCCTCCAGCAGCTTGTCCACAAAAATGTCCATGACCTCCAACAACGCGTCGGGCAGGGCCGCGATCTGTCCGGGCAGCTTCCACACGCCCCTCGCCTTGAACGCCGCCATCGACGCCGAGTAGCCGGCCACCTTCTCGCGCAGCATGAGTTTGTCGACGTTGTGCTGCTCTAGCAACGGAGTCGCGTCCCAGTCAGCGAAGTCCATGTCGAGCATCACGAAGCTGGCGGGCGCGTGTGAGCAAGCGATGTGGGACAAAAGGCATGAACAAGCGGCAGTTACTCACCGTTCCTTCAACGACGCCGGGCCCTTCTTGGCGCCCCCCATGGGGTTGCCGACGCCCACGACCTTCTTCTTGTGCGACTTCTTGCCGATGACGTTGATGACGCCGCCGCTGCCGCCCGCGGGGACCATGTTGGTGCACTTGCGCCTGATGCACGCCTGTTTGAGAGCGCCCTTGCCTCCGAACTTTGGCTTGTCGCGGCACGGCGTGCACTTGCCGCAGTCCACGGCCGTGCAGCCCTTGCACTCGCGGCACCGCGTCCTTCTGATGCCGGGGATGACACCGTTGCTTCTGTTGCGACTCTTGACGGGGCCGTCGTTGCCGCTGGCGTCGCTGTCGTCGCCGTCGATCCCTCCCTCGTCGCCATCGTCGTCGGACAGCACCTCGATCGGCGTACCGTCCTCCTGCAGGTACAGCCCGTGGAAGAGGCACGACTCTTTGAATAGCTTGGCCGCGACCATTGCGTGCTCCTGCGCCTCCTTCACCACGTCGCTGCCCGGCTTGTAGTACTGAATGCTGTTGGCCATGATGAGGCGTAGGTCGTTCTGCAGCGCGGAGCCGTTGGAGTAGTTCACGACGCTCTTGAGCATCATACTGTAGCACATTGGTCGCTCGATCTGCTGGTAGTAGTCGGGGAAGTCCACGTCGCTCGGCAGCTCGCTGAAGAATTTCTGCTGCTCCTGGTCGTGCCTCACGAGATCCTGCATGGCGGTGGTCAGGACCCTCTGGACGTACTCTGGAGGCACGAAGGGCCAAAAGAGGGCGGCCGCCAAAACGTCGTCGCAGTTGCCGCCCCAGCCGAGCCCGTAGCGCTTGGCAGCCTCGCTCTTGGTCAGCGGGCCGTCGTACTCCCGCACACCGACTTCGTCGTCGCTGTTGTCCATCAAGTAGCCGTCCGCGCCGATCTTGGGCGACGCGCGCCTCTTCCGCTTCTGGCTGATTCCTCCTCCGTGCTTGGAGATCTTGGAAGCGCCACGCTTGCCCCTGCGCGAGCTACTACCGTCTCTCTCGTTGACCTCGTCCCTGACCTTGCGCCTTCGGTCGCCCTGCAGCCTGCTCAGGAAGGTCTGCGCCGTGTCCATTTGCTCCCGGTTGAACAGGTTCTTCATCACGCTGCACGTCATGAGCAGCTGCTCCACCTGATCCTTCTCGTCCATGCCGAGCTCGCCACTGTCCTCCTTCTTGAACATCTCCTCCATGAGCGTGCCCAGGTCCTCGATGTATTCGGTTGCCTTCTTAGCCGTCGCCCTGGAGCGCTTGTCCTCGCTCCCGTCCTCGTCCGACTCGTACAAGCGCTGCTTCTTGGGGCGCCCGCGCCCGGCCTTCTTGACAATCTTTTTGGCGTCCTCGTCACTGCCAGCCCCCCCATCATCCTCCTCCTCGTCGGAGTCGCTGCCGTAGTCCTCCTCTTCGCTGTCGCCGCCGGCCTTGAGCTTCTTGGCGCGCTTGCGTTTGTCCGCCTCGACCTTGGCCTCCTTGCGCATGGTCTTCTCGAGGTCCTTGAGCTTGTCCGTGAGGACGTTCGCGTTGATGAACTCAGGCATGACCTTGGACCAGAACTCGGGATCGTCCACGTTGACTCCCCCGTCCGCGCCGTCGCCGGTGAAAGCGATTCTGTTGACGGCGCTGAAGCCGCTCTTGTTGAGCCACGAGTTCGTCTTGGCGCCCTCCACCACGCGAGTGCGCGTGCGCTTCTCCAGGATGCTCTCAATGTCGTCCTCGCAGAACTGCCTCCCCGCCTCGTCGTCGTTCTCCGTCAGAAGAGCGTACGCGCCGCGCTTCAACATCTGCTCCATCTCCTCGCCAGTCGGCTTCCCGTCGTCTTCCGTCTGGTACGTGCCCAGCACCGCCTGTTCCAGGCCGAGCTTCATGCTCGCCTTGTTAAACATCTCCTGCTCGAAGCAGTTGCTCGTGATTAGGCGGTAGATCTTCACTTCCTTCGTTTGTCCGATGCGGTGGCATCGCGCTTGCGCCTGCACATCGTTCTGCGGGTTCCAGTCGGAGTCGAAGATGATGCACGTGTCGGCCGCCGTAAGGTTGATGCCCACGCCGCCGGCGCGAGTGGAGAGCAGGAAGCAGAAGCTGTCGTTGTCGACGTTGAAGCGGTCGATGGCCTTCTGGCGCTCCAAGCCGTTCACGCGGCCGTCGAGGCGCTCCGTGTTGAAGTCCCTGAAGTCACAGTAGTCGGCGATGACGTCCAGCATACGCACCATCTGCGAGAAGATGAGCACCTTGTGGCCCTCCCTGCGCAGCTTGGGCAGGAGTTTATCCAGCAGGACCATTTTGCCGCTGCTCATGATCAGGCCCTGCTCGAGGGTCTCCTCGTGAATCGCGTCCCAGTCGGGGGCGTGCCCGAGCTTCGTGGCCTTCTCCAACTCGCCGCGGACGCGGTAACCCTCCTTCTCCTCCACGCCCTCGAGCAGGAACGGGTGGTTGCAGCACTTCCTCAGCTCCATCTGCACGTTCATGAGCTTGGGCGCCTTGTTGCCAGCGCCCTTGCCAGTGAGGAAACCGTGGTTGTGCTCGAAGATGGCGCGGTAGTACGTCTTCTGCGTGGCCGTTAGCTCGACGTCGATGACTGTCTCCTCCTTGCTCGGAATGTCCTTGGCCACGTCCTCTTTCACGCGGCGAAGCATGTACGGGCCAATGCGGTTCTGAAGCTCCTCCACCGCATCCTGCGAGGCGAGGTTGCCGTAGTTCTCGAAGAACTCGGCGTTGTCGTCAAACTCGTCCTCCGCGACGAAGTTGAGCAACGTCCAGAGCTCGTCCATGTTGTTCTGGAGCGGCGTGCCCGTCATAAGGATGCGATGCTGAAACCCGTACTCCATCTTGGCGCGGTCGTTGATGGTCTTCATGATCTCGAGCAGCTTGCCCTTCTGGTTCCTGAGGCGGTGGGCCTCATCCACGATGGAGCTCCGGAACGGGATCTCCTCGATGATGTCGAAGTCGCCGATGAGCGTGTCGTACGTGGTAACCATGACGTTGAACTTGAGATACTCCCAAGTCCTGGGTCGGTCGGGGTAGTACCACTCGTATTCTCTCATGACGTCCCTCCACTCGCGCATCTTGTCGTGGTACACGCACACGTTCATTGTCGTCCAGCCAGCGAACTCGCGTCGCCAGTGCTCGATGGTGGAGAGTGGCACGACGACGAGGAACGGGCCCTTGTTGTTCTCGACACGGTACAAGTGTTCAATGTAAGAGACGATCTGCACCGTCTTGCCGAGACCCATCTCGTCGGCCAGGATACAGCCGTGGCGCTTGTACCAGCACGAGGCCATCCAGTTCACGCCGTCAACCTGGTAGTCGCGAAGCTTGTTGCCGTCCTTGTAGTCGTGCGGCTTGTCGTGGTCGTACAGTTTCTTCCAGTACTCTTTCGCTTCCTGCTTCTCGTCGTCAATAACAATCTCGTCGACTATGGCGTCGTCCTCGACGTACTTCCACCGGAAACCGCCGGCCGTGTCGCCTTCGCCCGCCTCGCCGCCTTCGTCGTTGTCCCCGTTGAACGAGCCAGCGAGGACCTTTTTGATGCGCACGGCGGCGATGTTGAGAGTGAGGGAGGCCTGCTGGACGTTCGCCCAGGTGTGCATGACCGTACCGTCCCTCTTCATCTGGGCCACCTTGGTCGAGCCCTTCTTCCTGTTTCCGTCCTCGATCTGAATCGGCTGACTCGTAGTGACTTCGACGATCTCCATGAGCTCCTCAGGAACGGCGGCCTCCGGCGCCAGAGCACGCGTGTCGGGGAAGCTCTCAAAGGCCTTGGCGTCCGGCTTGACTTTGGACAGCGCCACGCACGCCATGAACTTGGGGACCGGGGGCAGGCACGTGAAGTCGCGCTTGCGCGTGCCGATGACTTGCTGCGGCTCGTCAGTCGGGGTGTCGGCCGCGGTGGCGGTGGAAGAGGGAGGCTTCACGCCATCAACGTAGTACTCCACGCCCTCGACGTCCTCGTCGCTCGATTCGCCCATGTCGATCCCGAACATGTCGATGCCCGCCTGTCGCGCCTTCGAAATCCTAGGAGGCTTCCACTTGAGGTGCCTCCCGATGGCGTGCTGCACGTTGAAGCCGCTCGTGAGCGAGCCCTCGTCCTTCACGCGCCTCTCGCCAGGCAGCGGGTCGTCGTCGTCGTCGCCATCGTCCATGAACTCGTCAGAGTCCGAGTCGCCCTTCTGTCCCTGCCTGTCCCGCGTCGACTTGGGCTGCAATTTGTTGGTGGGCGACGTGAGGGACTCCTCCTTTGCTTCGTACACAGCGCGCTCCTTCAGGATCGCCTTGCGCTCCTTTGAAAACTTGCCCATGACGTCCTTCTTGAACTTGACGCCGAACTTGCCCATGCTAGAGTACTCGGGATCCACGCACGTCATCACGTTCTTGAGGAAACGCATCCACACAAAGCAGCAGTCGGCGGATTGCGCCTTGATGAGGTTGAACGTGTCGGTCATCGGCATACCGACGACGGACGTCCCGTTAACGCCGAGCAGGCACTCGCCGATGTCGAGCTCCATCGACGCCTCGAGTGGGCCGGTCGTGTTAAGGGGCGTCTTGACGTGGCCTCCAAGGCGCAGCAGGGAGTTTTTGTGCCCAGAGAACCCGAACGTGAACGAGTCAGAACAAGTGTCCATGCGGAACTTTGCCAGCATGCCGTCGCGGGTGACGGGAACAAGCACGTCCTTTTCGCCGGGGAAGAGGGCAGGGCCGGGGGGGGGCAGCATGTGCCGACCACCGCTGGGGTTCGTCGCGGTCATGTCGACCATGTCGTTGACGCACGCGAAGACGGCGGCAAAGTTAGAGTCGGTAGCGTGCCCGACGGCGAGGGAGGGGTTGACGACGCCCATGCCGGCAGCCGCGGCGAGCTTCTGGGGAGGAACCTCGCCGAACTTGAGAAACGAGTAGGCGCGGGCCTGCGCGTACACCTCGAGCTTCAGCTCCTCGTCGTGAAGCGCAAGGTGGTCAACGATGGAGACCGGGAGGTTAGTGTCATCATCGATCTCCTCCCTAATAACGTCCTTCGGCGGCCATGAAGCGGGGCGGTCGGAGGTCTCGTACTTGCTCGCGAAGTTGTCAACGTCGCTGTACATGAGAGCCGGCTCCACGGGCACAACGTTGGCTTCCTGGATGTACGTCGCGATGCACTGCGAGCCCACACAATTGTGTGAATAAACGCGGAGTGTGAACAAGGGAGGGGGCGCAGGGGACAGCCAGCGATCGCCACGCACATGTGCAACACACCACTGGCCCGAGCTTATGATTTTGCAAGCCGGAGTGAACAAGGGTGCAGCGTGCTTTTATCAAGCGCGAGTAAATGAGATTCACGTACCTCCTCGCCGGACTGGGTCTGCGTGAGCAGCGTCTCCTCCGTCTCCCAGGACAGGTCGGCGTACCCAAGGCCCTTCCAGTTGACGAGGTACTTCTTGATCATCACGGGCTTCTGCGGCACCTCGCCCTCGTTCGCCTTGCGCCTCGAAACGGATTCCGCGGCAGCCGAACGCAGGTGGGCCACGTCCTTCGTGCGGCACCTCGGGCAGTGCCAGATGCCGGGGGGGATCGAGGCCAGGGACGGCTCGAGGCAGTCAATGTTGTAGTTCGCGTCGCAGTGGTCGCACAGCACCATCTTGTGGTCCGGCGCCTTGCACTCCCCGTCACACGCGCGGCACGTGGGCTCCCAAGGGTGACTGCACGGAAGGCACCACTTGGTCGCGGCGTCGTTCTTGAACTCAAGGACCCACGCCTCGTACAGTCTCTCCGTCATCTTGCTCATGTAGTCTGCCGTGTGCCAAACCCCCGTCCCGTGCCCGTTGTAAACCTTGCAGTTCTGCCAAATACGGCGCAAGTCGCGGATGAACGTCGCGTGATCCGGATACTTCTTCTGATTCACCCGCTCCCTGACATCCCAAAGGGACACCGGGCGTTCGATGACCTCCTCGTAGTCCGGGAAGTCGTTCAAGTCAATAGGATCAAGGAAGATGTGCGAGAACGTGTCGGAGCAGAGGTGATCGAGGAGGGCCAGGCAGCGCCGAATCGGCTGCCAGACCGCGGCGGCGGTCTGAGCCTTCTCGTACAGCACCTGGTGATGCGCGTACAGCCGCGTCTCGTCGTTCATGAGGCCGTTGAACACCTGTAATGTGATACAAATGTGTGAGGGGCCAAACACATGTGCGAACGAAGGGGGGCACACACATTTGTGTAAGGGGGCGGCTGTGTGAACAAAGGGAGGATCTCGCACGCCGCCAGAGATCGATCGCATGTTCTCGCCCTGCGTTAGCAAGGGTATGTTCGCGTAAGGGGGCGCTCGCAACTCACCGCCCTCTTCTCGTCCTCCATGTTCTGCCACTCATCAGCCAGTATCTTCAGCACGTCTGCATTTGCAGCGCCGACGTTCGAGGCCTCGCACCGCCCCCTCTCGAGGATCTGGAAGAGCAAAAAACTCGTCCGAGGACGAACCGGCGCGCCCGTAATCAAACCGTCAGCGTAGGGATTCAAACTTCCCTCGAACGCCTCATAAAGCGGATCCTCGGCCTTGAGTCGCTGCCTCGCCTTGACCATCTCCGGATTCGCTGACCCCTGATCGTACGGGTTCACGAACGACTTCTCCTTCCCAAGCGGGTTATAATTCCTCAGATAGATGGTCTGCGAAGAACGCGCCATCGCCTTGATCTCGTCCAACTCTTCATCCTCAGCACTCGTCATGATCACGTCCCCCGATGCCCCCGGAGGAACACTGACAACACTGTCAGGCTCGTTCAAGTGAGGGTCCATCTCTTGTTGAATCGCCTCCTTCTCCCACTCAACGATCTCCTCCTCGCTCATATCAACCATCGTCTCCTCCTCCTTAACGTCCAAGATCTTCTCAGGCGTGATCCAACCAATATCAACCTCCGGATCCTCCAACTTCCCATTCTCATTCTCCGGCCCGGCAAGCTTCTTCAAGAACCTGGAGAGCTGCCCCTTGGCTCCTTTGTTGAGGGAGATGAGGGACGCGTCGGAGTACCAGCCGCAGTGCAAGTAGGAGACGCCCTTGTACTTGACAAAGTACTCGTAGTCGATGTGCGAGACGGTGTATCCGGCGCGGGTGGACGTAGAGAGTGAGCGCTTCGCGTCGGCGGCGGCGCGGCGCTTCGCCGCGGCGGCCTTCGACCGGGACATGCCGGAGAGGTCCACGGAGGTGGACGCGTCGTTCATCTGCACATACACATACACGGTGTGAGCAAAGGCACAGACAAGCGTACGCACAGACGTGAGTAGGCACAGTGTGAACAAAGAGGGCGGCGGAGTGACCCCGCGCCACACGATACGGGTGCGTGTCTGTGTACTTGCTTGCTTCGGCCGAACAAGAGGTGCGCGCAATACAGTGTGAACAAAGCGAGCGGCAGAGTGAACAGAATCCGCGCTACACGAAATAGTGTTCGTTTGTGCGCTTGCTTGCTGTCGCCGAACAAGAGACAAGCGCATTCATCAACGCGCTCGAAACTGGCCAAGCAACCGCGTTTCAAGCTTAGGTGAAGGGGATGCATGAGCTCACTCGCACGCATCAGAGCTCATCGCAAGCATCAGCGCTCACCTTGTCCCTAATCTCCTGCTTCAAAGGCCTCCTCCCAATGATCTTCTGCACCACCGGACTCCCGTCACTTTCGAACTCTTGGCTGAACCCGTACCTCTGCCTGATTGGGAGTTGCGTTGTGTCATAGCCCCGCTCCGTATAGAACCTCGGGTCCGCGGAAGGGTTGTGCGAGAGTTGCGTAGTCAGGTAGGAATCAGCTGATGCAAGCTTGTCTTTGCGCTTCGTGTACTTGCGCTTCTCCTTCGGCAGGCCGTCGTCGTCGTCTTCTTCATCGATCTTGGGCTTGTTGGTCTTGGAGCGGTGGATTTCTTCCAGTTCTTCAGGGAGAATCAGATCATCATCAAGGTCATCAGCTTGCTCGACTTTGGAGTAGTCCACTCTGGGAGCGCGGCGGGTGCGGCCGTTGGGGTTAACGAAAATTTCCTCGTCGGTCATTGCAAGGGCGGTGGGTGGGCGTGTGGGGTGGTGGAGGTGGTAGGTGGGCTGGGGAACAAGATGTTAGAGAGGGAGGGAGAGGGGGAAAAAGAGTTCGGTAAAAATGCTGGGGGTAACAAATCGGGGCGCAATTGTTTCGGGTGATAAAATCAGTCACTCGAGGGGGGGCGGGGGGGGGGCGGTGTTATCTTTGAAGCGCTATTCACCAATAAAGGACTTTTGCCTGGTGTTTTGGAAAATGAGAAAATGGGGGGAGAGGGGGGTAAGATGAATGAGTGAGTTTCGATCGACGCTTGGTGGTGGGGAAAGCAGCGACTCGCGCGCGTCAGCAGCTGCAGTTATAGCGCAATGCCGCTGCTTCGCGCGAGCCTGCTGTATCGCGTACGAGCGCCGCGCCATCCGTAGCGCAAGCTGGAGGAAGCGTTGCCGTTCCGAAGGGTACGTGATTTTGCTGCCGAGCGGAAGAGACAAGGCGAGCTTCTGGGCGCTGGTATGTTGGTTAATGGGACGCGTACAGAGACACTTGTGTTGTTGTTGGAATGGTAATGCTTGACGTTTCCGAAATTCCATCATTCACGCCACCATCGCGGCGGACGACATTCATGTGAGTCGGCTACCCAATATTCGTGGTCGCCACTCACCACTCTGTCTGAACTCATATGTGTTTTCGTGTTGCGCTGCCCCCTTCCCCCTTTTGTGGCTCACTGACACCAAATTCTCGGTTGTTTTGTCGGCCCGTGTGGCTCACGCTGAGGGTCGCCGCTATATGCGCTCGCTCCCACTGCTGTCGTACGGCGTTGCGGGGGGTGGTGGAGGGGTGGGGGGGGTATTCGGGGGCGCTTTTGAAGTCGTTCTGATTTCATATGTGAGTTGCTATTAGCCGAGAGGGGATACTGGATGGTTCAGTGATGATATATATATCTCAAGAAGGCCGTGGAGGCCGACCAGAAGGAGATCAGCTCGCTCAAGGACGACCACGAGGATCAGCTGAGCGAGAAGGACGGCAATATCGAGGAGCTCGAGAAGGCCAACCCTAACAGGACAAGAGCGAGTTCTGAGAAGAAACCCCACTCCCACATTTCCATCGCCCTCCCAAGCTTCGCACTAACCCGGGTTACTAGCCCATCCTTGGGGTGAGCGAGAGGGGAGGTTAGAGTAACTAATGAACCCGTTTGCGCTCCTTAATCGTAGTTGTTACGTAATCGGCGACGAGAACACAAAAGCGATATCGCAATTCCCCCCCCGTTTTGGTTTACTATTGAACACAAGAGTCCCTCCGCGTCGCGAACAGTTGCCCCCCCTCTTACTGGTCGACTGCCAGCTCTTCTTAAGCTGGTAACACTCACTTGCTCGCTCACTCACGTGCCGAGCATGGCGAGGCTTTGCCTCACTCGAATCTTCACCATCCTTCTTTAGTCCGGAGTTCTTAAGAACAACTCTTCTCCAATCAATTAGTACCGCTTTCGTCTGAATTTAAAGTACTCTTTCTTCGCCGCCACGCTGACCAACCTTCGCTCCGGCAGAATGCACGCCGTCAGCCTGCCCCCGTAAACGCACCCGGTATCAATGCCTAGCGCGTGGTCGTACTTCTGCAGCCCGCGATCGGCGTCGTGCCCGAACAGCACGAACTCGGGCCCCTCCCACAATCGCGCCCACGGCCAGTTGTTAAAAAACTTGGACGTCACCGTTCCATCGGGCAGTACTGAACGCATATTCATCATCAAACGCGGGTTCTGTTTCTTCAGTCGAATTCCGTTGACGAATCCAGCGTGTACGAAGAGAGTGTTGAGCTCCTTGGAGCTGATGAACCACGGCAAAGCTGTCAGCCAGTTCAAGTCCTTCGTGGACAGCGCGTTCGCGATGGAATAGTGATCTTTGGGGCCGGCGGGGGGGCGCTGGACGCCGTTAAGAATTGCCTGGTGCCACCGCACGACCTCGAAGTCGTGGTTGCCGCGCACCCCGATCGCCCCAATCTCCCTCGCCATCTGCACAACGGCCAACGAGTCAGGTCCCTTTGCGCACAAGTCCCCCAAGAACACCACCTGGTCGCCCGGACGATAGTCGCACTCTCTCAAAAGCATTTGGAGCTCGTCGATGCAGCCGTGCACGTCCCCGATGGCGATGACCCTCGGCGTCCTCGCCTTGGCCTTCTCCAAAACCGTGTCGTACAGAAGCGGGCCCAAGCGCGAGGGGAAGAACTCGGGGTTGCTCTCCGAGTAATCGAAGTGGATTCCGTCGTTGCCGTTCGGCAAGAACAGGTCCGGCGGGACAAAGTCATCCTGCGAAAGCGAGTGTTAGCAACGGGATTCAAAACGGGGCCTCGAAACGCGCAACTCGCTCGCTCGTCGCTGATTACTCACGTCCTCCTCCTCCTCTTCGTCGCTCTCTCCCGCCACGAAGATCTTGTCGCTCTTCACGACGGCCTCGATCTCCTCCTCGCCCTCCTCGTCGTCCCCCGCCCCCTCCTCTCCCTCGCCCTCGCCCTCCTCCTCCTCTCCCCCCTTTCCACTCGCTAGGGCCCTCCCCTCCTCCACCAGCACCTTCTCCAACTCCTCCACGATCTCATCCCTAACCGGCCTCAACCGCTCCCAACACTCCCTCGCACTCTCCTCCTCGTCGTTTGCCACGAAATCGTTCCACAGCCGCATGCTGAAGTCGTACCCCCACCGTCTCTCCGTCAGCAAGCTCTGAACCAGGCTCTCCATCAGCTGCAAGAGCGATGCGAGTGTTAAAGGAGCGCGAGGAGCGGGGGTGGAGCAGGCAGCGCGAAGCGAGTAAGAAAAGGGCTCAAGAAGCGGATGCTTGCGACCACGGCGGTGTCCGCGCTTTGCTTTGCAGTCAGCTTTGCTTTGCAGTCCGCGCTTGCTGTCAGCGCTTGCTGTCCGCACTTTGCTGCTCGCATTTTGTTGGCCGTGACGATCCTCGTAGCGACTCCCTCCCTCGCAGCAGGTTGTCGCCGCTTTTTACGCAGCCCCAACTAGCTCGCTCTTGCTTGTCCCTCTCGCTCGCCGCTCCTGCGTCTCACATTCTGCCCGCTGTCCTCGGCGCACTCGCACAGCCTCCCGTAGACCAGCGCTCCCGATTTCTCAATCTCCTCCAATCTATCCGTGTCAAAGCCCAAGCCCTTCTCCAAAAGAACGCACTCAAAGAAGAACACGATCTGCGACGACTGGTTAGTGGGGGCGGGAAGGTAAGCTGCGCGACCGGCTCGGCCCCCGTGCTCCCCACTGCTGGCGCTATCGATCGAGTAACGCGCCCTGCTTGGTTGCGTCCAGCACTCACCTTGCTCTTTCCTTCCGTCACCTCCTCGCCTTCCGTCTCGTCGCACTTGAACCCCTTCACCTTTACGACCCACCCGTCCCCACCAATGATTTTGTCCACCCCCTTCTGCACGCCCTTGACAAAGAGCGTTTCATAATGCTTGATTAGGTGCGCCGGCACGCTGAGGAAGAAGCTCATGCCCATGAACTCGCTCTTCTTCAGACTCAGTACCCACTGCTTCGTCTGCACGTCGTAGACCAAGTTGCTGTCCAGTGTGGACGAGGTCAGGGCGTATCCGCTGGCAGCCGCCTCAGCAGCCATAGTAGTAGTCGTCGCCGGCGCGCGTTTGTTCCCGGCGTTCCCGGTGTTTCCGAACCCCCGCTTGCTCGCCTTCCCCGCCGCCTGCCTGTCCTTGCTCGCCTGCCGGTCCTTGCCCGCCTGCCGGTCCCTCCTAGCGTCCTTCGCTTCCCTCGAGAGCTCCTTATCTCGCTGCTGCTGTGTCATGTCCTTCACTGTCTCCCCCCCCGGCGTGTACACGTAGTAGTTCCCGTTGTCGCGGAACTTCACATAGTCGCCGACGCGATACCGGGAGCGAGGGGACCAGAGGGGATTGAGGGCGGCGTCGGCGGGCACGTGCTTGGGAAGGGGCGGTAGGAGGCAGGTCCATTCGTTGGGGGAGAGGAGTGTGCTGGTCGGCTTGTAAGGAGGCGAGTCGTCTTGGGCAGCGGGGCTGGCTATCGGGGAATCACCGTTCTTCCTATTATCTTCGTAAAACGTTCGCAAGTCTCTCGGACAAATCTTCCACTTAATACTCTGCTTGACGAAGTTCTCCACAAACGAGTGACGGCTCGAGACGCTAACGGCGCCGGCGTGGTCGTCGTAGAGGAGGGGGCCGAACGAGGCGGAGTTGGACGTCACGGTGGTGAGGGGGTTGTTTTGGGAGCCGGTCATGGCGTTGAAGGGGGTGTAGGAGAGGCTGAGGGAGAATGTTGGGCGAGTGAGAAAATGTGTGAGACAACGTGTGAGACAACGTGTGAGACAACAAGTGAGAACACGTCTTGACGTGTTAACGCACGTGTTCGGAACACGTACGTGAACGCGTGCGTGAACAGTCAGTTAGGCCATGTGTGTGTACGTAAGGTGTTTTGTTTGCTCACCTGATTTGTCTTAGTGGCGGATCAGCTAGGATGGGAAGGCCGTTTACGATGAGGTCGGGGTTGCGCCGTGGTCTGTTTTTGTTGGCAGGCGGGCGAGAGGAGCGGCGGGGG
>Ga0307985_10001377_pt1 | contig 13714 bp, 16 predicted proteins | sample EllFjometageno80_FD_203155 | JGI IMG/M metagenome (GOLD analysis project Ga0307985, IMG submission 203155) | Marine microbial communities from Ellis Fjord, Antarctic Ocean - #80 | ecosystem: Environmental > Aquatic > Marine > Unclassified | place: Southern Ocean | collected 2014-10-09 | reverse complement strand
CCCACCCATCGCTGAAGACGCCGCCGGCCTGCTCGTGCACGCTTAGTCTACGGACGACTCCAGCCAAAGCGAGATCACAGACATTGGGGTCGCATAGTACTAACCCTAACCCTAACAGACAAACCCCCGCTCCTTCGCTAAACACGATCGCCCCCGTCCGCTCGCTTCAACTGCGCCCTCGCGAGTTCCATCCCCACCAGCCTGTTAGGGTTCGCACGTTTTCCTCCACATGGGCGAGGGCTTCGCTTCGGGGATCGCCATGATCGATCTGCTGCAGTGTCCGTGCAAAGATGCCCCCATAATTTCTCCAGGGTAATAAAGGTTTTAAGTCTGAATCCTAATTTCCTCAAAGTCCAGGGTTAAACCATATCGATGAAAATGATAACCCTAATCTCCTCACTATCCATGGTAACCAGCACCAACGCACCCGGCGACGGTTCAGTGCGACCGCAGTCGGCGGCCGCTCGGGGAAATCCGACACGCGATGGACCAGTGATGCAAATCTGTCGCTCGACCTGTCGCTCGCAACACTCTGGCGATCCCTCAACGGCCAGCTCCTGCGCGCACGGCATGCGAGGTTCGCAGCGTTGAGTTGTTCTTATTGAGTTTTGTCATTCATTTTTTCGCCCTTCTCCCTCCCTAATCTGGCACTCCTCTGTCCTCGCCTACCATCAAGCTCTTCAAGCACCTTGCCATCTTCCTCCTTACGTTTGTCACATCTTCAGCGCTCAGTGTCACCATGTCCGGCTACCAAGAGGACATGTTCAACCTCCTCGCCAACCTCCAGCAGTCGACCCTCCAGACGGCAACCCCACTAGCAGCCGCTCCAGCTGCTCTCTCCTCCTCGTCTCTCTCACCCACCTCCTCACCTCCTCCCCGCGGCTCCCTCGTACCCTCCTGCGCGTCTTCCCAACCTTTCCCCCAACAAGTGTCCAAACCCCCTGCACTCCCTGCACTCCCTGCACCCCCTACCTCTAAAAACTGGATTTGCACTGCCTGCACGTTCATCAACAAGCCTCTGCACCTCTCTTGCGAGATGTGCGCGACGGCCCAACCTGCCCCTCCGCAAGCCCCTGCCCCCACCGCAACCCCCTCCACCCCCTCCAAAACCACGATACCGGCCTCCTTTCCTGCCAATGCGTGGTTCGCTAACTTCCCCCCGAACACAATGCTTATCCCGATCGCCCCGCAGTGCGCTGGCAAAACGATGATTCTCTCGAGCCTCGCGGCCCATGTCGACGTTACCATTGATGACGAGCCGGGCGTGTACTTGGCAGTGCCGATCAAGTACTGGGAGATTGACGGCGACGGAAACCCAAGCGCGGCGCCAGTGCCGCTCCCCGCTGTTCGCAAGATTGGCATGAAGAAGCGGCTGGACGACAATGCGAACGCTGAGCAGCGCTTCGTGTTGGCGAGATTGCAAGGCGACATCATTGAGGAGGAGCTCGAGTTGCTCCTGTCCAAGCTGCCCAGCCCTCGCATGCGGCTCCCGCAGGGCGACCTCGCCAAGAGGCTCGCAGCCGCCGTCGAACGCTACATTGGCGACTGCATGCAGCTGCAGAGTGAGGTACTGGCAACGCCGACGAGCGACCTGTACATTCGCGAGGCGATTTTCCCCGACGGCGTCAACGGCGCGCAGGCGAGGCTGGCGGCCGAGGCCAAGAAGGCCGACCAGAGCGTGTCGTGGGGGAACACAAACGCGAGAGACTCGGACTACGCGTGCGCGCTGGAGGTCGCGGCGAGGACCAACAGGCCGGTGTTCTTCCTCAAGTACAAGAGCGAGGGGTTCGCTGCTGACTTCGACACCCTCCTTTATAGGAACGTTGCTCGGTTCGCCAAGACCGGGCGCTACATTCCGAGCATTGCCGTTGCGATCACTGAAAACAACGTTGAGAAGCTGCTTGGGTTCGGGCGGAGGCTGGTGGAGGGAGGCAAAATGAGCGAGCTAATGTGGGATCAGAACTTGGCGCGCGCGGCGGGGTTTCGGATGGACGACGCGAGAAGGATCGTGGGCAAGGAGAAGAAGAAGTGAGAGAGCTCTAAGCACAGGCAGATGAGTTTTATGTCGAGCGTACGAGTGTGCCGCGTTACGAGTGTGCCGCGTTACGAGTGTGCCCGCGTTGACCCCTCATATTGAAATTGGAATATTTAGCTCTATTAAATAACCTCTTTCCTCCCCTCCTCCCACGTATTTACCTTCTCGTCCATCTCTTCGTCGCCATGGCTAGCCTCGCTGCCAACTCCCCGAACTCCCCGCCGCGCTCTCAAGTCCGCATCTCCTCTCCCACTGCCACCTCCCCCCTTCCTTCGCAAATCAGAATGTCAGAGCACAAAGATAACTGGAAGCCTCTCAGAAAGATCCCATCCCAGCCCGCAGAGAAGTATCGCATCGGGGAGATCGGATTCCCCTGGGAGCAGAAGGAGAAGAACGAGTGGCTGGCTCAGACGAGCGTCAAAAGGTCTTACATGGAAGAAGTTGTTCTGAAATTTGACACTGTTGACAAGGATGTTTTCAGGGTAGAGAAGTATGGCGACATTGGGCCGGAGCTCCCGCTCATGGCCGCAATCTCGAACGACTGGGACGCCAAGAAGCCGTCCGTACTGGTGACCGGCGGCGTGCACGGCTACGAAACGAGCGGCGTGCAGGGCGCGTTGCTCTTCCTTGCGACTGCTGCGAAAGAGTATACGGGAAGGTAAGAGGCGAGCGAGCTAGCTAGCTCACAGGCCTGAGAGGAACCTGTTGGTCGCCCTTTGTTCACATATTTGTGGTGCGTGTGTGTGTGCGTGTGTGTGACTAACACTCCCACGCCAATTGCTCTCTTTTTGCAGCTTCAACCTCGTCGTCTGCCCGTGCGTCTCCCCGTGGGGCTACGAGCGCGTGGAGCGCTGGAACCCCAAGTGCCTCGACCCCAACCGTTCCTTTGGCACCGATCCCGCCACCCACACGGACGAATCTGCCGCCGTCATCGCCCTCCTCGAGAGTCTGGATGTCGAAGGCAGCTCTGAAGGCGGCGGCCCGGGCTGGATCTGCCACGTTGACTGCCACGAAACGACGGATACTGATGAGACTGAGTACATGCCCGCGAGAGCAGCAATGGGGGGATCAGTGTACAAGCGGTGCGAGATTCCCGACGGCTTCTTCCTCGTCGGCAACAGCGACGAGCCGCAGGTAGCCTGGCACGCGGCCGTCATCGAAGCCGTCAGCAACGTCACGCACATCTGCCCCGGCGACGCAACTGGATGCATCATCGAGGAGCCGCTCACGCAAGACGGGTGCATTCTCGTTCCGGCTTACAAGCTCGGGCTCTGCGCGAGCGTCGCGCGAGCCACCTACGCGACCACCACGGAGGTCTATCCCGACACGAAGAAGAAGGTCACCGACGCGAGCGTCTGGAACCGGGCGCAGAGGGCGGCGGTCACTGGCGCGCTTGACTTTATCAAGGGCAAGCACGGGCTCTAGGTCTGGATATCTAGGTCTACAAAGGGGAGCGACGGGAGAGAATAGATGCTATAAAGTGCCATACAGGTTTGCACGCTAAGCGCCCTGTATACTGTTGTACCCGGTATACAATGTTGTGCCCGGTATACACTGTTGTACCGGTGTACAAACGCGTTGATCATGCGAGTGCATTATTGTTTACAATTGTCATGGAGACATTGCACCCTGCTTCCTCCTCAAATACATGTTAGCACGAGCTGCCTTCGTCAGGCAGGTGCCTCGGCGCCTCCTCCGCAGCCCCCCCCAGCAAATCCCCTTCCGGTCCCTGGCCAATACCAACGCAGGCAACTCTTCAGACGACCCTCTTGCAGGTGACAGGTTCTTCCAGGAAGGGCTGATCCACCTTGAGAACACCCGCTTCTCCTCCGCCATCACCTCGTTTGCGGCCTCTGCCAAGCTCGGCTCCGCGGACGGCAACTTCTTCCTCGGCTTGGCCTACGACGGTCTTCTGAACAATGAAGATGCCCTTGATCCTGACCCTACTGCTGCATACCGGTGCTACACGCGCGCCGCCGACCTCGGGCACACCGGCGCGATGATGAACATGTCCATGTCCCTTCGCGAGGGGTCCGGCGTGCCCCTCAACATTCAGTTGGCGTTCGAGTACATGGTCAAGTCGGCAGATGGGGGCGACGCGAGGGCGGCTTACAACGCGGCGATTGCTTGCGATCCGCTGCATCCGCCGTGGGGCACTCCGGGGACGAGCGACACGGTCAAGAAGGACGCGCCGAGGGCGGTTGGATTTTACAAAATGGCCGCCGAGGACGGAGACCACGCTAAGGCAAAGGTGAACTTGGGCGTCGCTCTTTACACTGGCACCGGCGTGCAGATCGACAAAGAGCGAGCGGAAGCTCTCTGGTCGGAGGTGGTGGAGCGGCAAGAGGAAGGGGTCACGCAGGCCGAGTTCTGCCTCCGAAATATGGACAAGAACCCGAACGAGTTCAAGAACCACTTCCACGAATAGCAACGAATATTTGCAAGTCTTCGGTCTTTATGCGAACGTTAATTTGCTCGACAGCTGCTTGATGTTGGAGCAGCTCGACCAGTCGCTAAGGTGCGCGTGCACGCTTATGTGGACATAGGGGGTTCAACTCACAAGGCCATGTTGCTAGTGCCAGTGGCGCAGGGTTAGCTCATTGGGCGTGTGCGGCGTGCCGTAAAGGACCTGCTTGAACACCGTCGTCTTCCCGCTCTAGGCCGGTACCGAGGAGCAGCAGCTTGATCTGCCTACTCCTGCCTACTCCTGCCGGTCGATGGAGCGCGTCACGGGATCGGACGACTGACAGGCGGCCATGCGTGTGTGCTGCTACACTAGCTGCTGATGCAAAGTGTTGGAAGGAGCACCGTTTGTCTGGAGTTCGAATCAAGCTCACATTGTCGCTCGCCGCAGAAGTGAGCAGGCGTCCATCACGCTCGCGCTCTCCTCTACCCAACTGCTGCCACCCATTGCATTTGCTGGTCCAACGGAACAAGCTCTGCCCCTCCCAACGGCCCGTCCTCGATCTACCTGACACTATCTACCTGACAGCTGCCAACATCCTCTCTACTCTCCCTCTCTTCTCTCCACTAACACTCTCCTCCCCAGCACCATGGCGACCATCAACGTGACCGTCCGCATCCGCCCAATCTCCACCCTCGAAATCCTCCGCTCCCCCACCAAGTCCAAATCAACCCCTTCCAAAGCCACTAAACCCGCCACCTACGGCTGCATCTCCACCCTCCCCCCCGCCCCTCCAGCCACCACCACCACCTCCCTCTCCCTCGTCGGCTCCTGCGATGAAGCGACCTCCTCCGTCCTCCGCACGTACGAGTTTGACGCAATCCTCTCACCCCTCACTGACAACCAAGGCCTGTACAACTCGAACCCCAAGGCTATCATCGCCGCGGTGAAGAAGTACGCTATTGACGGCACGATATTCTTCTACGGGCAAACCGGCGCCGGCAAGTCTTACTCGTGCTTCGGTGACATTCTGGCGCCCAACAGCGCGACTAGGGAGGCGAGGCCGGCGACTGATGGGGTTATTGTGCACGCGTTGAGGGACTTGTACGAGGGGGAGGTTGAGGGAGGGAGTAAGGTGGTTAATAGGAGGTGAGTTGGAGAGCGCGGCGCCAAGAGTTTCATACAACTCGACTCACACGTTTGTTCTCATATGTGCGTGGGCGCTCTCCACTCCCACATACAGCGCTGCCCTTTGTTCACACGTGTGTATGGCGTGTGGCTCACACCCTCTCCTCTCAGCGTCACGTTCTACGAGATCTTCCAGGAGAGGGTGCACGACCTGCTCCTCCCGCCCGCCGCGAATGGCGGCGGCGCGGCTAAGCGGACATCGCTCCCCGTCCGCACGCATCCCACCAAGGGGAGCTACATCGAGGGGATTACGACGGTGGATATTACTAGCAGTTTGAAGGTGGCGTTGACGACTATTAAGAAGGGGTTTAAGAGCCGTGCGACGGCGGGGACGGAGATGAATGAGCAGAGCAGCAGGAGTCACGCGGTGGTGAGGATCACGACCACGCACGAGGACAAGAGTGTTAGTCACGTTACGTTTGTGGATCTGGCGGGGAGCGAGAGGCAGAGGAAGACGCAGACTAGTGGGGAGAGGCTGAAGGAGGCGAGCGCCATCAATCAGGTGAGGGCAATCACACGAGCGATTGCGGGAGCGAACATGTGTTCACGTGTGCACGTGTGCCGAGCGCGCGTTCACCTGTGTTTCTTGCTGGACGCCCACTGTCCGCCCCCTTGTTCACAATCCCGCTCACACCGCCCACCCTTGCCCAGTCCCTCTCCACCCTCGGCGGCGTCATCTACGCTCTCGGCATCAACAGCAACGCCGACGACGACAACCAGCGACACGTCCCATACCGCGACTCGAAGCTGACGCTGCTGCTCAAGTCGTCGCTGTCCGTCACGAACTGCAAGACGACGATGGTGATGAACGTGAGCCCGTGCGGTAGTCAGTTCGCCGAGACACTCTCGACGCTCAAGTTCGCGCAGAGGGTGAAGCTCATCAAGGCGGACCCGACGGCGAAGGCGAGGTTCTCGGTCACTGTTAACACGGAGGAGGAGCGGCTGAGGAAGGAGGTCAATCAGGTGAGCCGAGCCGGCGCATCAAGGCACTTTGTTCACACTGCGTTTGTCGCGCCTGCTTCGTGCGGCCCGCTCACCCCCGCATGCACAGCTCCGGATGGAGATCGATCGGCTGAAGATCGAGCCCGGCTCTCTCCTCACCCCCCCGTCTACCGCCGGGACCACCCTCTTCCCCCCCCTCCCCCCCGCTGCCCTCTCCCTCGACACCGCTAAGGAGGAGGCGCTCGTGGCCGCGCTTGCCAGGCTTGAGGTAGCCGAGAGCGGGTTCGAGGCCCTGACTGAAACTCATACGCGGTACAAGCTGCAGAGTCAGATGGTTTACAAGTTGAAGCAATCGAGGATTGAAGCGCTTAGTAGCAGGTTGAGTGAGGGGAAGCCGATGACGGACGGGGACGACGACTTGAGTGTTTTGTGCGGGGAGATTGACGAGCTGAGGAAGCAGCTGGATAGCCCGGACTTCGAGGCGGTCAAGTACAAGGTGTTGTTGGATGCGGCGAACGCGACGACGCCGGCGTTCTCGGCGAGCAGCGTGAGTGCCGCACGCGTTCGGCGACTGCCGATGCTCGCCGCCTCCCCCCCTTTGCTCGTGCCGCGCGCGCCACCTCCACCCTTTGCTCACCCCCCTCCTTCCCCCAGTTGACGAACTTGCTGAAGGTCGTGACGGAGGAGAAGAGGGACGCGGTGGACGAGATCGGGCGGCTCAGGAAGGAGAGCAGCACGGCGTTGGCGGCAGCGCGGAGCAGTACGATGGCGACGAGCAACTCACTGCAGCGCAAGCTGAAGGAGATGAAGGACCGCGCCGAGGACGCCGAGGAGGACCTGCAGATGGCCCGCGACGTGGCCGTCGAGAAGGAGGAGATCGCTTCGACGCTGAAGATCAATGCGAGCGCGGCCGAGCAGCAGCGAAGCAAGCTCGAGCACGATTTGGAGCAGGCCAAGCTCACGAGCAAGCACCAGGACGAGAAGGTGAGAGCGCAGTCCCCTCCTACGTTCCGCACTCCCCCTTGTTCATGCCGCCTTCCCCTTTGTTCCCACCCCTTCCCCCTTTGTTCACACATGCCCTCAGATCGCCAAAATCAAGCTGTCGTTGGAGGAGGCCCAGAAGCAGACGGTGGAGAGCTTGGAGCAGAAGGCCAAGACTGAGGCTGAGTACAGCGAGAAGATAAGCGCGCTCGAGAACGACTTGTTCGCCGCGGCGGAGGAGGCCGGGTCCGAGGAGCAGGCCCTCTTGAAGGCCAAGAACGCGGAGATCCAGAACCAGTCGGACAAGATCAGGGAGCTAGAGGCGGGCTTTGCCGCGAAGGAAGCGGAGTTCGGGAAGGTAAGAGCTGCACATCAGCGCATTCAACTTTCACTGTCTCGGCAACGTTGTTCGCCCCGCCACTCCTCCTTTGCTCGCACTTTGTATGGACCTTCTAACACTCGCTGGGCAGGAGCGCGCAGACTGGGAGAGCAAGTGGTCGGAGCAGGCGTCGCTCGACAAGCAGCGCATCGACTCGCTTGAGGCTGAGCTCGGGCGCGCGAGAATGAACGCCGACAAGTGGGAGAGGGTGGCCGAAGAGACGGAGAGGAGGGAGGCGCAGACCAGCGAGGAGCTGAGAAAGGTCAAGAAGAAGCGCGACGACGACGCCTTTGAGAGGGAGAACCTGCAGGAGGACTACGACACCATGACGGAGCAGGTCAAGTACTACCAGATGCAGAACGAGGAGCTCGAGTCGGAGGTGAGGAGGCTGGGCTCTCTGTGCGGCATGGAGGAGCAGCAGGAGGATATGGGCGACTTTGACTGCGACCAGGAGGATAGCGAGCTCGTGGACGACGTGGACGCCACCGATTTCGAGGCGGAACTCGCGCGCGGGGAGGATCTCTTGGAGCGCGAGCGGCAGCTCATGGTGCTCGAGACCGCCGCGGATAGCGCGAAGAACTCGGTACTCGTTGAGAAGAGCTTGAATGAGTCGGCCTTCTTCCCCAACCACGAGAAGAGCGTGGTGTACGACGTTGACGCGGACCTGTTTGAGGAGGAGGGGGACGAGGAGGAGAACGAAGCGTATTTCACGCCGGCCAAGGGGTCTGGCCACGGCGACGGCGGCATGTTCCTGTCGCCCGCCCCGCTGTCGCAAAGGGACGTAAACGTCGAATAGGGGAGCAGGTTTGCAGTACAACAACGTGGGTACATGGTACAGGAGGAGGCGGAGGAACGGAGGAGAGGTACAGTTGTACCGCGTTCAACTATCATTCATTCATTTCGTGACCATCAACTTTCCTCAGCTGCCCGTGAATGGCCCGCTACTCTCTCCACTTCACTCTCTTCACACTCATGCTGCTTGTCCGCCGCGCCCCCTCCCTCCTCCCTGCGGCCACTCGCTCGTTCTCGGCCACCTCGTCCCTCTTCTCGACCTTCCCACCGTCTGCACCTGACACACCGTTGCCTCCCTCCAATGATCACACCGCCCTCTCCCGCCAGCCTTTCAACTCGCCCCGCTCTTCCCCCGACGACTCAACGTCCGACTCCTCCTGGTCGGCCCTGAGCCTCATCCCCTCCCTCTCTGACCCCCTCCTGAACCCCAAAAGTGGCCCTTCCATTCTCTCCCCCACTCCAATCCAAACCCTCGCCATACCCCCCCAGCTGGCAGGCTCATCCGTCGCCTTTGCAGCGGCCACCGGTTCCGGCAAGACCCTCGCCTACCTCCTGCCCCTCTTCCAAACCCTGAAAACGTCAGAGATCGCTCGTCCCACCACCACCGCTCCCCCCAAATCGAAACGCCCCCGCGCCATCATCCTCGCGCCGACACGCGAGCTGTGCGTTCAGATCTTCGCAGTCCTCAAGTCCCTCTCCCACTCCTGCAAGCTGAGCAGCACGCTCGTCGTCGGCGGCGAGGACTACGGCATCCAAAGGCGCTCCCTCGATCGGGTGATTGACATTGTTGTGGCGACGCCAGGACGGCTTCTTAAGCATAAGCTGGACAAGAATTGCTTCCTTGGGAGCGTGGAGACGATCATTATTGACGAGACGGACACGATGATCGAGTCGGGGTTCGCGGCTGACTTGAGCGCGTTGTGCCATCCGCTGCTCTACGACAAGGGGACGGAACCGACGAGAGTGCCGAGGGAGACTGCGCCGCAGTTCGTCATGACTACTGCTACGATGACCGTTGGCGTTAGAAGGCTACTGGACCCGACGAATCCGGAGTTTAAGAAGAGGAGGGCGGGGGACGAGAACGAGGCGGTGCTGCACTTGCCAGGCAATATAATTTCACTGCAGGTGAGGCAAGGCCCGACGCGCACTTCTGAACGCGCCGATCGTTCTGAACGCGCCTATCGTTCTGAACACACTCACCTGGCTTCGCGCCCCCCCCCTATTCCCCTCTTTCCCTCCTCCTCTGTTAACACTCGCTTCGCTCGTGCAGGCGTCGGGGTTGCATCGCGTAGTGCCTCGATTGCGCCAGACGTTCGTGGACGTCGGCGCGACGGATAAGCTGTCCCTCCTGACGGACGTCGTGAGCACGGGGACGAGGGGGGCGGCGCCGAGCAAGGGGAGCCGGAGGGCGCTTACGATGGTGTTCTGTAACACGGTGCAGAGCTGTAGGGCGGCGGAACATGCGCTCGCGGAGAGCGGGATTGACAGCCTCTGCTACCACGGCGAATTGGGGAGCACCGATAGGGGCGCTAACTTGAATGACTTTAGGAGCGGGGAGGGGGTGAGGGTGCTTGTGTGCACTGACATTGCTGCGAGGGGGTTGGACGTGCCGGAGGTCGACCACGTAGTGATGTTCGACTTTCCGCTCAACCCGATCGATTACCTTCACCGCGCGGGGAGAACGGCTCGGGGGCTGAGCGACGTGGGAGCGAAGGGGAGAGTCACGGCGCTGGTCGCGAAGAGGGATAAGGTGTTGGCGGTTGCGATAGAGAGGGCGGTGCAGAGGGGGCAGCCTTTGGACGAGCTGACGAGCAGGAAGAGCGACTACAGGAGCGACGGGAGGCTGGGGAAGAAGATCGCGGGGGAGGAGAAGAAGGAGTCGAGGGGGGGGAGGGTGTCCACCGGCAAGAGCAGGAGTGGGAGTGGGAGTGGCGCAAGGAGGAGTAAGGGGAGTGGAGGGAGGGGCGGCGGAATCAGGTAATACCCCTAACAAGAAGAGAAGTGCACCCTCTTGTTGTTCTAACTTTCACTCTATTTACGCCTCCCCCCAGCTCCCATCCATCTCTCTAGTCCTCGTCGCTCCAGCCCCCGTCGCTGTCCGTGTCGTAGATTGGCGTGGCGTCGCAGCCCGCCTTCTTGGCCAGCGTGACGCCCACCTGCGCCCCCTTGTTGTTCGCCCCCTTGCTCGCCCCCATGCTTGCGTTGGGGTTCCACGCCTCGTGCTGCACCGCCAGTCCCTGCATTTTCTTGAACATGTCGTTCTTCTGCTTGTCCTCCTTCTCCTTGAAGTCGATCTCGGCCTTGAACACTTGCGTCTTGGCCCGGTTCACACGCACCTCCACCCTCTCACTCAGCAGCGGCATGCCCTCTGGCCTCAAGCTCTTGAACTTCGTCCCCTCCTCGTCCCCTTTCCCCGCCTTCCAGTCCTCCACGTCGATTCCCTCGCCTGCCTCCATGGCCCTCACCTCCCCAAATATGTCGTCCTGGAAGAACTCCGACAGCTCTTTGTTCCTCGGCAGCGTGAAGCTCGCCGGCACGACTTCCTCCCCGGCCAGCCTGAGCACCCTCATGACCTCCACGCCCTTGACGTCGTTCCCGGTGCTCGGCAGCGCCACCACCCCCACCGTCGGGTCGCCGGCGAACACAATCTCGTGACACGGGAGAGCATCCATAGTATCTGGCCCCGTCTCGGCGATCTCGAAGTACTTGATGTTCCGGTCTCCCCTGCCGCACAGATACGCCATCCCCGTGCTCTCGTCGTACATGGGGAAGATGATCCCGTTCCCGTTGTCGATGGTCTTCGTACAGTACGCCTTGCTCATGTCCCTCGGGTCCCACAGACACAGCTGCCTGTCGCCGCTAATGCCGTTCCCCACGGTCAGCAGGCAGTCCCGGCCATTACGACCGTTCCGGCACCACGTCACGCGCGGCCCTCGCGCCCCGCTGTGCGCCTTGCCCTTGTGCACGACGGTGTTGCTGAGCGGGTCGATGATCCTGACCATCTTGTCCCTGCTTGCGGTGACGACCTGCTTCCCAAAGTAGTCCCAGCAGCAGTTGTTGATGCTCTCCTCGTGGTGTCCGCCGACGTCGATCAACTCTTGCTGCGAGTTGATGTCCCACAACTTCACGGCCAGGTCCAGCCCCGAGCTCATCAAAACGTTCTCGCAGCACGGATTGAAGTCCACGCTCCGCACGCTGTTCCTGTGCCCCTCGAGCAAGTCCGGTCCTCCTGCGAGCGTCGCGTCGTCGCCAATCCTGAAGATGCTGATCTTGCAGTCGTCGCCTCCCGTCACCAGCAACGACGGATCCCACGGCGAAAACCTCAAGCACCCAATCGCCTTCGAGTGACCCGTGATCAGCACGCTGCAGTCGGGCTCGACCTTGCCGTAGTTGTCCAATCTGCTCACGTACAGCTCCTTGCCCGCGCCCTTCTTCCACGGCATGGCGAAGAACTGATCGTTGCCGGCCAGCAAGCTCGTGTCCATGGTGCTGATGTTGGGCGTCAAGTTGAAGTACCTGCGGGGCCACACACACGTGTGAGCAAAGGGGGTGGTGATGTTCACAAAGGGGGTGCACGTACGTTTCCCTCTTGGAGCTCGCCTTGCCGAAAACATGCCTGAACTTGCTCGCGCCGTTGCTGAACCGGCTCGAGCTGCTCGTGCTCGTCGACGACCGGTTCTCGCGGTTCACGTTGTAGTCCAGCTGAGCGGCGGTGGGCGGAGCACCGTCGATGCTCGTGCGGGGAGAGGACGTCAGAGTGGTAGGGTCGAGGATCGCGCTCTTTCGGCGTCGCGCCGGCGCGCAGGCGGCCTCTTTTTTCTCCTCCTTTTTCCCCGGCGTAACCTTGCCCTTCTTGGGCATGGCGTCCGCCCCGCCCAGGTAATCTGCGGCGCTGATGGCGGCCTCGTAGACGTTGCTCTCGGGGTACAGGTCCTGCACGAACACCGTCTTGTCGCGCCTCGGGACTTTGAAGTTGATCGGCTGCACCGCGTGGTCAGTGAGCTTCAATATTCTCGCCACCTCGCATTGCATCAAGTCACACGAGCGCTTCGGCATGAGGCAAACCGACCTCTGCGAGTCCCCTCCTACCGCGACGTTGTTAATCGGCAAGAGCTTCGCCCCCTCCAGCTCGTACATGCGGACGTTCATATCTCCCTTCCCGCACAAGAACAGCAAGTTCGTGTCCGGGTCGAACAACGGCGTCACCATCCCATTGCTCGTATCCAGCCTCTCCCTCTGCGCCGGCAGCTCCAAGTTCCTCAAATCCCACAACGCGAACTCCCGATCCCGCATCGCCGTCTGCCCACACGTCACGAACATATCAGTGTTCGTGTTCTGATGACTCCCGAACGTCTTCACCGTAACCCCCTTCAGCCCCGTGTGCGCCTTCGCTATAGCGAGAGGGTTGGACGTGGGGTCGCGTGGGTCGAAGATCTTAACCGACTTGTCAGCGCAGCACGTGAAGATAGTGGAACCGTTGAGGGTCCAGTCGAAGCTCGTGATGGTGTCGGTGTGCACGGAGCTGTTGACGAACGCGGGCGTGTCGACGTTCGTGTCCAAGATCGCCAGCGTGTTACCGCCGCGGACGGCGACTATATTTGCCGCCGAGGGGTGGTGCAGGAGGCCAGAGGGCTTGGTGACGGTAGTTTGGAGGGTTTTTAAAGGCTTGCGAAGGGTTACGCCATCGTCGTCACCGCCGGTAAAGATGTCGCCGGTGGAGAAGCAGTTGAGACGTCCGTCGTTAGTGAGTGTTAGTAGCGAGTGCGCATCGTGGTGGCTGAACTCAAAGGCAGAGATGGGGGATGGGTGGGAGAGGAGGGAGAGGTGGTGGTGCGAGTCGAAGGAGAGGCGGCCGGATTGGGAGATCGGGAGGACGGCGACGGCGGACGCGTTGGAGGAGTGCACGTATGCCAAGTGTTCGGTGGAGGCTGCGAGCATGTTGGTGTCACCGACTACTTGGCCGGGGGAGAGGTCAGTGTAGCAGGAGGTGGGG
>Ga0307985_10001369_pt1 | contig 13752 bp, 11 predicted proteins | sample EllFjometageno80_FD_203155 | JGI IMG/M metagenome (GOLD analysis project Ga0307985, IMG submission 203155) | Marine microbial communities from Ellis Fjord, Antarctic Ocean - #80 | ecosystem: Environmental > Aquatic > Marine > Unclassified | place: Southern Ocean | collected 2014-10-09 | reverse complement strand
GTGGACCAAGTAATTGGTCAAGAAGCAGGTTCCCTCATTATCAAAAAAGCAGCGGAACAACGCAGACACATGCTAATGATTGGAGACCCAGGTACTGGCAAATCAATGCTCGCTCGCTCGATGACAGATTTACTACCAGCAGATTCTCTTGAAGATATTTTGATTTATCCTAATGAAGAAGATGAGAATGAACCTAGAGTTCGTTCGGTTCCAGCTGGTCGCGGTGATAGAATCATCAAAGTTCAAAAAGAAGCGATTCGTCAACAAAAGGCCAAGTCACAAAAAGTTCTACTACTTGCATTTGGATTAATTGGCCTTCTACTATTTATCGCAGCCATACAAAATGGAGATATCATGACACTTTTATTCGGAGGTTTCCTACTAGCCTTCGGATACATGTTCATCCGTAGCCGTCTAGGTTCAGTTGATGAAAGTAGAATTCCAAAACTACTGGTTAAGCATGAGCAAGGAGAGGTTCCACCATTTATTGATGCCACAGCGACATTAGCCGGTTCTTTACTAGGTGATGTACGACACGACCCGTTCCAATCTGGAGGGATGGAAACTTCTGCCCATGACAGAGTTGAACCTGGTGCAATTCATCGGGCTAACAAAGGAGTTCTCTACATCGATGAAGTTAATTTACTTCGTTTGGAAGAGCAACAAGCATTGCTTACGGCAATGCAAGAGAGGGCTTTTTCTATCTCAGGACGTTCAGAACGCTCCAGTGGTGCACTAACCAAGACTGAACCAGTTCCATGTGATTTTATTCTTATTGCTGCAGGTAACCTAGATGCAATCCAAGGAATGCATCCAGCACTGCGAAGTAGAATCAGAGGATATGGGTACGAAGTCTATGTCAATTCTGAAATGCCTGATACCGCACGTAATCGCCGCCGCTTGATTAGATTCATCGCTCAAGAAGTATTGAGAGATATTGATACCTCTCGTGAGATTCCACATTTTGACAAGAGTGGGGTCAGCATAATTCTAAGAGAAGCCCAAAGAAGAGCGGGACGACGTGGAAAACTATCACTACGCCTGCGTGAACTAGGTGGTCTTGTCCGTATTGCTGGAGATTTAGCAATGGAAGAAAACGCTCCTCTCACTACAGCAGAACACGTTCTAAGGGCACGGGAGATTGCTAAACCCCTTGAACAACAAGTTGCTGACAGGATGATTGAAAGAAGATTAGATTATTCGCAAATCGTCAGCACTGGTGAAAGAGTTGGTAGAGTAAATGGTTTGGCTGTATTAGGTGCAAACTCCGGTTTGTCTGATTTCAGTGGTATCATGTTACCAGTCGAAGCATTAGTTACTCCAAGTCAAGGTGGTGGCGGCAAAATACACGCCACTGGTGGTCTTTCAGATCTGGCCAAGGAATCCGTGACAAATGTTAGCGCTGTAATCAAGAAACTAACCGGTAAGAATGTTTCAGATTATGATATTCATGTTCAATTCGTTAACACTCACGGTGTTGATGGAGATTCAGCATCCATTACTATTGCAACAGCGGTTATTTCGGCATTGGAGAATATTCCAATTCGCCAAGATTTAGCCATGACCGGTTCATTGTCTGTACGTGGGGAAGTACTTCCTATCGGTGGTGTAACTGCGAAAATAGAGGCAGCAGCTCGTTGTGGAATCAAAACAGTGATTATTCCTCGTGCTAATATGCAGGATGTACTTCTTGATGACAAGTATGAAGAGATGATTGAGATAATTGCAGTTGATACTTTAGATGAAGTTATGCAACATGCTTTGGTTAAGCACTCTGGCAAAGCAAGTTTAGTAGAGCGATTAGAAGCGGTTATCGACAGATTGACACCAGCAACTACATCCATTTCTCCTGCTTGAATTTACACTCAGTTCAATCGTAATGCAAGGCATTACTGATATCCACCCATCTATTACAAAAGGGTGAATCTTTCCCTTGAACTGGGTGCAATAATGGTTGACACGGGTAAGGTCAAGGACGCGAGTAAAGGCGCACTGGTAGTTTTATTCCTCGTAACTATGATCGATATGATCGGGTTTGGAATTGTAATTCCATTTCTAACCTATCTCGTAGAAGACCTCGCTGGAGCAGAAGGAGTAACCGAAATAGGCCTTTGGGTCGGGTTGCTAATGACTTCTTATTCAGCCGCACAATTTCTTTTCTCTCCATTCTGGGGGTCACTGAGTGACCGTATCGGTCGAAGGCCGGTTTTGATGGTAGGGCTAGTTGGAAACACAGTCTTCTTTGCCGCTTTTGGTCTTTCCAATACGCTGATGATGGCTCTTGGGACGAGATTTCTAGCAGGTGTTTTCAATGGTAATATTGCCGTTGCTAGAGCATATATTGGCGATGTTAGCAACCCTCAACAATTAGCGACAAGAATGGGTATAATAGGGGCAGCGTTCGGTTTAGGTTTTACGATCGGCCCATTTTTGGGAGGCGAATTATCTGCGCCGGCATTGAGATGGGAGACTTTCCAAGGAACTATCTTTGAGACCTATCCATACTTATTGCCTTGTCTTTTAGCGAGTGCATTATCCACTGTTTCATTATTGGTGGCAATTAGAAACTTGCCTGAATCTTTAACTCCTGACATGCGCAAAGTTGACGCATCGAGAACTTGGAGCCAACAGATGAAGAATATGTATGGTAATTCTAGAAAAATGCTCGGTAAAGGTTCGATTGCTGTGATTATCTGGGTGGCGATGTTATTCACATTTGGTTTCACCATAATGCACGCTATTTTCATTCTCTATACCGGTATGCCGGTTATGGATGGTGGGCTTAATTTCAGTGAGGCAGACAATGGTCGCATATTTGCCATGATTGGAGTTACAGGAATTATCACGCAGGGATTCTTAATAGGTCCGTTGACCAAGAAGTTTGGTTCGCGAAGATTGCTTACAATTGCAGCATTGTTGACGGGGGTTGGGCTCGTATTGATACCTTATTCACAATCCGACTATGCTTGGTTGCACATACTTGCAGTTACAGGTATACTATCGATAGGGAGTGGACTGTTCCAACCGTCATCATCAACTCTATTGGCCCAATTTGCAAAAGCAGAAGGATATGAACTCGGAGTTGTTATGGGCGCACATGAATCATTTGGGGCATTTGCAAGAATACTAGGGCCACTTACAGGAGGTCTGGTATGGGTCTTGACTTCCGATGGCAGATATCCATGGGACTACCATACAGCCTTCCATTTGTGCGGTTTGCTTATGCTCTGCTCAGCAGCACTTTCATTAAAATTACCAGAACCTAAAATACACGATGCGAACAAGGCATATTCCTCTCAAGAAGAGTGAATCAACGCATTATTAGGTGTCATCTTGAAGAATGATAAGGGGATGGATACCCATGGAGCATGCAGTTGACACTTCAGATTTTGGTTTATTCGATAGACGCTTATCTGCAGCTGCCAATGTATTGGTCATAATAACGGTATTAACCATTGCAATGATATATTTGCAGGGTGTTTTGCAACCATTCTTCATTGCATTAGCAATCTATTTTGTATTGAAACCAGGAGCGGATAAACTCTCAGTGAATGGATTTCCAGTGATTCTATCATACTTCACAATGCTAATGCTTGCCCTACTGATTGTTAGCAGTGCTACACTTTTTGCATATCAGCAAGCAGATGAGTTGGTAAGCGATGATGAAAAGATGCAACAATACAATCATCGTTTGGACAAGAAGTGGTCGAAAATCAAGCATATGCCCATTGTTGGCCCAGTAATAGTTGATGCTGTAGGTGTTTCAGATTCGGATTTGGCAAGTGATTTATCTCAAATGGGACTGTTATCTGATGATCAGCAGTTCTCAGATGTACTGGTCGGGATGATGTCGAGTACAGGCAGTGCGTTGACAACGAGTTTGACAGTGACGTTTTTCCTAATTTTCATTATTTTCGAGGCCAGTTTACTGCCGGGTAGAATAGAACGTGCATGGCCGGGTGGAGCAAATGAAAAGGTACAGATGATAAAAGATCAAATTGAAACAAGTGTCAATACATATATCATCGTGAAAACTGGAGTTGGAGTTGGTACTGCAGTAATTGCTGGTATCATAATGGCATTTTTCGGAATAGATTTATGGTTTACTTGGGCACTTATCACATTCTTGCTAAATTATGTTCCTTACATCGGTTCGTTAATTGCTACAGTGCCGCCTATTATTCTTGGGCTGATCATACTGGGTCCAAGCTCTTTGATTTTGCTTATGGTCCTATTATTGACCAATCAACAAATGTGGGGTAATGTAATCGAAACTCGTTGGGCTGGAAGAGCACTAGATCTATCCCCTGTTGTTCTATTGCTAGTAACCGCATTCTCATTCTGGTTATGGGGTATTCTAGGTATGATTTTAGCAGTGCCATTCGCAGTAATAATAAAAATAGTTCTCGAGAATATTGAGGAAACTCGTCCAATAGCAATACTTCTGTCGGAGAGAGCCCCCACTATCGATGAAGCATGGAAAAATGCCCTCAAGGATGGTAAGATCTCATTATATGAGACTAAAATTCTTAATGAGTTGCAAACAACTCTTGGATTGAGCGATAAGGAAGTAATTTTGATGTCATCTAAATATTCAGCAGAACATGTCCTCCGTTATGGAAGAATTACCAAAGATCAGAAAGATTTGATTCTACAAGGGGCAAAGGAATCTATGATTCCTATTCAATATACTGAACTAAAGGAATCTTTGAGTGAGGGTAAAATCAATGCTGAGTCACGAAAGATACTGGACATATTCGTTGAACTGGTTGAAGAAGAATGATTTCACAGTACTTCGATTAGAATCTTTTCTAGTTCAGTATTTATCATCAGAATTAGTGTTCCAAATTCTGGAGGAATATTTGGGTCCTCGTAAAGTTCTTCCAACTTTGATTGTGACATTGCAATACGGACATCAAGTTTCTTTGCTTTATTGAGCAACCATAATTCACATGTCTCTTTTGCTTGTCGACGGATGTTGCGAGGAACCTTAGGGTCGTCGATTTGCTTAATGACCGAAGCCACTTGTGTTAGTCTTGTTTCGATATCCATGAGAGGTCCTCCATTGGGGGGTAATGGTTGCTCCATGAAGGCCGTCTTTAAGGTGATTGCCACCACCCGCATAGTATGTCCATTAGCAATGACGCGATTCTCAGCTGGACCAGAGTGCTTGTTTTGCTGCTTGGAATGGGGTGGGCTGCTTGGATGGACCACAAAGAAAGAAGGGTAAAAAATGAGCATTGGCTTGTTTGGATTAAACCAGCAATTTTTATTTGGGCCCTAGATCTAATGATACAAGGTGCAGATTGGACAATACTTTTGACGGCATCTGCAGTAATTGCTTATGCTAGTATGTCGGTAATCGGTAGGCCGAGTTTGAATGACCTTCTACGCGGTTCAAAGCTAGATCTCATAGTCACAACGTGGTATCTGGTGAGTCTTACAGGTGTTATCTGTGGTGCGATTTTGTATCAACAGTCTTTGCCGCTAGATGTTCTAGTTGGCAACGATATCTCATTAGGTGCCCTTTGGTGGAAAACCTTGGCAGTAGGTGCATCAATCCTGATAATCGATTTGGCCTGGAGGGTTAGATTGATTCATGGAGGTGCGGATGCTAAGTGTCTAATGTGGGTTGCAATACTAATTCCAAGTTGGTCCGCACTACCCCTTACCTACTCATCTGCAACAGTAGATTCTATCGTTTCATTACCACCTGCGATTTCACTGCTAATGTGGGGCGGTTTCATCTTTTTGCTAATACCGTTCATTCTTCTCGGCAAGAATTTTTCAAACGGTAATGTCAAGAAACTATCGGATTTAAGATTGGCATGGCATGCCTCTATGATGCCGCTGAAGGAAGTTATTGGTTCACATGTTTGGCTTCTATCCTCTGTCATCGAGATGCCAGATGGGACTACTTCAGTGCATCATAGAACTAGAGCGCCATCAAGAACTCCTAGCGATGAAGAATTACTTGCTCATGTTTCAACATTACAAGAACTCGGAGTAGAAGTGGTTTGGGTCAGTTACAAATTACCACTTTTGGTATTCCTATTCCCGGCGATAATACCATTCGCTCTAATCGGTGACCCAATGTCACTATTCCTGCCACTACTTGGACTTTGAAAGTCCAACTAATTTTGATAAGGCTAACGCTCTTTGTCGGATGAAATTTGATAAGGCTAACGCTCTTTGTCGGATGAAATTTGATAAGGCTAACGCTCTTTGTCGGATGAAAATAGTTAGTGATGAAAGGTAATCAGCTACCTTTGCGCTCAACGTTCTTCAATCGAAGACCTTTGTAACTACACTTTCTGCAACGTACTGCACGCATAGCATTACGAGCATTACACTTCATGCAGATTTTACGGTGAAGCAAGCGAGCTTCTGCTTCAGGGAATCGTGCCATGTATTCGGCGACCCACTTCCTCTATTTAATCAAAACCCGCAGTAATACCTTAGAATCAATACGGAGTTGCTCGTTTTTGTTGAGGCCAAAGAGTTTTTTGATTGCGCATAATTGAAGCACTTGAGGCTTGAGCACCGGTTGATGCGAATCACCCGCCTGCCAGCAATTCACCACGATTCCAACATCGTATTGGTTAAAGGAAGTGCGAGCAACATACTAATCGATGTAGGAACTTCATGGTATCAAATGCTACAAGTTGAGCGTATCATTGGAGTCCTAGGCGATGAAAAATTAGATCGTATATTGCTTACATCTCGCCTTTATCCTTTTGCAGGTGGGTCGAAGTATGTCTCGCAATACTTCGCTAATGCACCCGTTCATATTCATGAAGAAGGGCAAGCAGCATTGCAAACGGGAGATTTTTTCACCACTTGGGCTAATCGCTATGAATCAGACATGCCATCGATTGAAACCTCATTGGTAGCCGATGGTGAAATATTTATTCTGGGTGATTGTGAAGTGGAAGCAGTGCAGACCAATGGAATTAGTAGTGATGGAATGTCGTATTATATTTCACAAGAAAATCTACTGGTAGCAGGTGGAATCGTGATACGTGCGGACAGGCCATGTAGATGGGACTTACCTGGTGCTAACCTAGTGATTTTGAGGGATACTATCAAGAAAATAATGTTGATGAAGCTTTCAGCAATTGTGCCTATGCAAGGGCCGGCCATAAAAGGCAAGAAGCATGTTGCTGAAGTTCTAAAACGCCATCTTGATTTCTATCAAAGTTGTATTGATGATGGTGGGACTCCACCTTCAACATGGGCAAGACCTGCACGTTCAACATTATGGTTGACGCCGAGAACTGCTTGGCCATTGGAAGAAAAAGAATCCGCTTAAGCAATAGCCGGAAGATCTAGGGCTATCGCAGCAGGATAGTTTGAATTATTTTTCTTTGCTTCCAATAAACGGGCTCTTCTAATTGCCCTAATCTCATCCTTTTTCTTGAACTTGTCAGAGATGTCGTGGTAAGATAATTCACAACCAGTGAAATCTAGCACTCGTCGTTGCCATCCGCTTTGTAAATGAATTTCATCTTGGCTAACTCTAATGCTTGTAATTGGGCCTTCGTTCTGGAAAAGGTGTATCTTCCTACTAGGGACTTGATTGCCTACCATCCATATTGAGCCACTCTGGCATGCGACTAACAAACGGTGTGTACTTTCACTGGCCGAGCAGATTGAACGGATTGATTCCCCTTCCAGATTAAATTTATTAATCACTTCAAGACAAGGAATCGATAAATGAGTAATTCCCCCACTATGATCACCTACAATGATGCTCTCTAGGCTGTTGTTGATGTTTTTGAAGGCCAACAAGACCGTTGCTAAAGATTCCAACTTTGTATGCTGGCGTCTACCAAATGTCGGTTTCCAGATGATCATTCCATCATCCATTGCTGTCAAACATCCATCGGATGTGACGAGGCTTCGTAGTACAATTCTATTATTCATACAAAAGAAATGAAAGGCGTAGGTACTACTTTCTTTCCCCCACCCTATTGGTGAAAGTGAAAGTGAAATTAAACTCAATATGTGTCTTTGTCAGACTTGTTATCTTTCTTCCATAACTTGTAGCAAGATTTACAGACACGTACTCGTCCTTTTCTTTCGGTATATCCGCCATCTCCCCATGTTTCGATTGCATTATCGATTGAGAGGGAGCGACCTCCCATATCCTTGTCGGCAAATCCTTCACAAGATTTTTTGCCGCATGGAATAAGCCCTTCCTTTACAGCAGAGGATGATTTCTTTGACCCATCGCCAGATTTTTTCTGATGTTTGCGTGCATTGGCTTTGAATCCCATATTACCGTCTCCTAGTCCTAGATTCATCAAGGTTGTTGCTGAAAATGTTCAATTATTGCAATGACTCATGGCCAAGTTGTTGAAGCAGACCATCAAATAAACGTAGTAATCCACGCAATGTGACTTCTGAGATATTCGCAACAGCGCATACTTCAGCTTGAGTTCTTGGATCGCTAGATTCATTGGATGCTTTGTAAATCAAAGCAGCAGCAACTCCCATCGGCTTCTTTCCTTGCCAGATGTCATCATGAGGCTTGATGATTTTCCAAAGGTTGTTAACTTGAATGTGGGTGTTAGCGGGCAATTGCAAATCGGAGATGAACTTGTCAAAGAATTGGTCCGGAGAAGTGATTTTATGCATATTCATTTTTCTTGAAACTTGCCTAATCAAACGAGATAATTCCTTTTCAGTGACATCAAAGGATTCAGCGATATGTGAAATCTGTCTTGGTAGGTTTTCTTGCCTGGCAACTAAATATGTACATGCTGCTGAAACGCCAGCAATCGATCTGCCGGTTACGAATCCCTCAGTAGATAATTTCCTGTAAATGCGGGCAACTTCTTCTTGCAAAGGGCGTGGTAAACCGGATTTGTCTCTAATGAATTGATTCGCTCTAACCAAATTTCTTTCACGACTCTTTCTGGTTTTACTTCTTTCATCAACAACTCTTCTTCTTCTCCAATCGCGTCTTGCTTGATTGGACATGCTGAGTCTTCCAGATGCTCCGGAATTCAAATCTTTTACATCAATGGTCGTGTTTAATCCTCTATCGGCTAGAGTATAGGTCAAAGGTGCGCCAACTCTCGATTTGTCTTGGCCGCTATCACCATTAATCCATTCAGCACCAGGGTCGATAACATTCTCTGCAGCAACAAGGCCACAGGAGTTACAGACGATTTCGCCTCTGTTATCATCCATATTCCAATCGACTGCAAAACACTCCTCACAAGGGCTAGTATGGCCCTCTAAAGTTCGCCTTGCAGGACTTTCCAAGTCAACACCTTCGCGGTATTGATTTCCCTTTGAAGTTACAGGTTCCATATTTACTTGTTTCCGACTCATCACTTCTCAACTCTTGGTTAACTAGTAAACGCCGCCTTATATAAACGCCTCGTTGGGTTTCCCAATCAATAATGAGGTGCCTACAGCCATCTAAGCGTAAAATGTGCTTTTAGCGAATACAATAGTTTCTTTGTTCTACCGTTAATAAAGTAAGGATTTATTTTTTTGTTTAGAGTCGTAATCAATCGGTTTTTAGCAAGAAATGATTGGCACTTTTGGCACAAAAATCTAGAGATTGCAAGGATATAGTTCAAAGACGGTCAGCATTCCCCGCAAGATGAGGAGACTCTAATGCCAGCAACAGTCATTCTAGGTGCCCAATGGGGCGATGAAGGAAAAGGAAAGCTAGTTGACCGCCTTGCCGAACAGGCGTCTTGGGTTGTAAGATTCCAAGGAGGCAATAACGCAGGGCATACAGTTGTCATAGGAGATAAAGTACTAAAGTTCCATTTATTACCAAGTGGAATTACACGAAAAGAATGTAATCTTGTTCTAGGGGATGGAATGGTTGTTGACCCATGGGTCCTCGATAAGGAACTTACCGATTGGAAACACTCGACAGGTGAAGACCCAAGAGGTGACAGATTATATGTCAGTGAAAGGGCTCACATTATCCTTCCATATCATAGATTCATGGACAGCCTAGACAGCAAGATTGGAACTACTGGTAGAGGGATTGGTCCAACATATGCAGATAAAATCAACAGAATCGGTATTCGTTTTGGAGACCTTAGTGAAATTATTAACGATGCTCAATGGATTACCTCAACGGTGATAAGAATGAATGCATCTCTCCAAGCAGCAGGTTCCGAAGATAGGGTCAGCGAACAATCCTTGACTGCAGATGTCAACTGGATTTGGGACAATTACGATGGCTCAATCAGTAATACTGGTTTGATGATCGACAATGCTCTGAAATTAGGCGAGCACATTATTCTGGAAGGGGCCCAAGGTTGTTTATTGGATATTGACCAAGGAACATATCCCTTCGTCACTTCCTCGGTCACATCAAGGGGAAATGCTTCACATGGCGCTGGAATTCATCCTGGCCATGTTAAAGAGGTAATTGGAATCACTAAGGCCTATATCACTCGAGTTGGTCACGGTGCAATGCCTACTGAATTAGAAGATGAAGATGGTGACCACCTCGGTACAGTGGGTCACGAATTTGGTACGACTACAGGGCGAAAGAGACGCTGTGGTTGGTTTGACATGGTGGTAATGCGCCACGCTAACCGAATCAATGGTTTCACAGGAATTGCCTTAACAAAGTTGGATGTTTTAGGCGGACTTGAAGAAATAAAAATCTGTGTAGCATACGAGTTAGATGGCAAAGAGATTCTAGAAATGCCATCTTCTGCAAGTGCAATCGCTAGATGCAAACCGATTTACATCTCAATGCCGGGATTCCCTGGTCATTCTTTGAGTGAATGGTTGGAGATTGCAAAGAAGGCCAATTCTGATGGAATTGGGTTCAAGGCACTTCCAGCAGCAGCACAGAATTATATCGCTAAACTTGAGTCTTTGATGGGAGTTCCTTGCACAAGTATTGGTGTAGGCCCAGATAGAGATGCAACCATTGACCTCGTCTAATAGTTGACAATTGTCAATTGCTATCTCGCCAAAAGCACTCTGTTGAATGTGAAGGCTCAAAAGGGAAGGGCTCACAGGTTGAATTACAGGGGCGTTTAGCTCAGTTGGAAGAGTGCTTCGTTTGCAACGAAGATGCCAGGGGTTCAAATCCCCTAACGTCCATTCCCTGCTAAATCTCGCGCAGAAATATTGTCCTTTCCTTGGTATTCGTGTCTTTGGGCAAGTTCGTTTTATTCACTTGCCGGTTGCTCGGAAACCGCATTAATCGTTAGCACGGCCAAAACTTCAGGCCCTGAGTAATCTTCGGCTTCATCGTAGTCATAGGCCACAGTTACGGTTACTTCGCACGCAGAATCAAGTTGACCCGAGCATATATCTTGTTGTCCGTTTTCGTAAATTAAGGTGCTTTCTTGAGCAGTCCACCAACCATCACCGGACCATATGTCAAAGTCGCATTGTTTGTTAGAACCACATTCTATTTCTTCTCCACCATTGATTTGGATTTTAATTTCTATAAAGTATGCTTGGTACGAGGCCGTCTTGTCCAGTAAGTCGACAACAACAAGCGAGTTATTTGACTCATTGGTAATGTTTCCCACAGCATTGCGAATTTGGAAGTCGGGACCGCTATTCGGATCATCTGTTGCATATTGATACATTGCAAATCCTCCAAGTCCTGCGATAAGAAGCATGCTGGAAAGAACGATGGTTTTGACTTTAGCGCGCCATTCTTCGTCTACTTCCTCGTTATCGGAATTGTACATTTCACCCGTTCTGTAACTAGATGTGCTTGAATCGTCCTCATCGGTGAAATCTTCCCAATCAATATCGCTCATGGTTCGAGCCGCACTGATTGCAATTACTGCCAGGGCGATGAGTGAGCAACAACTGGAATAAAAAGCATCTTGCACAATTAAACTTGTCCCATCAAAGGTACTTTTTTGGGCGGTCAATAGAAGTAAAACAACCAAACAAAGGCCCGATGTAGGTAGCATCCACCAAGGTACTTTCTTCATTGCAGTAAGAATAGAAATCACTAACACAGCGCAGACGAGATAGAGAGCGGAATAATTGTAGATTTGGATAGATTCCAAAATAGTAATCCATTCAGTTGGAAAATACATTCCATAATCATTCGCTCCAATGTTTTCATCGGTAGTGGGTATTGAAACAAACCAAGTGAACATCATCACACAAAGTGACATCAATAGACCTACGAGTGCTGGAAAAACGCCCAGTTTTGGAGCTTGACCTATGAATAGGAGAAAGAGATCAACCGATTCCCCTTGTTCCTCATCAGGGTCGAATTGGGCCCACGATTTGAACGAATTATTGACGACGATCAGTAAATATATAGTGCTGAAAATTGCTGGATAGAATGCGTCAATAACGCTGAGTGAGGGGGGGGGTATTTGGAAGCAAGATACCACTTGGGGGTTGCACGCTTCCACCCATTCTTTTTCTGCAGAAAATGCAGTAAATACGGTAAACATAAGTATTGATGTAAGAGACAAATGTGCTGCTGAAAGGCCCCACCAGGGTGATTTTTTGAGTAAACTAAAAGTTCCAGTGCCAACCATAATTACTGCCAAAACGATAGTTAGGGTGTTGAGGGTTTGAACTGTCTTTAAGCCATCTATCCAAATCTGGTCTTCAGGGACGAAACTTTCTGTACTCCAAAATTCATTTCTTTCAAGCATCCCGATATTATCATCGGTTGCTGGAATTGCAATGCCGTAGGTCCAGCCAATGACGGCAAGGGCAATTAAAACACCAATAATTGCAGTGCCAACACCAATATTTGGGGTTGGGGCTTTGGGAGTATATTCTTCATCTTCTTCATCAACATCATCGTCATACGCTTCGTCATCGTATGTTTTGACATCCACTTGAGATTGATGTGAATCAGTCTTTTCCTCTTCCCATATAACGAAACCATCCTCGGTTGAATGCCAATGATTTCCATCATTATCAAGATACCAATTGGTTCCCTGTTCATCATTGTCGAGCCAGTCCCCCTCGGGAAGCTCTTCCCACGAAGAAACATGCGTCAGCATAAATATTATTAAATTGGTTTAGTTTATTGAATTTGCCACCAATTTTTTGGATTATGTTCACATTATGATAACTCTGTAGAGGGGTCTGAAAAGGCGATACTTTCTAAAATGCCGGAATAACTGTTATAACCACTTGGGCAGAATTATGCTTTAGGGACAAGTTCCCACATATGGTGATTAAAATGGATATAATGGAAATAATGAAATTTAGCAGCGAAGCAAAAATTACACGAATGACTTGGTGGCTCAGCGCAATTGCTATCGGTGTCATCAATACTATCTTGGGAATGGTAATTCCTGCAGGCATTGCAGTAACTATCGTAGGATTACTTCTGTTAGTCCCTTCCATTGCTTTCGCTGTTTCTAGACTACGTGACCGCGGACACACAGAACCACTCGCATTCGCACTTCGCCTCATCATCTTCCCTTGGGGATTTGTCGAGTGCGGATTCCTTGCTGGAACAGAGTGAAGCCAATAGTCGGTTGCTAAATCGTAACCCAAGCCTCCTACTCGCTGAGATTTTACTCAAGGATGTAGCCGGTTTCTTCAAGCCGTTCCAAAAAGGTTTTTTGCCAATGATTGATCGCATTAGGACTCCTCTCTTTACGAACTCTTGCGATAGAATCTGCCATAGAAGAACCTCTTAACCAAAGATAAATGGAAACAAAGGTTCCAGCACGGCTCAATCCACCCATACAGTGGACCACTACGTTCTCCCCTTCGGGAATACTTGTCAGTAGTGAACGAAATACCGGTTTA
>Ga0307985_10001368_pt1 | contig 13760 bp, 16 predicted proteins | sample EllFjometageno80_FD_203155 | JGI IMG/M metagenome (GOLD analysis project Ga0307985, IMG submission 203155) | Marine microbial communities from Ellis Fjord, Antarctic Ocean - #80 | ecosystem: Environmental > Aquatic > Marine > Unclassified | place: Southern Ocean | collected 2014-10-09 | reverse complement strand
TAATCGCCCTCCCCCAGCCCCTACCACCCTCCCGCAATCTACCTGCTCCCCAACATCTACCTGCCCAGTCCGCACCCCCCTACCTCACCCCCTACAAACCCTCCACCCTATCCTCCACCATGGGCAAGCGCACTCCCTTCATCAAGAAGGAAAACGCCACCAAGTTCAACCTAGTCCGCACCTCCCAGCGCTCCGCCGATGACAATCCACACATCCTCATCCCGGCAAGGGCTCCCCAGACTGCTGCTTCGAGGGCTCTCGCGGCGGGCTTCGCACAGGCTCAACCGCCGCCGGTGCCGAAGGATGAAAGCACGGGGCTTGCTGCGGTGCCGACCGTCGAGGAGCTTGGGTTAGGGTCAGACGGGTACGATTATTCGCAGCATTTAAAGACGGTTGAGTCCGCTATCGTGCAACCTAATGGGAGTGTTATTGCGAGGGAGACGGATGCGTTCACGAAGGTGGTTGTGGATTATTCATTGGGGGAGGTGGAGCATGATAACTACGAGAGTATTGCGCTGAATGCGAAGTATATGGATCATGACATTGCTGAGGCTTTGTTCAATGATGATATGTTTGACGTGGACGAGGAGGGGATTGGGGAGGGGGGGGTGGGGGATTTGTTGGATGACTTTATTGAGGTGGCGAATAATGAGGTTTTGGACGATGAGGATTTGGTGAAGAGGGGATACGCGCCTTTGACGACGGCTAAGGCCACTGAGAAAGGTGAGCAATAAGCACACACGACGCAAACAGCAAACACACACAAGCCGCAAGAGCGCTGCGAGACTACGCGCCGCGCACCCGTTGTTCGCACCGCAGCTTACCTTTGTGAGGCATGCGTGGGAGCTCACACATTTGGGTGCTTGCAGCGTTTGACTGGGACGCGCACGTGAAGATGCTGATCGCGAAGAGCACGCACAACATGGGCAATGATGTTGTTATGAACGCGAACGTCGCGAAGGAGTTTGAGGGCGTTAAGGCGAGGAGGGGGAAGAAGTATGAGGATGATGGGAGTGACGATGAGGAGAGTATGGGGAGTGATGATAGTGGGTTCTTTGAGGACGAGGATGATCCTTATGGGGAGATGGGGGAGATGGGGGAGATGGGGGAGATGGGGGAGATGGGGGAGCGGGAGCATGAGCTTCCGCCGGCGTCTGTTGGGGAGGCGGAGAAGGAAAGAATTCGGGAGGTGACGGAGCAATTTGAGGCGCTGCTTGATGAGTACGACAGCGACGAGATTGGAGAGTTGGAGTACAACGCAGGAGGGTATAACGGGGGTGATAGTGACGAGGAGAGTGGCGAGGAGATTGATGACGACCCGGACGAGGCGCCTCAGCTCGTCGCGGCGCGCCCCGAGGCGCCGGGACCGTCGTCGCGGGCTGAGGACCTGGACAATGTGGGGATTATGCTGGAGGGAGTTTCTGTTTTGAGGGACGTCGAGAAGGATAGCTACATCAATGCTATCTTGGACGCGCACGTGGAGGACAAAAATACGAAGGAGAAGGACTACTCGTACTGCGCGCCCAAGGCGAGGAAGGGTGGGTCTGGGTACGCGGCGCTTGTGCAAGGGCGCATGGTGAGTCCGAATGACGGGAAGCTCGCTCGGGAACTCGAGGGTTTGAGCGTTGAGGATGACATCACGAGGATCGATGTCAACGAGGAGCTCAACATCGCGGTGGAGAGACTGAAGGAGAAGAAGATTGCGCCGGATGCGGAGGTGAGGTTTGACGGGAAGAGCTACTATGACGAGAAGAGCGTCAACCCGTGGGACTGCGAGTCGGTTTTGTCCACGTACTCCAATCTGGACAACAACCCGACCACCATCCAGACTGGCAGGAGGATGAAGGGGAAGAAGAAGAAGCCGGCGGTGGCGGTGGTCGAGGAGGAGGAAGAGGAGGTGAGTAAAGGAAAGGAAGGGAAGGGAAGAGAGCGAGCCAAGAGCAAGGAGCGAGCTATGAAGGCGCTCTTCTCGTTGTTCGCTCGCGCCAGCTCACACTCGCTTCTTAGGACGAGGAGGAGTTCAAGCAGATCGTTCTGTGCCCGAAGACTGGGCTGCCGCTTTCCGTCAAGCAGTCGTTGTTCAGGCCCAAGGAGGTCGACGAGGATCTGTCGGACGTCGAGTACGAGGACGTGGTCGACAGGGGCAACGTGCGACCGAAGACGGAGACGAAGGAGGAGAAGAGGGCGAGGAAGGCGGGGGTGAAGGCGGAGAGGGCGGCTCGTCGGGACGAGAAGAGGGAGATGAGGGGGGCGTATGGGGCGGAAATTGCGAAGAGGACGGGAGGGGTTAACAGGGGCGGGGCGGATGGGAGTGATGTCAAGGTCGGGAATAGCGTGTTCAAGTATTCGTAAGAGTAGAAGAAGATGCAAGAGAAGAACTTGGAAGTCAGTGTGAACAAGAGAAAGAGTGTTTGTTGGCGTGTTAAGAGCGGGGTGTTCTATTCGGCGTATTTTTTGCGGAAAGCTCGTTGTCATCTTAATTTATCGATCGCTGTTCCGAACTTGACGAACCCCTCCCCTCCCATCTTCCTTCGAATCTCCTCAATGCTCTCAATCTGCTCGTCGTCATCGCTCTCACTATCAACATCATCTGTGTCCATGACAGGGATAGTAGCCGGGAAGGCACTGGAAAGCGCGTTGGTGATCGAAGCTAGCGAATCTATCTGGCCGTCCGACGTTGGCAGCGGGTCCACCTGTCCGCCCTTTCCGGGCTTGGCCAACGTAACTTGTGTTAATGCAGCCTTCATCGATTTACAAGCCTGCTTATGTTCCTTCCAGTGTGACTTCTGGCAGTCGACAGAGCAATAGTTCGCGCTTTGGCAGCCGGAGCATATCTTGAGAGGCTTCGAGGTTGAGGAGCAGCTGGAGCAGGTGGTCATCAGAGCAGCGGTTATTAGGATTAGATGCTGGCGACTTAAATTTACACCGCATTTCTTCGTGTTAAAATCAACACGCAGATAAATTGTAAAACGGCGCTCTCCTACACTACTTAACGCCACCCAAAACATTTCGCTCCTGTACTAAAACGGGGCCCACCTTGTATCCCAAAACTGGACGGTCTGCGACCTAAAAACGCACCGTCATCCACTACTATCGACAAGCACTTAAAGCTTGTTGTTCCCGATGATCTCCCCCTCCTTCCCCTTCTTGAAAGCCTCAAGGGCCTCGTCGCTGGGTCCAGCCAGCACGTACGCCGACCCTCCGTGCTTACTGATGTCAAGCCCGACCTCCTCGTCCTCCTGGCTGACACGGAACAGCTTCAAGTGCCTCAACAGGCAGAAGAACGGCAGCATGATCGACGTGACCCAGCCGAACACGAACAGGATCGTCACGCACTCCGCGGCAAACAACGCCCCGTCGCCGTAGAACAAACCCGCAACCCTGTTCCCACCGTACGCGGCCGCCTTGAGGTTCGGGTCCGCGAACAGCCCCGTAGCGAGCAAGCCCCAGATCCCGTTCGCCATATGGACCGGCACAGCGTCGACAGTGTCGTCGATCTTCAACCATAGCAGCAGGTTGCTCGCGCAAAGGTACACGGGACCGGCGCACGCGCCAATGATTACCGCGGCCCACGGATGTACCACGCTGCACCCGGCGGTGATTGCGACGAGGCCGCCGAGAGCGCCGTTCATGGCGGCGGTGAGGTCGTACTGCTTCTCACCTTCGGCGCCCATGAGGTAGCGGATTGTCATGCAGCTGATGCAGCCGGAAGCGGCGGCGAGGGTGGTCGTGACAGCGGAGAGACTGGCGATGGAGGCGGAGCCGCCGGTGATGCCGAGAGTACTACCGGGGTTGAAGCCGTACCATCCGGTCCACAAGATGAACGTGCCTAGCATCTGCAAACTCGTGGAGTGTCCGGGCATGTCAGCGGGGACGAGGAGGGGATTGCCGTTGACGTCAGAGAAGCGGCCGATGCGGGGACCGAGGATCTTGGCGGCCCAGAACGCTGACACACCACCGGTCAGGTGCACGACGCCGGAGCCGGCGAAGTCGACTACGCCGACGCCGAAGAGCGGTTCATCGGTGAAGGCGGAGAGGAAACCAGAGTTGGACCAGATGGCGTGAGCGACGACGGGGTAGACGAAACCAGTCAACATCATGGAGTAGCACACGTATGCGACCATGGTACAGCGCTCGGCGACAGTACCAGCGACAATCGTCGCCGCAGTCGCAGCGAACGCAAACTGGAAGAACCACGAGTGGTGGTCACCTCCGCCTGACAGGAAGAAGTCCTGGTTTCCGATGAAGGTTTGCTTGGACGAATCCTGACCGCCGTACGCAAATGCCCATCCAAGTGACCAGAATCCAATCGCGCCACCACAAGCGTCGAGGAGATTCTTGAGCATGATGTTCTTCACGTTCTTGGCGCGAACGGAGCCGGCGCAGAGCATGGCGAAGCCTGCCTGCATGAAGAAGACGAGGGCGGCGGAGAAGATGTGGTAGAATACGTTGATGGCTTCAGTGTTGGACGCATTCTGGGTGTCTGGAGAGAAGTGTGTGAGTACAGTATCAGAATTGAATAAACAGACTTAATACAAGGACTGGACTTAATACCAGGACTGGGTGGTTCGGCACAGTCTATACTTCTTGTCAATCTTGCCCCCTGTAACACCTCCTTGTCCCCTGTCACCCATCCTTGCCCATTGTCACCACTCCTTGTACACTCACCCAAGAACGTAGCCATGCAGTCCATGCGCGCTGCAGCCTGTGGTCAGAGTTAGAACAACATGGGGGTGCAAGATCAGAGGGAATCCCGGGAGGGGGGGGGGTTAGGGTGAACGTTACGGGAATGAATCTTGAAGAGATGGAGGAGGGTGGGGCACTTACATCGGGGAATTCCGTTGCCGGACAAAAAGATGCGGACATTGTTAAGGCTTGGGGTAATTAATGCACTGAATTAATTGAGTACAAGAAACGAGCTGGGTCAGAGGTGGAAATACACGTGGGAAACGGCTTGGGAAACGCTGCTCGTCATCGATCTGAATTATTCGAAATAACGAGCGTCGATCGTCATCGATCTGAATATTCCAAATAACGAGCGTCGAGGGAGCAGCGGGGGGGGCGGTGATACCGTGAGTGATACCGTGAGTGATACCTTGAGTGATACCGTGAGAGTTTGCCTAGGCAGGTCGAGTGCTTTGAGCGTCGTGGCCAGCAGTCTCATGGCGTAACGAACTGCCCGTTTTTGTTGCCGAACGATGTGCGATGGCAAGACACGGATCTGTGGGTAAGCCGGCTGCCTGCAACGTTTGCCCTGAGACGCTGCCTATTGCTTAACGTTGTTCGTTGTTCCCTCCCTCATTTATTAATATATAATTTATATTTGTAAGAAATCCTGTAAGAATTCCAATGTAAGAATTCTTGGAATTCCTGTAAGATCTGTGTCTGTTTTCGTCAAACATCCCTGATACGCTAAAAGGGCCTTGACGGACCCGGACGTATCTATCACGCTGTGTAACCTGCTCTGTTGACCGTGCAACACTTTGCGAATAATCATGAGCGATCATGACGAATACAATCTAGAAGACTTCGACGCTAACGTGGGCTATTACCACGGCGCCGCCAGTGCAGCCCCACATACAAATCACCCTGGATTTGTTGTTGCAGCACAAGCACGTGCCACCCTCTATGCACAGCCGCACAACATGTCACATTACCACGAGCTTTCCAAGGAACCTCCCCCCCCTGGCCAGCCCGTCACCATCTCCTCTGGTCCACTCTGGTCCCCAACCGGCCCCACCATGCCTGACAACCTCTTAACCTTTGCCAACCTCCCCTCCCCCCCACCCAAAATCTACGCCACCGGCGCCGGTTCATCCCTCAGCGGCTCTGTTAGCGGCGACGACGACGTACTGGAGGTCGTGGGTGAGCCGGTGGATTTGGAGAAGATGTCGAAGTGTGACAGGGTGCAAATGAGACGGGAGAAGAAGAGGGAGGCGGATAGACGGTGTAGGAAGAAGAAGAAGGAAAAGGTGAGCGACATGGAGAGCACCATGAAGCGACTCTGGGACGATCGGAAGCAGCTGAAGGCGAAGATACTGCAGCTGGAACAGAAGGAGAGAGACTGGGCTGAACGACCAGTGACGCCGACCGCCAGCGAAACGTATTGCGACCATGCCAAGGCCGTCGCCGAGTCGACGGCGACTCTGTTCAATAAGATCAACATTGAAATCGCCGGCTTTGTGCGCGACAACACATGCCCTGACCCCTTAGTTTTCTCCCCCTCTGGCGACACTACGGACCGCGACTCAATGGTCAAGCTCTTCATTTCTCTGAAGACCCAATTCCCCAACTCAGTTCTTACTATTGCGAGCACGGACTTCGAAGTTGGCGGCAGGTACGACGTGGCGTTCACGATCAAAGGATCGTTGAGCGACGGGCGCGCTCTCTGCATGACTGGGCATTTCTTCGTGTCGATGGAGGGGCTCAAGGTGACCAAGTTGGTGGGGCTGTGGAACGAGAACAGCTTGAGAGCAGTTCGGGATGGAATTGAGCGAGTGACGGCAGACGGCGGAGAAGATCAGCTTTTAGGGTTCTGGGAGCGAGGGAGTGTCACGGAGCTCTTTTAGCCGCGTAGCCTGGCACTCAAGCAGTGGGTGAGTGATGGACGGGGGGGGAAGGGAAGTGTAGATTTGTCTTTCAGGATCGAACTCAAGTACGACCGCGGCTGACAAGATAGTTGATCTACAAGTTAAATTTGAAAACCCTGGAGGCACTGCGTTAGCTCAGGTCCTGCTCTAGTTGCATCGCCCGCACCTGCTCCTCGAGCTCCTTGATGCGCCTCTCCTTCTCGTCCAGCTCGAAGTCGCGGTCCTTCAGCGCCTCCTCGAGCACGTTGACCTCGGCGCGCGTCACCTCTCCCGCCTTGAAAATGTCAGCCTGCAGAATGTCCTTGACCGTGGGGCGTTGGCTCGGATTGAGGTTCGTGCAAGCGCGGATGAGCGCCGCGAGATCCGGATACCTCCTCTCGAACGTCTCGTCAATCTTGCCCACCCTCGCGTCGTGGAACGCTCGAGCTCTCTCGTGCTCGCTGCTGAAGATCGTGCACAGCTCCAGCAGAATGAGACCCACACTGAACACATCCGCCAACTCGTCGTACACGCTGCAATTTATCTGCTCGGGCGCCGCGTAAGAAGCAGTTCCGATCCCGGCCGTGTGCGTGTCCACGCTGTTCCCGTCCGAGCTCTCGCGCTTGTTCTCGAGGAGGGGCACGTTCGTGGGCTGCCACACACATGTGTGAACAGAGGGAATGGCGGTGTGAACAAGGGTGGGGTTAACGTGTTCACGTGATCGTTTCGCGTTCTCAGCGCGCGCGCGTGCTCACCTGGTTGACCATCGGCGCCGGCTGGTTGACCAGCTTGGACAGGCCGAAGTCCCCGATCTTAAAAACGCCATCGGCATCCACGAAGATGTTCCCCGGCTTGAGATCCCTGTGAATAATGCCTCTTTCGTGAATGTGGTTCAGCCCGCACAGAATCTGCCGGAACGCCCCGAACGCGTTCAGCAGCATTTCGTTCTCCGGCGTGTCCTGCGGCCGCTTCCTGAGGTAGTCTTGGAGAGTCAAATGCGTGCACAGCTGCATCTGAATGTAGAGGCAGATCTGGTACTGGTACTTCTTCGCTGGCTTGGGGGGGCGGGGTGGGATGTTGTAAGCGCCGCTCGCCTTGGGCGGGGGCTTGAGCGTGTCCACGGACGAGTCGGAGTCAGAGTCCAGGTCAGTGGCCTTGCCAGTCGTCTCGTCCCAGTCGAACGACGAGCCCGTGGTGAAGTCAATGCCGTTGGACGATTTAGTCCACTCGTCTACGAAGTCGTCAACCGCCTCCTTGGTGGGGCTCTCGTACGACAAGTCTCCCTCTTCATAGGAGAGTTCCGAGTTCCTCTCGTCCTCCAAATAGCTCTCGTTGCTGTCCGTCCCCTCCCCCGTCAGCGGATTTCCCAAGTACAAATCCCTCCCCGCCCCACTGTTAACTCCACTGCTCAGCCCACTGCTACTTCGCCTCCTAAACTGCGGCGGATTCCCCTCCCCATCCTTCACCACCATCTCCATAACATTCTTCAACAGCTTCTTAGCCCCCCCTGCCTTCCTCAACGCCGTCACCGGCTCATTCCCCGTCATCCACCCCGGCTCCAGCCACGCCGTATAATACCTCACAACATTCGCATGATCACACGCCGCCAGACACTTCACCTCCCTCACCACATTATCAATCCCCCTATTATTGTACCCATAACTGCTAAACACAACCTTCTTAATCGCATACCCCCTCCCATCCAAATTACTAACCGCCGAGTAAACATCCCCAAAGCTCCCCCCACTCAGCATCGCACACTCCGTAAAGTCCCGCGCGTACCGGCTTAGACTTAACGGGTGATTGTCCACGGACCACGTGGTGGCAGTCGTGGACAGGGACTGTAACGAGCTGCGAATGGCGGCGACTTGCGCCGATCGAACCGTGCTCTGCGTGAGTGTCGAGGAAGATGACGATGCAGGTGACTCTGCGAGTAGATTCATCTGTGGCTGCAGTTCGGGAGGGACGAGGCCGAGGTCGAAGAGGAAGTTAATGGATTCAGAGTCGAGGACCCCGCGCTCGTAGAGGGACAGAATGTGGACGACAAAGGACCGGGGTGTGGCGTCGTGAAGGGAACAGACTGCGCCACATACATGTGTGAGGGGGTTGGCGTGAAAAAAGGGTGTGGAACAAGCACACGCTCGTGCTTCTTGCCGCAGCACGCTCTTCGCTTGCCACTAACCTTGCGCGAGGAGCATGATGAGTAATACTTGGCGCTCATCAGACGCGCTCATTGGTTGTTGGGTGTCTTCTGCGGTGGCGTCGGGTGCAGGGGAGCCGGGCGTGAGGGGAGGTGGGGCGGCGGCTGAGAATGAGGGGAGGGAGGAGAGGGATGGTGAGGGGAGTGACGTGGTAGAGGACTTCCGGGAGGGTGTGTTAGTTGAGGAGGTAGATGGAGATGAGTCAGATTCAGATGAGTCTACGGCTTCTTCGTACGTGATTACGGGGGTTGTTGTTGTGGGAGTGTTGGTTGATCCGTCGGTTGTAATGTCCGACAACTCCGAGTGTAGGGTGCGCGTGAACGTAGGCTTGGACATGGAATTGAGAAAGGACGTCAATATAGGGGAGGAACTTAGGGGGGGAAGATCTCCGCGTGGGCTGTTGTTGCTCATGGTGATAGATTGTGAGGCGAGGGAGTGTTTTTGTTGACGTGAGTTAAATGTAAAGCACTTGAGAGGTAGCGAGAGTGATCGTTGGGCGAGGGCGAATGGCATTCTCCTGCGATATTATCGCCGGTGTAAGTCAACGAGCATACCTTATGGCACGTGCGATGTCGCTTATATTAATATTTACTTTGACTTCTATGGTGTACTGCGTGGTGTTCCCAAGAGCGTATCGCCTGCCCGGCTCATTAGCCGACTTGTAGCTTTTTCGTCATGGTAAATCATTTAATCATAACTTACCCTCAAACGACTTTTCCCGTCTAGCACCCACATGCGCGACGCCCGGGCCACAGTCCATCTGACAAACTGACAACTGACAACTGCAACTGACAACTCTCCTTAAAGTTGGGCCCAGGTTCTCTCTACTTAGGACTACTTCTACGTAGGGCTTCCTTACTTACTTGCGTCGCCTCCACTCCAAATGTTAAAGGCGACTGTTCCATAATGCTTGTAAGACGACACGCTGGCACACCATGACTGTTCATAACTATTCCGCTTCCCGTTGCTTCCAGAAACTTGAATGTCGAAAAAAAATTTGAGCGCTATTATTCCATTCCCCCTTTTGCACTCCCGGCCCACTTCCCATCATGATGTCACTCTAACCCCCCCCCTAGATTCGTACAAGCCCTTTTCTTTTCGCTCTCTCGCTACTAGCTCCCTCGCACCCCTTCGCCCCCCCCATTTCCACCATGCCCTCTCCCACGAAACGCGCCGCCACCTCCCTCATAGCCAGTCTTGAGTCCATGACCACCATTGTTGCCGACACAGGGGACATGAACCTTATCAAGAAGTACACGCCGACCGACGCGACCACGAACCCGTCGCTCATTTACAAAGCCGCGCTCATGCCGGAGTACGCGCCGTTCATCACCGACTCAATCACGTACGCCCGTGGGAAATCCAGCAGTCCTTCCGACGTCCTCTCCCTCACCATGGACTACTTGAGCTGCAAAATCGGCGCCGAGATCGCCGGCATCGTCCCCGGCTACATCTCCACCGAGGTCGACGCGCGCCTCTCCTTCGACACGGCCGGAACGATCGCGAAGGCGTTATCTTTGATTGAGATCTACGAGACTCTTGGGGTGGATAAGAGTAAGGTTCTTATTAAGATCGCGAGCACGTGGGAGGGCATTCAGGCGGCCAAGGTCCTGCAGGTGAGGAGCGTTGCGTTGCTCGCTCGCGAGCGTCTTACGCAGTGCTGCTCGGCTTCGTTACTCCTTGATATCTTCTCCTCCTTGTCCCCTCCTTGTCCCCTCCCCGTCTTTGTCTTTACTAACCTTTACTAACCCATCTCCCTTACTCAGGCCCAGGGTATCTCCTGCAACCTCACCCTTCTCTTCTCCATGGCGCAGGCCGTCGCGTGCGCCGACGCGAAGTGCACTCTCATCTCCCCCTTCGTCGGTCGCATCATGGACTGGTACAAGAAGGCGCGTGGAGTTGATGGGTTTAGTCCGACGGAGGATCCGGGGGTTATTAGCGTTACGGCGATTTATAACTACTACAAGAAGTACGGACACAAGACGATTGTGATGGGCGCGAGCTTCAGGAACATTGACGAGATTAAGGAACTGGCTGGTTGCGATCGTCTGACCATCTCGCCGGCGCTTCTCGAGGAGTTGAGCAACAATGTGGGGAGTTTGGAGAGGAAGCTGGATGGATCGAAGCCGGTTTATGAGGGGGAGGAGATTGTGGTGGACGAGAAAGCGTTCAGGTGGGCGATGAACGAGGACGCGATGGCGACGGAGAAGCTCGCGGAGGGCATTAGGGGATTCACGGCGGACATTTTGAAGCTCGAGGACATTATCAAGGCGAAGCTCTAAATATCAGTTATTGCTATAGTGTTGTTACGGAAAGCGAGGTGATGCACCTCGAGGTGTACTAGTTAATTAAGTAGAACAGGGCTGTTGTCAACGTGCTCACCGGACAATGTTGTGTTGCGTGTTATCGCCTGGCCGGCTCTTCCTTCTTCGTGCCGGGGACAAAGCTGTTCAGCCATCCCACCCCGCTCCTCGCCACGATCAACCCGATCCAAATCCTCGGCGAGCTCATGACAACCTCCCTAACTCCCCAGTCCCAAGCGAAACCCATTATCAAGAACCACAACGCAAATTCCCAGAGCGGCATGACGCCGAGGAAGAACAACGTGGGCATCTCGTACTCGAGGACCGCAAATATCCAGTTCACGATTGGGAAGGAGCCCCATGCCATGTACGTGAGCTCTATGTGGCGCATTAGCTCCGGCATTATTGACCCGAGGTTGTCCTCGGGCTTGCTCGATGAAAGAGGCTTTGGCATGGGGAGAGAGAACAGAAGCAAGGGGGTTGGGAGAGGGACTGGTGGAACGGCTAGGGAGCGGGCAGACGATGCCGGGTGTGGCTTACGACGAACGGCGGCAAGGAAACGCAGGCTAATAAGGCAATAAGAGTTTTCACCGTCAACGCACACGTACAGTTCCCTCCCCTTTGTTTACATATGTGAGTGGGGCTTCATTTCAAGAACACCGTGCTTAACCCTACAACATTTTAAGTCTCCACTCCGCTCACCTACACTCCCTTAACTCGCGCCCCTCAGCTCATCGCTGCGTCGGTTAGAGGAAGTAGTCAGGACTGGGGAACTTCTGCGGCACGCCTCTCGTCTCTGGCGGCGCCGCCTCGAAAATCTTGAACCTCCTGTTGAGGTTCTCGTCGAGCTCGAGAATGGCCGCGACGTTGCCGCACCTGTAGCAGTAGTTCGGCGCGGACCAGACCGTCACAAGCGCGTCGTTGAACATGGACCTGTGGCCTTCCATGACGAGCTGATGCGCGCGCGCGATCAGACTCAGATCGTTCGTCTCGTTGAACATCTCCACCACGTCCCCCCCGAATAAGTACCCGGCGCCGCGGGGGCTGAGGCCCCAGCCGTCAATCTGTTAGGGTCAGGGTTAGCGTCAGCGTTCTTGCTCAGCGCTCGCTCGCTCTCGTCCTTTGCAGCTCTTGCCGCACACAACGCGTCGCCCTTGCGCCTCTCGCGCTCGCCCTCGTAACGCTCTCACCTCCTCGGGATCACTCCACATCAAGTCGCACATGGCGCCATCGTGGGGCACCTCCTGCTTCCTGTCAATGATCCTGATCTGGTCGAGCGTGTTGATGGACGGACTAAGGCCGCCGTGAACGCAGAAGATATTTTCCTCAATGATAGCCGACAGGGACAGGTAGTCGAAGATTTCCGTGCAATATCGCCAGACGTTGACGCTCCCGTACTTCCGAAGACACTCGTCGTAGAAGCCGTAGACTTGCGTGATCTGGCGGGACTCGTGGTTGCCACGGATGAGAGTGATGCGGTCGGGGTACCGGACCTAGGCGCGGAGTATAGGCGTGGAGTAGGGTTAGTAGGGCAAACGTGTGTGAACAAAGGAGGCAACAGGAAGGAGGTGTCTCACCTTCAGAGCGAGCAGCAGCAGGAACGTCTCCACGCTGTAATATCCCCGATCCACAAAGTCCCCAAGAAAGAGGTAGTTGCGGTCGGGACACTCCCCTCCGACCTTGAAGAGCTCGATAAGGTCGTAGAACTGACCGTGTATGTCCCCGCATATGGTCACGGGGGCGTCGATTTTCTGAATGTTGGACTCGTCGACGAGGATCTCGCGGGCGAGGAGGCAGAGGGACTTTACTTCGGACTCTTTGAGGTACTCGCAGCGCTGGAGGCGGGAGATTTGCTGGGGGATGGGGGGTTAGAGGAGAGGGGAGGGGAGAGGTAACTTCGAGGATCAGATAGCTGTCGCTTGGATACCGTGGTTTGTAAACCCACAATACACTTAATACAGTCTTCATCCCCCCTTCCCTCTCGTTAGCTTCGTACCTCGTCAAGATCGCTCACAGTCCCAGTGCTTGCGTCCCCCAAGCTGTCCCCGGCGGGGGTTTCCTTCATGACAGTGGACTGGACAGCAACGAGGGAGGCCATGGTGTGTGAGGCGGGTACGGTGGTGTGGGTACGCAGTAGGAAGGGGGAGGGGAGTGTGGGGTATTTTAAGGGAGAGGTTGGGAAGGTAGATGGCGGGCGGTGGCGCGTAGAAGGGAGAGAATGGCAAGATAGAGACAGCTTCGAGGCATTTTGGGCTGATGCCAGCCGCGCGCCAAGGGCGAGTGCGGCGAGGGGCACGCTCGGAGACGTTTTGTGTATGCTGGATAGGAACGGACTTGAGAAAAGACGAGATTGCGAGAGTTTATTGCGTTTTTCAAACGTTATCTGGACGAATTACCTTTAGATTTCCCGCAGATGCCGGTAGATATTGATCGCGTTATGAGCAAACGACCTCACAGCAATGTACTGCCCGGGGCCGCATACCGCACATGTTATCTTGCGCGCTGCACTTGTTGTCTTGTCCACGCGTTGACGGGCGCGTCGCAGACAGTGCGGGCAATAGGTCTTAGCGTAACCCCCATGGCCGCCAACGTCGTCATGAAGAGCGAGCAGGCAAGGGTCGCCGACTGCCTACACGCCGCCAACCTCGACCCTGCTCTACAAAGCCCCGGTGAGTGTCGTGTATTCC
>Ga0307985_10001366_pt1 | contig 13762 bp, 16 predicted proteins | sample EllFjometageno80_FD_203155 | JGI IMG/M metagenome (GOLD analysis project Ga0307985, IMG submission 203155) | Marine microbial communities from Ellis Fjord, Antarctic Ocean - #80 | ecosystem: Environmental > Aquatic > Marine > Unclassified | place: Southern Ocean | collected 2014-10-09 | reverse complement strand
CCTCCAGTACTCCCACTCCCCCTTGCCGCTTATCGTTCTCCTCTCTCCAATCAACCCTCGTTCCCACCGCCGTTATAGCGCCACGTAGCGCCGGCTTCCGTCGCTTGCCGCTTGGGGTATTTCTCAAGGGACAGCGAAGCGTTCGGAGACGAGAGTACGACGCGACGCTGAGTTGCGGCGTGGCGTGCGAGGAAAGGCCGGCCTCGCGTTTGCAACGAGAGGTTGTGACGATCTCAGACGGGCCCTCCTCTCTCTCGCTCTCAGACGATCTCATCACCTAAAGGCTATCTTTGTCCATCCTATCAAGGTACGCTCCCGGCTCCTGCTCTACTTGGACTGCTCTCGCCGCACTGGCCTTCAATCAATGCTTCACCGTGCGTAGCCAAGATGCACAGTCTGGCCGCTGCACTTTCGGCTTCAACCACAAAACGTTGCCCCGGGTTTGTTAAACATGAACATTTTTTACAATGTCCGGACAGGGTATTACGAGCGATTAAGATACTGCTGAGGAGAATGGCGCAAGAGTGTTGGAGAGGGACTGGTGATAGCATTACTTTTCTGAAGTTTTTTTGTCGCATTGTGACCCCCCCCATTCAGCCCTAACCCCCCTTTCCAGTTCTCCCCAGACAAACTAGCCATGCTCTCCCGCACCCTCTCCCGCCCCCTGACCTCCCTCCTTTCAATCTCCTCCCGTTCCCTCTCCAACGTTCCATTCAAGTACGAGCCCCCCTTCCCGCTCCCCAACAAGCCGGTTACTGAGTACCGCAAGCTACCAGGCTCTGAGGAGTGGGTGACTTCCGTTGATGTTGACGGTGAAACGTTCTTGAAAATCAAACCCGAGGCGATCACGGCACTCACGATCGAGGGCATGACTGACATTGCCCACCTCCTCCGCACTGACCACCTCAAGCAACTCTCCAAGATCCTCGACGACGACGAAGCGTCGAAGAACGACAAGTTTGTTGCCCTCGAGCTCCTCAAGAACGCCGGCATCGCCGCCGGCAAGGTCCTCCCCGGCTGCCAAGACACCGGCACCGGCATAGTAATGGGCAAGCGCGGGGGGCGCGTTCTCACTGACGGGAATGACGAGGAGGCGATCTCCCGTGGAGTGTACGACGTTTACACGAAGCGCAACCTTCGGTACTCGCAGGTCGCCCCGCAAGACATGTTCACGGAGAAGAACACGGGGTCTAACTTGCCGGCGCAGATTGACTTGTACGCGACGGCGGGGGATGAGTACCACTTCATGTTCATGGCGAAGGGGGGTGGGTCGGCGAACAAGGTGAGTGCTGAGTGAGCTGGGTGCCCCGCAGCCGGTCTCTTCGTGCAGCGAGTGCCCCCGGGCTGACCTGAACCCTTCCTCCCCCCCTTGCCCCCCCCTCCCCCCTTTGCTCACACCGTGTTTGTTCCCCCCCAGACGTTCTTGTACCAGCAGACGAAGGCGCTTCTGAACGAGAAGTCGCTGCTCAAGTTCGCCGAGGAGAAGATTAAGACGCTCGGGACGTCGGCGTGCCCGCCGTACCACCTCTCGTTCGTGATCGGCGGCCTGTCCGCCGAGCAGTGTCTCAAGACGGTCAAGCTTGGATCGTCCAAGTACCTCGATGGCCTGCCCACGTCGGGTTCTGACGGCGGCCGCGCCTTCCGCGACCACGAGTGGGAGGCGAAGATCCTGAAGATGACGCAGGACATGGGCATCGGCGCTCAGTTCGGCGGCAAGTATTTCTGCCATGATGTGCGCGTCATTAGGTTGCCTAGGCACGGCGCGTCGTGCCCCGTCGGGCTCGGCGTGTCGTGCTCCGCGGACCGGCAGGCGTGGGGGAAGATCACAAAGGACGGCGTTTTCTTGGAGCAGCTTGAGGAGAACCCGAGTCAGTTCTTGCCGGAGGTGAAGGAGGAGGGGTTGAGTGAGGAGGTGGTGCAGATCGATCTTAACCAGCCCATGGCGCAGATCAGGAAGGCGCTTTCGCAGTACCCCATCGCCACGAGGCTCAGCTTGAGCGGGACCATCATCGTCGCGCGCGACATCGCGCACGCGAAGATCCAGGAAAGGTTGGACAACGGCGGTAAGTGGAGAGCTGCTCAACCGCGCTGTTCGCGAGCCAGTTGCGCTGAACTGTCCCCAGCGTCTTTAGTTCGTGTGTGCCCCCCCTAACCCTCCTTCGCAGAGGGCATGCCCGAGTACATGAAGAACCACATCGTTTACTACGCCGGGCCCGCCAAGACCCCCGAGGGCATGCCCAGTGGCAGTTTCGGTCCCACCACCGCCGGGCGAATGGACAGCTACATCGCGCCGTTCATGGAGGCTGGCGGCAGCTTTGTGTCGTTGGCCAAGGGGAACAGGAGCAAGCAGGTCAGGAAGGCGTGCGGGAAGTACGGGGGGTTCTACTTGGGAAGCATCGGCGGGCCTGCTGCCGTTCTCGCCTCTAACAACATCAAAAAGGTGGAGGTGGAGGAGTACGAGGAACTCGGGATGGAAGCAGTGTGGAAGATTGAAGTGGAGAACTTCCCCGCGTTCATCGTGTGCAACGACAAGGGAGAGGACTTCTTCACCAAGTGGCTTGGAGAGTAAATATAGCGTATGCGAATGGATCAGAAGCACTGCCAGTATCAGAACAGCGCAGAAATCACTGTCAGGTAAAAGCGGGTGCAATAGAGGCATTATTTCTGTCAGCTGTAGTCCTCCCTGTACTGCTGTACTCGCCGTCGCCACCGCACACTTGTTCTAAGACACTGCATTGGCATTTCACCGCCTGTCCCGAGCCAACTGACGCTCCTTCGCCGAAACCAGTTGGCTTCTTTCACCCGTCCCCTGGGCCAACTAAATCTACCTGCTCCGCTAAATCTACCTTGCTCTCAACATCTCCGTAAGGCTCACCAATCTCCTTCAGTGCTCACCCATCTCCTTCGGTACTCACCGTAACCTTCCAGCCCCCCCCAGCCCCCCCTGCCCAACCCCCCCTGCCCCAATGGTCCCACCTTTACCATCCGTTGTTCCAGCTTTAGTCTCCATCTCCAACAGTCACAACCTAAAACACCTTGGCGCAAACCCTAGACCTGACTTGATACCATCGAGCGCACATCTATACTACCACGACTTTTCGGAGACGATCAACGCCGTCTTCTTCCCTTCAGAGGCCACGTCAATCGATGTTGAGGTGCGACATCCAGCAACCATCGATGGCTTGCTTTTGCACTTTGCAGACGGCTCTTGTGTGGCGTTCGATGACGTTGCCTTCCCTTCATCTGCTACCAAGACAACCACTAAGACAACGGGTGGCGCAGCGGACGGCTTCACGTGCACACTAACCCTAAGCTGCGTCGACTCCAACCGCACCCCCGGTCTCTGTCTGGTGTTCGCAGTATACCTCGCATCCCTCTTCGAGTTGCAACGCCATTTTGGGCTGAACTTAGCGCTGGTGTATCAGTCCGTCCTCCTGCTCGGAATTTCCGCAGTCGCCGTCCAAGCCCACCTTAAAACACGCACACGCGGCACCATCACAGTCTCGATACATCAATCCACCACTGCGCAACCCAGTCGCCACCGCCGATCCTCCTCCTCAACCAATCCCTCGCCCACTGCAATCGTCATCCCCGTCACTCCCAACTCCCCCCTAGACAAGGAGTACACAGACAATCCAGTGAACGAGACCGAGGCAGCGTTCTTGAAGGCGCTGACAACCCGCGTTTTGAACGACATACCGGAACACGCACCCGAGCTTCGGCAGTGCTTCCTCCTACACGTGTTGCGGGCTCGGGATAACGATTTATCGGGGTGCTTGAAGGTTGTGAAGAAGTACTGCAAGATGAGGAGTGAGGCTGGATGGGCGATGGGGACGCCGATTGATTTGGCGAGGGAAGGGGTTTCGAAAGAAATGGTATTGAGCGGCGTCAACTGGTGTTTCCGCGGAGACCGGGACCGAGTGGGCAGGGCTATGCTTTGGTGGGACGTTGGGCAGGTAAGGAAGCGAAAGCGGCGACGCAGAGCGAACGCCCAAACACGCTCCGTCCTTACACTCTTCTCTCGACAGATTCTCCCCTCACGAACCGTCGGCACCATGAGCGACTTCCAGATGTTCACGATGGCGCTCGTGGAGACCCTCGTGAACGCGTCGTACTACACTCAGAGCAACGGGATATGCCTGTGCGTGGATCTAGGAGGGTTCAAGTTCTCGCAGTCTTTTAGCTTCATGGGCGTCAAGGATACCAAAAGGGGGCTGGCCATGTTCACGGGCGCGTACCCGGTCAAGCTGAGGAAGATTATCATCGTTCGCATGCCGAGCATTGCGGCCGGTGCCGTGAACCTCTGTATGTCTTTCCTGGACAAGAAGATCAAGGACAGGATTACCATAGCACCCCTTGCCGGCGCGCCCTTGACTTACGAGGTTGCGGGAGAGACGGTGGTTGACGCGAACGAGGACGGGTTTGGTGCTGTGAGAGAAAACTGTGAAGCCGCGAGCATCACCAGGTTAGTGCTGGGGAAGATCAAGAAGGACAAGATGCACAAGGGAGGGGCATGGGCGACAGGGGCTGGGGACTGGGAGAGAGAAGTGAGGGAAACCATGAGCTACAAGGAGCGAAAGGAGGGAGACGCGTATCCCCCTCTCGACCCAGCAACCGTCGACAACATTGCCACGGCTCTCAAGTACATCCAGTCCCACGCGGACAACACTGTAGGACTCTACCGCATCGCCGGCACCGAAGCGTTGGTCACCGGCCTCTTCAGTAAGATGACGACTTGTGGGGTTGTCATTCGGGGCGTCGATTTCCCCGGTTTGACGGAGAATGATCCGCACGTTGCTTGCAGTGCGGTGAAGAGGGTTCTGATGAGACACGCGCCGCTGATTCCGTATTCGATGTACAAGGACACGATGATCTGCGCCAATGCTGACGAGGTGAGGGATCTATTCGCGAGACACCGAGGGGAGGAGAAGTGGAGGGTGGCTGAGATGAAGTTGCTGACACTTTTGGTGAAGCATTTGGGGACGATCGCGGGACTGAAGGAGAACAACAAGATGGGCGTCAAGCAGCTCGCTACGACGGTGGGCCAGGTGCTACTCCGAGAGTCGGAGGCCGCGCCCACCGATTTGTGCAAGGCGGGCGCGGAGGCGAAGGTGAAGGTGGGGATTGTTTCGCTGCTTGTAGAGAATAGGGCGGAGCTTTTTGGGGCATAGTACACGTGATGGACTCTTTATTTGCTAGAGAAGCTGTGGACGGGTACAGTAGTTGTAGAAGTCTGGGCATAGGGCGAAGTTTGGCATTCGTCACCCTCCAAAACCTTCCTCGTCTAGCAGATCAGGGCGACCATCCACACCGACGCCGCCACTCTCCTACCCCACCTCCTCTACGATCTACCCGACATTTGTCTCTCCTACAACGCCACCGAACAGCTGACATCCAAACGAACCTACAAAATGGATCACTGCCAACACATGGATCACTGCCAACACATGGATCACTGCCAACACAGAAAACGAAAGCAACACAGGCAAAGTTCGTGAGGAAGGTCAGACTAAACTACAACACAAGAAGGAGATTGCTTCTTGGGAGATATCCAAGATGAGCCGCTAGAACCTTAGAAAACCTGAAGGGGCACCATAATTTCGACGGGCTCGAGCGCGACTTGTTCAAGGTCAACGAGCGCCGCAGCATCTACCTGCACGAAACTCACTATTCGCTCGCTGTCTGCTTAATCCTCAGTTGCCCTTGTTATCAAGAGGCGATACAGGATCACTTTCTTTGACATGGAGATGGCGTGAAGATGAACGAGAGAGTGTTACTAATACTGTACTGTACAGTTGTTGGCTTTGGGGATGGATGCTTGGGGATGGCCTTCTGAAAGTCACCCCGTCAGACTGTACAAATTTTGCACTCTCTCCTGTTTCCCTGTTTCCTTTGTTCTGGTTACAACTGTACCTTGCTTACACCACTGTTATTCATCGTCCGCGATAGTCCACACACACACACACACACACACACACACACACACATACACACACACACACACTCTATCTCTCTCTCCCCAACCTCTCCTTCTTCAAACAATCACAGTCCCTCCATTAAGCCATCCCTCATATATAGGCATCTCTCATGAAACCATTTCCCCAAGAAGCAAAAGACTCAACTGTCTGCAAATGTCCCTTTCCTCCCAACACATATCCACAACGGAACTGACGAGCAGTTCGCTCGCCGCCCCCGCGCCGTCATCACAGCCACAATTGCTCCAACTGTAACATCCGTTGCCAACCGCGCCTTCTACCACTGCATCAACCTAACTTCCTGCATAATACCGGAAGGAGTAAAATCTATTGGCAATGAATCATTTGCAGGATGTGAGAAACTTACAGAAATTAGGATTGGGAGCACGGTGAGATTTGTGGGGATGAGGGCGTTTCAGGGATGCGTTAAATTGAAGGCGATACGAATGTCGAGGAAGGCAAAGTACATTGGTCAAGGTGAGGAGAAAGTGATGGGGGTGATGGAGGGCAAGAGATGAGGAGCAAGAGATGAGAAGCAAGAGATGAGGAACAAGAGATGAGGGACAAGAGATAAAAGAGATGGGACAACTGGAAAGGTTGCTACGGGCACCAACTAACCTAACCTCCCATTTCTCCAGGTTACAATGAAAGCGGGAAGAAAAACCCGCACTGCACCTTCCCTGAGATGGACATTCCAAAACCAACCCCTCCCCCGTACCAACCCGGGATGCGGTACCACTACCAATGTGACAGATCACCGTGGCTACGCTTCTACGAGAGCGAGATTGACTACATGAGCGTGACTGACATCGAAACCATGACGGTGACCCAATCTGAATACTTGAAGCAGGTTACTTGCAACCGGTACTACCTTGCTTGCAAGTACGGGAACGACAAGAATCTACGCTTCCTTACTTGGCACCTTGAGGTGCATCAAATATTGCTCAAGGCTGAGCGGGAAAGCGACAAACTTCTAGTTGCCGACGGATTAGTGTTGGCGAGATGCGCGCTGCAGATGGAAAAGAGCATTGATTGGTTGACCGGTGGTGAGCCCGGCAACCCTGGTTCGAGTGATATATCAAAGTGGACGGGCGTTATAGTGACGGGGAAGGTTGATAGGGCTGGGCGAATCCAATCCGGGCGAGTGACTGGTCTGCACTGGGAACATCGTGGCATAAAGGACAGGCCGGGGAAGCCGAATCGTACGACCGAAGAGATATTTGACGGCATAGGTGCGGAAGACCGTACTGGGGGCTTGAAAGGCGAGCTGCCGATCAAACTGGCGGAGCTGGACAAGCTGGAGGAGCTGAGACTGTGCGACGATGATCTGGGAGTTCACGAGGACGTTTTCCCGAGGCAACTTAAGAACATGAGGAAGCGGTTAATGAAGAAAGGGGGGTGGAAGGTTGGGCTGGCTGTGATTGATGGGACGGGCAAACAGTTCATCAGGTGGAAGGGCATCACTGAAGCAGTCACGAAGGAGGGACTCAAGGCGGTCGGCAATCGGTCTTTCAGCAAGTGCGAATACTTGCAGAAGGTGACCATCGGGGAAGGGGTGGAGAGCGTGGGGGAGTGGGCGTTTGTGAATTGCGCTAGATTGACGACCGTCGTCATAACTGGTTCGTGCAAGAGGATTGAGCAGAGGGCGTTCCAAATGTGCACGCGTCTCACGAGCGTCACGCTGGGGGAGGGCGTCGAGTCGGTCGGGCTCGGCGGGTTTGCGCTGGCGGAGTACATGAAGGAGATTTGGCTCCCTTCCACGTTGAAGTATCTCGAAGAGCTCTGTTTCAAGCAGTGCAAGAGGCTGGAGACGGTTCACTGGTGGAGGGGAGTCAAGCACTGTACAGATGCGCCGGAACTGGACGAGGACGGTGAATACATGACGCTGGACTTGAGAACCTTTCCACCCTCTTGCACCAAGTGCAAGTGGAAGAAGGAGGCCGGTTGCACGGCGCGGCTGCACTTTGTGAGAATGGAGCCGGTCGTGAGGGCGGTTTTGCTGCTGTGCTTGACCACGGTGAAGGAGGTGCCGGCCGACGCGAGGCTGGGCAGGCTGAACTTGGGGGCGGCCTTGGAGAACTTCAGGAACAGCGGGGAGTGCTGGCGCCACATCTTGACGTACATTTGAGGAGGAGGAGGAGTAATTAAGGACACGTGTGTGTTTGAAGCAGGACGCGATGACGATTTTCGTGGATAGTGAGGAATTAGGGTTAGGGCAATCCTTGACTTTGAGGAAAATCAGGGTTACAGCTACGAGACGGAGGAATTTGTAAAATCGGGTGGGTAAGGGGCATAGAAGTTGGAAAATCGGGTGGGGGAGTGATTTGACCCAAAAAGTTTAGAAAATCGGATGATTTGCCCCAAGTAATTTGCAAAATAGGATATTTGCCCCTAGAAAATTTCATAATAGGGTCAATGAAGTAGGGAGTTTATGGTTTGATGGCGACACCGCACGCGCATTTCCGCCGCCTGTCCGTCGTTTCGCAGTCTCGCCTCGAGTCCGCCTTCGGCTCGTTTTCCCAACCGGCAGGAAGACTTGGCGACAATGACCCTCATGAACATATCCGGGGTAAAGAACAGAGCCCTACCCCATCCATCTGTCCAATGGAACTCCTTGAGATGCTAAAGAAAATGGGCCTGGCCTGGGACCTTCACGACGTCGAAGCGCTGATGCACGAGATGAACGCTTCAATGAACCGCGAGGACCACAAGCTGACGCTGAACGAGTTCTTAATTTGGTGGAATGAACTCGACCCCAAATCACCAAGAGATGCTCTACTTCATGACAAGATCGTCGCTCTCATCTGCACTAGCGCTATACAGCGGAACATCAAGCCGGCCCGCCGCCCGCTGATCCGACTAGTCGCTGGCTGGACAGTTTTCATGGCGCCTGCAGTTCTCGGAAATTGTTTTGGGCCTGCATGGGGGCCGATTTCCGTCGTAATGTATATTGTCACGCTGGCTGTGGTGCACTACCAGTTCAGGTTCGTCATCTGGTGGATCAACACTCTCCAAGGCTCCGTCACACTCGATCCGAAATCGTGGGAAAACTTGTTCAAAGGCGGTGGCGGAGTTAAGGCCTTCACCAGAAAGCAGCTTGAGATGTTCGAGAGCCTGAGAAGGAAAGCTCAACCTATGAGCAAGAAGCACCTTCCTCTGACGCGGCTCGTCTTCGGAAATCTGCTCTTCGGCTCAATCGCAGCTGGAGCGTACGTCGACATGCGCATCGTAACCTTCTTATGTTTCACATTCGGATGCCTCCACTTCCTCTTCCCGCACATGATAAGGTGAGGAAAGTGCGAGTGGCGAGAGGGAGTGGGGCGAGCTGCAAGGAGCGATGAGAAGAGCAGCGTGGCGAAGGAAGCGAGGCGCAGAACCACACGCGGGCAAACGGCGCACACTTGCGAACAAGGGCGCCTTTGTTCACACCGACTCGCACCGTGTTTGTGGCCCCCTCTGTTCACATATGTGCATGGCGGGCGAACGAACCGCGCCGCCCTTTGTTCACACCGCCTCCTCCCTTTGTTCACACCGCCTCCTCTCTTTGTTCACACATGCGCATGGCTCAGGTTGGCGACTGGCCTGAGAGGGCACATGACCTCGGATCCCAAGACCTGGCATTTGTCCAGCAGCAACGTGATGGCGGACTTGAGAAACAACAAGAAGCTGTGGCTGCAGCTTCTGGGCACGCTTAAGCCGAAGCTCGCGTAGGGTCATTAGGGAGTAGGAGGCGGTTAGAGGGCGCGGGAGGCGACCATAGTTTAATTCATCTGGGTGCGCTGTTATTGCAGTAATGGAAATTAGTGGTGGAGAATTAGTGATGGAGAATTAGTGATGCAGTCACGTGTTATCGCGCGTTATTTGCTGATCTGCATGCGTGGACCGATGTGAACAAGGGGGCACAAATGCGTGCGAAAGAGAGAAAGGCGCAAACGTACTAACAAAAGGGGGAGTGCTGTGGCAAAAGGATATGCATGCTTCTGATCTTTGACCTATCTGCCTGCTACCGTCTTTGCCCCGCTAACTAAACCCTCAATATCGAGATGTAAGCCGTCGTTGAACGCTCCCAAGATCTCCCTCAGATTCGCGTCGGTGATGCTATCCAGGCTTCTCTGAATATAAGCCGTCCCGAAACAGACCTCGATCACTGACCACAGCAACGTGTCATTGAACTGGGTCCCTACCGTCCACATGGCGACGCACGAGTTGTCTCCCTTGGCCTCCACGCTGACCTCGAAATAACACGACATGAAGAGCGCTCCCATTGTCGTCTGAGTGATGGTTTTGTTCTCCTCAGAGAACGCCGTCGTTGCGAGCTGTTGATGCGACGTGTACGTGCCGGTCGCTGCGGGAATGGCTCCCGCCATGGAGTAGCAATGAATGTCATATATCGTACCCAGCCCATACTTCACGGGCGATTCCGGTGCCACCGCGACATTGACTGCGGGTGGGCAGGGTTAGCAGTGAGACGCACGCACACGCAGATATTGTGTGTGTCCACCTCTTCGCATTAGTCGTTTCGCCGGTCGTTTAGAGCCAGTCGTTCCACCTCCTCTACAATGTCTTCCCTGGCACTTACTCAGACGCTTACTGTACTTCCAATTCTGCTCGGAATGGGTCAAAAAAGAGAAAGCGTCGGCAGCGCTCGCGTTGGAAATCGCGATGCAGGCGTGGGTGGTGTACGTAGTCTTCGGCAAACAGGACATGTCAGTAGCTGCATTCGGCCCTATATGCAGTCCCTTGAAAGACTGTGGGAACAGAATGCGGACGGGCCACTCGCAGACCCGGATCACTGTGACGAGAATCCGCCAGACAAACGCGACGAAGATGCGGCCCAAAAAGCCGGTGTCCTCGCAACCGCCTTGCTGCATTAAAGTCCTGAGGGGGGCGAAGTGAGTTAGAAGCGACTGGCGAACAGCAACCGACAGGCGAGAAGCCAGCGATCGACGGGAACCAACCGACTCAAAGCAACAACTCAAAGCGAACAACTCGATTTCATGCGCCTTCACCTGCCCGGGTCCTGCTCCTGAATTTCAATCAACCGCCTCGTCATCCACTCCGAGGAGCCAACATCCGTGTCCTCTCCAGTCAAATCTTCAAACTCGCCCGACGCTGAGGACCCCCCGCGTTTTTCGGACCTGTACGCCTCCGTCGGTCCCACCATGTCATCCTTGTTAAGCTCCACGACTCGGTACCAAGGGAGCCGAGAAGCTTGTCCTGCTTGCGACAAAGACACAAACAACATCAGGGGATCCTTTGCAGTCATTACACGCCCTTCCGCCTCTTCGACGAGGACAATTAAGGGCTTGAGAACGTCGGGTGAGGCGAGAGCTGCTTCGAGGATGCGGACAGCTTGAACGTGGGTTATCTCAAGGAGGTTGCTGAGGTAAGATGCTGTGGCTAGGAGGCTCTCTAGGGAGGAGGAGGAGGGGGGGGAGGGGAGGACACGGCGCTGATTGAGGCCGGGATTATCAACGGATGGCGTCATGGGGTAGAGGGGACAACTGGGGCAACTGGGATCTTCGCAAGAATGTTAGTATTTCGCTGTTGTGAAGCACCAGTTCCAGGGCATTCAACAGGTACCGTACTCTTGGCTATTACATCTCTCTCTTCTCTATCTCCCGCCGCCGCCGTCGTCACGCCCCATGCTTACTGCCCACTGTAACGCGTCATCCGCGTCGTCTTCTAACCCTAGCTTCGTGCTCACGCACGCCAGTCGCTCGTAGCTCGCCACGCTCGGCCTGCTGGCGACTGCCGCCCGCGCCAAGCCCAGCGCCAGCCCGAGATCTCTCTCGTCCGTAGAGTTGCACAGCAGAAACAATGGAAATGTGTCGCTGAAGACTCGAGCCTTGGCGCCCATGGTCCAGTCTGGGAAATTCAGTCCGTGGCGGAAGAGTTTCGCGCACTCCACCGTTGTGTCGACGGCGACGGAGGAGGCTGCGATCTGTGCCATGCGCACGTGTGAGCGATGGGAATGTGTGCAATAAGCTAGCTCGCCCGACGCGCTTGCTCACCTGCAGATCCCTCACTTCCCCCAGCACATCGTCTAGCTCCCCCTCTTTAGCCTCGAGTCCCATCTTGGTGGCCTCTTTCTTCCCCAGTACGCCAATAAACGCGGTTCTCGCCATGTCGTCATTCTTCGCAACTTCAAAGTTCTCCCTCATTCTCACCGCCAGCTCGCCCCATCGCTCATCATTGGAGTCAACCGCTCCACTCAGAGTCAGCCGGAGCAAGCCCATGTACGCGTAGCTGAAGAAAAGACGGTTGAACGTCAGCATTGGGGAGTCGGGGACAGGCTCGGTGACTGATTCACTCTCTTCGGAGGAGGAGAAGAATCCCCCGAACATGCTGCCAAAGTTTTTCTGGGGCAGCATCCCCGCCCCCTTGCCCAGTAGAAGCAACGGTCCCCGCCACGCCTCGTCCCATAAACGCAACGCCACCACCCCCTTCGGCGAGCTTTCGTTTCTGTCGCCCCCGTACGCGTGCAGGCTGGAGTTGCCCTTCAGTTCTGGGCAGGGGGGTGAGAGAGGGGAGAGGGGGGGAAGCGGTATTTGCGAGCGACGGACGGAAGCGAGTTTGCGAGTGAGTTGCGCGGAATGACCGATCAGAACGCGCAGTTCGCGAGCCAGTTGCTCGGAACGACCGCTGCCCGAAACGCGTTTATTCGCTCGCTCGCTAGCAGTTCCTCACCTATGTTGGCGTTGCTCGAGTGGTACCCGTGTATTATCGAATCAATGTAACTGTCCGGCGTGTGGTACAATGAAGTGGACGCCATAAGCAGCGACGCGAGCTCCGAGTACCGTCCTTGGGACTCGTACAGACTCGCGATGGCAACGAGCGGGAATAGAGGTGAGGAAGTGACGGGCGAGAGGTGGGGGCTCTCGGTGAGTGGGAGCAAAAGCACGTCGTCGTCGCGCTCGGGGTTGGTGAGGGCTTTGAGGGAAAGGAGCTGAGAGTGGTGAAGGGATCGGTAGTGGGGCGGATAGGGGGCGGGGAGATGCAGGCAAGAGGTGATGTGAGACGGAACCAAAACTTGGGATACTACGCGAGGGACGGTATGAAGGGGGTGGAGAAGATGCAGGAGAAGGAAGTGGAGGGAGAGTGCATCTGGAGGTAGGGAGAGGAGGGAGGTGGCGGCGGAAGGAGGATCTGTGAGCAAGAGGTGGAGGGCGGCCTCGCGTGCGGTGAGCGGGAAAGTGGGAAGGAGGGGGGAAAGTGTTGAGAGGGCTGAGGAAGCGGGGGTGGAAGGGGTTTGGGCAGGGCCATTTAACAAGAGAGTGGGCAGGGAGAGAAGAAGGAGAGGCAGGAGTCCGCCGGGAGGGAGGGGAGATGATGGGGTTGGACTGGCCGACGTCTCGAGGGCGAAGATCTGCTCAGGAGTTATTGCGTTGGAGAGAAGGGAGTGCTGGTACTCATCGATGGTTGTGAGGGTTTTCTCAGAGGAAGAGGAGTCCGGCAAGGAAAGGGGGCTATTCAAGAAGTCGTAGTGGAGGGTGAGATTGCCGGGGCCGGGGGCGGAGGAGGAGGAGGAGAGTGCACGGAGGAGGCGCGAGGAGAGCATGTCGGGGTATAGGAGCAGGAAAAATGAGCTCAACCTTATTGAGCGGAACTCAACGCTGCGAAGCTCGCATGCCGTGCAGCGGCAGGAGGTGGCCGTTCAGGGATATCCAGAGTGTTGCGAGCGCCAGGACGAGCGACTAGTCGACGTCCCTGGTCTTCGACCGACTGTTAGGGTTAGGGTTAATACCCGTAGACACTCACCAAGAACTGCGCGCGTTGAAGAAAAT
>Ga0307985_10001365_pt1 | contig 13770 bp, 10 predicted proteins | sample EllFjometageno80_FD_203155 | JGI IMG/M metagenome (GOLD analysis project Ga0307985, IMG submission 203155) | Marine microbial communities from Ellis Fjord, Antarctic Ocean - #80 | ecosystem: Environmental > Aquatic > Marine > Unclassified | place: Southern Ocean | collected 2014-10-09 | reverse complement strand
GGCCAAGGATCGAAACTGTGAAGGATTATGGCTATCAGAACTTTGGGATCAAGGGCAAAACAACTAATGAGCTGTCCGTATTTGATCATGTGAAAGTGCTCAACACAGCCAGTAAATATGTCGATAGCGCATGTTCTAAAACGTGCAATGTCGGGGACGAGGTGGGCTGGGAAGACTTCAAGCGTGTTTATATGGAAGCGTTTGAAGGAGGATCATCAGGTTGTACTACATTCCGTGCCAGCGGAAAGCGTTTTGGAATTTTGAATGCATCAGCGGTAGAGGATGTAGCAGAGCCTGATATCGAAGAACCCGACAACTTCATAGAAGAGGGCGGAGCTTGTTATTATGACCCCGCCACAGGCCTCAGAAAGTGTGAATAATGCTCATTGCTGACGGTTTTGATACAGCTATAATTGGAGTGGGGGAGCGTTGTGGCTCTCCCGACTTAGTAGTTTATGACGCAGAAAAATGCGTCAGTATACTTATGCAGGACGGGATGGATCGTTCTGAAGCGCATGAGTACTTCACATTTAATACTCTAGGCTCTTATGTCGGTGGCGAGACGCCTATTTACGTTTGGCGGATGACTAAGAAAGAAATAAATGAGCGCTAGCCCCTTCCACTAAAGTATCTGCTATGGTACTAACAGTGAGCTAGCGTATGCCAGCCAACAAAAAACCCCCCAGAGTTGACTGGAGGGCTTACGTCAGTTAGGATTGTGGCAGTGAGGGGTTCTTGGTCGTTCTCCGAGCTGCTATATAGACCCGGGGGTTGCTCCCCCGGGTTTTTTATTGGACTACTGCATTTATTGCTTCAGCTGCCTCGCTTACTTCTGCTTGTGCATCCTCGAGCATACCCGGCACACCGTCAGCATCCGCATCTAGGTCCGTTTTAAGTAGGCCAGATCCAAGGAAATAAAGCAGGGTTTCTTCTAATAAAGGATCCCCCGGATTTTTGTTATATTTGCTGGCTAGAGCGAGATACTCGTCAGGATTAGCTAGGATATTTTGTCTGATCGCCATCCCCCGTGAATCTGGATCCATTTTCTCAATTGCCCCACCGAGAATGGATCGAAGTCTTGTACCGATACGGCTCAGAGGCCCAATAAAGATAGCAATCATACGATTTGTATTTGTCCGGGCTTGTTGATTATAAGCGGTGCGCGATTGCCCTGCTATCGGGCTTGCACCTTTTAATGCTTCTGTCTCCCGGGCCATACCAAGTGATGCTTCAAGACCACTAAACAGCGTCTCTCCCTCATCTCCGTATATCTCCCTGCCCACCCTAAACAGAGGGGTGAGCTCATCAGCAGCTCTCTCCCCGGGAGCCACGTTCATAGGTGTAACGCCACTCGTCTGGAGCTTTCTGCCAATAAGCTTATCGTCTAGAAACTTATTATAAGCTAGCTTTAGCGCATCTTTGATCACAGGACGATTAGCCTCTGGTGAGGCTTCAATCGCCTGTAGGAGCTGTCGCATTCGGCTAACAGTCTCAGACCCGGTAAAGAACCCAGAGAACGCTTTGTACGGGTCAGATGTGGCAAAGATCTCTGAGCTGTTAGCAATCTGCTTAAGCTGTGGGGTGAGCGACTTATCAAAGAACTCTGTGAGAATACTGCCCTGCAGCTGCGCTATGCCTTTGTCTGCGCTAGCCTTCGTACTCTCGAGTACTTTGAGCAGCTCCTCCTGACTGCCTTTGGCAGTCTCTAGGCGTCTTAGGAAGCCATTTATCATGTCAGCTTTTTGCGGGAAATTAGCTGATAATACGCTTGAGTACTTACCGAGTTCGCTGGTCAGCTTGCCATAGTCAATGCCATCAATACCGCCAGCCCTAGCATCCAATGCAAAGCGACCTAGTACCTTCAGTACCATGTAATCTGCAATCTCGCCGCCATCTGTTCCTTTGAGGGTGCTTAGCGCTTTTTTGAGATGCGCGATATCAAAGCGGTTACCCTGCTCTAACCAGCTGGTGGAAAGATCCTCAAAGTCGCTGTCGTAAGCATCTCTGTTAAATCCCCCACCTTTCATTGTTGCGGTGAGATCCTGCTTGTTGGTACGACCAAGGGTACTATCGTACAGCTCAGCATACTCAGCTAGCTTCGACTTTGGTGCTCCCGGGCCACCAGATTTGAACATGTAATCTTCTGCGAAATATCGTTTAGCTTCTCTAGCGTTTGCAGCAAGCGCATCGCCGCCTTCGTCCTCAACAAAGTCCAGCATGTCGTTATCGATGAACTTGATAAAGTTCCGCACTTCTGAACCAGCTAAAAGACGATCTCTGTTGAATAATTCGGCTGCAAGCCGGGACATTTCTTGTCTAACGTCTTTATAGAAAAACCCGAAGTTAAGCCTCGGGTCATTGTCTATAAACTCCTGCACACGATCTATAACTTCCTCTGGCGTTTCACGGCGCATAGCGCCCTCTTCGCCAGCTTCATCAGCAACCATTTTAGGTTGCACAAGCTTATGAAGTCTTCCTACCGCCCCATCATTTTTTTTCAACAGAATTTCTGCTTCGGTGATGCTGCCGAGATCAATACGTTCAAACTGACCAACGATTGCTTCAGCATCGATTGGCCCACCGCTTACAGCTGCGTATTTAGCATCCTTGTCAGTGCGCTGGGTTACATACGATACTTCTAAAAGTTGCTTGATGCGGTCTCTGACCACTGTAGCTGGGCCGTCTAAGTCAGTGCCATATTGAGCTGCAAGCTTATCGATTATATCTGTGGCCTCTAGGTCTTGATCAAAGCCACTCATGATCTTTGCATAGTCTGCATCATACTTTGCTTGCGCTTGTGCTAGACCACCGCTCACATCATCCACAGATGTCCGGGCAGTCTCCGTAAGAGCCTCTACTCCATCTTGCAGCTTGGCAGTCTGCTCAGCAGCCGTCTCTCCACCCAGCTCTTGCGCCTGTAGCCTTAAGTCTTGCTGCACCGCGTCGATAGGCGCATCAACAGCATTCACAACAGGTGATCCCGGGATGTTCATGGCCCCAGCCCTGACGCCCAAGGCATTGCTTCGATCAGCTTGATTACCAGTGCCCTTTAAAAGCGCACTTACCGTATCGATGGTGACCTGTTGATTTTCATCCATGCCACGAATAGATTGTACTAGGACTTCTTTATTAGCTTTGACAATCTCGGCTATGCGCTTACGTGCCTCTGCTAGCATTGCTTCGTTAGCATCTGGGGGTAAGTTAGCCAGTTCGAGAGATAGCTGCATATACACAGCTCTTTCTGGTCCCCGGGCAGCATTAACAAATCCACCTAAAAGGAATTGCCCTGCAGTAGTAACAGCTGCCTTTGCTGTAGCTATCGCTCCTAAAACAACCCCGCCAAGGGCCATGCCCTCGGCAAGCACATTTAGCCTGTGCTCGATAACCTTATCCGCATCCTCGTCTCCTAGCTCTACCAAATCAGGGAAGGCTGGAAAGGTGGCGTTAGGGCCCATCACAAGAGTTTTCTCGTCAGTGCCTGTGGTCAGCGTTGCAGCCGTTTCACCTGTGAGGGTCGCGGTGATACCTTTAAAGGTGTTGAGGACAACATTGGCTACTTTAGATGTTGCTTGCGGGATAAGCGACAAACCACGTACTGTGCCCATCCCAGCGGGAAGACCAGCAATAATTGCAGGGCCAGCGTCCGCAATCATCGCATCCCAAAAAGTTCCACCTGTATCGACATTAACTGCTTTTTCTTTGGCGCTTGCTACGAGGTCTTCTGGATATTGGTCGCCAATTGGGGAAGATCTCAGTAGATCAGCCCCACCTGTTTTCTCCAAAAACGCGGCGTCTGCTTCTCGAAGATCAGAGAAGCTTTCTCGGAAGCCCTTGCCCAAAATTTGTGCGCCGCTGACCTTGGCAGTAACATCATATGGATCTGCACCGAAGAGCATCCTTGCCCCGCCCATCAAACTGGTTTCGGGTGTTGGGATCAGTGAATCACTGCCATCCTCTCTCACAAATCTATGGGATTTACCCACCAGCTCAATATTCGGATTCAGCTCTCTGGTGTGGTTCCCGTCCTCGTCTTTCTGATAAACAATGTCCTTATATCGATCCATCGCCTCTCCGAGGCTAAGATTATCGTACATATTTGTTGGGAAAGCAGCCTCGAAGGAAGGTGGGGACACTGCATCCGCAAACGGATCAGCTTCATCATCTTCGACTAAGATTGCACCTTCAAATGGATCTTCGTTCACCGCATCAGCAGCCATTATTTAATTCCCTTTTCTTAAGGTGCCACCTACGGGTGCGGTTTGTAGAGTTGTACTGTTGGGGTACGCATCTTTAAGCGCTTGTGTGACTGTAATTGTTTCCCCGTTGCTATACGCAGTAAATAAATCAGCAGGGCTTAATTCTTCAGTAGAGGGCGCGGCTGCAGACGTAGGACTAAACTCTGTTCTGCCAGCAAGTGCGTCATATATCTGAATAGACTTTAGTGCGTCATAGTTGTTCGAGGTTTCGCTAGTAAATGCTGACATAGCGTACTGATTGAAATTTTGCCCGTATGGGTAGGCCCTCAAGCCTCCTGTGATTTCTCTACTAGCAATGATTGAACCAATCTTACCATTACGCTTATTCTCGATAGTGCGAATTGTGCTGCTGATTAGCCTATTTATGATAGGCAAAGCCTTTTCTGGGGACAACCCTTTGCCAACTTGTTGTAGGTTCATCCCCAATTCTTTATCCGACAGGCCTTGCCCCGTAGACCCCATCAAACGCGCTTGGTCGTATGCCGCTCTCAGCTGCATTGCAAACAACAACTTGTCGTTTGGTGTACCTAGCTTTTCAAATATTGGTGTAGCAGCTGTTGCAACCCTTTCGTAACTAACATCATCTTTGCCAAACATAGATGCGAATGCCGTGGCAAACTGGTTGATTTCTTCGTTAGCCCCACCAATCGCTACAAGGTAATCGTTCATAGCGCCGGGGTTTTCAGTGACTAATTTACGGTAATCAAGCAGGTTATCTACAATGCTAATGCCGTCTTGAACAAGCTCGGAAGCTTCTTGAATAGGCGTGTTATAGACCTTGACCATCGTGGCTACGTCACCGTCTGGAGCAAGGAAACCTTTATCAACATCGTCTATCACCTGACTTTCATCAAGCGCATTTACAAAGACTGATGCAGTGACCGTTTCACCATCTTCGCCACCTTCTTTAGGCACTTGTTTGGTAACTTCTTTTATAAGAATTTTACCGGCCAGATCAATCATGCCGTCTTCGCCTACTGGGTAGTACGCTATAGCATCCTTTTTATCTCGAGCTGTTTTGAGAGCTTGCTCATTGTACCTATCCATGATGTCCGTCAGCTGAGATATGTACGCATCTTTGTTCTCGTTAGAAATTTTCGTATTGTTCTGTATAGTGAGGATTGCTCCAGTGGCATCCCCAGAATTTTGTATGCGTGTTTTGTCGAGGAACTCTGAAAAGTCGAATACGTCTAGCGTTTTCACAAACTCTTGCACTTGGGCAAGAGCAGCATTCTTTTCTGCTTCACCTATGCTATCATCAGCATTAATCGTAGCAATTAATGCCTCTGCGTCAGGCTCAGTTTTAATGTTTGCAAAATCGAGATCAAAGCCAGCTGGTTTCATTGGCTCCAACGTAATTACGTTTTCTTGATAACCGCCTTCAGTGCCCTCGAAGGGCTGAGATCTATCCCCAGCAGCCCATTCTTTAAACGCTCGGCTGTTGCTTATACCATCAATGGTTTTGTCTGCTGTGCCTGTATCGATCTCTGCAATGAGCTTATCGACATCTTCATCTGAGGTCAGGTAATTGCCGGCTTTATCTTTTCGGTCTAAAAACTCCCAAGTTTTTCTCAGGAGGTGCCGCTCAGCCCTTTTTTCTGAAGCGGGATCGTAGCCCTGACCCCTAGCGTAGGCAAGCCGTTGTTGAGCATAGCCGATAAAGAGCTTATCCTGAGTTTTCTCATCGAATACGGTATCAACCGTGATACCTAGCTTATTAAAAAGACCACCTTCCCCTACAAAGCCACGCAGCGTATTTCCTACGAATTGGTATTTACCAACGGGAGTACTCGCCAAACCCCTGTCATGGGCTTTCGTACCCGGAGGCATATTGAGCTTAGACCAATTGAAATAATCTCCTTTTCGTTTAACAAGCTTTAGCACCTCTGGCAGGGTCATCTCAGACACAGGTTTGTCTGTTTTGAAGAAAGTTTTCTTGCCGTCAAACTCGCCAATCAGGGTTGCATTGATGTCCCCGGCAGATTCACCTTGGACAAGCCTATCCATTTCGGGCATATCAAAGCGCGGGGCACCGGGTTGGACTGGGCCAGCAAACTCTTCAACTTTTCTAGATATGCGGTTTTGTTTGACCCCTGCTTCATAGTTTGTTTCAACTTTTGTGGCGTCCCCTTTGAAGGTCACCAGCTGATTGAACATATAGTTAATCGTGCCATCATCTCCCTCAAAACCTACGTTTCGGGCAATCTGTTGGGCTTGTTTGAGGTACAGGGCGTCTTCATCTGCTTGCGTTTCACGCTTTTCTTGCAGCTTAGTCTGCGCCACTTTCTTATCAGCGGCCTTTAGAGCGTCAGCTTTAAGCTTTGCGTCCTGTTTTTTGCTCATCATAGGCGCATAAACAGAGGCAAAGCCCTCCATAAAGCTGCCGAATTTGTCAGGCTTCTGAGCGTAGTTTATGCTTCCGCTGGCAACTCCAGCTTGTACGTCACGCCATCCCATCAGCCATCTCCTCTTCAACAGGTTCCTCATCCACGCCAAGCATGGATTGTTGCTCGTCCTCAGACGCTACTAAAGGCGCATCTGGAATTGCCATGAGACCGCCTTCTGGCGGTTCCTCAAGCGTCTGCTCGACAGCTTCTGGCGTAGGCATTGGGTCTTCGGCATCTATGAGCCCAAGCGCCATTTTAAGTGCTGTAGGAGTGATCGACACACGATCTTTATCGCTAGCACCCATCTCGTAGGTTTTACCCTCAGACTTAGCCATAATCTCAATATACCGAGCGACAGGCCCCGACATGAGTATGGCAAGGTCAATGGGGATCTTTCCCCGGCTAATGCCTTGAAGCATTAGGCTAGCGGTGATCACTGTGATTGGTGTCTCCAGATCAATAAGAGACATAATAAGGTCAGTCTCCCGGGGCTCGTCCATCTTGGTGATAAAATACTCAACGCCTTCATCATAATCCACAATGTCCGGGGGCCTATGCCAGCCATAGTTGCGGGTATCGGTGGTAAAGTTAGCTCCGGGGATTGGCGAACTAAGCTTCTGCATCGAGCATCTCCTCTTCGGTGGGCTCAGCAGCCTCTGGCTCTGCCATCATCGCCTCTTCAAGCTTGTCTAGGTACTCGGGCGTATAGATCAGCCCTTCCTCAGACATCTCTGCAATATTGCGGGGCACCTTGCCTTCGATAAACCCTTTGATGGATTTCTTAATGGCATCTTCAAACTTCATTTCTACGCTCCGCTATTAATTGCGCTTGCTGTCTAATTTGCTCACGTTGCCGCTCCAGTTCTTCGAACTGGCGGTCAACAGCACTTTGCTGGGGAAAGGGTATTACTGTGTCTGAGATCACTGAGGCAGCGCTCCGTAATTCACCAGCAAGTATCCGTGTGGGCCTTGCACAATAGCTTGGGGATGGGTCTTCTGGACCTCTTGTGCCATCACGCCAAAAGTGGGCCCGTTGTTTAAGCCCACGCGCTTAGCTTCGGAGTTCCAATCCCAAGTGTAGTACCTGATACCGTCCACAGTTTCTAAATGCTCGATGTTTTCTTTGAGGCGCTGGTCACTAGGTGCCGTAATAATAGCAGCCGCTATTTGGCCAAAGGCTCCCCACTTACCGCTAGAACTGCTTCCGCTGCCAGCTTGAGCTCGGATTTGAGCAGCTAGGATTTCAGCGTCTCGGGTAGCCTCATTGTCAGCACCTTTAAAGATATAGTCCAACAGGTTATCTACACTGTCCCAGAGCCTGTTCTGAGCCTCTGTAGAGATATCTAAAGCGTTCTTAACGTCCTGCCCCACAGCTTCAAACATCATAGCGGTATTAGTGGTTTCTACCGACTGCCGCCATTTAGCGTTGCTGACATCAATATTATATTGCATCTCGCTGTAGAAGCGGTCCCGGCTATCGGACATCTGAGCATTAAATTCAGAAATTGTGTTAGTTTCCCCAGCGTTAAACTTAGCTAAAGTATTCATTTCTGTGGAGTTGTGCCGGGCGATTGCTGAGTTCAGCTCATCATAGAACTTAGCCATCTCATTTCGGCTTTCTGCCGTAAATAAGCGCTGGCTGTTCATGACCTTTTGGTCTTCGAAAAGAGCTTGTACAACTGCCTGCTTATTAACAACCTCGGCTTGCTGCTCATTGGTCAGGTTTGTTAGATCCATTTCCAGAAAAGCTTTGGCGTTTGTAACCGCTGCTGTCTCTCGAGCATTAAGATTACCCAGCTCGAAGTTAGCTAGGATCTTCGCTTTGTTAATGATGCCCTCTTGGCGATTGTCTAGGTTCTTTGTGGTTATTGTTTGGAAGAAAGCAGCTTCTTTATCAGCCACACCCAAGGTCGCTTCCATCACAGCATTCGCATAGGCAGCGGTTGCCGCTGTCCCAGTAATGCCGCTGAAAGCAATAGTCTTCTCAGTCTCTCTGACCATTGCCTGTGCCCAAGGCGGGATTTTTGAATTACCGTTACTGTCTTTAAACTCAGCAGAGATAATATCCATCTGCCCCAGAATAGTTGCTTTGTGGTCGGTGTAACCGCCCTCACCAAGCTTTTCCGCAAGCAGCTTACCCGCAGGGGTGGATGTATCGATGATTGTGGAGATGTTTTGCGCGGCGAAATCATTAAGGGAATTACCCAGTACGCCTGTGCCTTCAGACTCTGCAGCTACATCAATTTCAATATCGCTAGTATCAACAAGATTATCGTCATCGATGGTTCCTGTCTCGGCATTTACCTTGGTGCTTGCATCTAATTTGCCAGTAACTGTTGATGCTGTGTAAGTTTCGGCCCCAGGATTCGTAACTCCAGCAACAGCGTTCACATCATCCACGGTCGCTGTGGTCAGTGTGGGATCGGTGCCGAGGTCATATCGTGTGTCATATGGGTCGAGGTTTGTGCCAGTAGCAGTTTTATCCATTGAGGGGATTAGATCGGTGATGACCATCCCCCGGGTGGATAAAAAGCCATTTGGGTCTGCAACGATAGCTTCCATGTCTGCTTGTGATTTCACAAGTCCAGCGTCTTCAGCCATCTTAAGGATGTCTGAGGCGCTGACGTTACCGGGAGATCTAGTCAAGACAGGAGCTGCAGGGGCTGGGGCACTTACAAGTGCAGCTGCAGGACCATCATCGCCACCAGTATTTAATCCGTATTCAAGCTTACCTGTAGCCGGGTTTATTGATCTACCGCTATGGTAATCTCCCCAGTTGAGGCCGGGGTTGTCCACTCTGGCCTTCTCTAGGTTACCTTCTTGATATGTTTTAAAATCTGACAGGCCTTTAGAGACCGTGTCTTTTATCGACTGACTAATGCTTGTATCTTCAGCCATCAGAGCTTCTCCCTTTCGCTCGCACAGACAGCGAGCTCATCGCGCAGCGCTATATAATCCCCCACCGCCGTGAGCACGTAAGTGCTTCGGGGCGGTAGGTTGTCGAGCTCAGTTGAAAGCCCTGTTTTAAATTCATCGGAGTAGACAACAACAGCTGGGCAATACGCCTCAAGCTGTGTTCTATAGACCGTTCCGCACCCGATTAATGATGCCATCACGGGTACTAAGAGCAGGATCTTCTTCATGATCAGCAATCGCCTTATAGAAATCAGTTTTTTTGTTAGCGGCCTGTAGATCGTCCTTGAGGACTTTCTGCTTCTCTTTGTTTGCGCCAGACAAACGGCCCATCACGTAAATGATTGGCATGGCCATAGCCAAAGCAGCTATTAAGTAAATCTTGATCTTACCGAAGATAAACATCAGTGAACCCCGTCTGAGTGGTCCTTAAATCGTGCGTATGCGGCAAGGCCAATGCCGCCTATCGCGCAGACTAAGAACAATACTTTTAAGCTATCCGCATAGGGCAATAAGCCCTGCAGCTGGCCTGAGATCTCGTTCATCGCAGTGGCAGCTCCAGCAATACCTGCGCCAGCCATTGTCTTAGACTTGGCTAAAGATTTAGGCGCAGCTGCAGATACCTTTTGGGGCATTTCTGAGCCGCCCTCATCGGAGGGCAGAGCAGCATCTGAGGAGAACAAAGAAGCCTCTGCTGAACGCCTACGGGTAAGCCCGTTTAATGGAGTAAGCTTGCCATCTACCCTAGCTTTGTTCCAGCGCATCAGCTGCTCTGGGACTTCATCGTATAGCCCTTGATTGAGCTTTTTTAGGAGTGTGGAGCTTTTAAAAGCACCCGACCCGAGGTTAAAAACGAAAGACGTGAGAGCGTCATATTGGTATTGAGATAGGGGGACATTAACGAGTCGTTTAACAGCTTTGCCGTGCTCATTTAGATCTTCAATAAGCCGCTGCTCGCAGTACTCTTTAGTCCACTTAGTTCCTGATCTGACGCCTCTAGTGGCACCAAATCCGCATGTGTATTTTCCTGCAGGGCAGCGGTAGCTCGAAACCATACCATCGGGCTGCACTCGGTGCAGACCCTCAAACTTCTTAACTAAATTGATGCCTTGGGCGGAGATTGATTGTGGGTGCATGTTTATCCTGTTGATAGGTAAGGGGCAGCAAAGCCTGTACTCGCAGTGTTGTCTCTATTGAGCTGTTCAAGTACGCTTAATGACTGCGCGATATTGATACTCTGGCTACCGATTGATTGACCCAGATTATTGAATGAGGTCAGGACCAAATTACCTTGTTGGTCTATCGCTCGATTTACCCTGTTCCCCGTACCATCTACGGATGAGGGAATTAAGTTCCCAGAACCGTCAAAACTTGTAGTTAGATTAGCAAAGTTCTGCCGTGTCCCAGCATCCACCCCACCATTATTAGCGACCTGCGTTGCCAATTCTTTTGCTTGATTAATCTGTACAGCCTGTACCCGGCGAGCTGTTTCTTGGGCTTGCGTGTTAGCTGCATCTGATTGTCTGCCAATATCCGTCCGCAAGGCCTGATTAGCGTTGGCATTGGCGGTCTGCATATCTGCCCGGGTACTCTGGGCCAAAGATGCGTCATCGGAATAGCGCTCAACATAATCATCGAAGTTGCTCTGGAAGCTGTCCTGAGTGCCTTGCATATTTTCCTGATTACCAAGCACGGATCCAGCGTAGATGTCTTGATTAGAGGACATTGTCCCGAGGTCTGTGGCCAGCCCCCGTTGCCCTGCTAGAACATTGTCAGAAACGCCGCTGAGCTGGGTGTTAGCTGCGTCAGCAGCGCTAGTGATCCCTGCTTGAGTGTCGGCAAAGCCCCCGGTCATAGCTGTGTTAGCGTCCGCAAAGCCTGTATTAATATTAGCGTTTGTGTTGGCCAAAGTTGCGGCGGTGTCTTGGAATCCGGTATCAACAGCGGTCTGCAGACCAGCTCCAGCGGTATCCACGGTATCAAAACGGGTGCCCATGTTATTAAACCCGGCATCTTGGCCTGTTTGAAGCGTTCCAAGGCCAGTATTTATGTTTGCTGCATTGTCAGTCATTGCAGTATTTACTGCGCCGAATTGATTAGTTTGGTCTGTTTTATATTGGTCGAGCAGAGTGGTGAGGCCAGCGAAGCCTGTATTAACGCCTGTATTAACGCCAGCTATACTGTCTGTGATATTGGTATTTACCCCAGCGAAACCAGTGTCCATATTGGTTCCGATTGTTGCAGCCTCATTATACAACCCAGTAGCTGCTGTGTTGTCTGCCCCATCCGTGCCCAACACGGAAGGTGCGCCTATACCTCCTATAAGGTTCTGGTATTGCTCTTCTGAAAGACCGCCATCCACATTAACTACCGGGGCTGGGGTGGGTGCTGGGGCAGGAGCGCCACCGCCGCCTTTAAATACGATCATGCCAGATCGCCGTGGGTGCAAGTGGCGCTGAATACCAAACGGATTAACTAATGTCATTTGTCGATCTCCATGTCGAATACGTGATAAAGGGGCTTGTAGGACTTACCTGTTTGGCTGGTTACTTTAGCCAATTTGCGGCCCCATCCTTTGCGGCCCCATATCTGAATTGATGAGCACCCATTGTTCTTGCAGAAATTCTCGAAAACGTGATTGTGATCTAGCCAGATATCCCAATCTTCTACTGCACCGCCGCATGTCATGATTTGCAAAGATTTGCGGTTTTCGTAGTGCAAAAATCGTGTGCTTAGAACTGCTGTGATCTGCGTATGCTGATCCAAATAAACCCAGATATGCACCTCACCAGACATTGTTTTTTGAAACAGTTGGAAGGTGTTCATTTCGCCCACGGAGTGGGCAAGGGCGCTATCGATATGTGGTTTTATTATCGGCCATTGAGCCAAAACATCTGCTGGGTTCAGCAGGTAAAGATTATTCATATGTGGGGGGATTTTTGATTGTTGCTATGGGGTAATATTATACCACATAGATGATTAAAGCAAGGGGTTAACTAGAAGTTAACCATAATGAATGCCTGATACTGTCCAGTTAATATCCATTATGCGTTTGCTATGCCGTACATTACGATCTCGCCTGATTCTATGTTACCACTATTAAACGAAAATTTAATTGCATCTACGTCTGCTGCAACATTATGTACCTGTGTTCCTCTGGTTGGGCCTTGATTCACCACATGGCCACTAGTACTAGTCATAACTGTCCTTATGTCTGCATATGTATAATTAGTAAGGTGAGGCCCGAACAACTCCATCTCCCCACACATACCATACTCATTTGTACCAGAACCCATATTATAGGTAGCAGACAAATAGTATCCATTAAAATCAGCACTGTCACCGTAATGATAATTACCATTTGTTGTATCATAAGCACCACCATCATTAGTGCTTATTTGGGCTATAGGCCAAACACCATCAGTTGCAGGTATGACATACATAAATTTAAAGATGTAATGGTCAAACTTAGTTGCGTCAAAGTGTCCATCTTGCGCCCTAAATTGTACACTTGCAGCATTAGATAGTGCGCCAGAAGAAGCAATAAATACCATAGCCCCGCCACCAACTTTAGTACCCATGTATGTAGCCAACCGAGCCATCGTAGCTTTACGATTAGTGCCACCTGCACCGTCATCTACAATCATCAGGTCTGCGTCTACTAGAGCCGCACCAATGTCTGTGCCACCGTCTATGTCTAGTGAGGTAAGAGCTACACCACCAGCACTTGTAGCAATAGCACCTGTTACTGTTATTCCTGTGGCTGATGTCTCAAACTTTTTGACATTATTGTGAAACAAATTAACGGCACTATTTTCTATACATTGGATATAGACTTCATCCGCAGCACTTCTGAGTTGTATTTGAGTAGAGGCGGAAACAAAAAGAATCCCGGTCCCTTCTTCTTTGATATGACTATTACCACCATCATGGTAAATCTGTAAGTCAGACCCTGCACCAAACATTGCTTTTGCATCATCAGGAAACAGAATATCATCAGTACCTGTGGGTACAGTAAACACTGTAGCATCTGCGTCATTCTTCAGTGTAATATCTGAGGTAGAACCCTGACCAGTTAAGATCAAGCCTTCTGCGGCTGTATAACCAATAGCTGCATCATCACCCGCTGCTGTATCGCCAGAGGCTTGAAGTGTACCCCCGGACGCAATCACATCGCCCGTGAAAGTGCTGTTGCCCGTATCAAACGTCGAGAA